>ENA-OSET01000127-OSET01000127.1-sediment-metagenome-genome-assembly--contig:-NODE-127-length-87304-cov-8.087966_pt1 | contig 87304 bp, 86 predicted proteins | sample MGYA00237882_ERZ534229 | MGnify/ENA primary metagenome ERZ534229 (study PRJEB26408, sample SAMN06266212) | sediment metagenome | isolation source: Hudson Canyon methane seep mesocosm | place: USA:Hudson... | reverse complement strand
CTACCGTCCTTTTCAAACACCTTACCCATCCAATACATGGATTCAATGTCGCCCATATCAATAGCCTTGTTGAACCATTTAATAGCATTAATCAAAGAATCGGCATTGTAGTAGCGCCATCCAATTTCTCTGGTCACAGCAACACCACCACGCTCAGCCGCTGCAATCAAATAATCACCACCTTTATTTGGTTTACCATAGTATTGATATACCCATCCAACTTCGACCATCACATCCAAGTCAAGCTTGTCAACCGGCTGACTAGCCCAAGCTTTTGCAAGCTCTTGATCGGGCGCCTCAACAACATTGAATTCATTAGCGATGGCAACCGCTAATTGAGCGTTAGCACTACCAGCATTGGCAGCTTCAAAGATCAACTCAACAACTTTTTCCAAGTCTTGATCAACGACACGTCCGTAGTAATATAACAGTGCCATTCTAAAGGTAGCTTCTACATCACCCTGCTCATAAAGCGGCGCCCACTCATTAAAAGCGCCCACATGATCATCCTGATGAAAGGCAATGACACCCTCTTTAACTCCTGCGTTGGCAGTCCCAATAAAAGCCAAAAATAGTAGACTAAGTTGAACAAATTTTTTCATTATCAATTACAGTGTTTAAAAACCGAAAAATTAAATATACACTAACTGAGTATCAATAACGACAACTGTTGACCTCGTATGGTTAACAGTCAGCAACTACAGTTTGATTTTGCTCACCCAGTTTATCCACACCCAGGTGCATAATTTGACCGGGCTGTAAAAATACCGGCTCGGGCTTAACGCCCATGCCAACACCCGCTGGTGTTCCTGTGGAAATAACATCACCCGGCTGCAGACTACAAAATTGACTTAAATAACTCACCAAAAACGCCACGCCATATGCCATATTATTAGTTGTACCGTCTTGGTAGCGATGACCATCAACCTCCAGCCATAGAGCGAGTTTCTGTGGATCACCCACTTCATCTTTGGTCACTAACCATGGCCCCATTGGACCAAATGTATCGCAACTCTTTCCCTTGCTCCATTGACCTTTTCTCTCCAATTGAAAAGCACGCTCAGAAACGTCATTGAGCACACAATACCCCGCAACATAATCCAGCGCATCTTTCTCACTGACGTATTTGGCCGTTTTGCCAATGACAACCGCCAGCTCAACCTCCCAATCGGTCTTGGTAGAGCCTCTTGGAATAACAACATTGTCGTTAGGGCCACAAATAGCGCTTGTGGCTTTGGCAAAAATAATTGGCTCTCTAGGCACTCTTGAACCAGTCTCTTCTGCGTGATCCGTATAGTTAAGGCCAATGCAGATAATTTTTCCAACGCCGCCAACACATGGGCCTATACGTACCGAGCTCGACACTTCTGGCAATTGGCTTACATCAACTTGCGAAAGCTTTGTAAGGGCGTCAGGGTGTAAAGACTCACCGGCCACATCCTCAATAACACCACTCAAGTCACGAATAGCTCCGTTCTCGTCCAATAACGCCGGTTTTTCTTTGCCCGCAGCTCCAACTCGTAATAATTTCATAGCAATCCTTTATTTAAATCATTTAATAAAATGGCAGACATTCAAACCTCTACTTCAAGATTCCTATTATACAAATCTTTGAATTTCAACAAGTCTATTGAAATTGAGTAATTATCAAACTCAATATAAATTAAGTATAGTTTTTATTATGCCCGACAAGTGTTTTGTGGAAATTCAGACAAAGCGATTAATGCATTGCCCTGGTCATTTTGATATGATCAATACCCGCTTCTTGGTATTTCTCACCAACACAAATAAAACCTAAGTTATCGTAAAACTGACGTGCGTGGCACTGAGAAGATAGCCAAACTTTAGTGATTTTCATTACCTTAGCCTGCTGCAGAAGTGCCTGCATAACAATACTGCCAACCCCTTTACCACGCTGACTTCTGAGAACTGCTATCCTACCTATATGGCCATCTTCTAGCATTCTGCCGGTAGCAACTGCCGATCCTTCTGAAAAAACCAAAACATGGAGTGCTGTCTCGTCATGCTCATCGTGTTCAAGCTCAACAGGCACAGATTGCTCAACGACAAACACCTCGGTTCTGATACTTCTAATATCGTCGTTGTAAGCAGGATAATCGGTAATTATTATTTTGTAGTTGTTATTCATTCCATCCAGCACTTTCAACATGGGCTATTCTTCACTTTTTGAGTCATTTTGTAAAAATGATAGATTTAGCATCGACAACCCCAAAAAGAAAAACTACCAATCATTGGTTTGTAGGTCCCAGCCCACCAATCGCACTTTCCATCTTTATCCAGAGATGAATAAAAGATTAAGAGCCAAGGCGATATAGACAATTGCAGCAAAAACATTCAATCTTTTAACAATTGCTGGAGACTTACTTAACAAGGGCTTTAAAAAGCTTGACAGATAAGCAATAAAACTAAAAACACAGAGAGCGCAAAGGATAAAAATTAGACCCAGTGCAAACATTTGAGCTGATACGCTACCGTTATCAATATTCACAAATTGCGGCAGAAAAACAAGAAAGAAGATAGCGACCTTTGGATTGGTAAGATTCATTACCACGCCAGTTAGGTAGAAAGATTTACTGGGCTTGTCGGAGTTCTTAAAATCCATACTTTCACTTTTCATTGATAAGTACGCAAGAAACACAAGATAACATGCGCCAATAATTTTAAGACCTTGAAACGCCAATTGACTTGTTTGAAAAATAACAGCAACACCAAGTGAAACCAAAACAGTGTGTGCAATTAAGCCACTGCAAAGGCCTAAGGTCGTGAGAATTCCAATCTTCCACCCTCTGATTGCAGACTGGGTTAGTACAAAAATATTGTCTGGCCCAGGGGCAAAACTCAACACGACGGAGGCGCTGATAAAAGCCAAAATGGTTTCAATACTGAATAATTCCAAGACTGTCTCTAATTGATGGTTTGCTTGCTGAATATTTCAGCGCTGTCTCTATAAGCTTTAAATTCAAGTGCATTGCCCGATGGATCTTTAATGAACATCGTTGCTTGTTCAGCCGGTAACCTGGCATAGCGAATGTGAGGCTCAAGAACAAAAGTCACGCCCGATGTTTTTAGCTTCTCAGACAAATTTTGAAATTCACCCCACTCAAGAACGCAGCCAAAATGCGGCATGGGCACAGTATTACCCTCAACGCTAGATTGTGTCTCACAAGGGGAGATGATCTCGCCCAAATGAAGTGACAATTGATTACCAAAGAAATTAAAGTCAACCCAAGTAACGGTGCTACGCCCCTCTTCACAACCCAGAAGCTCACCATAGAATTGCCGTGAGGACTCAAGATCGCTCACGGTGTATGCTAAATGAAAAACCGTCACGTTATTAAAAGAATGAAGTGACAACTGATTGCCCATGAGGCGCCCATAAATGTTGCTGTAGGTTTTAAAAGCGTCAAGTTAGCGCTGTTCATTATGTACGCCTGCACTATATATTAAATTAGACTTTATCATAGCATGTTTCATAATGAGATATGATAAAAATTAGGCTAGCCCGAAAGCCCCATCACTAGGCCGATAAGGATTAGGGCTAGACCGGTTATTCGATTTTGCCATAAAATTTTCTTTGGGTCGCCTAGCCACGATTTTGACAAGTGGGCTATCAAAGCATAAGTCGTCATAACGATATTTTCAATTGCAACCAAGGTCACCACAACAATGGCGCCTTCAAATACACTAAACATCCTCAAGTCAACAAAAAGAGGAAGAAAGGCTACCAAAAAAACAAAGCCTTTAATATTGGTAAAGTTCACAAAAAAGCCTTGGGCAAAAGATATTTTTGCTCTAAAAGTGCTTTTAGAATTGGTGACTGATAAATCTAGATTCTCAGCTTTTTTTCTCCATTGAATAATGCCTAGTGTGATGAGATATAACATACCTATGATTTTTATCACACCAAAGGCGCTGGGAAAATTAACAATCAACACCCCCAAACCACTTAGCACCAGCACAATTCCACAAGCCAACCCTAACTGTAAACCGGCTATAGAAACCAAGGTCGATTTAAAGCCAAATTGAGTACTCTGACTCACAGTAAACAGGGCGCTAGGTCCAGGGGAAATGCTAATCAAGAAGCCCGCAGAGACAAGGCCCAACCAAGTTGAAAATTCCATTAAATCACCCTAAAAATAACTTAATTACTTTCATCGTGCTGACAATTCCAACAAAAGTCAAAAGTAGCGTCGTTCATCTCATTACAATTTTGACAATGCCACTGAGGCTTGTCTGCATCTTTATTTAAGTCTTCAATCAACTCGCTGGCACGCGAATAGTCCTTGTCATTAACCACCCAAACTTCGGGCCAAGTCTCAATTGGCGCGAGCTGGCCCGCACCTCCAGAGGCGTATTGATTTTTAGTAATAACCTCAATGTCGTTTTGCCCAAGGTGATTGGCAACGGTTGCTACCAATGTGAGGTGCTCGTTGGTATAAACCAGTTTCATCTGAATGGCGAATTCACCATTAGTTCAAAACCAATGCCGCCAACCCTAGAAAGGCAACAAAGCCAATCACGTCAGTAATTGTTGTTAAGATTACACCACCAGCTAGCGCAGGATCAATTTTAAGCTTGGTTAACAGTAACGGTAAAAAAGCACCGAAGAAGGCTGCAACAATCAAATTAACAATAATAGCTATACCAATAACAACACTTAAGCCAACATCATCAAACCAATAAAAAGTTGCCACTGCAATCACTACCGACCAACAAATGCCATTCAATATACCAACAGACACTTCTTTGTTAATTAAAGACTTAATGTTGGCTGTTGTCACCCTGCCGGTAGCGATGCCTCGAGTGACCAGAATCAAGGTCTGTGTTCCCGCAATACCGCCCATACTTGCAACCACTGGCATCAGAATTGCTAAGGCAATTTTTTGCTCTAAAGTTGCCTCAAAAAGAGCAATAAAAGAAACGGCGATAAACGCGGTAATCAAGTTAACTCCTAGCCAAACACTGCGTCTTTTTGTGCTTTGAACGATGGGCGCAAATACGTCCTCTTCTTCGTCCAAACCCACCATTGACATCACCGAGTGCTCGGCTTGATCGCGAATAACATCAACCACATCATCGATGGTAATACGACCAACAAGCTGATTGTGTTCATCAACAACAGGGGCTGAAATTAAGTTTCTTTGCTCAAACAGGGTGGCCACCACAGCCTCGTCCGTATTGGCAAGAATCGGCTTTGATGCCTCGGTACTAACTAACGGCATAATGGCCTGCTCAGGCTCTTCCGTTAAAAGCGTTGAAACATGCAAAGAGCCGAGATAATTAAAATTACGATCAACAACAAAAACCTTGTCGGTATCAACCGGCATTTCTTTAAGTAGTCTCAAATAACGAATAACAGTACGCACAGTAACATCAGAGCGCACGGTAATGAAGTCGGTATTCATTAAGCCACCGGCCGAGTCTTGTGGATAAGTTAGGACTTTTTTAAGGTGCTCTCGATGCTTATAATCAAGTGTCAGTAATAAGCTGTGAACGGCTGTTTCTGGCAGATTAGGCACAATATCGGCCAAATCGTCCGTATCCAAGCCCTCTGTTGCCTTGACCAATGCATCAACCGACATTTCATCAATCAGCTGCGTTTGCACATCTTCGTTGACCTCTTTTAAGGCTTCGCCCTGAACTCTGGGCTTAATTCGAGGCCAGATCAATGAGCGATCTTTAGGTGGTAAGGCTTCTAGTAATTTAGCAACTTCGCTGGGATGAAGTTCATCAAGTTGAGCGCCAGCCTCCTCTAAAAGAGAGGCTTCAAGTGCATTCATTAATTGTTGTAAACACTCCTCAAAAGAAGCCTGTTTAATGTCAGCCATAATTACAATCCGTTACAATCGAGCATGACGGGCAAGCCCATCACAGTCAAAAAGAACTCATTATAATTTATATAAACTAGCCTCTGTGGCTATGTAGTTTTTCTTTGTGCTTGATGATTTGAGAATCTAGCTTGTTAACCAGTTGGTCAATAGAAGCGTACATGTCGCTACTTTGAGCCTTTGCAAATAAATCAGCGCCACTGACGTGGATCGTTGCCTCAGCTTTTTGAACATCTTTTTGCACTTCCAGAATCATATTGACGTTAATCACATGGTCAAAGTGGTGTCTAATTTTGGAAAGTTTTTCGGTTGAATGCTCTCTAAGGGCGGGTGTGATATCGAGATGATGGCCTGATATGTTTAATTGCATAGGTTCTCCTTGTAAAATTTGATTAAATTAAAGGCACTTCTATTGTTGCATAATCACTTGATAAATGGCGAATTATTTATCTTTTTTTAGTATAAATTACAGAAAGAGGGGCAGATAAAACTAGTATATAATTTTACTTTTTTATGTTAAATTGAAAACTCGTTCATGAATTCAATGGTGCTATTTTTTGACAGAGACTGCCTACGAAGATATAGATCTCATAGATGTGTGTCTATGGCGGCTATTTTGCACTAATTTAAACAATAATTTAGTTTCAAGAGCCCCGTTTTGGGGCTTTTTTTACTTCTGAAGACTTTTAAAGTCTCTTTATATAAGGATATTTTTATGTCACACTTAATGTCTAACTACCTTCCGCTTGATGTTACTTTTACTGCTGGCGAAGGCTGCTGGTTAACGGACAACAAAGGTCAACAATATTTAGATTGTCTTTCAGGTGTTGGTGTTGTCAATTTAGGTCACTGCCATCCAACAATCACCAAGGCTATTGTCGATCAAGCGAGCACACTACTCCACACCTCCAACTGGTATCGCATCGAAAATCAAGAGCTGCTTGCTGAGCGCTTATGTGGCACCGCCAATATGGATAAAGTATTTTTCGGCAATTCAGGCGCTGAAGCCAATGAAGCGGCAATCAAAATTGCACGTCTTCATGGCCAAAACAAGAGCATTGAAAACCCTATCATCCTGACGGCCAACCAGAGTTTCCATGGGCGCACTATGGCAACACTGTCAGCCACAGGTAACAGCAAAGTGCAGGCCGGATTTGCACCATTGGTTAGTGAGTTTATTCATGTAGACTTTAACGACAGTGATGCGATTAAAGCATTTGACGGCAACGCCAATATTGTTGCGGTGATGCTGGAGCCTATTCAGGGTGAGAGTGGCGTTATCATTCCAGATGATGACTACCTTAATAACGTCCAATCCATTTGCAACAACAACGGCTGGCTATTCATTCTTGACGAGGTACAAACAGGCGTTGGCCGCACTGGTGAATTTTTTGCCCACCAACACAACAATATTACCCCTGATGTAATGACCTTGGCGAAAGGATTGGGCAATGGTATACCAATTGGTGCGTGCCTAACCAAAGGTGCGGCGAATGAGCTGTTAACGCCCGGCACTCACGGTTCAACTTTTGGTGGAAATCCCTTGGTAACCAAGGTCGCTCTGAGTATTATGGATGTATTTGAAAATGACAACATTCTTGATAATGTAAACAAGCAAAGCACCTACATCCGCTCACAGCTGAGTGAAATCCTTAAGGGTCATTCGGCAGTTAAAGAGATTCGCATCAAAGGCTTAATGATAGCAATTGAGCTTAATGTTGACTGTTCAACATTGCTGCAAAAAGCGCTCGAAGACAATATATTAATCAACATTACTGGCAATTCTATTAGAATGCTGCCTCCGCTGATTATTAACAAAGACGAAATAGACATCATGCTGGAAAAAGTAATCAAACTAATCAACAACGCGAGTTAATGATGACAAAACATTTTATCGATTTAGATGACCATTCGTTCGAAGACTTGCAAGGCATTATTGATAACGCCATTGCGCTGAAAAAATCTCATAAATCAGGCGAGATTAACGAATCGCTCAAAAACAAGACACTGGCAATGATTTTCGACAAATCATCCACTCGAACTCGCGTGTCATTTGAATCTGGCATGACTCAACTTGGCGGACACTCCTTATTTCTTTCTGACAAAGACATTCAAATTGGCCGCGGTGAGCCCATTACAGACAGCGCCATTGTTATCAGCTCAATGGTTGATGCAGTGATGCTTCGCGTCTCCTCCCATGAAGATATATTGACCTTTGCAAAGCACGCAAGTACGCCAGTAATTAACGCCCTATCGGACGAATCCCACCCATGTCAAATGTTAGCCGATCTCATGACCTACCAAGAGCACCGCGGCTCAATTAAAGGAAAAAAAGTTGTTTGGATTGGTGACGGCAATAATGTTTGCCAAACTTTTATGCAAGCGGCTGAAATATTTGACTTTGAGCTAATTATCTCCACGCCAAAGGGGTACGAAGCGGATCAAGATTTTGTTAATAAATATCAAAACAATATCAACTATTGCTCGAATCCAGTTGAAGCCTGTAAAAGTGCCGACCTAGTGGTAACTGACGTTTGGGCAAGCATGGGTATGGAATCAGAGCAAAAAGCACGAGAATTGGCCTTTAAGGACTTTCAGGTAGACCAACAGATGATGTCAGTTGCCAATGAAAATGCTCTATTTATGCACTGCTTGCCTGCGCACCGTGGTGAAGAGGTGAGTGGCGATGTTATTGATGGCAAGCAAAGCGTTATTTGGGACGAGGCTGAAAATCGCTTACACGCTCAAAAGGCGCTGTTGCTGTATTTAATCAACGGTTAATCGTTTTCTGCAAGTTTGAGTTTAGCCTCTTGGTAGAACTTAACACCCCGTTCAATTTTGTCGCGCCCCCTAGATACGCGCCAACGATTAGTGTCTCTTAGAGAATAAACACAGCCGCAATATTCTTGCTGATAGAATTCTTCTTTTTTAGAGAGCTCTAACATTCTCGAAGAGCCGCCCTGCTTACGCCAATTAAAATCCCAATAAGGGACATTATGAAGCGCTCCAGATCGATGACCACAGCCGTTGATTTGATTCATGTCCTTCCAGCGAGAAATACCAAGAGTTGATGATATTAAATCAAAACCGTGCTCTTTGGCGTACTTAGCAGTAACCTCAAAGCGCATATCAAAACACGTTGTGCAACGCGCGCCGCGCTCGGGCTCATTTTCTTGCCCTTTGGTTCGTTCAAACCATTCGCTCTTGTCGTAATCCCCGTCAATAATGGACATGCCAAGTTTCTTCGCAAAGCGGACGTTTTCTTCTTTACGAAGCTCGTACTCATCAACAGGATGAATATTTGGGTTATAGAAAAAAATGGTAGTCTCAATGTCTGCACTCGCTACAGCTTCCATAATTTCGCCCGCACAAGGTGCGCAGCAAGAATGCAGCAATAAGCGCTTTTCGCCATTTGGCGGGCTTAGTTTCGGACGCTCATAGGCATCTAGAGAATAATTTACTTTAGACATTTTTTCACCTCTTTTAGTACTTCCCAGGCCCCCCTCTTTAAGGCAGGGTTGTTGATTATTTCACGAGGATGAAAGGTTATAAAAGCGTTTTCTGCTGTCAATTTTAGCGTCTTGTCCATAATCAGAATTGCCTTGGAGGGATTACTCTCGATAATAGAAGACAGTGTCGTGTTTGTCGCACACACACAGGTAATATCATTCATTGACAAGCCAATAGCGCTCAGCATTTTCTCTAGCAGATCGTGGCTTTGGCCCGAATGACAAAAAGAATGCTCTTGTTCGGTCTCAATTACCAGGCACTCAACACGAGTTGTTGTTACTTTGTCATGCTCATTTGCAAGGCAAAGAAACTCGGGAATACCCAGCGTCTTCAGATAATCTTGTCTAAGTTCAGGTGTCATACCTGTGGGTGCGCCCTCTCAACATGAGCCATGACTTTATTAAGAGCATGAATATAGGCTTTCGCAGAAGAGGTGATAATGTCGGTATCAACTCCTTGTCCATTAACAATTTTTCCTTCGTGCTCTAAGCGCACATTTACCTCACCCAGTGCATCTGTACCTTGGGTAACGTTAGTCACAGAGTAAAGCTGCAATGTTGGCTCAATATTAACCATCGACAAAATTGCGTGAAAAGTTGCGTCAACTGCGCCAGATGTTTTGGCCGATGCGCTTTTTTCTTCACCATTGATTGAAATAGAGACCTCAGCAGTATTTTCTTCACCTGTTTCAGCGCACACCTTTAAAGAAAGTAGACGAATCACTTCAGTGGCTTCGATTTGCGTTTCGGTAACCAGCGCCTGTAAATCTTCGTCAAAAATATCGTGTTTTTTGTCTGCCAAGTCCTTAAATCGAGCGAAGGCGGCATTAAGAGTGGCCTCTGAGTCAAACTCAACCCCCAGCTCAACAAGTCTCGCTTTAAATGCATTGCGGCCCGAGTGCTTGCCGAGTACCAGTTTGTTGGCATTCCAGCCGACATCTTCAGCGCTCATAATTTCGTAAGTTTCACGGTGTTTTAATACACCATCTTGGTGAATTCCTGCCTCATGAGCAAAAGCATTGGCACCAACAATCGCCTTGTTTGGCTGAACAACAAAACCGGTGATAGACGAAACCAATCTTGATGCTGCAAGAATATGTTCCGCGTTAATATTGGTATCAAAATTGAAAACATCTTGTCTTGTACGAATCGCCATAACCACCTCTTCTAATGAAGTGTTTCCTGCGCGCTCACCCAAACCATTAATAGTGCACTCAATTTGCCTGGCGCCGTTTAACGCTGCTGAAAGTGAGTTTGATACAGCCAAGCCCAAGTCGTTGTGGCAGTGCGCTGAGAAAATCGCTTTATCAGAATTGGGAATACGTTCAATTAATTGCCGCATCGTCTCACCAAACTGGTGTGGAATGTTATAACCCACGGTGTCTGGAATATTGATCGTTGTTGCACCTGCATCAATTGCAGATTCAATAATACGACACAAAAAATCAATGTCTGAGCGTCCTGCGTCTTCTGGACTAAACTCAATATTGTTTGTGTATTTAGTTGCCCGCTTTACTGAATGAACCGCTTGCGCCACAACCTCGTCTGGCGTCATTTTCAACTTCATCTGCATGTGAATATCTGACGTTGCAATGAAAGTGTGAATTCTTCCGGAATTGGCATTCTTTATCGCCTCACCCGCGCGGTCAATATCTTTATCGAGCGCTCTAGCTAATGAGCAAACGGTAGAGTCCTGTACTACTTCGGCAACCGCTTTTACTGCATCAAAATCACCCGGAGAGGCAATGGCAAAACCGGCCTCGATGACATCAACACGCATTTTTTCCAATATTTTCGCAATACGGACTTTCTCGTCCTTAGTCATTGAAGCGCCAGGAGACTGTTCGCCATCGCGAAGTGTTGTATCAAATATTATTAGTTTTTCGGACATTATCTTTTCCTTGTCGTTGTTTGGTTTGTTGCTTAGTTTTTAGATTGGTAGACTTTCGTCTATGCAGAATATTATTGCCTTACGGCAGTAATCGTAACAACGCTAAGAGGCTGCCCAATGAAAGAAATGTAAATAAAGTGTGATTTATTCCCATAAAGCAGAATTATAAAGCAACTTAAAGGGACTTGTTTCGTTTTTTCTGGCGGCGTTTTAATTGCAAGCCAAATACAGTAAGAACGGGGCCAGACAACATATAAAGAAAGAAAAATGCAAAAAGAACCACAGGTGGCTCGTAAGCAATGACAAGAATAATTAATGCCGCCATCAGCACAAGCCTGAATGACGTTCTGCGCTTGAAATCCACTTCTTTAAAGCTATGATAGCGAACATTGCTGACCATTAGTATTCCGCATGCTACCGCAATCATCCAGCCAATAGCATTTTCACTTGTACCGCTAAGTCCAAGCTCGTAGCCTTGTCCAGGCAACCATTCGTACAATCCTATCATGCCGGCCAACACGGCTGCAGCTGCAGGTGACGGCAAACCTTGAAAGTAGCGCTTGTCAGCCGTACCAACCTGGGTGTTAAAGCGCGCCAAACGAAGAGCGGCACAAGCAGCATAAACAAAAGCTGCCATCCAGCCAATCTTACCCATACCCGACAGAGCCCATTGATACACTAAAATAGCAGGAGCAACACCGAACGAGATCAAATCGGCCATCGAATCGTACTCGGCACCAAAAGCACTTTGAGTATTGGTCATGCGAGCCACCCGACCGTCTAGAGCATCCCACAGCATGGCGAAGAAAATTGCCATTGCAGCAATTTCAAAATCCCCCTTAATGGAGGCTATAACGGCATAAAAACCGCAGAACAAGCCGAAAGTGGTGAGAATGCTGGGCAGCAAATAAACACCTCTTTTGGCTTGAGCCTTGTTATTTTCCATACGCTAGATTATAAGCGGTTTTTAATTATTAGACTAATCAACCAATTTGTTCTTGGCGATCCAAGGCATCATTGAACGAAGGCTCTCACCCACTTGCTCAATTTGATGCTCGCGCTGAACTTCACGACGCGCAGGCAAGTTACCCACATTAGCAACAAACTCTTTAGTAAATGTGCCGTCTTGAATTTCAGTTAAGATTTTTTTCATTTCAGCCTTTGTTTCAGCCGTAACAATGCGAGGGCCGCGTGTTACATCACCGTATTCAGCTGTGTTTGAAATCGAGTAGCGCATCGTAGCAATGCCGCCCTCGTGCAATAAATCAACAATAAGCTTTAGCTCGTGCAAGCATTCAAAGTAAGCCATTTCAGGCTCGTAACCTGCCTCAACTAAAGTTTCAAAACCCGCCTGAACCAATGCTGTTGTACCACCGCAAAGTACTGCTTGCTCACCAAATAAATCTGTTTCAGTCTCTTCTTTAAAGCTGGTTTCAAGAATGCATGTACGACCACCGCCAATTGCAGAAGCGTAAGATAGCGCCACCTCTTTAGCGTTGCCAGACACATCTTGTTGAATCGCAATTAAATCTGGAATACCACCGCCTTTAACAAACTCTGAACGCACTGTATGACCCGGCGCTTTAGGGGCAATCATAATAACGTCTAAGTCAGCTCTTGGCTCAATCAAGCCGTAGTGAATATTTAAACCGTGTGCAAATGCCAATGACGCACCTTGCTTTAAATTCGGCTCAATGTTATTAGTGTAGATATCAGCCTGGAACTCATCCGGCGCCAAAACCATCACCAAATCAGCCCAACCACTTGCGTCTTCAACAGACATCACACCCAAGCCGCTTTTTTCGGCTTTTGCCGCTGATGATGAACCCACTCTAAGTCCAACCACAACCTCAACACCCGAGTCTTTTAGGTTGTTAGCGTGCGCAAGACCTTGCGAGCCATAACCAATAATCGCAACCTTCATGCCTTTAATAATAGAAAGGTCTGCATCTTTGTCATAATATCTATTCATTTTTTTACCCTTATTCCTTAATTTTTAAATTACTGTTCTGCCTCGAGAAATTCCTGTCACACCCGTTCTAGAAACCTCCATTACTATTGCGAAATCAAGCGCATTTAAGAATGCGTTAAGTTTTCGTGTTTTACCTGCAATCTCGATGGTGTAAGTTCTATCGCTTACATCTACAATCTTGCAAGAAAAAATATCTACCAACTGCTTAACTTCAAGCTCATCTTTTTTATTCACACACACTTTAACAAGCATCAACTCACGCTCGACGTGATCTTGGTCCGTTAAATCAATCACCTTGACAACGTCAATCAATTTGTTTAATTGCTTGACAATTTGTTCAATAACTCGGTCACTGCCCAAGCTAACAATCGTCATGCGAGACAAGCCAGGGTCATTGGTTTGTGCAACCGTTAGTGATTCAATATTGAAACCTCGTGCTGAAAAAAGCCCTGACACCCTAGAGAGTGCGCCTGCTTCATTTTCTAAAAGTACTGAAATAATATGTCTCATAACTACACCGCGTTAAAGTCTGTTTCATTTTTTGATACCATGTCGTCGCGCCCTGCCAATAGCATGTCGGAATGGCCGCCACCGGCTGGAATCATTGGAAAAACATTTTCCGTTGGATCGGTAAGAATATCAAGGAAAACAGTTTTATCTTTTTGCGCAAAAGCTTCAATTAAAGCTGGCTTAAGATCCGCCTCTTTCTCAACACGAATACCAACATGGCCATAGCTCTCTGTTAATTTAACAAAATCAGGTAATGCATCCATATAAGACATCGCATAACGCTTTTCATAGAAAAACTCTTGCCATTGTCGAACCATGCCCAAGTAGCCATTATTTAGGCAAACGATTTTAACTGGCGTACCGTATTGCAACATTGTCGAGAGCTCTTGCAGCATCATTTGAATACTGCCCTCGCCAGTAATGCAGGCAACATCCCTATCTGGGTCGGCCAATTTTGCACCCATTGCTGCTGGTAAACCAAAGCCCATTGTGCCCAAGCCACCCGAATTAATCCAGCGACGAGGTTCGTCAAATTGGTAATATTGCGCCGCCCACATTTGGTGTTGTCCCACATCTGACGTTACGATAGCCTCGCCTTTAGTAACCTCGTACAAAGCCTCAATAACCGTTTGCGGCTTGATGACGCCCTCCGCTCTCTTGTAAGCAAGCGAATCAACACTGCGCCAATCGTTTATTTGCGCCCACCATTGAGAAATATCAGCCAATTGAGCGTCTTTCAGCTCATCTATTAATGCACAAAGCACTTGCCCAACTTGCCCAACAATCGGGACGTCGGCAACAACATTCTTTGAAATAGATGATGGATCAATATCGATATGAATAATTTTTGCCGTCGGACAGAATTTTTCAAGATTACCTGTGATTCGGTCATCAAATCTCGCACCAATGGCAACAACACAGTCTGAGCCATGCATAGCCATGTTGGCCTCATAGTTACCGTGCATACCCAACATACCAACAGACAATTCATCGGTGCCTGGATAAGCACCTAAGCCCATCAATGTCTGCGTAATCGGAAAGTTTAATAGCCGTGTAAATTCTCTTAATTCTTTAGAGGCATTACCAATAACACTACCACCCCCTGAATATAGGATTGGTCGCTTTGATTTTGCAATCAATTGTGCCGCTTTTTTGATTTGGCGATTGCTGGCCTTCATGGTTGGCTTGTAAGAGCGAATATCAACCGCCTCAGGGTAAACCTCAGGCGCCATCTGCGCAATGGTAATATCCTTAGGGATATCGATTAACACAGGCCCAGGACGACCAGTAGTCGCAATGTGAAATGCTCGTTTCACTGTATCTGCAATGTCTCTAATGTCTTTAACTAGGAAATTGTGCTTCACACAAGAACGTGTAATGCCGACAGCATCAACTTCTTGGAAGGCATCACCGCCAATCAATGGCGAAGGCACTTGGCCAGAAATAACAACCATAGGGATAGAATCCATATGCGCTGTTGCAATACCGGTTACAGCATTAGTAATACCAGGACCAGAAGTTACTAAGACAACACCTGGCTTACCACTTGTTCTGGCGTAGCCATCTGCCGCGTGAGTTGCGCCTTGTTCGTGTCTCACTAAAATATGCTTGACCACATCTTGCGTTTCAAGAGCATCGTAAATATGCAAGACCGCGCCACCAGGGTATCCGAAGACGTACTCTACACCCTCACTCTCTAGGCTATTAATCAGTATTTGCGCACCATTTAATTTCATGGTTGGTATCAATAATTAAAACTTTCTGATTATACCCAAAGACTCGGTGCTTAAAGCCATTCGTTACTAGCCTTTTTGCTTAATGAAAACGACTGAATTACGGTTGTTTTTGCACCAAAAACTGGCAACATAAAACGCGGAAAAACAAAAGACATAAACTCGTTAATTTAAAGGTCGTTTTGCCAGTCCTCGGAGTAATAACTAATAGGCGATGATAGCTGATCAAAAGTTTCAACGCTGTACGCCCCAGGTTGGGACAGAATGGCTGAAAGCAATTGGTCATTTAACATATGTCCTGTCTTGTAACCTTCGTAATGACCAATAAGATTACTACCCAAAAGGAATAAGTCGCCGACAATATCTAGAATTTTATGCTTAACAAACTCATTGTGATAGCGCATGCCGTCTTCGTTGAGAATATCATCATCGGTTAGAGCGATAGCGTTGTCAACACTTGCGCCCAAGGCAAGATTTTGTTTTTGCATCATCTCTACGTCTTTCAAATAGCCAAAAGTGCGTGCTCTAGATATCTCTTTTAGATAAGATTGCTCAGCAAAATCAATGGACAATTTCTGACCGCTTTCCTTGACTCTCTTGTGCTCAAAATCAATTTCTAGAGTTACTTTAAAACCATTGTGCGGCTCCACTTGCGCCCACGATTGACCATTTTCAACTCTGACTGTATCTTTAATAACAATAAAACGCTTAGGCTCCTCTTGCTCTTCAATGCCTGCTGATTGCACTAAAAAAATAAATGGCGCTGACGAGCCGTCCATAATTGGCACCTCAAAGGAGTCCAATTCCACTAAAACATTATCAATTCCTAAGGCCGACAGCGCAGACATTAAATGCTCAACAGTTGAAATTTTTACGCCTTGATTTTCAAGGCCTGTTGATAAAACCACCTCATTAACAAAAGCACTGTGAGCATGCACTTGTTTACCGCCTGCATCCATTCTTTTGAAAACCACGCCATGATTCACGTCCGCTGGAATCAGAGTTAAATTAACCATATTGCCGCTATGAATACCGACGCCGCGCGCCCTGACTGTTTTTTTAATCGTTCTTTGCTTAACCATAACCTAGAATTCGCCAACCAATATATTTTTCATTTTACCCATAATGCCAACTTCGCCTTTTGCTTTTACGAGCGTCTGCTGCCCTACATCTTCTTTATGCAACAAGAGGCCAATAGCCCCGCTATAGCGATAATCGCCTACAATCGACTCCAAACCCGAAACCGTCGAGCGCTGTACCACGCCTTTTTTCACTCGCCTCGAGAAAAAACCCCTAACCAAATCCTCACAACCCTCCACTTCAGCACCCCCACCGCACAGGACAAATCCGGCTTTAATACTGCTTTCCAAACTTCGATGCTTTAAGTCGTTTTTAACCAAAGACAAAATATCCACATAAGCCTCTTCAACAACCTCAGACAGCGTTAAATTAGAAAGCTGGTGTGGCTCCTTATTGGTTGCTTGGACAAATTCAACAAGATGTTCGCCTCTAATAATCGAAGCTTTAGCACAACCGTATCGCTCTTTTAATCTCTGCGCCTCTTCAAAAGAGGTGTCAAAAGCAAATGCTACTTCTTGGGTAATGTCATTACCGCCAACAGGAATAACGCCACTATAAACAATACCACCCTGCCGAAACACTGAGAAATTGGTCACACCCGCACCAAAATCAAGCAAGCAAACGCCGGCATCTTTCTCTTCTTGTGTCAGCAAGGCTTGCGAACTTGCAATTGAATCCAGCACAATACTATCCACACTGAGATCACTCTGTTTAAGGCTGTTTTCAATATTGCGCATGCTCGAGCTTGAAACGGTAACAATGTGCACTTCAGACTCTAAAACAGTGGCCTCCATTTCAACGGGATTATCAATCACTTGAGTCTCATTTAAAGTGAACTTTTTATTGATCACATGGAGCACTTCTTTGTTGGTTGGTGTGGTAATAGCTCGTGCCGACTCTAACACCTTGTCAACATCCTCTTTTGCCACAATTTGATTGATAGGGATGCGTCCATTTCGATCGAAGCAAGTGAGGTGTGTGTCAGACAAATTTGCACGCACTAAGGCGATTTCACCATTAAAACTTTTGTTGGCTTTTTCAAGTGTTTTTGAGATGGCGCGTGAAAGAGAATCTATGGCAGAAACATGGCCTTTTCTAACCCCTGCAGAGGGGCCAATACCGTGACCAATTAGGCGCAAAACATCATCTTCTTTTTCGGCTACCAAGACGGCGATTTTGTCTGTACCAATATCAATACTTGCAATAAAATCGTTTCCGCCGGACATGGTTTAATTTTGAGATGAATGAGTGAGTTTTTAACGGATTTTACCTTAGTCCTTGTATCTCATAGAACCCTATTGTACTAATTTTTAGCAATATTTAACCATTCGTCTAGGTGGCTCAATTCAACCGTCTTTCCGCTAAGTAAACGACGAAATAATTTGGCGTTTTTTTCGCCGTGATATAGGCCCAAAATATGTCTTGTCATCGACCTTATCGGCACGCCTTTTTCACATTCATTTTGGATGTATTTCATGTACTTAATTAAGACATTCTCACGAATTATTATTGATTTATTTTCGCTATAGAATTGATGGTCAATTTCCGACAATAAATACGGTTGTTGATAGGCCACCCTACCCAACATCACACCATCAACTTGGGACAAATGTTGCTCAACTTCCATGACATTTTGAACACCGCCATTGATGCAAATAGTGAGCGCTGGAAAATCTTGTTTTAACTGGTAAACCCAAGGATAATTTAGGGGTGGAATTGTGCGGTTTTCCTTCGGACTCAAGCCTTGCAACCACGCCTTTCTTGCGTGAACAATAAATTGCTGACAACCACTGTCGGCAATACGCTTGATAAAATCACTTAACTGAGCATAACTCTCCATCTCATCAACACCAATTCGACACTTGACCGTCACTGGAATATTACACTCCTCCATCATCTTTTCAACACAGGCACCAACCAAGACCGGCTCTTTCATCAAACAAGCACCAAAACTGCCCGAAAGAACACGCTCCGATGGACAGCCCACATTAATGTTAACGCCGTCGTAACCCCACTTTTGTGCAATATCAGCACACTCCGACATCTCAATCGCATCACTACCGCCCAGTTGCAGCACCAATGGATGTTCGGCTGCGTTATAGTCAAGCAGACGATGTTTGTCACCATTAAGGATGGCTTTGGCGGTAATCATTTCAGTGTAAAGCTGCACCCTCGTGCTCAGCAGTCGATAAAAATAGCGACAATGCCTATCTGTCCAATCCATCATTGGCGCAACCGAAACTGTGTGTGCAGGAATCATAGCGACGAAATAAGATGATTTAAGGCAAAGCCAACGCTTTGATTAACAATCTCCTCTCGACCACCTTGAAAAGATTGCGTACTTGTCGACAAATTACCCCTTACGGAAAAACCAAAACAAACAGTGCCGATTGGTTTTTCTATTGTGCCGCCTGTAGGGCCTGCAATACCCGTAATTGCCACAGCAACATCCGATCCTGATTGACTAACAACCCCTTTAACCATGGCAATTGCGACGTCCTCGCTGACAGCGCCCTGGGTACTGATGATTTGAGAATCAACCTTCAACATGGCGACTTTGGCCTCATTTCTGTATGCAATATAGCCACGATCAAAGTAACTGGATGCACCTGAAACACTGGTTAGAGCGCTTGCCAAAGCACCGCCAGTACACGATTCCGCAACCGATATTGTCAAGTTGCCATCGATTAGCAATTTTGCCAAGGCATGGGCTCTCTCAGACATTCAGTCTACGCCAAGGCTTTATTGACAATTTCATAAACATCGCTCGACAAGTCCTCCAACGAACAAATGCCCTCAAGTTGGCTTCGCTGCAACTTAGAATAATTCAGGCTATAGCGTCGCCAGTGATTAAATGAACTCACCAATCTAGCAGCAATCTGCGGATTTATACGGTCCAACTCAATAACACTGTCGGCCATTAGTTGGTAACCCTCATTGGTGTGAAACTGGACATGGTTTTGGCTAAAAGCACTGAGTACTGAGCGCACTCGATTGGGATTTGTGAGCGCAAAAAGCGGATGCCTCATTAGTGCCTTCAATCGCACAGCAGTTGTTATTGGTGACAGGCTTTGAACGGCAAACCACTTATCCATTACCTGCACGTCGTCACAATATTGAAAATAAAAACTCTCGATTACTTCTTCTCGATATGGATTCTCCCTCAACAGGAGTGCTTGAAATGCACAGAGTTTATCACTCATGCAATTGGCGCGATTGAATTGCTCAAAAGCCAACTCAAATTCCCCGCCTTGCACAAGATAAGATAAACATAAATTCTTTAACGCCCTTTTGCCTACGGATTCTGGTGAAAGTTGAAATGCAGCGCTGTCGTTTAGCTTTTGATAAGTACTAAGCAATAGCGGCTTTAAAAATCCGAGCAACCCCTGAATGATGTTTTCTCGCTTACTATGCAGCTCACCAACATCAATTGTAGGAACGCTTTGATGCAATATGTTTTCGCTTGGCAAGCTCAACATTTCTGAAAGCAAAGCATAATCACTTTCACTTTCAAGCAGTTCTGCAAGCGCGCTAAAGAGCTTTTCTTGCTTATCATGGTCGGCCAACAAAATACAGTCAAGCCATAACTGTTGTGCATTATCCCAGCGATTAAAGGCGTCAGAATCGTTGACAAAAAGGAATAATTTCTCATCAAATGCGGCATTCGAATGGGCTCGGATAGGTGCCGAGAACCCTCTAAACCATGAAGCAATAGGCTTGGTGTTGATGTCACTAAATTCTAGCGTTTTCTGCAGTTCATCAATCATAACAACATCGGATGTCAACTCATTACCCTGATCGTCCAACAAACCAAAAGCATTAGGAATACACAGCGCACTCTCTTGATTGTTTTGGATAAAAGTCGCTCGATATATTTTCGTCTGTGCGTCATACTCTTCAACTATTTCAACTTCTGGCGTGCCGGCACGCGAATACCACTGCAAGAAGTGGTCAAAATCGTACTCATTAGCGTCCGCCATACTAGCAACAAAATCATCAATAGTAACTGCATCGCCATCGTGTCGCTCGAAATAAAGGCTCATGCCTTTTTGAAAGCCAGCCTCACCGAGAATGGTGTGAATCATGCGAATGACTTCAGCGCCTTTGTTATAAACCGTTGCAGTGTAGAAGTTATTCATCTCAATATAGGACTCGGGACGCACTGGATGCGCCATAGGGCCAGAATCTTCGGCAAATTGATACGTCTTGAGCGCAACCACATCGGCGATTCTTTGAATGGATCTTGAACGAAGATCGGAGGTAAATTCTTGATCTCTAAAAACCGTCAACCCTTCTTTCAAGCTGAGTTGGAACCAGTCTCGACAAGTGACTCGATTGCCCGTCCAATTGTGAAAATACTCATGACCAATGATGGATTCAATATTGATAAAGTCCTTGTCGGTAGTGGTCTCTTCATTTGCCAATACGCAAGCTGAATTGAAAATATTAAGGCCCTTGTTTTCCATTGCCCCCATATTAAAATCATCAACCGCAACAATCATGTATATACTCAAATCATAGGACAAACCAAAGCGACGCTCATCCCACTTAAATGCATTGATCAAGGAGGCCATTGCGAATTTGGTTTTGTGCATATTGTGTGGTTCAACGTAGATCCTTAAGTCCACCTCGCGCCCCTGCGTGGTTGTATAGGAGTCTTGCAAATAATCAAGCTTTCCTGCAACTAGGGCAAAAAGATAACACGGCTTTGGCGCAGGATCGTGCCATAACGCGTGCACCTCGGACTCCTCCACCAGGTTACCGTTACTAAGGAGTACTGGATATTCCTTGCGATTGGCAGTGATTCGCGTAGTAAAAACGCTGAGCACATCGGGCCTATCTAAATAATAAGTAATTTGTCTAAAACCCTCTGCTTCACATTGTGTACAGAAATTACCACTGGATTGATAAAGGCCGTTAAGACTGGTGTTGGTCTCTGGGTGAATACGATTGTCAATTTCTAAAACAAAGCGTTCAGGCAGATTAGACAACAAAAGGCCGTCCTCCTTCAGCTCGTAATCTGCAGCACCACCATCAATACTGACACAGAGAAGCTCCAGTGAAACGCCATCCAAAAACAGCTCAGTAGTCTTATTTTTGGCACCGGGGTTTTGGTAAAAAACAATGCGCGAAGAGACGGTCGTACCATCATGTCCCAAATCAAAACTGAGCTCGGTTTTTTCAATAAGATACGCACTCGGCGTATAGTCCTGGCGAAAAATCTCTTGTCGATCTAAAGCAGAAATAACAAACCTCCTAATAATAATCTATAAAGTACAAATGGCAACATCCCCATCCTATCGACCAAACGAATAAACATCGAAATGGTTGCGTAAGCGGCAATGGCAGAAATCACAAAACCCAATAATAAACTAAACCAGTCAATGGTGTTAGCGCTTGCAGCCAAATCTAGCGTCATCAACAGGGTTGATAAAATAATAACGGGAATCGAAAGCAAAAAGGCGAACTTCAACGACAGCTTATACGACAAACCTAACAGCAGTGCCGCGGTAATAGTAATACCGGATCTCGAGGTGCCCGGCACCAAGGCGATGACTTGAAAGGCGCCAATAATAACAACATCCGACCAACTAATTACTTCTCTAAATTTGTCTTTTTTTCGGTGAATCCAGTCGGAAAAGCCCAGCAATAAGCCAAAGATAATGGTTGCGTATGCCACCACTTCAATTGATCTAAGGTTTAGCTCAATAAAATCTTTAAACAGCAAACCTGCAAGGCCAACAGGGATGGTGCCAAGTAGGACGCCCCAGGCCAATTTAGCATCTGCGGTTAATTGTCTTATTTTAAAAGAGCGCCAAAAATCATTCGACATTGAGCGCAAACTGCAGCGGTAATAATAAACAATGGCACTGAGTGTGCCCAAGTGCAGGACAACATCAAATGCAAGCCCTTGATCTGGCCAATTGAAAAACTTCGACGGGAAAAGCAAGTGCGCAGAAGATGAAATTGGCAAAAATTCAGTAAGACCCTGAATAAGAGCAAGAACGGTAGTTTGAAAAATATCCATTTATAATTACAGCTTATTGACTAAGTTTTGTTCTTTAAACCCGTCCAATTTTACTGATTGTTTTTTTGTCAACGCCAACACTTTAAAACTTTCGCCCATTGCGTTAGGTAAAACCAGCTGCTTAACTTGTTGAGCCAAAATGCTACGCCTGTCCAAATCTTTTTCATCTAAGAGGTACTGATCAATTCCTAGTGAAATCAAGAACATTGCTTGAGTGCAATAACCAGCAATTGTGAACCCACTCTCTAAAGCTTGCTCCGCAACATCAGAAAAGTTGACTGAAGTAGTAATATCTTGCTGACCAATATTCTCGAATGGGTCGTCATTAGGCTTGTGTTGGTAATAACACCTAAGCGTGCCCTCACTACGCTGCTCGTGATGGTACTCGCTGCGGGCCATTCCATAATCAATCAACAACACAAGGCCGTCCTTCATTGTCTGGTAAAGTGAATCAACCCAGGCCAGCGCTTGTTGATTAACCTCCGTTGTGTACCCTTCAGTACAAACACTTGGCAATGGTGTTAAAGGACTGTTAAACGGCTTATCTTGGGCTCGCCATTGGAACGAATCCTGTTCAATCGCCACAGCTAACTCAAAAAAAACGCCCTTACGATAACGCACTCTTTTGGCCGGCATCGCGTCTAACACCTCATTAGCAATAACCGCACCGGAAAAATCACTAGGCAGCTCACTTATCCACTGAACACGGCCAACAAGCTCTGGCAACACTCGTGAGATCGTTTTTTTTTGTTTTTGTTGCAACTGACCACTAAGTTCAAGAATGTAGTATTTCTGAGGAAGCGAATCAAGTCTAGCAAGCTCAAAAAGTATTTGTGCGGCAAGAATGCCTGTACCAGCACCAAATTCAAGAATATTACCGCCACTGTTAATAACGGGCGCACACTGTTTTGCTAAGCAATAGCCAAACAAGTCGGAGGTTTCCGGCGCGGTAATAAAATCTCCTTGCTCGCCAAAAATAACCCCACCCCGACGATAATAGCCAAGCGCAGGAGTGTAAAGTGCCAAATCCATAAAAGCATCAAAACCAATGGTGCCATTATTATCACGAATGGATTGCGCTATAATATCTTTAAGTGTCATAAGAAAAATATTTTATACGCACCAGAATCCGTTTTATTGAAAAAAAAATAGAATTGATGCAGTGGTGCCTTAAGGATTTACATAAACAATGAAAACAGCATTAATCACTGGCGGCGCTCAACGCATTGGTGCCGAAATTGCAAAAACACTTCACGACAACCAATTCAATGTCATTATTCATTACAACGAATCCGAACAAGAAGCAAAGACTCTTTGTGAAAAATTTAACAAAACACGTCAGAGCTCTGCGCAAAGAATTCATGCAAACTTGGCCTCTATTAATGAAATAAATCAGCTTATAGAATCGGTTGAAAACATTGATTTGCTCGTGAACAATGCCTCAGTTTTCTACCCCACACCACTTGAGAACTGCACTACGAATGACTGGGACAACATCATGAATATTAATGTCAGAGCGCCTTTTATACTCTCTAAGGGACTAAGTAATAAACTTAAAGGAACCCAAGGATGTATTATTAATATTGTTGACATTCATGCCGAGCGCCCATTAAAGAATTACGCGATCTACAACATCTCAAAAACAGCCATTAAAACACTCACCAAAACATTGGCCAAAGAGCTTGCACCGGACGTACGAGTGTGTGGTATTTCTCCAGGCTCTATACTTTGGCCAGAACAAAAAGCGGAACTTGATCTCCATAAAAAACAAATCATGCTCGAACGCATCGCCCTTAAAAGACAAGGGTCACCTGCAGACATAGCTGAAGCCGTACTGTTTCTTGCTAACGCCAATTACATCACGGGTGAAGTAATCAACATTGATGGTGGTCGCTCTTTACATCAGTAAAGTGAGTTGTTATTGTGAATTATGGTATAATTTAGCTGTCGAACATTTGAATTCGACCCACAAGAATTTTTTAGATACACCTTGATAACAATAATCAAAACCAATCAAGGGGTATATTTTTTGGGCTATTTGACGCCACATACAGAACAGTTTTTAGTAGTTGATGACTTACATTAATCACACTTTTATTTCCATTCAATACTCCCGTATTGAGCCTTTGTACGTGCTCGATAGTCCTGATATTATAGGACTTTACCATGAATCACATTCTCATCAATGCAACACACAAAGAGGAGATCCGAGTTGCAATCGTAAGAAATCAAAAGCTTACTGATCTCAACATTGAAACCAGCCTCAATCAAAAAACAAAAGGTAATATCTATAAAGCAAAAATCTCTCGAGTAGAGCAATCTCTCGAGGCTGCGTTTATAGATTACGGCAAAGAAAAGCATGGCTTTTTGCCGTTCAAAGAGGTTTCAGAATTCTTCGCAAGCGGTGTCACACCAAAAGGCGATAAACTCACTATCAGCGACGTTCTTAAAGAAGGTCAAGAGATTATTGTTCAAGTCGAAAAAGAAGAGCGCGGCAACAAAGGTGCGGCTTTAAGTACGTACATCAACCTTGCTGGTGCTTATATGATTTTGACGCCAAACAATCCAAAAAGCTCCGGTATTTCTCGCCAGGTTAGCAACACGGATCGTCAGGCGTTGAAAGAAATTATGCCTCAAATACAGCTAGCCAAACACTCTGGACTAATCATTAGAACTGAAGGTGCGGGCAAATGCCTGGAAGAACTTCAATGGGAAGTAAATCACCTTACTCAGTTATGGCGCTCCATCAGAACGGCCACCAAGAAACAGTCCGATCCTTTCCTTATCTATCAAGAAAGCGATATCACTATTAGGGCTATCCGTGACTATCTTAGAGAAGATACAGACAGCGTTATTGTTGATGACCTAGAGACCTATCAAAGCGTTAGAGAGTTTGTTGGCTTTGTCATGCCACACTACCTTGACCGAATTAAGCTATTCGACTCTTCAGAGCACACATTGTTTGCTCACATGAGTATTGAATCGCAAGTTAAAAGTGTATTTACTCGAGAAGTTTCTCTAAAGTCGGGAGCAACGATTGTCTTTGACCCCACCGAGGCGTTAACTGCAATCGATATTAACTCAGCAAGGGCAACCAAGGGTGCTAATATTGAAGACACCGCCTACAAAACAAACCTCCATGCAGCGGCTGAAATTGCTGCTCAAATTCAGCTTCGTGATATTGGTGGCTTGATTGTGATTGATTTCATTGATATGTCCAGCGCAGAGCACAGACAGGCGATTGAAAAAGCAATGGAAAAAGCTACAGCCAATGATCGTGCACGTGTTCAAATCGGCAACATCTCAAGATTTGGATTACTAGAACTCTCACGCCAGCGCTTAGAAAGCTCCGTCAATGAGTCTATTAGTAGAACTTGTTCGCAATGTAATGGTAGTGGCCATACACCAACAATACCAACACTGGCGTTGACGATCATCAGACAGCTTGAAGACACTTGCAACAGCGGCAAACAAACAGGTGGATTTACTGTACAGTCAACCGTCGAAGTGATCACTTACATACTGAACGAAAAAAGACAATTTATATTGGATATGGAAGCGAAGCACGGCGTTAGAATTACGCTACTGCCAAATCAGTATCTGCACTTCCCTGCGTTCAACATTACCAAGCAAAAAGGTGTAACAAGATCGCAACACAAGAGCTATCAGGGCATTTCAAAGCCACAAGATTCTCTCGACTTAGGCTTAGTGGAAAAGCCAGCTAAAGCAGTCATTACAACGAACCATCCGACAACCAAAAAACCCGAGAAGAAGATTTCGTTTTTTGCTAAATTATTTGGCTCGAAAGAAAAAACTGAAGAAAAGAAGACACAAGGAAGACAACAGAATCGCAAGAGCAATCAAAATCGCAATCGCAATCAAAATCGCAATCGCAATCAAAATCGCAATCGCAATCAAGGTCAAGCTCAAGGTCGCAGTACCCAAAGCAAAGAGAATGCTCAAGGAAAATCTGACAATCAAAATAGAAGTCGTAATTCTCAGCAAAAAACAACCACAAGGCAAAACAACAAACCTACTCAAAATCAAAACAAAAAACCGCTTGAAGATCAACAAAATAAGCCGATCGATACTCAGGCCAACAAACCAGTTTTGAAACAATCTAGTAGACCAGTAGAAAAAACAGTTACTAAACCAGTTGAGAGTCAAGCCTCAAAGGTGTCGCAAAAAACGACCAGTAAGCCAGTCGAGAAAGCGGTTACAAAGCCTGTCGAAAATGTCACCTCTAAGCCCGTTGAGAAACAAGCTAGCAAGCCCGCTGAAAAATCCACCATCAAGCCGGTTGAGCAAACAAGCAACACAACACAATAATGGACAACTACGCTGTCTTTGGTAACCCAATTGAACACAGCTTATCACCAGCGATTCACACCCAGTTTGCCCAGCAAACTGGGTGTGACATCGGTTACACAAAAATCCTTGCAGAAAAATACGGATTCAAAGAGAGAGTGCTTGATTTTATTTCTTCAGGTGGTCAAGGCTTTAATATAACCGTACCATTCAAAATTGAGGCTTTTAATCTCGCCAATCACCTTACTCTTAATGCCGAAACAGCGGGCGCTGTTAATACCATTAAAATTGAAAATGGCGAGCTCTACGGTGAAAATACGGACGGCAAGGGTCTTGTTAACGATCTCTGCAATAACTTAGGCCTATCGCTAGAAGGCAAAGATATTCTTATACTTGGTGCCGGTGGTGCTACCCAGGGTATTCTATTACCTCTACTTAAGCATAAACCCGTCAGAATATTACTTGCCAACAGAACAAAGACCAAAGCTGAAAAGTTGGCTATGGATTTTGCTAAATACGGCAAAGTTTGCGGTTTTGGCATGGATCAAATCAAAGCCAAACCGGTTGACATTGTCATTAACGCAACCAGCGCCTCTTTATCGGGCGAAATGCCAGCAATATTGCCAGGCGTTGCGGAAGGCGCTTTTTGTTACGACCTAATGTACGGTCAACAAACACCTTTTATGAATTGGGCCGAACAAAGCGGTGCCAGCGGCATTAGTGATGGTTTGGGGATGCTTGTTGAGCAAGCAGCAGAAGCGTATTATTTCTGGCGTGGCGTGATGCCTAAAACCGATGAAGTTCTTTCGTCACTCAGGGCGACAATCGGCTAACAACCCATTCGCCGTCTTCTCTTTTATAGATAAGACGATCATGAAGGCGATTTTCTCTGCCTTGCCAAAACTCAATTGTCTCGGGTATGACACGATAACCACCCCAAAAATCTGGTAACGGCACCTCTCCTTTGGCAAACTTATTCTTCATTGACTCAAATTGACTGAGCAGTAAGCCTCTTGAAGAAATACTGGAAGATTGTTGAGAGGCCCATGCGCCTAGCTGTGACTCTTTCGGTCTAGAGGCAAAATACTTAATGGACTCCAAGGTTGATATTCTTTCCACTTTACCCATAATTTTCACTTGTCGCTCCAACGCAAGCCAAGGAAACAATAAGGCCGCTTGCGCTCGCTTACCCAACTGCTGCGATTTTGTGGACTCATAATTGGTAAAAAAGACAAAGCCTTTTTCATCAAAAAACTTTAAAAGCACTGTACGGACACCGATATCATCATCATCCGCCGTTGCCAAACTCATCGCACTTGGCTCGACCACACCAGCTTCTTTAGCTTGCGAAAACCACTGAGAAAATTGCACGATAGGGCTTTCATCGAGCTCATCTCTACGTAGGCCACTTTGACGAAACTCACGCCTTAGATGGGTTAAATCACCGGTCATAATATTTACATTTAAAAAGGTAATAAATTGCTTTTTTTCGACTCAGTCAAATGCTGCGTAATCAAGGCTTTAACTGGTGGAAATTTATCGGCAAACTTGAGTACAAATCGCCTCACTTGTTTAGCTATCGCGTCATCGTTAGTAAATAGGGCAACAATACCGTTGGTGCCAAAAAACATCAGTCGAGTTAAATTAATTTGTTTTTTCTCAAAGCGTGTAAGCACAGTGCTTGCGCCAATATCGCCACCTTTGTCCAAGGCCTCATAAACACTTTCAGCGAGTATATTCTGCCCTCTCAAACCCAAATTAAAGCCGTGGGCTGTCACCGGATGCATACCCACAGCAGCATCACCAATAAGAGCAAAACGATTGGCTTTAAAACGTTGCGCATGAACACCAACTAGCGGATAAGAATGACGCTCACCAACTTGCTTCATCGCACCCAATTTATTATTAAAACCTTTGGCCGCAAGCGCGTTAAAATCGTCTTCGCTAAGATTCAACATCTCAGTCGCCTTATTAGCTGGGACAGTTAAAACCACCGATGAAATATCGCCATTCATTGGCAACAACGCCAAAGTGTGGCCGTAATTAAAACACTCTAGAGCAACGTGATTGTGTGGTTTTTCGTGGGCCATACGCGCGGTAATCATCACCTTGGAAAAATCCCTCATTAATGAAGGGATGCCCATCTTGCGACGAATCGCTGAAAATCGACTATCCGCAGCAACGATTAATTTGGCTTCAATTTTACGACCGTCTGAAAGTTCAATTATTGCTTTGTCAATACTTGTACTAGCATCTTCCACACTGATCTCATTGATAATGTCAATATTATCAGCGTGTGCCGCGCGCTCAAAAAGTGCTTTTCTAATAAGTTGATTGGGCACAAGATAGCCCAGTGCGTCAATGGCTGATTTGTTGGTGTTAAAACTTAACAACGATGGCGAATCGCCATCAAAGACTTTGGCCTCTTTTAACGGGCTCACCTCGTCTTGGTTGATAAGCGACCAAACACCCAATTCAGTGAGCACTTTACGAGATTGATGAGTTAGCGCAATTTCTCGCCCATCCGCCTGTGGATTGGCGACAGCACTCAATGGTGCTTTTTCCACCAAAAGCACTTTTAGTTTTGATTTTATCATCGAGCAGGCAAAGCTCAGACCCACAGGGCCACCGCCAATAATGACGATATCATAGTCCATCACAAAGGAATGTCGTTATACACAGAGCGTATTATAACGCCCTTTGCAATAGCGAATCCAGTATGACCTTCAACTTAACTCAAAGTATGAAAACAAGGGGTAATAATTAAAATAAAATCTAATCCATTCCTAAATACGTACGCTGCACGCCTTCATCATCTCGCAACTTTTTAGCATCGCCTTCAAGTGCTATTTCGCCTGTTTCCAGTACGTAACCATATTGTGCTAAAGAAAGTGCTAAGCGAGCGTTTTGCTCAACCAAAATAATGGTGCGCCCTTGGGCGTGAATTTCCTTAATAATGACAGCAATTTCTTGCTGCATAATCGGCGATAAGCCCAACGAAGGCTCATCCATCAAAATCAGTCTTGGGCTAGACATCAAGCCTCTAGCCATAGCAACCATCTGTTGTTCACCACCACTCATGGTGCCAGCAAACTGCTTCACTCTCTCTTTTAAGCGAGGGAAATGCTCAAAAACCGATTCTAGGTTATTCTTCATTTCTTGCTTGCTTTTGACCAGATAAGCGCCCATTTCTAGATTCTCTAAAACGGTCATTTGTGGAAACACATGACGGCCTTCAGGCACGTGGGCAATTCCCAAGTCAGTAATGTCTTCAGGGTCTAAATGAGCAATGGACTCTCCCTCGAAAAGCACCTCACCCTGCGAGGGCCTTACCAAGCCAGAAATCATTCTAAGGGTAGTACTCTTACCGGCACCATTAGCGCCAATTAGTGTAATAATTTCACCCTCGGGGACTTTAATCGAAATATCTCGAGTAGCCTCTACCTTGCCATAATGTACGGCAGTATTTTTAAGTTCAAGCAACACTGTCATCAGCTCCTAGATAGGCTTCAATTACCTTATCGTTATTTTTAATTTCATCCGGCGTTCCTTCGGCGAGCTTCTCGCCAAAATCAATCACGGTTATCCTGTCACAAAGATTCATTACTGTCCTCATATCATGCTCCACTAAGAGAACGGTCACACCCCACTCGTCACGAATCTTTTTTACCATTCCAACCATTACCGCTTTTTCACCAGAGTTCATGCCTGCAACAGGCTCGTCCAGCATTAGTAATTCTGGCTCTGTAGCGAGCGCCATTGCAACACCCAATTGGCGCTGATGGCCGTGGGACAAATTCGATGCCAAAGATTCAATTTCATCACCCAGACCTAGAAATTCAATAATTTCAGCCGAGCGCTTAACATTTGCCTCTTCAGCCTTTTTTTGATTACCAAAAATAGCACTTACCAGCGAATTATTTGCCCTAAGATGTCGAGCAATCACGACGTTCTCAAGTACAGTAAAATCTGGAAACAAGGCTGCACGTTGAAAGGTGCGCACAACGCCAAGCTTCGAAATCTCACTAGAATGCTTACCAGAAATGTTTTGCCCTTTAAACGTAACGGAGCCCGAAGTTGGCTGATAGAAGCCACTAATAACATTGAAAAAAGTTGTTTTACCCGCGCCATTGGGGCCAATGATTCCGCGAATTTCGCCCTTTTCAACCTCTAAATCAATCTCATTGTTGGCAATTAAGCCGCCAAAGTGTTTGGATAATTTTTTTACTGAAAGAAATGACATCTTAGCTTACCTCCTTTGTGCCAACTAAGTTTTTGAAGAATCGCGTTGTACGCGGTATTAGCACCTCTAGACCGCCCGGCATAAATACCAAGGACGAAATAAGAATTACACCAAATATCAGTGGGCGAAATTCATCAAATGGACGAGTTAATTCAAATACTAAAGACATTGAGGCTACGCCAATTAGTGGACCCCAGTAGGTCTTTACACCCCCTACGACCACCCAAATAATAAGATAGACCATTTCAATCATGCCGAAGTTATCGGGATCGATCGCTCCCCATTGGTACGCCAGAAGTGAGCCAGCAAGGCTGGCAAAGAAGCCCGCAACACAAAAAATTAGAATACGATATCTGGTGACATTAATACCAATACTCTCACACAATTCACTATCTGAGTAAATTGACTTCCAGGCGTTACCAAATCTTGAGGTATCAAGGCGATAAAGCAAAACCAAGGCAAATACTGCCAAAATTAATGTTCCATAGTACAAATTACTAATATCCATACGACTACTAAAGTCAACAAAGTACCAGTCACCTGATTGTCCTAACTCAGGCCTTGGGATATTGCTAAGTCCACGAGAGCCTCCAAATGGGAAGTGCAATTTTTCCCATATGTAACGAACAAACTCGCCTAGCGCAAAAGAGCCGATAAAGAAGGCAAATCCAATCGTCCTTGAAAGCGGCAATGCTATCAAGAAACTCACAGCAACCGTACAAATTGCCGCCACTGGAATGGTTAAATAAAATGGTACGCCATAAAATTTAGCTAGAATTGCCGTGGTATAAGCACCCATGCCCATCAAAATATAGTGGCACAGAGTCCAATCACCGGTAGTGGTCATTAAGCGATAACTTTGCGCCAATACAACATTGGCCAAAAAAACTTGCAACAACACCAGTTTGTACATCCCCATTCTCCCCCAAAAAGTTTCAAATAATTGAGGTGCGAAGGCAAAAACAATAATAATAGTGGCCGCGGGCCACCAGCGTTTAATAAACATAGAGTTAGACTTTAACATTACCTAATAATCCTGTTGGTTTAACAATAAGTACGATTGCCATAAATAATACGCCAATCATCATTCCATACACTGAGTCAGCGAAGGTGGAAACAAAAGTGTGGATAAAGCCGAGAATAAAAGCAGCCAAAACCGCGCCCGGGATACTCGACATACCGCCCACAATCACCACAATAAAGGCAATAATTGCGTAGTCATGCCCCATGTAAGGGTTAACCGATACAATCGGCGCCATAAGCGCACCACCAACACCGGCAAAGCCGCCAGATATTGCCATTGCTAAGGCTGTCATTTTGTTCAGCTTAATGCCTTGCAAAACAGAGGCCTCCGGATCTTGAGCACAAGCTCTCAATGCCTTGCCATCTTTAACTTTTGTTAAGAAATACCACAAACCAAAAACCATCGCAATGGTCACAGGAATAATCGCCAGCCTCTGCCAACTGATAGCCGTCATTAAAAAGTCAGAGCCGCCCGGATACGGCACCTGCACAGACTTTGGTAGTCCGACACCATACCACTCACTGATAAGCACTTGCAGAATAAAACCAGCACCAGCTGTCGCCATAAAACCGGCGAGCACATTACCCCTCGTGGGCCTGAATATCAGCCGTTCATAAATAACGCCAATCAATGCAACAATAGGAAAAGAAGCAATCACTGCCAACTCAAAAGGCCAACCGAAAAGAGTGTACAAAACATAAACGCAATAGGCGCCCACCATAAATAACTCGCCGTGTGAAAAGTTGGCCATTTGCATGACGCCAAACGCAATAGCAAGGCCCACTGCCACCATTGCATAGATGGAGCCAAGCACTAAGGCATTGCCAATCGTTTGTGGAAGTATGTCTAATCCCATATTGTTGTCCTCTGTCTCTTATTAATTAAAAATATGTTTTACTGTTGCTTTTTATATTATTACTTTTCTTTGCACTTTTTCTTTCTTTATCTTTTGCCTTTTCTTTTGAAACCCGACTTAATTTGCAATAAATCGACTTTCAAAAAAAAAGCGGTTGGGGGCAACTAACTCCCCCACTCCGCCAAAGTAAAACCCGACCGTTTTACTTTTTGTCTAGCTTGCGCAATGGATACATCATATAACCCCCGTGTATCAATAACGCTTTACGTGGTAAAAAAGAAGAAACAGTTGTTGTTATTTTTACACACATCGCACCCTAGGGCGCATTTTGTGGAACGCCGACGGTGTGTTCACCGCCGACACCCACACCAATAAAGCCGAGGGGCTCTATTAGCTTGTTACTTTATTGCTGGTCGTACATTAAGCCTTTAGAACGAACGTGAGCAATAATTTCCTCTGAATGTGGTGCGAACCACGCAGCAAAGTCAACTACTTCTTGTACACGCTTAACACCATTACGGCTTTCGTTAATTGGCACTGGAGTTGCAATCATGTTGTTGATACCGAACATATCAGCACCTGCGAATGCACCAGAACCTAGCAATGTCTCCATTTCACCCATTGAGTGAAGTGAGGCCATTACGTCGTCAGCTTCGAATGAACAAGCGTGCTGAACACCCTTAGCCCACACTTCAAGCATGATCACGTGATCCCAGTCAATACCGTTCATAGCACGCTTCTTATCTTCAGGGCCGCCCGGTCCGAATCTAGCAGTCCAGTTAGCAGCGAAATTTGCCTGGTTAGAGCCAAAGCCCCAATGAGGATCATCCATTAACGGGAAGCTGTCCACTTGGCCTTCGATGAATGACGCTGGAACCTTAGTCAAAATTGACTCAGAGTCTAGGTAGTTACCAGAGATTTCACCTGTGTAGCCTTGAACGTATAACTGCTCAATAATACTAACAACGAAATCAGGGTATGACAAGTTCAGACTTACAACATCAGGGTTAGTTGCCAATACCGCTGTTACAACAGGAGCAAAGTCAACAGTTTCTAGTGAGTAGTGCTCATCATAAACAACGTCCCAACCTTCAGCAAGTGCAGAACCTACTTCCCAAGCCTGAGAAGACACACCAAGTGCGTCGTCCTGTGAAAGCACAGCCCAACGAGATAGAGAAGGATCCTTACGCTTATGATAACCAGGTCTTAACATGTCAATACGAGGTGTTACGTCACCACCTGCAATCAGGTAAGGACGGTCCGGTCTGATATCAGTAGAAATCAAACTTGCGTAAATAACCTTTGCTTCCGTTAAGAACGGGTGTGTCGCATTAGCAGGGTTACCACCAATCGCACTAATGAACTTAACATCATGCTCAAACACTAATTCTTGAGCGCCTTGTAGGGCTTTAGAACCAGTTGCTTCGTCATCAAACGTTATCATTTTTAGCGGGTAACGCTCACCACAGACCAAAAGTCCGCCCAAAGCATTCTGCTCATCAATAAACATTTGGTTACCAGTAAGACCCGGAAGGCCCCAACCAGCATCAGGGCCTGATAAGGCGCCTAAGAAACCAACGTTAACGGTGTCGCCTGCTTGCGCAGCACCCATCGAAAACATTGCTGCAGAAGCTAAAATCGCTGCAGAAATTTTACTTTTCTTGTACATTATATTACTCTCCTTTTAGTTTAAAGTATATATACTCAACTTATCAAATCTTTAATGGCAAAGTCATTTCTTCTTAGTAGAACAAATCGATCGACAGTAAAAAGAACGAACTAAACCCAAGTATAAAAATAAGTTCAGAAAAACACGGCTCACAACAGCCAAAAAAAATTAGCTATTTAGGTAGTGCCTCTCTGATTACAAATTTACCCAAATATTTGGCAATGTCAAACTAAAAATTTACTATAAAGAAATTTATGTGATTTAAGCGAAAAACTAAATGAATATAATTCAACGCCCACACAGCAACGTTTTATAAAATTAACTAAAGAAAATGCTTAATAAATAGCAGAAGAATGTAAGATAAAACTGCAACTAATGTCACTTAATATAACGTTTTTTTGCAATTATCCTTAAATTTAAGAAGAAAAAATACACTAAACTTATCCATAAACAACCAATATCAACACTATTAAATTCAAATACCTTCTATGACAACGCATTAACAAGTCACAATGAATCATTAATAGAGCTATTCTGAGTAGCTCAACAGCAATCTGGATTGCTGCACAATATCAACCACATTAGCAAGATCACCAATGAACCTGATCAACTCATAATAAAATTATAAAAGGAGCCAAAAAGCGAGGTTATGCGGGTGAATGATGTGCGATAAGCACTGTAAAAACAAGCAGTTTTTCGGCTACAGATAAAGTTCAGAAGTATGAGTGGAGGCAAACTACTGGGCCGGTTGACGCCTCAACTCGATTTGCTCGAGCCAATATTCACTCTTCTCTATATCTTTCTCGGTGCCAACGCCTTGTTTATACATGGTCGCCACTTTGAACTGTGAACCAATATGCCCCTTTCGTGCGGCAGCTATATAGTAGTCATAAGCTTTGCTTTTACTAAGAGTGATGCCCTTGCCATACTCGTACAAATTAGCCAGCTTAGCATAGGAATCTAAGTGGCCCATCTCAAGCGCTCTGAGATAGTACTCCATGGCTTTAGCATAGTTTTGAGAGAGGCCCAAACCGGTCTCATACAACAAGCCCAAACGATAAACCGCTTCAATATGGTCATAGGCGGCAGCAAGCTTGTACCACTGCACCGAATTATCATAGCCTTTTTGCACGCCTTTGCCGTATTCATAAAGCAAGCCCAATTGATACTGGGACTCGACGTGGCCTTGTTCGGCCGAGCGCTCAAACCACTTAAAGGCATTTTTAAAATCACCCTGCTCAAGATACTCAAAACCAAGCACATATTGACCGGATTCATTTCCAGATTTTGCCGCGTCGTTGTACCATTTTTTAGCCTCTTCTGGATTTTTCTCAGTACCTTCGCCCTTCTCATACATTTCAGCTAGATTGTGCTGGGCATCCAAATAATTTTGTAATGCCGAAAGGCGAATGAGGCCAAAAGCTTTTGTTAGATCGCGCTCAACACCAATGCCCAAATAATACATCGCACCCAAATAATATTGCGCTTTTGGGTGTGCCTCATCTGCAGCTTTAGCGAGGTACTCAATACCCCTCGTATCGTCTTGATCAACACCAACACCTTCAATATACATAACGCCGAGTGCCGTCATGGCATCAAGATCATTATTTTTAGTGGCCTGTTCAAAAGCCAGTAATGCCTTGGAATAGTTTTGCTCGACACCATCGCCATAAAAATACGCCTTGCCCCTCTCGTACAAAGAAGAGTCTGCGTACGTCGATAGACTCGCAAGAAACGAAAAAAATACTGAAATAATTATTCTCATGGAGGGCGATTGTATACCAAATATCGCATATTTCCAGCTAATTCTTGAATACACTACTTAGAGAAAACCTTTCCCGGATTGCAAATCCCTTGAGGGTCAAGAGTCATTTTTATCTGTCGCATCACTTTAATCTCTGTCTCTGCTCGATAACGCAATAACTCATCTGCTTTAGCCAGAGCAACCCCATGCTCAGCTGTAAAGCCATCATTAAAACTAATAGCAAGATCATTTACACTCGGTGTTAGAGCGCTTTTCAATGACTTAAACTTTGCTAGGCCACCCTCTTGAGGCTGCATAACGCAATAATGAATATTGCCATCACCTGTATGACCAAAAACCAATGTCAAGGCATCGGGTGTTATTTTATTAATAAATTCTATAGCCTTATTAATGAAAGAGGGCACGCTTGAAACTGGTACAGAAATATCGAAAATAACCCCAAGTCCCAATTTTTTATAGGCTGTTGGAATTAACTCACTAAACTATAAACAACATAAAAAATAGCAGACAATATCACCATGATAAGTTCATTGCAGGAGTTATTTAGGGGAGGTTTGCTCACTCAATAATTATAGCTCATTCTAGTTCTCTATATATGCGGATGCTAACTAAACTGTTTCTAGTGATTTGGCTTAGACATGATCTTAGGTGGACCTAATTGGCCATCAATTTGGGTAGCCATAACACCAGCCCAGGCAACATAATTAAGGCCATCAGGCGTATGATATCGACCACCCAAAAAGGCGTTACACCACGGAATATAGTACTTAATTTAACGTCGTCCAACATGCTCTTTAAGACAAACACATTAAGACCTACTGGGGGGGTGATAAGGCTAATTTCGGTTATCACAACAACAATAATACCAAACCAAATGAGGGTCATTTCTGGGTCCATCAATGAGGCAGAGTAGGCGCCCAAGTCTAAACCCAAAACTAAAGGATAAAACACAGGCACCGTAAGCATGATCATGGACAAGCTCTCTAGCACCGTGCCCAATAACACGTACACCAACATAATGAGGATAATGACGGCAATAGCCGATAAGTCGAAGGACACTACCCAACCAGACAATAGTTCGGGTAAACCAGCAATATTGACATAATTAGAGAAAATTTCTGCGCCAATAAGGATGACAAAAAGCATCGCTGTGGTACGGGAACTTTCGATTAAAGTATCGAACAAAGAGTGCCAGGTTAAACGGCGACGTACTAACGCAATAAAGAAGGCACCTGAAGCGCCAATACCAGCCGCTTCTGTCGGGGTAAAAATACCACTATAAATACCACCAATAACCAACAAGAACAAAGATAAAACGCCCAACACACCCCACAGGGCTTGTAAACGTTGAGGCCAGCTAAAGCGTTCGCCACGCGGGCCTTTTTCGGGCTTTAAAGTGACCGTAACCAGCACTGCCACTAGATATAAAATTACTCCCAACAAGCCAGGCAAAATACCCGCAATAAACAATAAGCCTATATCACTTTCGGTCATGATGCCAAAAATAATTAGAATCACACTAGGGGGAATCAAAATCCCCAAGGTGCCGCCAGCGGCAATTGAGCCTGCGGCTAGACCTTCATCATAGCCGTACTTTTTCATCGGCGGCATGGCCACCTTAGACATGGTTGCAGCAGTCGCTAAACTTGACCCACAAACGGCACTAAAACCACCACAAGCCACCACTGTGGCCATAGCCAAGCCACCACGACGATGACCTAAAAATGCATTCGCAGCGGTATATAGCTCGTCTGACAAGCCTGCGCGGTTAACAAAGTTACCCATAAGAATAAACAGCGGCACCACGGATAAGCCATAATTGAGGCCTGTGTCGTAGGTGATAATACTGACCATGGCTAACGAACCAGAAAAACTGGTCATTAAACCAAAACCAATAAAACCCACCAAACCCATAGCAAAGGCAATGGGCATTCGTATCATAACAACCAAGGTAAGCATGGCGGCGAAGGCAATTAAAGATTCATACATAGTGGTTATGATTGATTAGATGAGGCTAAGCCAGCGCGAGCATATTGACAAGCCAATAATAAGGCAATGACACTACTCAAGCCTACGGCTATGCTAATATAAAAAAATACCGGTGCAGTGGGTAAATACAGCATTGCTGTTTGGTCACCATAATGCACTGATTCTAAGGCTTTATGCCATACTCTGTAGCTAATACCAGCCAGCATAACAAAGCTTGCAAGGGCAATTGCAACATCCCTTAACCAGGCAATGAAGCGCGGCACAAAGGCGTCAATTAGGTCCACCGTAATATGGTCATCTTTGGCAGATACTAACGGCAAAGCCGAAAATATGATCGCCGCCAATAACAGCTCGGTAATTTCAAAACTTCCATTAATTGGCGCATTAAAGATGTATCGGCTCACCACGTCAACCAAAGTTAGCAACATTAAAAAAAACAAAAGAGCGGCCGCTAGACCACTCAATATACGCTGCAGTATAAACTGCATAAAAGGGCCGGATACAAGTACCCGGCCCCCTGTCTTACTGAGAGACATTACTCAGCAGCTACTTTAGCAATTTCTGCACGAAGGTCTGCCATAACAGCAGCACCATCAACACCTAAGCCATTAGCCGTAGCAACCCAATCGGATTCCAAGTGGCCTGTTGCAGCTTTGATTTCGGCTACGAAACTAGCATCGGCAGTTACAGTGGCAATACCTGCAGCATCCATGGCCGCTTGGCCTAGAGCATCATGTTTATCCCAACCTTGACCTGCAATGCGGGCAAAGTTTTCGCCAGAAGCACGCATTAACGCAGCCTGGTTAGAAGCACTTAAGCCGCTGAACTTAGCTGGATTCATAGTTAAGAAGAAACTAGTGTTGTACAAACCACCCGGCACCTTAGTGGCATGGTTTAACAACTTAGTTAACTTAAACGACTTAATAGACTCAGTAGGCAAGAAAGTGCCGTCGGCAACGCCGCTAGACAACATTTCATAGTTCTTAGTGGCTGAAGCCAACATAGCCGTTACACCTAACGCCTTAGCGGCATTACCTGCAACACCACCACCAACGCGGAACTTTAAGCCCTGCATATCGGCGACATTGTTAATGGCTCGTACGTTGTTATGAATTACACCTGGTCCATGGGACATCAAACCTAATAGCACTGTACCTTCATGCTCGTTAACAGACTCTAAATGCTTCTTGTATATGCGCCAGTATGCAACTGATACGACTTCTGCACTGTTACCTAAGAATGGCAATTCTGTGGCTGCAGTGAGTTTAAAGCGGCCAGGTTGATAACCATGCACACCATATGTGACATCAGCTACGCCGTCTTTAGCAAGGTCGTAATGAGCTGGGGGCGCGCCAAGGGCTTTAGGCAAAAGACGAATAATAAGCTCACCATTACTTTCATCTTCTACGGCCTTGATCCATGGCTTAATAATATCAGCCACCACTGGGTGCCCGGGCGGCAACCAAGATGACATTAATAGGGTTTCAGCTGCGACAGAAACACCAGATAACAGTGCGCCAGATATCACCAAAGCGCCACCTGCAAGTAGTTTTTTAATAACCATATGTTCTCCTTTTATTTTATTTTATTTATAAAAACCACAGAATAAATTTAATACTAACAACGTATATTTATACGTCAATTTGGCACGAAATATATTCCATAGCTATTTCATTGTACATAAAATCGTTTAACATATTAATATTTTAAGATTAAAATATTTATATATTAATATTTTAAGATTAAAATAGAAGTTGCATTGAGAATGACTAATTGCCTCACAGGAGGAGTAGAGAAAGATATCACCAGGTTTTTTTCATCTACAGGGTTTTGGGTTTAATAGGCTCCGTCACTGCTGTTATCGTCCGAGCCTTCTTCACCCTTGAAATGACTCAAACAGTTCTTGGCCGCGTGAACCAATAACAGTGTGTCAACCGATAGTGCGATAAATTGGGCGCCATTAGCTTCATAATCCTTTGCCACTACTTGGGTTGTAGCAAGAGATCCAGCGGGCTTGCCTGCAGCTTTAATCTTCGAAAAGGCGTGGTAAATAGCTTGTTTTACCTGTGAGTGTGCTGGATTGCCAAGATGACCAAGGCTAGCTGCTAGATCTGCAGGTCCGATAAAAATCGCATCGATACCATCAACTTCTAGAATCGCATCAAGATTTTTTAGCCCTTGAACGGATTCGATCTGAACAATCAAACAAAACTCATTATTAATTTCGGCAAAATAGTTGTCAACCAAATTCCAGCGGGCGGCTCGCGCAAGGGCCGTACCAACACCGCGAATACCTTTAGGTGGATAGCACACTGCACGCACTAGTTCACGGGCTTGGTCGGCACTTTCAACCATTGGTATGAGTAAATTTTGAACACCGATATCTAAGTACTGCTTGATCAAAGTTGGATTGCCATCTGGCAGGCGAACGACAGCTTGGGCTGGTGTCGACTCAATTGCTTGCAACTGTGACAGAATTGTCTGTAAGTCGTTAGGCGCGTGCTCGCCATCGATTAACATCCAGTCATAGCCAGTGTTAGCACAAAGTTCTGCTGATAATGCACTGCAAAGACCAAGCCAGCAACCGTACTGCTGCTCTCCTTTGGCAAGTGAGTGCTTAAAGTTATTTCTTGGTATCTTCACTAACTACTCCTCAGTAAATTGGCAGTGAATGCTGCCAAGTTTGCCAAAATCTGCATGAATATGGTCGCCTTCGCCTACCCGGATAGGTGCGGTAAATGAACCCGCCAAAAGAATTTGTCCAGGCTCAAGTGCAACATCATGTTTTGCAAAGCGTTTTGCAATCCAGCAAACGCCATTGGCAGGATGATTCAAAACAGCTGCAGCTAAACCGGTTTCTTCGATTTCGGAATTCTTTTTAAGTAAGGCGCCACACCATCGCAAATCAACCTCATTAGGCTTAACTTTTTGGCCGCCCGTAATAATGCCCGCATTCGCTGCATTATCAGCAATCGTGTCAAAAATTGTTCGAGTATAGCCACTTTTCGGATGGACTCGATAGCTTCTTGCAGATATTAATTCCAAGGCCGGAGTGACGTAGTCAGTTGCAGCCAAAACATCCTCAATAGTCAGATCTTCACCGAACAAGCGGTCTTTTAAAACAAACGCTAATTCGACTTCAATTCTGGGGTCAGTAAATCGATTGACTGGAATATTACTACCATCTTCAAAGTGCATAGATTGCAACAACACGCCGTAGTCCGGCATATCAATTTTCATCGCGCGTTGCATAACTTTTGATGTCAGCCCAATTTTGTAGCCTATTAGCGGGTCACCCGCAGCTTTTTTCAGTTCAACCCAACTCGATTGGATTGCATAGGCATCATCCATCGTCATATTCGGACAAGTTTGAGTAAAGGCCTCAGTCTGAATCACTTGCTGCTCTGCATCATAGAGCGCCTTAGCAGCTGAGTAAATCTGGGCGTCGGTCAATGTTTTCATAGATAATCTTGGATGTTGTTCTTGTTATACTTAAGAGTGGGCTCAAGCTCACGCATCTCGAAAGACATAGCGACACTACCCCGCTCAAAACTCTGTGCAAAATGTTCCTCGAAAACAGTGAAAAAACCTTTGGCAGCTGACTCCTTCTCTTGCAAGCTACGCCCAGTACCAACCAGCACTGATAAATGCACAAAGACATGCTGTGGATTGCCATCAGCCATGCGGTAATCTTCAGCCCTGTAAGCGCGACTACGAATGCCTTTTAGTGGAAATAAGCCACAATTAACAGCACTTTGGTGCAGTTTTTCAAATAGACCTTGCAAATTCAAACTTTCTGAATCTATATTGCTTGAGTATTCTAAAACAAAGTGCGCCATTCTTTAATCCTCCAAGTCAACGATACCAATGGTGCAACCGACGGCAAAAATAGGAATCGGGCGATAATAGTGTACCTTTGCAGTGCGACCAGAAGTCGCTGCGGAGATTGCTATAAAGGTGCGGATTTCAAAGCCACCTTGACCGCCATCGCGCCACGTTTCCTCGTCGCCATAACCAAGCAGCGCTTCTTTGTCACAAGCACTCCATTGACGTAGAAACTTTCGGTCCCAATCTTCGTTAATTTTTCCAGAATCGGGTGTTGCTGGCCAGTGTGAAATGCCGCCAGTCCCGATGATAGCGATGCGCTCTGGCGCCTCATCACAAGCTTTTCTAAGCGCCTCTCCAAAAGCCCAAGCACGATGCAATGGTGTCAGCGGCGGGCCTTGGCAGTTAATATTGACCGGAATAATATCCAGGTCATAGCGCGGAGTAAGAAAGTGTAACGGTACGCTAATACCGTGGTCAAATTTCCACTCTTGTGAGTAGGCGACATCGACATCCTGCAAAACACGCTGAATAATACGTTTTGACAATTCAGGGTTTCCTGGTACGTTAGTTCTTGCGATTCCTAGCCACTCTGGATCTTCGATTGGACCCTCGTATTCATCGCCCATACCAATGCAATACGCCGGCATATTGTTCATAAAAAAGTTAGCAAAGTGCTCGGCTGCCACCACGATTAGAGCATCTGGCTTAGTGACCTCAAGTTCTTCTCGCATTTCGTCAAAAGCATTGTAAAAGCTTTCTCTATCATCTGGATCTGCCATGTGTTTACGCCCAGTAATACCTGGTGCGTGGCTACAAACTCCAGCAAAAACTAAACTCATATCGCCCCCTTACCGTCGGTAGTAACGTAAAGACCATTTCGCACATTGCCGTGCTCTTCGAGCCCGTCTCGCATCGCTTGAATGTATTCGGGCCATGCGAAGCCACATATAGCTGCATAGTGCATCAAGATTTGACCATTAACACCAAGCACATACAGCAAGCCTATATCGGGTTTTTTTAACGCGTCAATCTCTTCGTCGCTTAGTTTGTAGTCCTTTAGGACCGAGTCTTGATCTGCAAGAAAAGTCACTTGCAACTTTGGGTTTTTATTAAGCATGTAGAGCAATTTTTGCGTCTGATACAAGCTCATCTATTAAGCCCCCAACTTTGGTACACGGTGGGTGCCATGAGCAAAGCAAACATTTTTTGTTTCCATGTAAAATTCAAAACTGTAGTCACCCCCATCGCGACCAATGCCACTGCTCTTCACGCCGCCAAAAGGTGAAGGTAGGTTTCGGTTATTCTCAGAATTAATCCATAGCATACCGGTTTCGATTTTGTGTGCTAAACGCATGGATCGAGCTTGATCAGAGGTCCATGCATAAGCCGCCAAACCGTAGTCGGTATCATTAGCAATTTGGATTGCCTTTTCTTCTGTGTCGAACTCTATCTCTGTAAGTACTGGCCCAAAGATTTCTTCACGGGCAACTTTCATTTGATTGTTAGCCTCGGTAAATAGTGTGGGTTGTACATAATTACCAACACCCAGCTCTTCGCAGCGTTGTCCGCCGACTGCAATGATCGCGCCCTCAGATCTTGCAGTCTCCATATAGCTTAATACTTTGTCGAAATGCTCGGTATGCACAAGTGGGCCGACTTCGGTATTCGGGTCAAGTGGATGGCCGACTGTTAGGTTTTCGACCCGCTTTTTTAGGGCCTCAAGAAAGCGTTCACGGATGCCACTTTGCAACAAAAGACGACTGCTAGAAGTACAACGTTGACCGTTAAGGCTATAGATCATAAAGACAACCGCATCAAGCGCGCGTTCAAAATTAGCATCATCGAAAACAATAACTGGGTTCTTACCACCCAACTCAAGATGTATGCGTTTTAATGTCGCTGCACCCTGCTCCATGATGCGTGAACCAGTGGAAGTTTCGCCAACGAAAGCCACAGCTTTAATAGCCGGGTGTTCACTCAGGCGTTTTCCAACAACCTCGCCAAAACCATTAACCATATTCCAGACGCCTGCAGGCAAACCAGCCTCTGCGCTCACTTCGGCCAAAATTGCTGCTGATAATGGGCTAAATTCTGCCGGTTTGTGAACAATGGTACAACCTGCAGCAAGTGCTGGTGCAATTTTCCAAGTAGATAACATAAACGGTGTATTCCACGGTGTAATTACTCCAACGGGACCAATAGGACTGCGTACTGTGAGATTAGTGTGTTCACTTTGGTATAGTGCTTGACCATCTTTTGCCTCCACAGCCTTGTCAGCAAAAAAACGAAAATTTGCAGCACCACGAACTGCGGCCTGCTTCATAAAGCGTATTGCTTGGCCACAATCAGTACTTTCAACTAAGGCAATTTCATCAGCGCGCTCAACCAATTTGTCTGCTAAACGGTTGAGAATGTTCTTGCGTTCAGCACCTGCCATGTCTCGCCACTCGACGAATGCGTCTTGTGCAGCTTCGCAAGCGCGATTCACTTCAACTTCACCGCCTTCTGCAATCTCACCGAGAGGTTGTTGGTCTGCGGGCGAGATGTTTGCAAAGGTTTTGCCACTTGTGCCCAAAGTCCACTCACCATTAATATAGTGCCCCGTGGTATTGTCTTTGAAGCGCTGCAAATAAGTGTTAGCTTGCTGTATGTTTTGTTGTAAGTCTGACATTTTGATTGCCCACTAATAAGGCCTTATAATTTAACATGTTAAATAATATCTTGTCAAGTAATATATTCATTATAATGGTGCTTATGTCAATTTATCACCGGCAATCAGGTGCTTATGTCAATTTATCACCGTTAATCATTAAGGAAGTTTAATGCGTTTAGTCAGTTTTAATAATAATCAACAGTATTCTTGGGGTGCCCTGCTTGACAATGATGTTGTCGTTGACCTGGCTGCGATTAGCACAAGTCTAAAGCAAGCCATTTCAGATGACAAAATATCTAGCCTAAACCTTGATGACTACGATTCTCGGTTGCAATTACAAGAAGTTAAGCTACTTCCGCCCATTACGAATCCTGAAAAGATTATTTGCATTGGCGTTAACTATGCCAATCGTAATGAAGAGTACAAAGATGGTAGTGAGCCACCAAAATATCCAAGTGTCTTTATGCGCACACCTGATTCACTGACAGCTCACGGAGCACCACTGATTCGACCGCCTGAATCTCACAAGCTCGATTATGAAGGCGAAATCGTTGTTGTTATCGGCAAGAGGGGTCGAAGAATTCCACAGGAAGAGGCTTACCAACATATTGCGGGCTTGAGTATTATGAATGAAGGGACGCTGCGTGACTGGGTTAGACACGCCAAATTTAATGTCACCCAAGGCAAAAACTTTGTGCATTCGGGATCGATAGGTCCGTGGTTAGTGAGCGCCGATGAATTCGGTCCTGAGCAATATGAAAACATGCGCATTAAGACGCGTGTCAATGGCGAGTTGCGCCAGGACGACACGACCGCCAATATGATGTTTCCAATCGCTTATCAGATTCACTATTTGTCAACTTTCTTTGAGCTTAAACCAGGCGATGTGATTGCAACTGGTACACCTAATGGTGCTGGTGCACGCTTTGATCCACCGAGATTTCTTGCGCCGGGTGATGTTGTCGAAGTGGAAGTTGAGGGGGTCGGTGTATTATGCAACGAAGTCAAAGATGAAGTCCTCAAATAACATCCGCGCCTTTGATCATTCACTGCCAATGGCACTGCTGAAAGCTCGTGAATCAGTCATGAAAACCTTTGTTCCTCACTTACGAGCGCACGATTTGTCTCCGCAACAATGGAGAGTATTACGCGTACTAAACGAATCCGATGGATTGGAGATGACAGAAATCTCTAAAAATTGCTTTTTACTAATGCCAAGTCTTACACGGATCGTGCAAAATTTGTCTAAACGTGGTCTTGTGTTGCGCAGCGTTTCGACCAAAGATCGCCGCCGTTCTATCATCATCTTGACGGAGCGGGGTAACAAGCTATTTCAACTTATCGCACCGGAGAGCGAGGCTCTTTATTTACACATTACTGATACATTTGGTTATGGGAAGATGGAATTGTTGTACGAGTTACTTGAAGAGCTGGTGCAAAAAATTAATGACCCCAATTAATTTTGTATTTTATGTATTAAAAGTATCTTTAAGCTAATATGGATATTGAAGGATTTTCGCGAATAATTCGCTTTTTACAAGATTGAAAAGGACTGATTCACACTCATTTATAGGAGGAAACTATGGGTATACGCACCGGCAAAGAGTATTTGGATGGCTTACGCGATGATCGTGATATTTGGATCAATGGCGACCGCATTGAGGACGTCACAAAGCATCCGGCAGTGTGTCGTGGTGCACACACTTTGGGTGAGTTTTTAGATCGCCAGCACAACCTTAAATATCAAGACAAAATAACTTACTTGGATGAAGATGGTGACCGTTGTGCCACATCGTTTTTAATACCTAAGTCAGAGAAGGATGTTCAACGACGCGGCGCTTCATTTTACGAATGGGCAAGCTGGTCTGCCGGTATGTTTGGCCGTACACCTGACTACAAGAATGCATCAGTTATGTCATTCGCTGCAGCCAATGCTTTTCTGGGTAAAGGTGAGACCAATTTTTCAGAAAATATGGTTAACTTCTACAATGAAATTAGAAAGGGTGACAAGGTTCTTACCCACACTTTGGTCAACCCGCAAAAGAACTTTGATCTGGCCAAGCAAGGCAAGTTCACCGATGAAGTTGCTCTTCATGTGGTTAAAGAAACGGACACAGGCATAATCGTTAAGGGAGCAAGACTTCTTGCCACGCTTGGTCCCACTGCCGATGAGATTGAGGTTTTTCCTTCAACACTTCTTAAAGCAAGTCCAGATAACATACCTTTTGCCTTCGCTTTTGCTATTCCTATCGCAACAAAAGGTCTGAAAATGATTTGTCGCGATCCTTACGATCATGGCAAATCTAACTTTGATGCGCCTTTGTCCTCTCGGTTTGAGGAAATGGACGCTGTTGTTGTTTTTGACAATGTACTTGTGCCTTGGGAAAGAGTTTTTATGTACAGAGACCCCCTGCAGTGTAATGTCTCTTTCGCTGAAACAAATGCTGTGGTGCATATGATGCATCAAGTTGTGTGTGGTAAGCTCGCCAAAGCTGAATTTTTCGTTGGCTTGTTATGTGCTATGGCAAAATCTACTAACCGCGACAAAGATATGGGAACCAAAGGCATGATTGCTGAAGCTATGTGGATTGCAGAATCACAGCGTGCTATGTTGTTTGCAGGTGAAAACCAAGCACATGAAGATAAGTGGGGGAATTTTGTACCCTTGCGGAGACCTTTGGACACTGCACGCAATACGATGCCACGCAACTACCCTCGCTTGCTTGAATTGGTGCAATTATTGGGTTCCAGCTCTTTAATGGCCACGCCTTGTGAGCTTGATTTTAGCAATGCAATTGCTGACGATGTAGAGCAATACTTTCAAGTAGCCAACCTAGATGCCAAAGACCGAGTTGCGCTTTTTCGCTTAGCGCATGATGCAGCGGTTTCTGGTTTTGCTGGTCGTCAGTGTCTTTACGAGCGTTTCTTCTTTGGCCCGCCAGCGATAATGGCAGCAGGTTATTTCGACATTTACCCAAAAGACGAAATGATTGCTAAAGTTGAGACAATGTTGGACTAGGAGCGCAGGATGTTAGATTTTGATACAAATCAATTTAGAAATGCGCTAGCCACATTCGCCACCGGGGTAACAGTCATTACCACTTGTGACGCTGACGGCGAGCCTATTGGCATGACTGCAAGTAGCTTTAATTCAGTATCTTTGGAGCCAGCTTTGGTGCTTTGGTCAGTGGCTCACGATGCACATGGCGCCAAGGCATTTATCGAAGCCAAGCATTTTTGCATCAATGTACTTAGCGCCGATCAGGTTCAATTATCGAACAAATTTTCCCAGCAGGGCAATGACAAATTCTCTGGCATTGATAGTGAATTTGGTCTAGGGGGTTGTCATATGCTTAGGGGGGCAATTTGCCAATTCCAATGTAGCGCTTGGGCGGTTTATGAAGGAGGCGATCATGCGATAATTGTCGCTGAAGTGCAATCTTTTACAACTAGCCCTAAACGTGGACTGGTATTCTCTGGTGGCAGTTATGCCACTGCGGAAGCGCTAGCACCGCCGCCACAAGTCAGTGATGACCTAGATAGTTTGGGTAGTGCAGTCGATGATTTACTACTTTATCATTTATCGGCAGCTCGCAAGCAACTTGCAGATGTTCTGTACCTAGCTGTGGAAGAGGCAGGTCTTAGCGTTACAGGTTGGCGCATATTGGCTAACTTGTATGATCAAGATCAGGTCGATATGTCACGTCTGCATTTTCGCATTTTAAGTGGCCAGCGTGAGGCAAGAGAGGCGGCTGAAAGTTTACAGTCGCTAGGCTGGCTGGACTACGATGAGCACACTGTAAGCGCAACAGAAGCTGGAAGAAAAAAAGTTGCCAAACTACTGCAAATTGCAAAAAATAGCGAACAACAAGCTTTGTCTAATTTTCCAACCAATACTAGGAAACAACTGATTGAGCAGCTGAGGGCGCTGGCCTAATTTATGTCTTCACCGTCAAAGCTTGATGAGTTATATGAGACTATCGCATCTCTAATAGAGCCTTGTTTGCAGTTTGGGCAGAGCCTAAGCTCTTCAACGATTATCATGAGATCGCCCTACTAGCTGTGAGGTTTGTCCAGCCTTTATCGCTAAGCTTAGATATTTGGTGTTGCATGTGTTTCTCCTTTTTGAGTGCTTAACTGGGCAATCCAGAGACGCACAATACGGAACAACCTTGTGATCATCTGCTTGGAGCTTACTGTATATAATATAGATTAGCCGATCCAACACTAACATTCAAACAAAAATGGAAGTTATTTGAAAAACTGGGATGATGAATTCGCAAATGCTATCTATATAGAGGGGGCAACCGACTATATCACTAGCTGGGAAAACGAATCCAGGGCATTTAGAGAAGAGGTTGCTATAAACAACAAAGCCATGCTTAACGTCCCGTATGGCGATAAAACAAGAAATAAATACGATCTTTTTCTACCTAAAGACAAACCAAAGGGGTTGATGTTTTTTGTGCATGGTGGTTACTGGCTTGATTTTGATAAAAGTTATTGGTCTCACCTTGCAAAAGGCGGCTTAGAGAGTGGATATGCAGTGGCTATCATTTCTTACACTCTGTGTCCCGGCACAAATATTCCGCAAATAATAGATGAGACGACTATAGCTCTTGATGTTGTTGCTGGTGAAATTGATGGGCCGATATATCTTGCTGGCCACTCTGCGGGTGGTTTTCTTGTTAGTCGATTAATATGCACAGACTCCCATCTATCCATCTCAACAAAGCAAAAAATTAAGAGGTGTGTGTCAATTTCTGGTGTCTACGATCTTAGGCCCCTCATGCATACTAAAATGAACAAAGAATTAAATATTGATTTTGAAACCGCTCAAAGCCATAGCCCTGTTTTACTATCCCCACGAAAAGGAATTGAGCATGTTTGCTGGGTGGGCGAAAATGAACGCCCTGAGTTTTTGCGTCAAAGCCAACTTCTTAAGGATATGTGGCTAGGTTTTGACATCTCACATAAGGTTTATATCGATAAAAATAAACACCATTTTAATGTGATTGATGGACTTCGCAATGCTGAGAGCCCCCTGTGCAAGCTTTTGTTTGCTAGCCGCATGTAAGCAAGACGCGTGTCACCACCGCCTATTTTGAGGTGGTTATGCGCATTTCATTGTACAAGCATTTATGAGTATTTCAATAATATCTTGAACTTGCTTAGTAATCCTACAACTCAGTTCTTACATCCCAAAGCTCTGGGAATAATTCAACATCAAGCATGCGTTTTAAATAGTGCACCCCACTGGTGCCCCCTGTACCACGTTTAAAACCTATAATACGCTGAACGGTTGTTAAATGATTAAAGCGCCATCGCCGAAAATAATCCTCTACATCAACACATTTTTCACCCAGTTCATAACAAGACCAATACTTTTCCGGGTCTAAATATACCTGTCTCCAGGCATTTAATACGCTTGCATTACTTTCATAAGGCTGATCAGAATTTCTTTTTAGGGCGCAATCTTCAATCTCCAAGCCTTGACGCCTAAGCAAGAATATCACTTCATCATACAAGCTGGGCGTGTCTAATTCCTCAAGTAGCAACTCATGTATTCTCGGTTGGTGTTCATGCGGCTTTAATAGCGACCGATTTCTATTTCCCAAGATAAATTCAATTTGTCTATATTGGTGCGATTGGAATCCTGAACTTTGACCCAAGTCGTCTCTAAACTGTGTGTACTCGCTTGGTGTCATTGTTCGAAGCACATCCCAGGCGTTATTAAGTTGCTCCATTATTCGAGCTACACGAGTGAGCATTTTAAATGATTCCGGCAAGTTGTCGTTTTGCAGAGCTAAACGAGCAGAAAGAAGCTCGTGAACACATAGCTTCATCCATAGCTCTGAAGTCTGATGCTGAATAATAAACAACATTTCGTCATGCGCGCCAGAAAGCGGTTTTTGTGCATTTAAGATGTACTCAAGATTTAGATAATCACCGTAAGACATTCGCCCGTCAAAAGACATTTGTGCGCCATCTGCCTTTGGATTGTAGTACTCACTCACGTTACCGCCCCTTTTTTTTGATAAATTTGTTTTTTCCATAAACCCTGATTAACAACACTTGCAATTTTTTGCGCAGCAAGGGAGATGTCTGCCTCTTCTAAATATAGAGGCGTTATGCCAAACCTCATCACATTTGGAGCCCTAAAGTCACCTACCACGCCCAAATCAATCAAAGCTTGAATGGCAGAAAATGCATGCTCGAAATAGAACGAAACATGAGAGCCCCGCAATTCAGATTTTTCTGGACTGGCTAAGATTAGACTTGGGCAGGAGCCCATAACCTCCTTGATAAACAATTCCGACAGTACTCTTGATCGCTGATAGAGGGTGTGCATATCAACACCATCAAACACATCTAAAGCGGCTTCAAGCACGGATAGAGCAAGCACAGGCGGAGTGCCCACACGCATGCGACTTGTTCCCTCATGCGCCCGATAGCTTTGTTCAAAGGAAAAAGGCGCTTGATGGCCCATCCACCCCGAAAGCGCAGGCGTGGCTATATTGGAATGCCGCTTCGCAACATATATAAAAGCGGGAGAACCGGGGCCACCATTTAGGTACTTATAGGTACAACCTATAGCAAAATCAATGTCACAACCTTGTAAATCAATCGGTATAGCTCCTGCTGAGTGGGCCAGGTCCCAAATTGTTATCACCCCATGCTCTCTAGCTTTTTCAGTCAAGCGCTTCATGTCATGCCTTCTGGAGGTTTTATAATCGACTTCAGTAAGCATCAATACTGCAACCGAGTCATCAATACTATCCTCAACCTCTTCAGGATTAGGGCATGCGAGCTGATGGCCCTTATCAAGGGTTTTAATAAGTCCTTCAGCAATATATAAATCAGTAGGGAAGTTGCCGTTATCAGATAGAATAACTCGCCTGTCACTATTAATATCTAAGGCTGCAGCCAGCGCTTGGTAGACCTTTATCGAAAGCGTTTCACCCGTTACAATGTAGCCTGTGTCCGCGCCAACTAACCGAGCGATGCGATCTCCAACCCTTATGGGCTGGTCATACCAGCCGGCATCATTCCAGCCGCCAATAAGCTTTTCGCCCCACTGATTTTGCATTACACTTGGCATGTACTCCAAAGCCTTAAGAGGCATCGGGCCAAGTGAATTTCCATCGAGATAAATCAAGTCATCTGGTAGATAAAAATGGTTTTTTTTGCAAATGTATTCGGCAGACATAACTGATTCCTTGGTTAATACATTGTCTTAGGTTTAGAGGCTACTATCATCTTCAGTATCTTCGTTTTCACCACTTTTTTCACTGATGTTTTTTGTTGTGAAAGAGACCGCCTCCTGGGGGGACTTATTAACTTTAAAGTCGAATATATCAAAACGATTATAATGCCCAACAATGTCATGCATTTGTTTAGGTTGTATGCATTTTGAAAGATTAATGTCCGCGTAAACAATGCCCTCTTTGTCAATCAGCGGCTCGCCAATGACTTGACCGTCTGGCCCAATAACGCCAGTCCAAGAGCCTCGACTTCGAGTTAATAGTTGGCGGGCATTTGGGCAATCTTGCTCCATCTGCTCGATCATGTATTCAGAAATAGTGGAACAGGATGTAATATTGAAAACCTTCCCTTCAAAAGCATGTGCGGCCGTCCTAATTTCAATTGCTCTAGCCATATCGTAGTCTTTTGGTGCAGTCGGCAAGGCAATATAATTTGAAACATGCACCAACTCACCTTGCGCCAAGAGAGCAAAACGAGCCAATGTATTTGTATTTTCACCACAAGCCAATACGCCCAAAGGACCTACCTTTGTATCATGTACATTTAAGGAGGAGCCATCTCCACCTGTCCAAGTGAGCTTTTCAGCCCAAGTGGGCACTAATTTTCTATGCTTGCCAATAAGTTCGCCTTGCTCACTTATCACCAAGACTGTATTGTAAATAACACCCAAACTACGAGAGCCTCGTTCGTTAACACCGATAACTACAACAACATTATGCTCTTTGGCTGCTTGATATATTCTTTCTACAGCGGGGCCGGGTACGTCAATGGAATTACGGTAAAGTTTTTCGTACCATTTGCCTCCATCAATAGGGCTCATAATCCAATTCCAATAAGGGTATCCCGAAACAAAAACTTCTGGAAAAGCCACTAAGTCGGCGCCGTTAGCGCTTGCTTTTGCAATAATTGCACACACTTTGTCGATCGTGGCATCAACATTCAAAAATACAGGAGAATCTTGAACGGCCGCTGCCTTAAAGATAGGAAGATTAATATCCATAATTTAACTCTTTCAATATACCAATACTAGTTAAGGCCTACCGAAAACATACCCTCTAAATCGTGCTTAGAAAAAACACGAAACGCAATCATAGTTTCTGTTTCAAGCACCCCTTCAACCTTCAGAACTCTTTCAGTAACAGCTTCAGCTAATTGCTCATTATCAGCCACTCGAACCATGCACACCAAATCGCAACGCCCAGCGACCGAAAACACTTCACTGACCCCCTGAATATCAGTTAACTTTTCAGCAACCTCACCCACCTTGTTTTTCTCAATTTTCATTAGCACAATCGAAGAAACCATGTCCAAACTCCTTAATAAAGTATGAAAAAATGCGCAATAATCACGCGCTTAACTTTTGCGTAGATGCTCAACAAAAGACCCTAACAATCTTCCTTTACACACTTCGCCAATAGCTGTGCCACTTTTGCATGCCAAGATTGAGGCTTGCCACTTCTATCAATAAACACCAACGTTGAGTCAGATTGAAATCGCAATTCTTCCCCGCAACGTGCAGTTATTCGTATGCTCAAGCTGCTATTCCCAAGCCTAAGGCATCTTAGCACTATTTCCAATATATCGCCTTGCCGACTCGGCGCGGTAAACTTGGTTTCGATCTTGGCCGTCGGAACACCACCAATCTCGTGTAGTTCATTAAATGGAAAGCCAAGCGTTTTATCAAAAAACTCCTCCACACAATCGTTCATCATCTCATAATACCTGGGATAAAAGACGATTCCTGCAGGATCGCAGTGCCTAAAAAGGACTTTTTGATTAACAGAGAATGCCACAATAACTTAATTCCAAAAATATAAATAAGTGCCTATCTTAAGCCAACAATGTGCAACTTATAATGGATTATACACATGTTGATCCGGCCTTTATAATTAATATTTTATACTTAAAATATATTTGTCATTTATGTATAATTGTTTTATTAGAATTTAAAAAATAGTGTGAAATTATGCGTATTGTGTGTCTTGGAGGCGGCCCTGCTGGTCTCTATTTTGCCATTTCTATGAAGCTCAGAAATCCCTTGCACGAGGTAACTGTCATAGAAAGAAACAAGGCAAATGACACTTTTGGCTGGGGCGTCGTACTTTCGGATGACGCCTTAGAAAATCTTCAAAAAAATGATTCAATAAGCGCAAACCAAATTCGAGATAACTTCTCTTATTGGGACGATCTTGCCGTGACCATTAAAGGCAATAGAATCGTTTCAAGTGGCCACGGTTTTGCGGGGATTGGGAGAAAAAAATTGCTAATAATACTCCAACAACGTGCACGAGAGCTTGGCGTTGTCCTTCAATTTGAGAAAACCTTCGCCTCGGCTGAAGATTACCGTCACCAATACGATCTGGTTGTTGCTACTGATGGCATCAACTCACAACCAAGGGGTGAATACAACGACAGATTTAAGCCAAATATTGACACTAGGCTTTGCAAATTTATTTGGCTGGGCACAAAGCAAGAATTTGACGGCGCCTTTACTTTTATTTTTGAGCAAACTGAACATGGATGGTTTTGGGGCCATGTTTATCAGTTCGACAACAATACCGCTACTTTTATTGTTGAGTGCTCTCAGGAGACATGGGAGGCTACTGGTTTTGAAAGCATGTCAAAAGAAGAATCAGTTAAGGTCTGTGAAGAAATCTTCAAAAAACACCTGGGCAGCCATGCGCTTGAGTCAAACGCAGAACACTTGAGGGGCTCGGCTGTATGGATGAACTTCCCAAGAATTGTATGTGAAAAATGGTATTACAAAAATGTTGTTCTTATTGGAGACTCCGCAGCAACTGCTCACTTCTCCATAGGGTCCGGCACTCGCCTAGCATTTGATAGCGCTATCGCGCTGGCAGACTACCTACATTCAGAACCCTCAATGGGGCTCGCATTTAAACGCTACCAAGAAGAAAGAAGGGTGGAGGTGCTAAGATTGCAATCGGCAGCAAGAAACAGTCTTGAATGGTTTGAAAATATAGAGCGCTATATTGATTTTGAGCCAATTCAATTTAGTTATTCGCTACTTACTAGGTCGCAACGCATTAGTCATGAAAACCTGCGTTTACGCGACCCACTTTGGCTAAATAGTGCTGAAAACTGGTTTCAAAAACAATCGGCTGTCGACTCAAATCAACCAACTCGATCCCCTATGTTTACGCCCTTTACTTTGGGCAACTTAACCTTAATAAACCGTATTGTATTCCCTGCTATAGCTACCTTTAAAGCCCAAAACGGCTGTGTTAATGATTGGCATTTTACTCATTATACTGAACGAGCCAAAGGCGGTGCTGGCTTGATATGCACTGAGATGGTCGCTGTTTGTGAATCTGGCCGTATTACCCCAAACTGTGCCGGACTTTATCAGCCAAATCACGAAAAAGAATGGGGCAGGATAGTGGATTTTATACACCAACAAACTTATGCAAAAGTTTGCTGTCAAATAGGCCATGCTGGTCGACGCGGATCAAGTCAAGTTGGTTGGGAAAATTCAAACTTACCGTTAGAATCCGGCAATTGGCCTTTGGTGTCAGCATCAGCAATTACTTGGTCGAGTGACAACGCAATACCGCAAGAAATTAGCGAGAGTGAGATGGATGAAGTCTGCCAGGGGTTTGTTAAGGCTGCGCTGATGGCAGAATCGGCTGGTTTTGATATGATTGAACTTCAAGCTGGCCATGGTTATTTGCTTTCTTCTTTTATTTCCCCGATTTCCAACCAAAGGAAAGACCGCTATGGCGCAAGTCTTGAAAATCGTATGCGCTACCCCTTGGCAGTTTTTCAGGCAATACGCAATGCTCTAACCAAAAACATGCCGATATCGGTCCGAATCTCTGCTCATGATTGGCTGGGCGAAGCCGGCCTCTTACCAAAAGACGGACTTCAAGTGGCTAAAATGTTCAAAAAAGCAGGCGCCGATATTATTAATGTTTCATCTGGCGAAACTTCCAATGAATGTAAACCCGTTTATGGTCGAATGTATCAGACTCCATTCTCAGACATGATCAGAAACGAGGCTCATGTGCCGACAATGGCTGTAGGCAACATTTATAAAGCTGATCATGCAAACTCTATTCTTTTAGCAGGTAGAGCGGACCTGGTTTGTATTGGAAGGGCACAACTACTTAATCCTTATTGGGTTATTAATGAAGGAATTTCTATTGGAGACGCCTGCCTACAAGCGCCATTGCCCTATCTCGAAGGCAGTAAACAAGCTCGAGCCGTATCTAAAAAAGAAACGGATGTGATTTTAAGGGCCTAACTATTAGTAAAATTAAAAAAACTTATCAAAAGGATACTTGTTATGGATAAAAAAAACCCTATACGTCTGTGGTTGCGTTTACTAAAAACATCCCGTTTAATTGAGGCCGAGATGCGAGAGCGCTTTGCCACAAACTTTAACACAACCCTGCCTCGCTTTGATGTGATGGCCGCACTTAGTCAAAATCCAGAGGGCTTAAAAATGAGTCAACTTTCTGGAGCACTGAGAGTTTCAAATGGCAATGTAACCGGCATTGTAGACCGCCTATGCTCTGAAGGCTTAGTTGATAGAAGTTCGGTTATAGGTGATCGACGAATTCTTAAAGTTGCCCTGAGCGAAAAAGGACGACTTGAATTTTCTCGTCAAGCAAATGCTCACAAAGAATGGATTAACGAGTTACTAGAGCACTTGCCCGAGAATGAGACGATTTACTTAAGTGAGTCTTTAGAGGGAATTTCTCAACAACTGCTGAAAAACAAATCAGATAAACAAGAAAAATTAAAAGTGGTGAAAGGAGAGTAAGATGCTAAATCCGACGCAACACACCGACACTTTTTCGAGGGATAATTTACCGCCAGCCTCTGAATGGCCAGAGCTATTATTAGAAAATTTCAACTACCCTGATCAACTAAATATTGCCCATGAACTAACCGATACGATGGTTGAGAGCGGCTTTGGAGACCACACTGCCTTAATAGGAAATGGCCGAAGAAGAACTTATAAGGAGTTGACAGACTGGAGCAATCGACTAGCAAACGTTCTGTTGGAGGAGTATAAGATTGAGTCGGGGAATCGTGTATTAATTCGATCCGCAAATAACCCCGCAATGGTCGCTTGCTGGTTAGCAGCGACAAAAGTCGGTGCGGTTGTTGTTAATACAATGCCCATGCTCCGATCTGGAGAATTAAGCAAAATTGTAAACAAGGCACAAATTCACTTTGCCCTTTGCGATACCCGACTGTTGGACGAATTAAATGATTGTGCGAACGACAGCCCGTTTCTTAAACAAATAGTGGGCTTTGATGGCACTTCAAACCACGAGGCCGAGCTGGACGAGTTAGCGTTGGAGAAGTCCGTTAATTTTAATGCTGTCCAAACTAGTAGTGACGATGTTGCCCTTTTAGGCTTTACTTCAGGCACTACTGGTGAACCCAAGGCAACAATGCATTTTCATCGCGACCTACTGACTATCGCCGACACTTATGCTAAAGAAGTGCTACAAGTTACCCCTAAAGATGTTTTTATTGGTTCACCACCACTTGCCTTCACTTTTGGTTTAGGGGGTCTGGCGGTCTTTCCACTGCGTTTTGGCGCGACTGCAACACTAATCGAACAAGCATCCCCTGAGGGGCTGATAGACATGATTGAGAAATATAAAGCCACCATTTGTTTTACTGCTCCTACTGCCTATAAAGTGATGTTATCAGCAATAAAAGAAGGTGCTGACCTATCCACGTTGCGTGTAGCCGTTTCTGCTGGCGAAACTTTGCCCGCCTCCATTTATCAGGATTGGATTGATACCACTGGCAAACCACTGGTTGATGGCATTGGAGCAACTGAATTGCTCCATATTTTTATTTCAAATCGAACCGACAATCACCAAGCCTCTTGTACTGGAAAACCAGTCGCAGGCTATAAAGCAATTATTCTTGATGAAGACGGAAATGAAGCGCCTCCGAACACAATTGGAAAACTTGCGATTAAGGGTCCAACGGGTTGTAGATATTTGGCAGATAAGCGCCAAACAACTTATGTAAAAAATGGCTGGAATATGACTGGCGATTGCTTTACCATGGACAAATCAGGCGCATTTCATTTTGTTGCACGCAATGATGACATGATTATTTCATCGGGGTACAACATTGCTGCTCCCGATGTTGAGGCGGCACTTCTGCAACATCCGTTCGTAGATGAATGCGCTGTTATTGGTGTCGATGATGAAGATCGAGGTAGCATTGTCCAAGCGCATATTGTGCTTGTATCGGATCAAGCGAAAAATAACAAAACTATTGAGATTCTGCAAAATCATGTTAAAGAGTTGATTGCGCCTTACAAGTACCCTCGATCCATAGTGTTTTGTGAATCCATTCCTAAAACGGCGACAGGGAAAATCCAACGATTTTCGCTAAAAAAATAAAGAAGAAACCACCTTTGGAACCAACGAGGCATATTTATGAGCAATAGAACGGATGGTAGAGACAACCAAATTGGCCGCGCCATTGTCACTGATGATGATCAACTTAAATCTTACTATAAAGAGTTGAATCAATTCAACACCGGTGCACTATGGACTGTTGCCAATGACATCGAGCCCTGGGAGCCCACAGCACACTCTATACCTGTTTTATGGAAATTTGAAGACATTCGTCCCTATGTCGTTAAGGCTTCTGAGCTGGTTTCACCCGAAAAAGCAGGCAGGAGGGTGGTCTACCTAAAAAATCCAAAACGCACTGAGGTGAGTGCCGCTTGTGGTTGGCTGTTTAGTGGCATTCAAATTATGAAACCCGGAGAAAAAACCTCAGCGCACAAACACGCCGCTTCCGCTCTGAGATTTATTATGGAAGGCGCTGGCGCATATACAGTAGTTGACGGCCATAAGATTGAGTTTGGTGCACGCGATTTTGTGATTACACCCAATGGCACATGGCATGATCACGGTGTAAATGACGAAGGAAAAACGTCCATTTGGCAGGATGGCTTAGACATCCCACTTACCAATGCATTGGAGGCTAATTACTACGCAGTGCATAAAGATATTTTTCAAACGCCAAAATACACCACTAATGACTCTCCATTAATTTACGGCTCTCCTGGTTTAATCCCGGCTAATGACAAATGGGCTAAACCCTACTCACCTCTGATGCGGTTTGGTTGGGATGAAACATATGAAGGACTTCAAAATTACGCTAAGGCCTCTGATGGATGCCCTTTTGACGGCATTATAATGCGATACAGTAACCCCAAGGACGGAGGCTATATTATGCAAACCATGAGCGCCTCCATGCAAATGCTGCGTCCCGCAGAACACACTAAAGCGCACCGACATACAGGTAATGTTATCTACAATGTGGCTAAAGGTTCTGGCACATCGATTATCAACGGCAAGGAGTTTCACTGGAAAGAAAAAGACATATTCTGTGTGCCTTCTTGGCATTGGCACGAGCACAAAAACAGCTCATCTTCTGATGACGCCTGTTTATTTTCTTTTAATGATTTTCCCGTGATGGATAAACTTGGATTTTATCTCGAAGAACCTTATCAACAAAATAATGGACACCAACAGGTTATTTAATTTTTATATTTATAGGACCCAACTATGAAGCTCGCAACATACAGAATCAAAATAGACGAACAAGCCAGATTAGGATATATTGATGACAATATAGTTATCGATGTTAATCTTTTGGCTGAAATAGCCGGCGAGTATTTGCCGGCAACCATGCAATCATTTATCGATGCTGGTATTTCGGCGAAAACCCGACTTGGGGAATTGATTAAGCAATATCAAGGCAACTGGCCAGCAGGTACAACTTCAGCGGTTTCAGATACCCGTTTTTTGGCGCCAATTCCCAGGCCGCAAAAGAATATTTTTGGCATTGGATTAAACTACACTGAGCATGTTGCTGAGTCTGCCAGAAGTCTCGACACCTCAGCAGAACTTCCACAAGAACCGGTTATTTTTACAAAGCCACCCACAACTGTAACTTCTTGGAATAGCCCGATTGTGCATCGAAACTCACTTACTCAACAGCTCGATTGGGAGGTTGAGTTAGCAGTCATTATCGGCAGTGGTGGATCCTCAATTCCTAAAGAAGACGCACTCAATCATGTCTTTGGTTACACAATTATTAACGATGTTTCTGCAAGAGATTGTAGGCGGGCGGGCCAATGGATTGTTTCCAAAGGGCAGGATAGCTTCGCACCAATGGGGCCGATCATCGTCACCGCTGATGAAGTCAAAGATCCTCACAACCTTAACCTTTGGTTAAAGAAAAACGGAGAGATGAAACAAAACTCTAATACCAAATTTATGCTTTTTAAAATACCTGAATTAATTGCAGATATTAGCAGCGGCATGCGTTTAGAGCCAGGGGATATTATTGCCACCGGAACGCCATCAGGGGTGGGCGCAGGGCGCGATCCACAAGAATGGATGTGGCCAGGTGATATTATTGAGGCAGGTATAGAGGGCATTGGCACTATTCGTAACCCCGTTATAAAAGGATGAGCAAAATGAAAAATAACTTAATTAGAGTTGGACAAATTGTGCCCAGCTCAAATGTCACAATGGAAACCGAAATACCAGCAATGCTTAGAGCCCGAGAAGGGATTTCACCCGAGCGCTTTTCATTCCATTCAAGTCGTATGCGAATGAAAAATGTAACCAAAGAAGAGCTTCAAGCAATGGATGCTGATTCTGGCCGCTGCGCACTCGAACTGTCTGACGCCAGAATGGACGTTCTTGGCTATGCCTGCTTAGTAGCCATTATGTCAATGGGCAATGGTTACCACCGAAATGCGCAGCTCAACTTACAAAAAATAACTGAAGAAAATAACGCGGCAGCGCCCGTGGTAACCAGTGCCGGCGCATTGATTGATGGCTTGCACGCTCTGGGCGCCAAAACCATTTCTTTTGTTTGTCCCTATATGGACTCTTTGGCAAGACTTGTTGTTGACTACATTGAATCAGAGGGTATAAAAGTAAAAGATTATCTTGCACTTGAAATCCCAGATAATCTGGAGGTTGCCGCGCAAGATCCAAACAACCTGCTTGAGCACTTCAAAAAAGTCGATACGGAAGGTATTGATGTGTTGGTGCTCTCAGCTTGTGTGCAAATGCCTTCATTAGCCGCAGTGGCCAAAGTTGAAAAAATATTACAAATACCAGTTACTAGCTCCTCTATTTGTACTACTTGGCAGATGTTAAAATCACTTAATTTGAGCACTTATGTTCCTGAAGCAGGTGAGTTATTGAGTGGTAAATACTAGATACTGGTTACTGACCTATGAAGAATTCATGAGTTAAATGGGTTGTTTCTAGCGTGTCCATTTGCAGCCCCAGGCTGGCTCTTGAGATATTCCATTGAGGCAGCCTAAGTTGGTGTAATTTGCATCTTTCATAAGCCCTGAGTGGCATCTCAAAATTGGCGGACGCCAGCTTATTAAGCCACGTATATTGGGCAAATTACCAAGAAACCACCTTGCCTGGATTGCAAATATTTTGAGGATCAAGAGTTGACTTTATTTGCTTCATTAGTCGAACCTCTGTCTCTGATCGATAGCGCAACAGTTCATCAACTTTGGCAAATCCAACGCCATGCTCCGCTGTAAAACTACCATTCAAATTTATAGCAAGATTATTTATACCCACAGTTAAATCTTTTTTCAACGACCTAAAGGCTGCCACATCTCCCTCTTTAGGCTGCATGGCACTATAATGAATATTGCCATCGCCTATATGACCAAAAGTCAATGTGCGAGCTGTTGGGGCATTATTTTTCATAAATTCATTCGCTTGGTGAATAAACAAAGGCACGCTTGAAACTGGCACGGAGATATCAAATATAACACCAAAACCCAGCTTTTTATAAGCAGTTGGTATAGTTTCTCGCATCTTCCAAAAATATTGCTTTTGAGTCAATGATGCACCAATTAAGGCGTCCAAAACAATTGATGAATCAAATGCCTCTACCAGCACACCTTCCAATACTGCGTTTAGGTCACTATCGTGACTACTACTCAACTCTATTAAAGCATAATGCGAAAATGACTGAGAAAATGGATTGGAAAGATCAGAATGCTCGTCAAGAAGATCAAAGCAATGTTTATCCATATACTCAAATGCATTCAACATGTCTCCTGTTTTTTCACGCAATAGATTTAAAAGCAAGGTTGTCGCTTCAATATCTGGAAATGCAACAAGTGCTGTACATACAGACCGAGGCTTAGGAAAGAGCTTAAGTACAGCCCTAGTAATCACCCCCAAAGTCCCCTCACTTCCCAGAAACAATTGTTTAAGATCATAGCCAGCATTGTCTTTACGTAAAGCTCTAAGGCCATCCCACACCTCTCCATTTGGCAACACCACCTCTAAACCAAGAACCAAATCTCTGGCATTGCCGTATTTAAGAACGGCTGTTCCACCAGCATTTGTTGCCAAATTTCCTCCAATTTGGCAGCTACCTTCAGCCGCTAGACTTAAAGGAAATAATCTATCAATTGCGTCAGCAGAGTTTTGAATATTTTCGAGAATACAGCCCGCATCAACAGTCATAGTAGAGTTTATCGAGTCAATTTCATGGATTGCGTCCATTCGCTCAAGTGAAATGATAAGTTCGGCTTTTTCCGGCCCCGGTATAGCTCCCGCCACTAACCCTGTATTTCCCCCTTGAGGAACAAAAGATATATTATTTTCTGAACACAGCCTTACAATCTTGGAAACTTCATTTGTATTTTTTGGTTTTAATATCATTGATGCTATTGCCTCATAGTGACCAAGAGCATCACATACGTAAGCGGCCATTTGGACCGGGTCATCAACAAAAGCATTACCAACAATATCTTTCAATTGCGACTTAAGTTCGGGATTTAAGGTTGTTGTGGACATAGAGGAAAAAGGTTAACAGAATAGTATTTAACTATACCTTAGCTACCTAAGCCTTAGTGAAAAATAGTGGTAGTCGCGAGTGAATTCGAATCACCGACCCCTACCATGTCAAGGTAGTGCTCTAACCAACTGAGCTACGCGACTATAAAGGCGGATATTATATACTTAGTCGAAAACTGAGCGAATGATTTTTTGGATATTGCTAGCTGCCTGGTACCGGTTTTCTGCATTCTTAATTGGACGACCAACAACAATATAATCCGAACCACTTCTAAAGGCCGTAGCAACATCAACAACACGCTTCTGGTCGTCATCGTTAGCTACCGGCCTAATGCCTGGTGTCACTGCAATCAGCTTGTTGTCAACAAACTCTCGTAAAAAAGGCACTTCAAGACCCGAAGAAACCACACCATCACAGCCCGCTTCAAAAGCACGCTTAGCACGTGAAATTACAAGATCTTGCACATTGCACTCAAAACCCAAGTCGTCAAGATCGCCTCTGTCAAGGCTTGTTAATGCTGTTACGGCTAAAACCTTCAAATCACCCTTGGTTTGCGCTGCTTTTTCCATTAACGCTTGGTTGCCGTGAATGGTGGCAAAAGTTGCGCCATAATCACTGAGGCGAGCGATCGTTCTACCCACTGTTTCGGGTACATCGAAGAATTTCAAATCAACAAATACTTTTTTGTCTTGTTGAATGAGCCAATTAAGAAGATCAAAATATTGGCCCGTCATTAACAACTCCATGCCAATTTTATAAAAATTAACACTGTCATCAAGCTCGGCAACCAAATCTTTTGCTTGGTCAATTTCCGGAACGTCAAGAGCAAAAATAAGGCGATCTTCAAGTTTAATGTCTTTCATAAATCCTCAATAAAATATTTGATAACGTGGTGACAAATGGGCGACGTTACACCCACTAAATTAATGGCGAAATTATACCGAAAAAGAGCTTGTTAGTGAAAACTCCTAAGCTCGCACTCAGGAGTTTATTGTCTGTTTAATTAATGCCTACGATGTAATCGTCAATCGGAGCGACATTGACTCGAACCTTGATGATGTCTGTATAAGGTTTAGCTTTAGATATGTATGAGAAAAGTTGATCTTGGTAAACATAGGTTATGCGATAAAACATCGCGCCACTAACCGCACTTTGCGGGTAGCGTTGCTCGCATATTTCTCTAGAATATAGTGTAGCGCCACTGGCTTGGGCCTCTTGATCTTGAGCGGCTTTTACGCCTAACAAAAATCCAATCAAAGTTGCCGCTTTCTGACCGTCTCCATCACCCACTTGGTTGCCAATCATACCACCAACCACACCACTTAAAAAAGCGTTGGTTGAAAGCTCTCCACTAGGAGTAGAGGATTGCTGATACTCAGTTATATAGCACTCTTGAGAAGACTCACGAATGACGTAGTTCGAATAAACTTTCTCTATCAATAAGACTCTCGCATTATCAAAAAACCCATTCATTACGGGAGCTGGAGCTGGGGCTGGCTCCTCAGTGACAAACTCAAAAGTGATGCCAGCAAATGTCGAGTGAGATGCCAATAGACACAATAGTGAAATAATTAATTTATTTTTCATCTTTACCCTCTGTGTTATCATTGATTCAATCAATTATACACCTCTCACTTGCCTTAGTGCCAAACTCATCATTACCAACACTTTACTACAGCCACGACCCAATGTGTTCATGGTGTTGGGCTTTTAAGCCAACCTGGGAAAAAGTAGTATTTGCTATCGAGGGCAAAGTTAATTGTCGTTATTTGCTTGGTGGTCTTGCACCAGATAGTGATTTAATCATGGGGTTAGAGACGCAAAACTACATTCAAACTAATTGGGAGAAAATTCAGCAAATCGTTCCCGGCACAAAGTTCAATTTTGATTTTTGGCGTCTTTGCGAGCCAAAACGCTCAACTTATCCAGCTTGTCGAGCGGTTATTTGTGCGAGAAAACAACAACCCCGCGTGGAGACGCTCTATATTGAAGCGATTCAACACGCTTATTATCTTGAGGCAAAAAACCCTTCGAACAACAATGTATTGATCACCATTGCCGAAAAACTGGGATTAGGTGCCAAACAATTTGCCGAAGATTTAAATTCGCCCGACGTACAACAGACTCTAACAAAGGAAATAGCCCTGTCACAATCGCTAGGTATGACTTCATTTCCCTCGCTTAAACTTCTCAGTGGTGGCTCCATGGCAACCATTAAGATCGACTACAACAACGCCGATTCCATTATTAGGCAAATAATCACTTGAATTCGCACCCGGAAGTGGCAATAATACTCATTCTGCCTTTGTAGCTCAGCTGGATAGAGCGCTCCCCTCCTAAGGGAGAAGTCGTGAGTTCGAATCTCGCCAAGGGCACCAAAAAACCAACAGAACAACAAATATGGCACAGGTATAATATTATGCCATTATCATTAGCTAAATCGAGCCCATGTCTGGCAATTCAATCGGAAAATTACTCACCCTGACAACTGCAGGCGAAAGCCACGGTGAAGCCTTAATTGGCATTGTTGACGGCTGCCCACCAGGGATGAGCTTAACCGAAGTCGACTTACAAGGCGATTTAGACCTAAGAAAGCCGGGTACTTCGCGCCACACAACACAGCGCCGCGAAGAGGATAAAGTTAAAATTCTATCGGGCACGTTTGAAGGGGTTACCACAGGCACGCCCATTGCTCTTCTGATCCAAAACACCGATCAACGCTCAAAAGACTATGGCAATATTGCTAACTCTTTTCGTCCCGGTCATGCAGACTACACTTATCAACAAAAGTATGGAATAAGAGACTACCGTGGTGGTGGTCGCTCGTCAGCCCGCGAAACCGCAATGCGAGTGGCTGCTGGTGGTATTGCCAAAAAGTACTTACAAGAGAATTACGGCATCGAGATTCGTGGCTATATGGCGCAACTAGGCCCGATTGCAATTGAAAATTTTGACTGGAACGAAGTGCACAACAACCCGTTCTTTTGCCCTGATGCCAGCAAAATCAACGAATTAGAAGCTTATATGGACGCCTTGAGAAAATCCGGTGACTCTATAGGTGCGCGTATTAATGTTGTCGCCAGTGGCATGCCTGTTGGTCTTGGTGAGCCAATTTTTGATCGCCTAGAGGCTGACGTCGCCCACGCGATGATGAGCATTAATGCTGTCAAAGGCATTGAAATCGGCGCTGGTTTTAACGCCATAACACAAAAAGGCTCAGAGCATCGCGATGCCCTGACACCTAAGGGCTTTACCTCAAACAATGCAGGTGGCACGCTGGGCGGTATTAGCTCAGGTCAAGATCTACTGGTTTCTATTGCACTCAAACCAACGTCGAGTTTGCGTTTGCCAGTTGATAGCATTGATGTTAACGGTGAGGTAGACGAAGTTATTACCAAGGGTCGTCACGATCCGTGTGTTGGTGTGCGCGCAACGCCAATTGCTGAAGCCATGCTAGCCTTAACACTAATGGACCATGCACTACGTCATAGAGCACAAAACTGTGATGTTAAATCATCAACTCCTGTTATCCCTGCTGCGAAAAACTAAACAGCATCTAAACCCACAAATACCATGTTTAAACTGATACACAAGCGCGTTCCTAGCAACGCAAAGAATGATATTTTGTCTGGCCTAACGGTTGCTCTAGCATTAGTCCCTGAAGCGGTCGCTTTCGCCCTATTAGCGGGCGTCAACCCCTTGGTCGGCCTATATGCTGCCTTTACTATTGGCATTGTCACCTCTATTATTGGTGGTAGACCGGGCATGATCTCAGGCGCAACAGGTGCCATTGCCGTGGTCATTGGCACACTGGTTGCCCAGCATGGTGTTGAGTACCTATTTGCCGCAGTGGTGATGATGGGTGTGATTCAGATAGGCTTTGGGCTGCTAAAAATGGGTAAATTCATTCGCTTGGTGCCGCACCCAGTTTTCCTTGGTTTTGTTAATGGATTGGCTATGGTGATTTTCCTCGCACAAATCAAGCAATTCAAAGTGGCGGACGAGTGGATTAGTGGCACACCACTCACTATCATGCTCATCATAATAGCGATCACCATGGTTGTTATTCATTACCTACCAAAATTAACTCGCGCAGTGCCCTCAACTTTAGCGGCTATCGTAGTTGGCACGATTGCTGTATTACTACTGGATTTAGACACACGAACGGTTGGCGATATTGCTTCAATAGGTGGCGCCTTTCCGCCATTCCACATGCCTAATGTGCCGTTTAACTTAGAGATGTTGCAAATTGTTTTTCCTTACGCAATTGTGATGGCGCTTGTTGGTTTGATTGAAAGCTTGCTAACACTTAATTTGATTGACGATCTTACGGAAACAACAGGTCGACCAAACAAAGAATGTGTCGGTCAAGGCGTAGCCAACACTGTAACGGGCCTCTTTGGTGGTATGGGTGGTTGCGCCATGGTCGGTCAAAGTTTGATTAATATCAAATCTGGCGGTCGGGGTCGACTCTCAGGCATTGTTGCCGCTATCGTGCTACTGTTTTTTATCCTCTTTCTTTCTGAATACATTGAAATGATTCCAGTTGCAGTATTAATTGGTGTGATGATGATGGTGGTTATCGGCACCTTTGAATGGGGCTCGTTCCGCTTATTTGGCAAAATTCCATTACCAGATATTATTGTTGGTATTTCGGTTGCAGTGATCACGGTATTGACGGACAACTTGGCGCTTGCAGTAATCGCCGGCGTTATTATGTCCGCCCTGTCGTTTGCCTGGGACTCAGCAAGTAAAATTCATGCAACTGATGAGATAGATAACAATGGCGCTAAAATTTACAAGCTAAAAGGCGTGCTATTTTTTGGCTCGATTGAGCATTTTCACGCCATCTTCTCCCCAAGTAATGACCCCAAAGAGGTCTTTATTGACTTTCAAGGTTCACGAGTGATGGATCACTCGGCCATTCAAGCGATTGACAAACTGGCCGAACGCTACCAAAAGGTTGGCAAGAAACTGCACCTTATGCACCTGAGTAGCGAGTGTGGGCTACTTCTAAACACGGCCAAAGATTTGGTGGAAGTTAACGTCTTAGAAGACCCTCAGTATCACGTTGCTATTGACAAAGCACAGGTGTTAATCGAATCTGGACAAAAGACTTAAACACAAAACAAATATTACTTGCCCTGCTCCTCACCCCAAAGAATTTTGTGCAGCTGCACTTGCAGTCGCACGTTAAGTTGCTTTGCCAGAATCCAATCAGCCAATTGAGCGGGCTTTAAAGACTCATAAACCGGCGAAAACAGCACGCCAGCTGGTGTTGTGTTGTTTTCTAAAACATCACAGCACCAATCAAAGTCATCTCGATTTGCAATAACAAATTTCAACTGATCTTTGACCCCTAAAAGGGGGATATTTTCATAGCGATTTTGATGGCACTCTGTCGACGAAGGTGTTTTAAGATCCATCACAATAGACACTTGAGGATTTACAGGTGCAACGTCAATACTACCGCTGGTCTCAAGAGAAATCTTGTAACCATCTTCAGCCAGAGTATCTAGCAATTTTAGGCAGCTCTTCTGCGCCAGTGGCTCGCCACCAGTCACACAAACATAGCGAGTATTGTATTGACGCACCTCAGCCAAAACATCATCAATTGTTAAGGGGTTGTTACCTTTAAAGGCGTAAGCTGTATCGCAATAATTGCAACGAAGTGGACAACCCGTTAAACGAATAAAGACCGTAGGAATGCCCACATCTTTTGCCTCGCCCTGCAGTGAGTAAAAAATCTCGGTTATATTGAGCGTGGGGTTTGTATTGTCTTTACTTAAATTGTCCATCTTTTAATCGTTTAATATGATTACGCACATCTGCCGCCTCTTCAAACTTTAAGTCTTGGGCGTACTGATACATTTGTTTTTCAAGACGCTTTAACTCTTTTGCCAACTGCACGGGGGACAAGTGTACTTCAATAATCTCAGACTCTAGCTGTTCATCAATTTCATCAGCAGACAAATCTGTATCCAAGATATTTATAATTGGCTTAACAACGCCCGTGGGAATTATTCCATGCTTTTCATTGTAAAGCGTTTGTTTCTCGCGCCTTTTGCTGGTTACGTCCATCGCCCTTTGCATCGAGTTTGTAATACGAGCAGCGTAAAGAATAACCGCACCATTAACGTGTCTTGCCGCCCTGCCCATGGTTTGAATCAGTGATCGTTCAGAGCGAAGGAATCCTTCTTTATCGGCATCCAATATTGCCACCAACGAAACTTCAGGTATATCCAAACCCTCTCGCAGAAGATTAATTCCCACCAAAACATCAAACACTCCAAGTCGTAAATCACGAATAATTTCAACGCGTTCAACGGTGTCAATATCAGAGTGCAAGTAACGCACTTTGACTTGATGCTCGTGTAAGTAATCACTCAGTTGCTCAGACATACGCTTGGTCAGTGTGGTCACTAAAACGCGCTCTTTAAGCGCCACCCTTTTATGAATTTCAGAAAGCAAGTCGTCCACTTGAGTATCAACGGGACGTACATCAATCCCCGGATCGAGAAGCCCTGTGGGTCTCACCACTTGTTCCGCAATAAAGCTAGAGACTTCCAGCTCATAATTCGCAGGCGTCGCCGAAACCAAAATACACTGATTAACGCGTTCGGAGAATTCGTCAAACCGTAAAGGGCGATTATCGAGCGCCGAAGGAAGGCGAAAACCAAAATCAACCAGCGTGGTTTTTCGCGACCTGTCGCCATTGTACATGCCGCCAATTTGACTGACGGTCACGTGCGACTCGTCCAATATCACCAGTGCGTCTTTTGGTAAATAATCCAGCAAAGTCGGTGGTGGCTCGCCCGATTTTCTTCCTGATAGATAGCGTGAGTAATTTTCAATACCGGTGCAATAACCCAGCTCTCGCATCATCTCCACATCAAGAACAACACGCTGCGAAAGGCGCTGCTCTTCAACCAATTTGTTTTGTGCCAACAATTCTTTTTTTCTAATAACAAGCTCCGCCTTGATGTCATCAAGCACACTGAGTATTTTTGATTTTGGCGTAACATAATGCGTTTTAGGATAAATCGTTATTCGCTGCAGTGATTTAATCTTTTCACCTGTCAGTGGGTCAAACCACGATAAAGCCTCCACCTCATCATCAAACATCTCGACCCTTAACGCGCGCTCTTCTGAATCCGCAGGGAAAATATCAATAATTTCACCCTTGACACGAAAATGTCCTCGAGTCAATGTGACATCGTTGCGGTTGTATTGCATTTCTGAAAGTCGCGAAAGAATCTCTCTTTGCTTGGTCACCTCGCCCACAGTCAGGTGCAGCAGCATCTTCATATAACTGTCTGGATCGCCAAGTCCATAAATTGCCGAAACACTGGCGATAATAATAACGTCTCGTCTCTCTAGTAGCGCCTTTGTCGCCGACAGACGCATTTGCTCAATTTGCTCGTTAATAGAGGCATCTTTTTCAATGTAAGTATCCGATGCTGGCACATAAGCTTCAGGCTGATAGTAGTCATAGTAAGAGACAAAATACTCCACCGCATTATTCGGGAAAAACTCCTTCATCTCACTGTAGAGTTGTGCCGCAAGGGTTTTATTGGGCGCCATGATGAGGCTTGGTTTTTGTGTCTTCTCAATGACATTTGCCAGAGTAAAAGTTTTGCCCGAGCCCGTTACACCCAACAATGTTTGGTATTTAGCGCCTGCAGTGATTCCATCAAGCAAAGCCTTAATCGCCTGAGGTTGATCTCCTTTCGGAGAAAAGGCAGATTTCAACTTAAATTTTCTAACCACTTTTGACACTTTTTTCTTTAAAATAAGCACTTAATTTTAAACTAATTCACCGCCACCGTAAATGTCAAGCATCCTTTCAAATCGAGTCCAAAAAATTAAGCCGTCCGCCACCCTTGCCGTCACCGCAAAGGCCAATGAGTTAAAGGCGAAAGGTATTCCAATTGTGCCAATGGGTACGGGTGAGCCGGACTTCGATACACCGCTTAACATTAAAGAGGCGGGCATTAATGCTATTAAGGCTGGCGAAACTCGCTACACCGCTGTTGATGGCACGCCGCAACTCAAAAAAGCCATTTGCGAGAAATTTGAAAGAGAGAACAACTTAAGATACTCCCTAAATGAGGTAATGGTCTCTTCTGGTGGTAAGCAAGTCTTTTACAATCTTTGCCAAGCAATACTGGACGAAGGCCAGGAGGTTGTTATTCCAGCGCCTTATTGGGTGTCGTATCCAGATATCGTTATTCTTGCAGATGCTACACCAGTGATCATCGAAACCGGCCTTGAGCAAGGATTCAAAATAACACCAGGACAACTCGAAACAGCAATTAATGCCAAAACAAAATTGGTGGTACTCACCAGCCCTTCAAATCCAACGGGTGCAGTTTACTCAAAATCAGAACTCGAGGCCTTAGCTGCAGTTTTAATCAATCATCCACAAATTATTGTTTTGACCGATGATATATACGAGCACATTCGCTGGGGTGATAAAGATTTTGTTAATATTGTTATGGCGTGTCCAGCATTGAAAGATCGCACCATGATTCTCAATGGAGTCTCTAAAGCCTACGCCATGACGGGTTGGCGAATTGGTTACGCAGCAGGCCCTGAGGAAGTCATTAAATCAATGAAAAAAATCCAAGGCCAGTCCACCTCCAATCCAAGCTCAGTCGCGCAAGCTGCAGCGCTTGAAGCGCTTAATGGCGATCAGTCGTTTATCGAGGAAATGGTTAAAACCTTTAAAACTCGCTACGACTATATTGTTGCAGGCCTAAATGCCATCGACGGTATCGAATGCCCTGAATCCGGTGGCGCCTTCTATTCATTCCCTAGAGTGCAGGGCCTAATTGAGCGCCTTGGTCTAGCCGATGACGTGGAATTTGCAACTTATTGCCTGGAAGAGCTGAATATCGCCCTTGTTCCAGGCTCAGCATTTGGCGCTCCAGGCTATGCACGCTTTTCTTTTGCCACGAGCATGGACAACATTAAATTAGCAGTTGACCGCTTAGCAAACGTATAGCATAATTCCCCTTTTTTGATTACTCGGGGGAGTTATGCTAAATCAAACGCAATTCTATATCAATGGCACCTGGGTCAAGCCTAGCCGCACCAACAACTTTGACGTTATCAATCCAGCAGATGAAAGTGTTTGCGCAACCATTTCACTGGGCTCAGAAGCCGATACCAACCTTGCAGTCAATGCCGCTAAAAACGCGTTAACAACTTGGGGGGTGTCTTCAAAAGAAGATAGAATTGAAGTTCTAGAGGCGCTTTACAGCGTCTACAAACGTCGATGGTCCGATATGGCTGAAGCAATCTCCCTAGAAATGGGTGCGCCAATCGACTTTGCAAGCACCGCACAAACCGGTTCTGGCGCTGGGCACATCAAGACTTTTATTAAAAAACTCAAAACGTTTGAATTTGAGAAACCCTTGGGCGATCACGCACCAGACAATCGTCTCGTTTATGAGCCAAAAGGTGTTTGCGCATTAATCACACCATGGAATTGGCCCATTAATCAAGTTACTTTAAAAGTCATCCCTGCGATTGCTACTGGCTGCACAATGGTGCTAAAACCCTCTGAAATAGCGCCGCTCTCGTCCATGGTTTTTGCCGAAATGATTAATGAAGCGGGCTTGCCAAAAGGCGTTTTTAACCTTGTCAATGGTGACGGAGCAGGTGTGGGATCTCAACTGAGCTGCCATCCTGATGTTAACATGGTCTCCTTCACGGGATCCACAAGAGCAGGTGCACTAATTTCGCATAATGCGGCCGATGATTTCAAGAGAATCGGCCTAGAGTTGGGCGGCAAAGGGGCCAATATTATTTTTGCTGATGCCGACGATAATGCCGTTGAACGTGGCGTAAAGCATTGTTTTAGCAATACCGGTCAATCTTGCAATGCACCCACACGAATGCTGGTTGAGCGCTCTGTTTACGAACAATCCGTGGCCAAAGCTCAGGTTGTTGCTGCACAAACATCGGTTGACCTTCCCACAAAACAAGGGAGTCATATGGGGCCTGTTATTTCTCAACTGCAATTTGATAAAATTCAACACCTTATTCAACAAGGCGTTGATGAAAAGGCAACATTAAGCGCGGGTGGTGTCGGTAAGCCAGACGGCTTTGAAACAGGTTACTTTGTCAAACCCACCATTTTCTCAGATGTTAATAATCAAATGACCATCGCTCAAACGGAAATCTTTGGGCCGGTACTATCGATGATTCCATTCGAGAACGAAGAAGAGGCAATTTCGATTGCTAACGACACTTGCTTTGGCTTAACCAACTACATACAAACACAAGATATCGACAAAGCCAAGCGTGTTTCTAAACGATTACGCTCTGGAATGGTTGAAATTAATGGTGCCGATCTTGGGATGGATGCCCCTTTTGGTGGTTACAAGCACTCGGGTATCGGCCGTGAAGGCGGTGTTTTAGGTCTTGAAGAGTTTCTAGAGGTTAAAGTAATTAGCGGCTGGGAATAATCTTTAGTTGAGCGGTTCTTAAATCCACACCCAAACAATTCCAACTATTATTACAAGCCCAATCAACATTTTTGTTTCGCTTTTCATCTTCACTCTTTCTAACAACGAAATTTGATTATATATCAAACTATAGATCTTTTTAATCTATTTATTTAATACTATTTTGAACCATTAATTGCTATTTAAGATCTATTTTGAAACCTTTTTATGTATACTGGCATCGTCAGTCAGGCAAAAAGAGGTGTTTATGATTAAAAGAACAGTACTAATAACTCTATTATTAACAACAACTTTATCGATTGCTGCAAGCCCATCTACCCAATCTGAAAGGAGTTACAATTATCTTGAAAGTGGCCTTGGTGTAGCCAATGTTAATACCGCTGGAAGTGGCATGTACCTTGGACTAGGCGGTTCTGGAACTTTTAATAATTTTATTATTAGCGGCCAATTTTCAACGGATTTAGACTCTCAAGACGCAAGCGTTTCACGAATGGGCCTAGGTTACTACTGGTCGCTTACAAATAGCTCTGATCTAGTTGTTGGTTATCGAACCTCTAAAATAAGCCTTAAAGCAGTAAACGGCACCGTAACAACCGTCAAAGAAGGAAGTATTAGTCTTGGCTTTTCCAATTATGTCAACGACAATAGCTCACTAATGGCAATGCTTGTGATTCCACTTTCGGTCAGCGGCGCCAATTTCGGATTGAGCGGCAATTATTGGCTAAACAAAACAACGGCAATTAATCTCAGCTACGATCCAAGCAATACTGCTAGCACAACTAGCATTACACTGAGATACAGCCCCCAGAATTAACAACCCTCCTTTTGTTGATATCAAAAAGGCCTATCAAATTTGACAGGCCTTTTTAATGTTTGGCTCCTCGACCTGGGCTCGAACCAGGGACAAACGGATTAACAGTCCGTTGCTCTACCAACTGAGCTATCGAGGAATGAAGCGGCAAATTATAATGAGTTCTGGTTTTTTAGTCAATCAAATCTAAGGGTTTATTAACCATTTTTACCAATGTTGTTTTTCAATCTTTAAAGGGGTTACTCCACCTCAAGATTAAACTCAGGCAATTCCGTGGATGTTGGTGTGCAAATACCACCAGCTCCGCTCTGAGTCATTGCATCCGCAAAGCCTTTTTCATAAGCATCGGCAATGATTTTTTGATAGACCGCTGCATGCTCACCACTCATCAATTGAGCGATGACATCTGCTGGATCTTGCGAAGACAAGCCGTCTGCTTGCGCTTGCTGAGTCAAAGCGTTTAAATCCCCACCTAGGCCCCAGGCGGCGTTCGCATCAAGAGAGCCCCAAGCATTGGTTAACGTGGGAGTAGTAGGTGCTTGATTGAGATCGAATCCGGCGTTCATATTGGCCTGATTCATGCTCATGTTATTAGACATCATATTGTTGTAGTTCGTGTAAGGCATAGCGCCATTGACGCCCATCATTGGCATCATATTGTTGTAAGCACCGAATGAGCCCCAATTGTTATTACTGCCAGCCATCCAATTATTATTTGGCATATAAGGCATTGTGTAGTTGTAAGGCATATAAGCCGTATTAGCGCCGCCCATCATTTGCATCATGTTGGCGTTGTTATTGTACGGCTGCCAATTGTTTGCTCCACCGTAATTAGGCCAATTATTTACACCCATCATATTTGGCATGTAATTAAATGAAGTGGCTGGATTTAGATTAGGATCAGTAACTGTATTGGCGCTAACTCCAAGGGACAAACAAAGTATTGTCAGAATGAATGTTTTTCGTATAACTCTCTCAATTTTTATCATTTCAAATGAGGGTAATAAGTATCGGTTCGAAGTAATTATACTGAGATGCGTGTGTTTATGGGTCAACATATAACCAAACCACCCAGATGTTTCTTTGGATGGCCGATTAACAAAGAAAATAGGGTGGTTTACTCGAAGGATTCTATTAATGCGTCACCAAACTCTGAGCACGATAGCAGAGTTGCGTCATCAATCAAACGCTCCAAGTCATAAGTAACTGTTTTGTTCTGAATCGTTTTTGACATTGCGTCGATAATCAAATCTGCCGCCTCGACCCAGCCAAGGTGTCTTAGCATCATTTCAGCTGAAAGAATGAGCGAGCCTGGGTTAACTTTGTCCTGTCCGGCGTATTTAGGAGCGGTGCCATGAGTTGCTTCAAAAACCGCTGCAGTATCGGACAAATTTGCACCTGGTGCAATACCAATACCACCGACTTGGGCTGCCAATGCGTCAGAAATATAGTCGCCATTAAGATTAAGCGTAGCAATGACTGAGTATTCCTCTGGACGCAATAGAATTTGCTGCAAAAATGCATCGGCAATAACATCTTTAATGACAATTTCCTTGCCTGTGTTTGGATTAGTAAAACTAGACCAAGGGCCGCCGTCAATCTCAACAGCGCCAAACTCATCTTTAGCTAATTGATAGCCTTGATCTCTAAACAGGCCTTCAGTAAACTTCATGATATTGCCTTTGTGCACAAGGGTTACCGACGGCTTATCATTGTCAATAGCGTACTGTATTGCGGCCCTCACGAGGCGCACAGTGCCCTCTTTAGAGACCGGCTTAACACCAATTCCTGAGGTCTCTGGGAAGCGAATTTTAGTAACGCCCATTTCCTTTTTAAGGAAATCAATCACCTGATTAACTTCATCTGAGCCCGCAGCAAACTCAATGCCTGCATAAATATCTTCAGAGTTTTCTCTGAAAATAATCATATCTATTTTTTCTGGCGCCCTGACAGGCGAAGGAGTGCCCTCAAAATACTGAACTGGTCGCTGGCAGACATAAAGGTCTAGTGCCTGACGTATAGCAACATTTAGAGAGCGCATACCACCGCCAACAGGCGTGGTTAGAGGGCCTTTAATAGATACGGAAAACTCCTTAATTGCATCAAGTGTTTCCTCTGGTAAATATTCACCATAAATACTATCAGCCTTTTCTCCTGCGAAAATCTCCATCCACTGAATTTTTTTCTCACCGTTATACGCCCTATCAACTGCAGCGTCGACCACCTTAAGCATTACAGGGGCCACATCGACACCAATGCCATCGCCCTCAATGTAGGTGACAACTGGGTTATTAGGAACCGTTAGAGCTCCATTTTTAATGTTGATTTTTTCGCCGCTCTCAGGCACTTTGATATTTCTATAAGACATAAGTATGTTGAATTTATTTCTATTAAGGTATAAGTAATTTCATTATTTTAGCATCTTCTCGATTTGAATAGTATTTTTCCCTTATGCCAATACCCTTGAATCCTTGCTTTTCATAAAAATTAATCGCAATATGATTTTCTACCCTAACCTCCAAAATCAGCGCGTTGACAGCCGCTTGTTTTAATTCAGTCAACAAATGCACTAATAGTGTCCTACCAAAGCCCTGTCTTTTGTAATTCGGGTGTATGCCAATATTAAGCAGGTCCGCAGACTCAAGAGCAACAAGAGCCAACGCATAGCCAATCAATTGCTGTTCTACGATCAACCCGTATGTTAGGGTATTTCTGTTGTCCACGCTCGAGGAAAAGTGAGAGGCGGACCAAGGGTGCTCAGAGTTTGTCGTTTCGATATCAACTAAAGATTTGACATCACCAAGCAACAGTTTTCTAAAGGAAGTATTGATAGGCCTTGTTGTTGCTTTCATTATGATAAAAATAACCAAGCTCATCAAAACGTGCTTCAAGTTCGCTTGTATCACTCACTTGTAAGCCGATCAATACTCGACCAAAATCAGCACCATGGTTACGATAATGGAACAATGAAATATTCCAGTTTGTACCTACTTTCTCTAAAAAATCTAGTAATGCACCAGGTCGCTCAGGAAACTCAAATCGATAAATAACCTCGCTCTTTGCGTTAGCCCTGCCGCCAACCATATAGCGAATGTGAGTTTTAGCCATAGAATTATCACTCATATCAATAATTTCAAAACCATCTCGCAGTTTCTCGATTAAAGCCCGCTTCTCTTGTTCGCCATTACTAAGCCCCACACCAACAAAAATACGAGCTTTGCCACTGTCTGCATAACGATAGTTAAACTCGGTAATAGACTGCTCTGCAAGTAAGCGACAAAACTTGAGAAAACTGCCTGGTTCTTCAGGCATCGTTACAGCAACAACAGCTTCTGTAAGCTCACCTAAATCTGCCCTTTCAGCAATATAACGGAGGCGATCGAAATTTACATTAGCGCCTGAAATAACAGCAACAAGGTTTTGATTTTTGATTTGATGGGTTTGGATATACTTTTTCACGCCCGCTGTTGCCAACGCGCCCGCAGGTTCGGCAATTGAACGCACATCCTCATAAATATCTTTCACTGCCGCGCATATCTCATCGTTTGAAACCAAAATCATTTCGTCAACCGCTTCTTTGGCGATCTCAAAAGGTATCTCGCCTATTTGTTTAACCGCTACGCCATCAGCAAATCGACCAACATCAGAGAGGATCAGTCGCACGTTATTCTCCAAAGAGTAGGTAAGCGTTGGAGAGTCTTTTGGCTCTACACCAACAACCTTAATATGTGGTGCATAATGTTTAATATAGCACGCCATACCGGCAATCAAGCCGCCACCGCCAACAGGCACGAACACTACATCGATTTTATCGAGTTGCTCTAGAATTTCCTTTGCAACCGTCGCTTGACCAGCAATAACTTCAAGATCGTCATAGGGGTGAATAAAGCATAAATCACGCTCTGCTTCGAGTTGCTTTGCGTAGCCATAAGCATCATCATAAACGTCGCCAAAAAGCAACACATTACCGCCCAAACGCTCAACAGCATCAACTTTGATTTTTGGGGTACTTAAAGGCATAACAATATAAGCTTCAATATCCAATTTTTTGGCAGCCAATGCCACGCCTTGGGCGTGATTTCCCGCAGAAGATGCAACAACACCTTGTGCCATTTGAGCGTCTGTCAATGAGGACATTTTTTGATAGGCACCCCTTAGCTTAAAGGCGTGAATGCTTTGCTCGTCTTCCCTTTTAAGGTAAATCTGATTGCCAAAACGCTCGCTCAACTGGGCGGCATTTGACAGTGGAGTCACTTTTGCCACTTCATAGACAGCGCTATTATCAGCCAGATTAACAATTTTTCTCATGTAACTCCCTTAAATACTCAACGCTCACATAATGATGAGCACTTGGATTGCCACTTATAATTTCAAACGGCTCATTTTTTTCGCCCAAATGATCAACAACAACCAGCGCACCATCAAATGCAAAGGGCTTAGTATACTCGCTAAGGGTTACAACAGTTTTAAGACCGACAACACTGGCCGAAGCAAAACCAACAGCAGAATCTTCAAAAACAATGCACTCGTCGGCTGACAGTTTTAACTCATCCAGTACATACTGGTAAATATCACCAGCGGGCTTTTTGTTCTTAACCACATCACCTGCAGCTATCACCTCAAATTTAGAGGACAAGCAGCCCCCGACGAGAATCGCTTCAACGTTTTGCAAGCTGGTTGTGGTTGCAATGGCGAGCCTCAAGCCACATTCAATCGCCTCATCTATCAACCGCTGCACCCCTGTTCTAATAGAGACGCAGCCTTGCGCAACATAGCCAACAAAAATGTCCGTTTTAAGCTGATGAATTTTAGCTATATCAGCTTTGCTCAACGACTCTTTCATTACGGGGTTGCAATAGTTCATATAGTAGGCGATCCGTTCTTTGCCGCCCGTTACCTGTAATAAATTTTCATAAGTAGCATCATCCCAGTGCCAGTTCATATTGAGCAATTTAAAAGCCTCATTAAAAGCGCGCAAATGGCCGCCTTGTTCAGTGTTGGCAAGTGTGCCATCCACATCAAAAATTAGTGCTTTCAAAGACATAGGCTATATAATAATAAATTCATTATGAAATTAAACATTGCTATTTTAGGCATTTTTTGGTAAAAACTACCTTTTTTTGTAAACTATCGCAAATGACTACTGAGCCAAACTTCGAAGAGATCCCTGCATATATCCCACAAAAGGATGAAGAATTCATGGGTCAGGACCAACTGAAGCACTTTATTCACAAGTTGGACGTATGGCGCAATCAGCTGGTTTTTGAGGCTGAAAACACCATTAACCACATTCAAGAAGACTCTACCCCTGTAGCTGATATCAACGATAGAGCCACCATCGAAGAAGAGTTTGCGCTAGAGCTTAGAACACGTGATCGTGAAAGAAAACTCATTGCCAAGATTGATAAAACTCTGCATTTAATCGATATGGGTGACTACGGTTATTGCAAAACTTGCGGCATCGAAATCACTTTACAAAGATTAGAGGCTCGCCCAACTGCAGACCAATGCATCGATTGCAAAACAATTTCTGAGAAAAAAGAAATCTAATCTAAAAATGTTGGTATGACCTACCAATATTTTTGGCACCGACAATCTCTAAATCACCAGACTCGCAAATAACGCCAACCTGAGTAATTTTGACGCCACAACGTTTTGAAATACCGCTGAGCATTGTTTGGTTTTTTACGGGAACTGTGAAGCACAACTCATAATCATCACCGCCATTAAGTACTAGTGACCAATCATTTTTTTTATTAACATGGTCAGTCAATACTTTTGCTAGCGGTATTTTTTCCACCTCAATCCTAGCACTCACTTTTGAGGCCTTCAGAATATGGCATAGATCTTGCTTTAAACCGTCCGAAATATCAATACAAGCCGAGGCAATACCTTGCAGTGAACGACCCAACTCAACTTGTGGCATGGGTCTGTTTAACTTAACCAAACAGCCGCTATCGGGTGCGTCATTATTGTTTAATTGCCATAGGGAAAACGCAGCATCACCGATGGTATTAGAAACATAGACACCATCACCAATTTGAGCACCAGAGCGGCGCAACGCTTTACCGCTTTCGACCCAGCCGACAATAGAAATGGCAATCGACAGTGGCCCCTTAGTTGTATCTCCACCAATTAAGCTTACACCGGATTGCGTGGATAATTGCTGCAGCGACTGCGAGAAATCCTCCAACCAAGATTGATCCACCTCTGGCAGGGTTAGTGCCAAAGTAAAGTGCTTTGGTAGCGCACCCATTGCCGCCATATCACTCAAATTAACAGCAAGCGCCTTATGAGCAATGTCCGCCGCACTGGTAGATTTTGGAAAATGAACGCCAGCGATTAAAGTATCAATACTGGTCACAAGCTGATAGCCTGATTCAACATCGCATATTGCGCCGTCGTCGCCAACACCAAGAACGACCGAGGTGTCACTTAAAGGCCATGAGAAATACTTACTGATTAAATCAAACTCGTTCATCTTTACTCTTGAAGCCCATATAAATGCTCTATTACACTTTCCGCAAGCGCAACCAAGTCATAACCCCCTTCTAGAAAAGAGATAATTCTTCCTTGGCAATGCCTATTTGCAATGTCAACAATGTCTTTTGTTAGGCTGAAATAATCCCTGGATTCTAAATTAATATTGGCCAAGGGGTCTCTTTGATGCGCATCAAAGCCGGCAGATAATAAGATGATTTCAGGTTGAAATTTATCAACATTATCTAAAATACTACTGTTGAATGTTTTTAAGAAGTCTTGACCACTTGTGCCTGCAGCAATAGGCGCGTTAAAGATATTACCAACACCCGTCTCCGTCTCCGAGCCTGTCCCTGGAAATAATGGATACTCGTGTATCGAGCCGTACAAGACACTGTTGTCGTTATAAAATATTTCTTGTGTACCGTTGCCATGATGAACGTCAAAATCGATGATTGCAACTCTCTTAATTTGATGTTTATTTTGTAAATATCGAGCAACTACTGCGGCATTATTAACAAAACAAAAGCCATTGGCTCGAGTGGTTTCGGCATGATGGCCTGGCGGCCTAACAGCACAAAACACTCTTTTTACATCACCTTGAATAACGCACTCTGCCGCAGCAATGCCTGCGCCGCAAGCTCTCAAAATTGCCTCCTCGCTATTGGGGCATAAAAATGTATCGGCATAAGGCTCTTGCTCGACACTAGCCAAACCAGAAGTTGGGATCATTGCAAATACGGCGCCTAGATGCGCCTCTGGGTGAACTGAGGCAATATGATCAGGCGTTGCAAGGGGTGCGTTTTTGACTTCTACATCAACGTCATTAATGCCTTCAATAGCCTCAAGAACGACCTCTAACCGCTCTTTTCCTTCTGGGTGGTTCGAGCCATTATTTTTGAGTAGACAATCCGAATGTGTGTAGACAATTATTTTTTCCACTCGTTCACCCTAGGTTTGCTCATATACCAATAATTCATTTGAGCATTCTAACATTTACAGGAAAAATCAAGTCGAATGATAGAGTACTCGCCCTACATATAGGCGTTTTCTGTTTTAGAGTGGTCCGTGACGTCAAGCACCGCAGTAATCTCTGGATAAAGACCCATCAGTTGCGCCTCAACACCGTTTTTAAGCGTTATTTTAACGGAGCTGCAACCCTGGCAACCGCCGCCAAAATTAAGCACTACTTCGTTGCTCTCGGTAATCTCAACCAAGTCAACAAAACCACCATGGGAGGCAAGATTAGGGTTGATTTCAGTAAGAATCGTAAACAGAATTTTTTCAGCCAAAGGAGCGTCGTCTTTTGGCGCCTCACCCTTGGCATTAGGTGCAACAATAGTGAGTTTTTTGCTCGCACCCTCTTTCTTAAGTGCCACTTTTGAATCTTTTAAGTATTCTTTATTGCTGTCGTCTATATAGGCACTAAACCCTTTAAAAGGGTACTCGGTGTACGTACTCGGCAACTCACTAGCAAAGCAAAAATTGAATGCCACCGTAGCAACTGGTGTACCGGGCTTTTCAACATCTACCTTAAGGCCAAGATTTTCCTCATCCTGCTGCTCAAAAAGGTCGGCCACATAAATTTCCGCTTCATCCGTAATACTAAACATTTGATCTCCTAAAGACAATATTGTCAATTAATCGGGTTGCCCCTAATTTTACCGCTGATACTATAATCACATCAGCACTTGAAGTTGTGATTTTTGTAAGGGTATTTGCATCAAGCATCTCAAAATAATCCAACTCAAAAGGCTTTCCAAGATATTCTTTTGCCCTACTAATGACTTGATCTAGCACCATATCACTCTCATAATTTAATTTTGCCTGACGTAGCGCTTGATTAAAGTTTGGCGCCAGCATTCTCTCACTTGCGCTTAAATACTTATTTCTGGTACTCATTGCCAAACCGTCGTTTTCACGGACAATCCCTATGGATGCAATGTTTATTTTACGTTTTTGACGCCCAACCAGCTGCTTAATTATTTGTAACTGCTGATAGTCTTTCTCGCCAAAAACAGCAACATCAGGTTCAACAATATCAAAAAATCTTGATACCACTTGGGCGACACCCTTAAAGTGAATTGGTCGAGATTTGCCGCACAATAATTCCGCTATTTCACCCACCTCATAATCACTTGTTTGATTTTCAGGGTAAATTTCCTCTACAGAGGGTAAGAATAAAACGTCAGCCCCTCTATCCATTAAGCCTTTTTTATCAGCCTCTGGGCTATGAGGATATTTATCCAAATCTTCGTGAGGTGCGAACTGTGTAGGATTAACAAATATACTTGCCACCACAACATCTGCATGAGATTTTGCCTCATCAATTAGCTGTAAATGACCCTGATGCAAACCGCCCATTGTCGGCACCAAGGCAATGGTTTTTCCCTGATCACGACACTGCTTTAAGCACTCCTGAAGAGCATCTATCGTTTCAATAATGCGCATTAGTAACTCTCTTTCTCTGACGGAAAAGACTGGTTTTTTACCGCTCCAACAAAGGCTTTAATTGCCGCAGGAATGCTGGGGCTATCCGCAGTAAAATCCCTAACAAATCTTGGTAATTTACCCTGAGTAATGCCAAGCATGTCATAACAAACCAACACTTGTCCATCGCAATCTTTACCAGCGCCAATGCCTATTGTAGGAATGGATATTTGGTCGCTCACTAGCTTAGCAAGAGAGCTGGGAATGCATTCTAACACTAAAACATCCACACCTAGGGATTCAAGTAGAAGGGCATCTTCAACAATCCTTTTGGCGCCACTTTGATCTCTACCTTGAACTTTATAATCACCAGCTGCCTTCACTTTTTGTGGTTGTAGACCCAGATGAGCGCAAACCGCAATGCCACTTCCTATTAGCGCCTCAACAACCTCTTGTCGTTCTGCTCCACCTTCAAGCTTAACCATTTGTGCACCTGCGGCTATGAGTAATTTTGCATTCTCAAGAGTCATTAATGGGTCTTCGTAACTCTGGTAGGGCATATCAGCAACAACTAGAGCTTGATCACAAGCCTTGGCAACCGCCTTGGTGTGATAAATCATCTCCGGCATGCTAACAGTGCGAGTGCTCTTTTCACCCTGCACAACCATACCAAGAGAGTCACCAACAAGAATTAAATCAAGATCGCAATCATCCATTAGCTTCGCCAGCGAAGCATCGTAAGCTGTCAAACACGTTATTTTCTCGCCACGTTGTTTGAGTTGTATTAAATCAGCGGGTTTCATATTTTTTCAATATCTGATAATTCAAGTTGCTCTAAGCATGTTCTTAATGCACCAAAAGTCGGTAATTCTAACGTCGGGTCAATTTCAGCAAGTGGCAAAAGTACAAAGGATCGATTAATCATTTCTGGATGTGGCACGGTTAACCTTTGAGTCTTATGAATTTCATCCCCATAAAGCAAAATATCCAAGTCAATCGTTCGAGAGCCCCAATGCACACCTCTAACCCTGTGTTGCTTGTTCTCTATATGCTGACACAAGTCCAATAATTCAAGTACCTCCAAACTGGTGTCAATTTTACACACAATATTCAGATAATCTGGCCCAGGCATATCCAAAAGCGGCTTTGAACGGTAAAAACTGGATGCCTGAATAAGTGCCACTTTCTGCGCTTGATCAAGCGCAGAAAGTGCTTTGTTTATTTGACTCCTTGGATTGTCCAGATTGGAGCCCAAACCAATAAACGCTAGCAATGAATCAAGGTCCCTAAGTGCTCTCCCGATGATAACCGCGTGAGCACGTCATCCTCTCGCCCCCAAGCAATGGTAGTTGGTGTCTTGGATGTTGTTGCTTGTTTTGCCGCCATAACTTTCGAATACATACCGCCAGAACCTAAAGCGCCGCCAGTTTTGCCTGCAACTTGCTCTAACCTTTCGTCTGCAAAATGGATCTTTTCAATAAGATTTGCTTCGCTATTTGTGCGTGGATCATCATCAAAAACACCGTGTTGATCAGTCAAAATAACAAGGTGGTCGGCATTGACAAGATTAGCAACTAAAGCGGCCAAAGTGTCGTTATCGCCAAACTTGATTTCATCGGTGGCAACAGTGTCATTCTCGTTAATAATTGGCACCGTGCGCAACTCAAGTAAGTTAGTCAGTGTTGCAGAGATATTTTCATAGCGCTTAGCGTCCATTAAATTCTCCCTTGTTAGTAAGATTTGCGCTGTGTGCACATCATGAATTGCAAAAAGTGACTCATAGGCCTGGATTAAACCCATTTGCCCAACAGCGGCTGCAGCTTGCAGCTTGTGTACATCATTAGGTTTAGTATCCCAACCAAGACGCTTCATGCCCTCGACAATAGAGCCGCTTGACACCAAAATAACGTCAATTTTCTGAGTACGAAGGGCGACAATTTGTTCGGCCCATTTCGCAATTAACGCTTTATCGATACCAACGCCATTATTGGTTAGTAACGCCGAGCCAATTTTAACTACCCAGCACTTATTCTTCATTCGACACTTGCTCAATTAACTCTGACAAACCATATATTAGGGGCTTGCAACCCAAGCCGTTAAGGGCGGATATATTAAACGATTTTCCTTTGTAACCAATGGATTCTAGTAATTGACTAGTGCACTCTTCGCGCTTTTCTTCGGCAATTAAATCAACTTTGTTGATGGCCAATATTCTTGGCTTTTGGAAAAGACCTTCATCAAATTTTGCCAACTCTTGCTCGATAGTTAAATAATTATCGGCTGGATTAGAGCCATCTGCCGGCAAAATATCAACGACATGAAGCAATGCTCTTGCTCTTGATAAATGCTTCAAGAACTCAAAGCCGAGACCTGCGCCCTCGCTGGCTTTTTCAATTAAACCAGGAATGTCCGCCATGACAAAATGCTGCGTACCCGCTTTAACAACGCCCAAATTCGGGTGCAGGGTCGTAAAAGGGTAATCAGCAACCTTAGGCCTGGCGCCGGATATTTGTCGAATCAGGCTAGATTTTCCAGCATTTGGCATGCCAAGCAAACCCACATCCGCCATCACGCTCATTTCCAAGCCAATCTCTCTCACCTCGCCTAACGTTCCAGGCGATGTTTGTCGTGGCGCGCGATTAATGGAAGACTTAAAACGGGCATTACCTAATCCATGAAAGCCGCCTTTTGCAACCAACAAGTTTTGACCTTGCGTGGTAATCTCACCAATCAATTCGTCTGTCTCAAGATCAAATATTTGGGTGCCGAGAGGAATTTCAACGTAAAGATCCACGGCAGATTTACCACGCTTGTCTCGACCCGAACCAGGCTGGCCATTTTTTGCCCTAAATAAGCGCTTATAACGAAATTCACTAAGCGTATTTAACCCCTCTTGGCCGCAAAAAAAGACACTGCCGCCGTCTCCGCCGTCTCCACCGTCGGGGCCGCCGTCGGGAATATATTTTTCTCTACGAAAACTAAGACAACCACTGCCACCCTTGCCTGCTTCAATTCGAATAGTTGCTGAGTCTACAAACTTCATAAAATAACGCTAAAATAGTATCTAACTATTATACCTTTTCCGGCAATCTTTAGCCACACTGATGAATAGAACTCTTTACTCTTTACTGCTTTGGCTGCGCTTACCTTTTGAAGTATTTAAACTCTACAAACTTGAGAAGAATACGGATGCATGGAAAGCCAACCTTGCTCAACGAATTGGCATAATTAAGGGTGCCCCAAAAGGCTAGTTTGGTTTCATTGCTCATCACTTGGTGAGCTGAATACTGCTAGTGCCCTTATATCAGCACTTATCAAGGATCATCAATTACTAGTAACAACAGCGACGGGCGCCGAAGCAGTGAGGAAAACATTTGATGATAAAGTTGTCCATTGTTATTTCCCTTTTGACTGCAGATCGTTTGTTAAGCGGTTTTTAAGCAACACCAAGCCAAAAGTTTGTAGCTTGATGGAAACTGAGATTTGGCCGAATTTGGTTCATGAGTTAGCCAAACAAAAAACACCGATTATTTTGATTAATGCTCGACTCTCAGAGCGCTCAGTGGGTCGTTACTTGAAGTTCGCACCCAAACTTATTCGCACCACCCTTTCGCACTACACCTTGATTGCCACCCAAGACCAAATAGCCCACGATAGATTTTTATCAATCGGCGCGCCAAAAAACTCCCTATATCTTGCGGGCAATATTAAATATAGCATCGGACAGGTGACATCAATGAAGTAAAGGTTGTGATTAATAACAGAATGGCTGTTGTTTTTGCCAGTACACACCCAAAAGAAGAGCTTGAAATAATTACAAGTTTGAGCAAGTACCAAGATCAACTTAACGGGCTAATTATCATTGTGCCAAGAAAGCCTGAACGTTTCGATGAAGTTTATGCCAGAATAACAAAAGCAGGCCTAACCGAGAATAGGCACTCCTATAATCAGCCTTGTCTTGATGAAACACAAGTCCTTCTTGATGACAGCATGGGCGAACTATCGGTGTATTTTGAAGAGTCGAGCATTGCATTTATTGGCGGCAGTTTGGATAATACGGGAG
>ENA-OSET01000126-OSET01000126.1-sediment-metagenome-genome-assembly--contig:-NODE-126-length-87672-cov-14.122416_pt1 | contig 87672 bp, 84 predicted proteins | sample MGYA00237882_ERZ534229 | MGnify/ENA primary metagenome ERZ534229 (study PRJEB26408, sample SAMN06266212) | sediment metagenome | isolation source: Hudson Canyon methane seep mesocosm | place... | reverse complement strand
AAGCCCCCTCTTGATGGAGGGGGTTGGGGGCGGAGAAATTAAAATAAATTCTTTTTTCCTTAACTTAATGGCAGTGGTTCTGATGCTGCGCACTCTTTGTTGTATTTCATGAGAGTGAAAGCATTCAATTGCTGCGTAACATGAGTCACTAAAGCAAGCAGCATATTCTAATGTCTCCCCACCCAGCCTTCCCCAGCAAGGGAGGGATTTTTTATGCTCAAGTTGTGTAGATACCTATGGTAGAAGGGGGGGAATTCTAGCTATATAAAAAATAACTACAAGACTATCGTATTGTCGCTGGTTAAGTGCAAAGGTGAGTAATGCGTTATTTTGAGTGATAGTAAGTCAAATAAATTAAAAGTCGGTTCGAATTTATTCGTACCAAAATCTTTCCTCCCAGCGTACAACGACATTTGGAATAAAATAAATGAGAAAAATAGGTAAAAACCAACTCACAGTAGAGCAAATAATGTTAAGTCCTGTGCTGTTCTTAGCCTTTGGGTTTGGCTCGGGACTGGCCAAGAAGGCGCCCGGCACTTTTGGTACTTTAGCTGCAGTGCCGATTTATTTGCTCTTGGCGCAAACAAATAGCCTTATATATAGTGGCGCGACTATCGTATGTTCAATTGTCGGTATATGGATATGTGGACGTGCAGCGGAGTTATTGGGGGAGCACGATTTTGGTGGGATTGTATGGGATGAAATAGCAGGGCTATTAGTGACCATGTGGTTTGTTACTTTTTCGTGGCAAAATTTAATTATGGGTTTCGTGCTATTTCGTATTTTTGATATTGTTAAGCCCTGGCCTATTAAGTGGGTAGATCAGAAGGTGTCGGGTGGCGTAGGGATAATGCTTGATGATGTTATTGCAGGGATTTTTTCGGGGTTTATTTTGATGTTTTTAGTTTAAGGGGGTATACTTGTTGTTCGCTTATTGTGTTTTGTTGATTGTAAGTGGATTCGTGATGGATGGGGTTTTTAATTAAACCACGATTTCATCATTGAATTATTTAGGAAGGTTTTATTAAGTAAATGATGTTTTATAATTTATTTAAAAATAAACTTGCAAGACAAAGGAAAGTCAGTATAATAAGTCAAATCAATCGCGGGGTGGAGCAGCTTGGTAGCTCGTCGGGCTCATAACCCGAAGGTCGTAGGTTCAAATCCTGCCCCCGCTACCAGATATTTTAAAGGCCCCTTTTTAGGGGCTTTTATGTTTCTAGCTTCTAGTAAAGAAGTTATATTAAGGTATTCAATGGAAGAGGCTGTGGCCTCTTTTTTTATGTGTGTAAGAAAGTGAGGCGTGATGAAGCAAGCACCTGATAATTTGCTTAAATTAATAGAGCCTGTCGTAGAAGGCTTAGGTTATGAGTGTGTAGGGGTTGAGTATAACCCGCATCCTACGCATGGGATGCTACGTATCTATATTGATAGTGAACAGGGCGTTGGTATGGAGGACTGTACTAGCGTAAGTCATCAGATTAGTGGGGTTTTGGATGTTGAGGATCCTATTTCTGGTGAGTATAACTTGGAGGTTTCGTCGCCAGGCATGGATAGGCCGTTATTTAAAATAGAGCAGTTTGAGAAATTTATTGGCCAAAGGGCAAAGGTTAATTTATTTAAACCTGTCGGAGGCAGAAGAAATATAACAGGTTTGATCGAAAAGGTTGAGGACGGTAAAGTTTATCTTCAGCAGGATGGTCAGGTTTATGAGGTCCCATTTCAAGCGATGTCTAAAGCGCGACTTGAACCAGACTATTCAATTTAAGGGAGGTTCTGATGGTAAATAAAGAAATTTTATTGATTGTTGATGTTTTTTCTAACGAAAAAGATATTGATAAAGAGGTGGTATTCGAGGCTATAGAGTTAGCTTTAGAGAGTGCTACGGTATCACGTTATGAATTTCCTATTAAAGCACGTGTTGATATAGACCGGATAGTAGGGAGCTTTAAGACTTATAGGCGTTGGCAGGTTGTTGAAGAAAGTGAGGAGTTTCAAGGAGGAATTGAGTTCCCTACGACGCAAATATCATTACAAGTTGCTCAGATGGATGAAGCAGATATTGAGGTAGATGACTTTATTGAAGATGAGATAGAATCAGTTGAATTTGGCCGGATTTCTGCTCAAGCGGCTAAGCAAGTTATTATTCAAAAAGTACGTGAAGCTGAACGTAAGAAAGTTGCAGACGCCTATGTTGATAGAGTGGGTGAATTAGTGACGGGTGTTATTAAGCGTATAGAGAAAGGAAATATATATATGGACTTGGGCGGTAATGCGGATGCATTTATACCGCGCGAGAATATGATCCCAAGAGAGACGGTGCGTGTAGGTGACCGAATTAGAGGTTATTTAAAAGAGGTGCGTACTGAAGTTCGTGGTCCTCAATTATATGTTAGTCGTACCGCTCCTGAATTAGTATTGGCTTTATTTAGACTAGAAGTGCCCGAAGTGGGTGAAGGTATGATTGATGTTCTGGGCGCTGCGCGTGATCCAGGTTCTAGAGCAAAAGTAGCGGTACGTAGTAATGATTTACGTATTGACCCAGTTGGAGCATGTGTGGGAATGCGCGGTTCGCGAGTGCAGACTATTTCTAATGAGTTAAATGGCGAACGTATTGATGTCATTTTATGGAATGAGAATGATGCGCAGTTTGTTATTAATGCCATGGCGCCAGCAGAAATTGAGTCTATTGTTGTTGATGAAGATAAGCATACGATGGATGTGGCGGTATCAGCAGATAGCTTATCTCAGGCAATTGGGCGGGGTGGTCAGAATGTGCGCTTAGCAACCGAATTAACCGGTTGGGAGCTTAATGTTCGAGATGCCGACGAAGTAAATAAAGACACTCAGGAAGAGTTAGGTAAATTAGTTCAATCGTTTGTAGAGCAATTAAATGTAGATCAGGATATCGCGACTGTTTTAGTTGAAGTTGGTTTTAATTCTGTCGAAGAAATTGCTTATGTCCCTAGTAGTGAAATGCTAGAGATTGATGGTTTTGACGAGGAGTTAGTTGAAACATTACGCTCACGTGCGAAAGATATATTGCTAATTAATGCAATTACATCAGAAGAAAAAATTGAGACAGCGGAGCCTGCCGAAGATATGTTAGCTATGGAGGGAATGCTTGAGGAGTTGGCTTATGAGCTGGCAAGTAAAGGCATAATAACGATGGATGACTTAGCAGAGCAAGCAGTTGATGATTTGCTCGAATTTTCTGGTGTTGATGAAGAAATAGCAGCTAAATTAATTATGAAAGCACGTGAACCTTGGTTTGCTAATGATAATGGAGAGGTTGAAAAATGAGTGATAAGACAGTAAAAGAATTAGCTGGCATAGTTGGGATACCTCTGGATCGATTATTGGTGCAAATGAAGGAAGCAGGTATTTCTGCGCATAAGGAAAGTGATACCGTTACCGAAGATGAAAAGGTATCGTTATTGGCGCATTTGCGTAAACGACATGGTAAAGAGGGTGAGGCAGGAGATACTGGTGCTAAAAAAGTAACTTTAAAGCGTCGCACTGTTACCAGCTTAAAGCAAGGTACAGCTCCGGGTAAAGATACTAAAACAATTAATATTCAAGTTAAAAAAGAAAAGACTTATATTAAGCGTGAAGATGCAATGACGGCTGAAGCAAAAGTTGAGCTTGATAGGGTTAAGAAAGATCTTGATGAGCATACTGAAAAACAGGAAGCTGAAGAAAAATTACATAGAGAGGCTTCTGCAAGAGAAAAGGCTGAGGCGGACGCTAAATCAGCGGCTATAGAGAAGCAAGAGGCGGATGCGCGTGCTGAACAGGAAAAGAAAAATAAAATTTCTAATGAAGAACGTTTAGTAGCAGAAAAAGCTAAACGACTTGAAGCCTCTGTAGAACGAAATGCAGAAAAAGTTAGAAAGCAAGCGGCGGCTAAAAAAGCGGCAGCAGAGAGGAAAGCTTCTGGTGGAGCAAGAAAGCCGGCAAGCGCAGGTGCTGGAGCAAGAAAGCCAGCAAATGCGGGTGCGCCTGGTGGTGGTAGGAATGCAGCTAAACCTGCTACAACTGTTCATAGAAGAGCAGATAAACCGGCAGGTGGTGGGCGAGCAGCTTATGGTAAGAAAGGCCGCAAAAAAGGTGGTCGTAATGTGTCGAAAGAGCAACAATTTGCAACTGATGCAAAGCATGCTTTTGAAATGCCTACTGAGGTTGCAGCAAAAGAAATTAATGTTCCTGAGAACATAGTAGTCTCTGAATTAGCTCAAAAGATGAGTGTTAAAGCTGCTGAAGTAATTAAGCACTTAATGAAGCTTGGCATCATGTCGACAATTAACCAAAGTATCGATCAAGAAACGGCGGTTATTTTAGTTGAAGAAATGGGCCATACTCCAGTCATGACTAGCGAAGATGACCATGAGACAGGGATGTTGGCTGAGCATACTGAGGATGATGACGACCGTGAAGAGTTTTCTAGGGCGCCAATTGTTACGATTATGGGGCATGTTGATCACGGTAAAACATCTTTATTAGATTATATTCGTGAAACCCGGGTTGCTTCAGGTGAAGCAGGTGGGATTACTCAACATATCGGTGCTTATCAAGTAGTTACTGATCATGGTTCTGTTACCTTTTTAGATACACCTGGTCACGCTGCTTTTACTGCAATGCGTGCGCGTGGAGCGGATGTTACTGATGTCGTGATTGTCGTGGTTGCGGCTGATGATGGTGTAATGCCGCAAACAAAAGAAGCGGTTGAGCATGCGCGAGCTGCCAATGTTCCAATGATTGTGGCAATGAATAAGATTGATAAGCCAGAAGCCAATCCAGATAAGGTGATGCAAGAATTGGCCGCGATCAACGTGGTACCTGAAGAGTGGGGTGGTGATACTCAGTTCATTAAAGTTTCTGCGAAAACAGGTGAAGGGGTTGATGAGTTAATTGAAGCGTTAATCTTGCAATCTGAAGTGCTTGAATTAAAAGCGCCGAATGAAGGAACGGCTTCAGGTTTAGTTATTGAGTCTAGACTGGATAAAGGTCGAGGTGCAGTGGCAACAATCATGGTGCAGAAAGGAACTTTAGAGCAAGGCCAAGTGGTTTTATGTGGGCATGAATATGGTCGTGTTAGGGCTATGTTTAATGAAATTGGCGGGAAGCTAAAAATAGCAGGCCCTTCAACACCTGTTGAGATTCTTGGTTTATCTGGAACACCTAATGCAGGTGATGACTTTCTTGTTGTTACTAACGAAAAAGCGGCTAGAGACTTAGCAGAGCATCGTGAAGATAGGAGTAAGCTATCACGTAATGCAGCGCAGCAAGCATCTAAGCTTGAGGAAGTATTCTCGAAGATGGCGGCTGGTGAAACATCTAACTTAAATATTATTGTTAAGACTGATGTGCAAGGTAGCTTAGAGGCTTTACGTGAATCGTTAGTGAGTTTATCTCATGATGAGGTTTCAGTTAAGGTGGTTTATGGTGGTGTGGGTGGTATCAATGAAGGGGATGCGAATTTAGCATTAGCTTCGGGTGCTATCTTAATCGGCTTTAATGTCCGTGCTGATGCTACAGCTAGAAAATTAATTGCTGAAAAAGAAATTGATTTACATTATTACAGTGTTATTTATGATGCGATTGACGAAGTTAAGCGTTCAGTTAGTGGCATGTTGGCACCTGAGATTAAAGAAAATATTGTGGGTCTTGCTGAGGTTCGTGACGTGTTCCGTTCGCCTAAGTTTGGTTCAATTGCGGGATGTATGGTTATTGAAGGTTATGTGAAACGTAACTTACCTATCCGTGTATTACGTGACAATATTGTGATTTATGAAGGTCAGCTTGAGTCATTAAGGCGCTTTAAAGATGATGCGAATGAAGTCAAAATGGGCATGGAATGTGGTATCGGCGTAAAGAATTACAACGATGTTAAGAACGGTGACCAGATTGAAGTATTTGAACGTGTTGAAGTGAAGCGTGAACTCTAATGGCTAGAGAGTTTAAGCGTAGTGCGCGGGTGTCATCGCAAATGCAAAAAGAGTTAGCGATTATTTTGCAGCAAGGAATTAAAGATCCGCGTATTGGCTTTATAACCGTCAATGAAGTTGAGTTAAGTAAGGATTTGGCTTCAGCGAAAATTTATATTACGGCCTTAGGTGCGGATGAAGAAGGGCAGAAAGATAATATAGGCTGGCTAAATGATGCCGCGCCTTATATTCGATCTGAAATGGGTAAGCGTATGCGTTTACGGAGTGTGCCATATATTAAATTCTATTATGATACTTCGTTTGAAAATGGGATGCGTGTTTCTGAATTATTGTCAGATATTGAGCTCCCTCCGGAAGATTCTGAGAGCTAAGGGTAAATATGGCTAGGCGTAAAAAAGGGCGTGATATACATGGAATTGTGTTGCTAGATAAGCGGCAAGGAATTTCATCCAATAAAGCTTTGCAAGAAGTGAAGCGCCTTTATAACGCTAATAAAGCAGGGCATACAGGTAGTTTAGACCCTTTAGCTACAGGTTTGTTGCCCGTGTGTTTAGGCGAAGCAACTAAAGTTTCTGCTTATATGCTGGCTGATGATAAGCGTTACCAAACAGTCATTCAGTTGGGTGTGATGACTGATACGGGCGATGTAGATGGCGTTGTTTTAGAAACTAAGGTAGTCCCAGAAATAAGTTCAGATCAGTTAACGGAGTGTTTGGCTCGTTTTGTTGGTGAGATTGAACAGGTTCCACCAATGTATTCAGCATTGAAGCATAATGGTAAAAAACTTTATGAGTTTGCTCGTGAAGGAATTACAATTGAGCGCAAAGCACGTAAAATCACAATTTATGCGATTGAGTGTCTTGGTTTTTCTGATGGATTGCTGACTTTAGATGTACGCTGCTCTAAAGGGACTTATATAAGAACGTTGGCTGAGGATATTGGGCACTATTTAGGTTGTGGCGCAACAGTTAAAGAGTTACGACGTACTGCCGCGGGAGAGTTCTCTTTATCTGAGGCATATACTATTGAGCAGTTACAGGATTTAGAAAGTGATGAGCAGATGCAGTCACTATTAGTGCCCGTTGATCAACCTTTGGCGTTCATGCCAGCTGTGCATATCTCTCAAATTGAAGCTGATTTAATTCAGCAAGGCCAGAGAATACCCTGTTCAGAAGCAATTTCTGAATCAAGTATGTGTCGAATATATTTCAACAAAATTTTTTTGGGCTTGGGGGAAATGTTAATGGATGATAAAATACAGCCCAGAAAATTATTTATAATGAATTAATTTTTCATGTTTCTACACCCTATCGTGGAGACATTCTAAACCAGAGCAAACGCTCTATTAATATTACTAATCATAGGGATTAAAAATGCCATTTACAGCAGAACAAAAAAAAGCAGTTGTTGAAGAATATCGCTTAGCAGATACAGATACTGGATCTCCTGAAGTTCAAGTCGCTTTATTAACAGCACATATTCATCATTTAACACCGCATTTTGCAACGCATAAAAAAGATAACCATTCACGTCGCGGATTATTAAGAATGGTTAATCAGCGTCGTAAATTGTTAGATTATTTAAAAGGCAAAGACGTAGTACGATATAAGACGCTTATTTCTCGTCTAGGCTTACGTAAGTAAGATATAAATATAAAAAGCGGTATTATGTACCGCTTTTTTATTGCTTTTGCACTTGGATTAAATAACTTAAATCCAATTTCTAATACGAAGGAAAAACAATAGTGAATCTGAAACCAATCAGAAAAGAATTTCAATACGGTCAACAAATGGTTAGTATTGAAACAGGCGAAATTGCCCGTCAAACAAGCGGTGCAGTAATGATTGATGTAGAAGGTACATCGCTTTTAGTTTCAGTGGTTGGAAAAAAAGAAGCCAATGGTGGTGATTTTTTTCCATTAACTGTGAACTATCAAGAGAAAGCCTATGCAGCTGGTAAAATCCCAGGTGGATTTTTTAAGCGTGAAGGTCGCCCTACAGAGACCGAAACTCTAACATGTCGTCTTGTTGATAGACCCATTCGTCCTTTGTTCCCTAAAGGATATACGAATGAAGTTCAAATCATTATCACTGTTGTTTCATTAAACCCAGATGTAGATCCAGAAATTCCAGCACTATTAGGTGCATCAGCAGCTTTAGCGGTATCAGGATTGCCATTTAATGGCCCTATAGGTGCAGCACGAGTTGGCTATATTGATGGTGAGTATGTTTTAAACCCGAATAAAGAAAGTTTAGAGGGTTCATCATTAGATTTAGTCGTTGCAGGTACTGATCAAGCAGTATTAATGGTTGAGTCTGAGGCTGATAATTTAAGTGAAGAAATCATGCTGGGTTCTGTGTTATTTGGACACGAGCACATGCAAGTTGCTATTTCTGCAATTAATGAGTTTGCTGCAGAAGTTAATACACCTTTATATAACTGGGTTGCTCCTGAAGCAGATACAGGTTTAGAAGCGCTTGTTACAACTGAAGTGGAAGCTTCAATTGCAAGTGCTTATCAGATTGCTGAAAAATTAGTTCGCCAAGATACTTTGAGTGATATTAGGTCAGCAGTTGTTGAAAAGTTAACCGCTGATGATAAATATGAAGGATCAGCTATTCGTGACATTATTGAAGAGATTGAGAAGCGTGTTGTTCGTTCTGCCATCTTAACTGATAGAAAACGAATTGATGGTCGTGACTTAGATGTGGTTCGTCCTATTGCTGTACGCACGGGTGTTTTACCAAGAACTCATGGTTCTTCATTGTTTACACGTGGTGAAACGCAAGCGCTAGTTGTTGCGACATTGGGTACAGAGCGTGATGCGCAAATTATCGATGCATTGGCGGGTGAGTATAAAGAGCCTTTCATGTTGCACTATAATTTTCCTCCATACAGTGTGGGTGAAACAGGATTTGTTGGTTCACCAAAGCGTCGTGAGATTGGTCATGGTCGTTTGGCTAAACGTGGTGTTGCTGCGGTTATGCCTGATATGGCGGATTTTCCATATACTATTCGTGTTGTGTCTGAAATTACTGAATCTAATGGTTCAAGTTCAATGGCTTCGGTATGTGGTACAAGCTTAGCATTGATGGATGCAGGTGTTCCTCTTAAAGCGCCAGTTGCTGGTATTGCAATGGGCTTAATTAAAGAAGGCGAAGATTTTGCCGTTTTATCTGATATCGTAGGTGATGAAGATCATCTAGGAGATATGGATTTCAAAGTAGCGGGTTCTGCGCAAGGGATTACTGCGTTGCAAATGGATATCAAGATTGATGGTATTACTTCTGAAATTATGAGTAATGCATTGGATCAAGCGAAAGCAGGTCGTTTGCATATCTTGGATGAAATGAATAAAGCGTTATCTACAACTCGTGAAGAGATGTCTGATTATGCACCTAGAATTATTACTTTTAAGATTGATCCTAGTAAAATCCGTGAAGTTATCGGTAAAGGTGGTGCGACTATTCGTGGTATTACTGAGCAAACCGGTGCGACAGTTGATTTAACGGATGAAGGTATCGTTAATGTTGCTTCAGTTGATAAAGCTGCGGGCGAAGCGGCTAGAAAAATAATTGAAGAGATTACCGCTGACGTTGAAGTGGGCAAAATTTACGAAGGTAAAGTGGCTCGTTTAATGGACTTTGGTGCTTTCGTAACAATCCTTCCTGGTAAAGATGGTCTTGTTCATATTTCTCAGATTACTGATGAACATGTCGATAAAGTAAGCGATAAGCTTTCGGAAGGTGATGTTGTCAAAGTTAAGGTCTTAGAAATTGATCGTCAAGGTCGCGTAAGATTAAGTATGAAAGAAGTAGGTAAGGAAGAAAGCTAAACGTTTCTGTATTTATCTATAATTAAAGGGCCGAGAGGCCCTTTTTTTATGGGGAAAAATTATGTTGGCGTCTAATTGCTTATTTGTTTGCGAAAAGGCACTAAAAAAGATTGTTTCGTAGTTTTAGTGCCTTTCGTGGACAATAGTGATTTGGTAAACATTTATTATCAAGTAGTAGGGGTATACCTTTTATGCTGTGTGTAGTGACACCGAATAATACGCACAGATGCTTAGCTATATTAAGTGAGTTGTTATAAATGACACAAGATGAACCTACAGAATTAGATAAGGAAAATTTTGATATAGATGAGTTTTTAAAAAACCTTACTCGCTTGCCCGGCATTTATAAAATGTTGAATGATAAAAATGACATTATTTATATCGGCAAAGCTAAAAATCTAAAAAATCGTGTGACCAGCTATTTTAGGAAAGGTACGGCCTCTCCTAAACAGCAAGTCATGGTTGCTAAAATAGTTAAAATAGAAGTAACCGTTACGCATACAGAAGGTGAGGCGTTACTTTTAGAAAGCCAGCTGATTAAGCGGCATAAGCCTCGCTATAATATTTGTTTAAGAGATGATCGTTCGTATCCTTTTATATTTATGTCCAGCGAGCAAAAATTCCCATTGATTACATCGCATCGAGGCGCTAAAAAGAAAAAAGGAAATTACTACGGGCCCTATCCAAGTGCTGGAGCAGTGCGAGAAACATTAAAATTATTACAAAAAATATTTCCGATAAGGCAGTGTGAAGACTCATATTTCAATAATCGATCTAGGCCATGTTTGCAATATCAAATCGAGCGTTGTACAGCCCCTTGTGTCGATTTAATTAGTGAAGAGAAGTATGCAGAAGATGTTAAACATACGGCATTATTTTTAGAGGGTAAGGGAAGTTTACTTATCGATAGATTGATTGCTCAAATGGATAAGCTCGCTGAGCAATTAGAGTTTGAGCAAGCCGCAGGGATAAGAGATCAAATTATTCAGTTACGGACGATTTTAGAAAAAAATTATGTGTCGGGTGATAAAGGGGATGTTGATATTGTCGCTTGTGCGACAAAAGCAGGGGTTGCCTGTGTGCAGATATTTTTTATTCGTAATGGGCAGAATTTGGGGAGTAAAACTTTTTTTCCTAAAATTAATAATGAATATACACCAGAAAATATTTTGCAGGCCTTTATTCCACAATATTATTTAGATAAAAATGTGCCCCATGAATTGATTGTAAGTCACGCACCCGAAGAATATGAATTACTTGCACAAGTGCTGACTAAGCATGCAGGGCATGGTGTTAGTATTTCACCTAATGTGCGTAGTGACCGTGCTAAATGGTTGCAAATGGCGGTGGTTAACGCGGGCAATGGCTTATCTACAAAGCTGGCTGACAAGCAGGGTATTTATGCGCGGTTTTTAAGTTTGCAAGAAGAGTTGGGTTGCCAGGAAGTGCCAAAACGTTTGGAGTGTTTTGATATCAGTCATACGCAAGGTGATTTTACCGTTGCTTCTTGCGTGGTTTTTGATCGGGAAGGGCCAGTAAAGTCTGCCTACCGGCGTTTTAATATTGAAGGGATTACGCCGGGGGATGATTATGCAGCAATTTATCAAGCCGTTTCTAGGCGCTTTAAGCGCTTAGTAAAAGGTGAGCATGAAGCGCCTGAGATTTTATTTATTGACGGTGGTAAAGGACAAGTGAATGAAGCTGAAAAGGCGTTAGCGGAATTAAACGTAAATAGTGTTATGATAGTCGGTGTTTCAAAAGGTCCTGATAGAAAAGCAGGAATGGAAAATTTGATTATGCCTGGGCAAGAACTTCCGTTAGATATCACACCTAATGCGAGTGCTTTATTATTGATTCAGCATATTAGGGATGAAGCGCATCGGTTTGCAATTACTGGGCATCGAACGCGTAGAGGAAAGGCAAAGAAAGAGTCCGTGCTTGAGACGATAGCCGGTTTAGGGCCTAAAAGGCGACAACAACTATTAAAGCAGTTTGGCGGCATGCAAGGAATATCTCGGGCAGGTGTGGATGCACTATGCAGTGTAAATGGGATTAGCCGGCAATTAGCGCAACGAATATACGATACATTCCATCATCAAGATGATTGAGACAATAAATTTACCTACATTACTAACGCTATTACGTATCGCGTTAATTCCTGTCCTAGCCATATTTTTTTATGTGCCTTGGGAATACTCAAATATAGCAACAACCACTATTTTTTTAATTGCAGGTATTACTGACTGGTTAGACGGCTATTTAGCGCGAAAAATGCAAGTAGAAACGAAATTTGGTGCATTTTTAGATCCTGTTGCAGACAAGATCATGGTTGCTTTTATTCTAGTTTTATTGGTCGAGGCTGAGTCGAGTATTTGGATGACACTGCCCGCCGCGATTATTATTGGTCGAGAAATTGCGATTTCATCGTTACGTGAATGGATGGCTGAAATAGGCCAACGTGCAACGGTGAAAGTTTCACAAATTGGTAAATGGAAAACAACGGCACAAATGTTAGCTATTGCTTGTTTACTTTACCGTGAGGATATCGCAGGTTTTTCAATGAACTTATTTGGTTTGGTTATACTGTATATTGCTGCAATTTTAACTCTCTGGTCAATGGTGAGTTATTTAAAAGCTGCATTTACTTCAATGGCTGACTAATGTTACTAATAATAAAAAATAGCGTCTATTAAAGAGCTAGGATAAAAAAACAACATGGATCAGGAAATACAAAAAGATAAAGAAGAGCTGCGTAATGATATTTTAGTGGCTGCACTAAAATTATTTACTGATAAAGGGTATTTTAATACCTCTTTAGTAGAGATTGCTGAGCTTTCAGGTGTTAAGAACAGTGCGGGAATATATAAGCACTTTAAGAATAAACAGGAAATTGCACAAGCCTTATATCAATGGATTATTGACCGGCTCAGTGTTTCAATTGATGATATCCGGCGTAGAAATCGTAAGGCTTCTGAGCAATTAAGAGAGATTGTTGATTTATGGTTTCACTTGACAGACCATGCGCCTGAAATTATGAAATTTCTATTGCTTTTAAATATCAGTGAATTTTTGCCTGAAGAAAAGCAGTTAATGGAAACTTCGCCTTTTACAAAAATACACAGAATTTTGCAAAACGGTATAAAAGACGGTGAAATTAAAGCAATTGATGCGCAACGTGCCTATTGTTATTTCTTTGGTGTTATTGAAAATACATTAAAGCAATCGCTATTAGGTAATTTACAAAAAGATGCAGATCATTATCAGGCAGATACTTGGGCATTCGCTTGGGGCACTATTGTAAAGAAATAATACTTACTTAAGCTTTGTATGCCATTTGTAATTGCTGTAAATCAGATATTAACTCTTGGCTATGCAAGCTAGGAGAGACTGAGCGATAGATTTTGGCAATTTGGCCTGCAGGGTTAATAATAAAGCTATGGCGCTTACTGAATTTTATAGGGCCTAGTTTGAAGAGGGCACCATAAGCAGAACTTATTTCACCTTTACTGTCCGCTAAAAGTGTAAAATTCAGAGATTTTTTTTCACTGAAGTTCAGATGACTTTTTGGGGTATCAGTACTGATACCAATAATTTTTGTATTTAAAGTATCAAATTCCTCAATATCATCACGTAAGCTACATGCTTCTGTCGTACACCCTGGCGTATTATCTTTAGGGTAAAAATAAATAACCAGCCATTGGCCTTTATAGTCATCTAATTTGTGTGCAGTATTGTGCGCGTCATAAAGAGTAAAATTAGGCGCTAATTGATTGATTGTCAGCATAGTAATAATGTGTGGTTTAGAGGTTATAAAAATAAACTGAAAGGTTCGACAAGTACTTGTGCTCCAGTTTCGGTATTCGCTTGTTCACGTGGCAAAATAATATAACAATTTGCACGGCTACTCGCACTTAAGATATTTGAACCTTGTTTTCCAGCAGAAACGACTTCATATTCCCCCGTTTCTGTTTGGCTTAAAATCCCGCGCTGAAATTCTTGCCGTCCCGACTGTTTACGCAGTGGGCTATTGCATTGTGCGTGAAAACGTACAGGCGTGTTGTTGGTTAAGCCCATTTTGTAACGTAAAGCGGGCGTAACAATTTGTTGGAAAGTAGCAATGACAGAAATTGGGTTACCAGGTAAACCAAAGAAATCACAGCTTTTGATTTGTCCAAAAGCTAAGGGCTTACCAGGCTTAATCGCTAACTTCCAAAAATTCACCTGACCTAGTTCATCTAAAATTTCTTTAACAAAATCGGCATCACCTACTGATGCGCCGCCGGTACTAATAATAACATCATGGCTTTGAGCTGCGCTTATTAAGCATTGATAAAGGTCTTTTTTATTATCTTTAATGACACCTAAGTCATTAAGTGTATAGCAAGGGTTGTTTAGTAAAGCAGCTAAGGTGTAACGGTTACTGTCATAGATTTGTCCCATTGCTAATGAGTTGGTAACTGGCTGTAGTTCGTCACCTGTAGAAAAAAAGGCAATACGGATTTTTCTTTTAACACAAACCTCATAAATACCTGCAGCGGCTAATAAGCCTAAATCAATCGCTGATAATTGTTTTGGGGCGCTTAATAAGCAATCAGATTGTTTAACATCTTCACCGATGTAGCGAATATTTTGCTGTGCTTGTGCATTTTTTGGGAACTGAATAATATTAGCTTCTTTGCATGTAATATGCTCTTGCATAATAACACTATCAGCGCCTTCAGGAACTACCGCTCCGGTAAAAATTCGTACACACTGACCTGCAGATAAGCTTCCTTGGAAAGGACGGCCTGCCCATGAGGTACCAATTTCCAGTAAATCAAAAGGCGTGTTATTTATATCCGCACTATTAAATGCGTAGCCATCCATAGAAGAATTAGGAAACGCGGGCAAGTGGTTGGGGGCATGACAGCTTTGTGCAAGCGTGCGACCTAACGCATCATGCAGAGTGACGGTTTCTTTGTCAGTAACGACTGGTACGGCTAATTTAATATGCTGGAGTGCTTCTGCAACACTAATTAAGGTATTATTACTGCAGTGATCAGTCATGGTTTTTTAAGAAATTCTGGATGATAAAATCAGCAATCTGAGTGGGTTGGTTTAGGTTTATTTGTACCAATTCTCGTTCTAAAGTGAGTTCATGGTCAGAGGCAACAGCAATGATTGAGAGGTCATGTAAGTAACGTAAAGGCTGATCTAAGCTGGGGCGGTGTAATTCTATTTTAGGGAAAGTTTCTTGTTTAAAGCCCTCAACCAGAATTAAATCTAAATTTGATTGGTCAAAATAGCTGAGCTGTTCATTCAATATGGGTTCTTGTGGGCTAGGAAACTCGGTAATAATGGCTCGCCTATGGCTAGAAACCAACATAACCGGCGTTGCTCCAGCTTCACGCAAACGAAAGCTATCTTTGCCGGGTTTATCAATTTGAAAATTATGGTGGCTATGCTTTATTAACCCAGTACGAATATTTTGTTTATTTAATAATGGGATCAGTTGAGTTAATAAGGTAGTTTTACCTGTTCCACTGGGGGCAGAAAAGCCCAAAATTGGGATCAGTGCATTTTTCATGATTGATATTTTGTTGTATGGCTATTTGTTATTGATAGCTATTATTACATTTCCTTTATCAGTAAAATAGGGCGTTCTTGTAAGTACAAAATTTTAATCAGGCATTATGCAAATTAATACAGAAGAACTTAAATTAATACCTGTTTTTGGTATTGCAGGTAATTTTGCTGAACACCTTAATCAAGCAGGTGAAGCGGCTGATTTTATCAATGTGATTACTGAGGAAAAAAATGCCCCTAAAGGCATTTTTCCTATTTATATTCCTCAGTCTGAATCTTTTGTAGGTACTTTTCCATTATCACATACACAAATAGATGCAGATTTTACAGGCACTGTAAATTTACATATGGAGCCGGAAATGTGTGTTTTATTTAATGTAGTCTATGCTGCAGAGCAAGTGACATCGATAGAGCCCATTGCTTTTTCTGCATTTAATGACTGTTCAATTCGTAAACCCAATGCTAAAAAAATAAGTGAAAAAAAGAATTGGGGTAGCTCATGTACAGGTATCGCAAAACAATGGTTTGATATTGATCAGTTTCAAAAGGGAGGCGTTTTAGATAATATTCATATTAATTCTTATTTGCGGCGCGATAATAAAGTAATTCAATATGGTGTTGATAGCCCAGTTATAGGCTACCAATATTTCTATAGTAAACTTGTAAACTGGATTATTAAAACGTTGAATACTCAAGCTGATTTTGGCCCTTTAGAAAATTTACAGGATTTTTTACAACAACTTAAGCAGCCTAAGAAAATTATTATTTCATTAGGTGCAACCCGTTATACAGCATTTGGAGAAACTGGATTTTTAAAACTGGGTGACCAAGTGGGGGTGTTTGTTTATGATTCTAAGCAAATTACTGAAAATGATATTGAAGCTTTTTTCGTTGCTAATAAATCAGCTGATTTATTTATGGGGGGTGCGGCATTAATTCAGTCTGTACAGCATGTTAAACGTTAAGTTAATTTCTTAAAACCCAACTATTTAGGTTCTCTAAGTAGTTATGATTTTCCTCTTGAATACTGGTTTTTTTAATGTCTGTTACTATTTCTCTCGTATGTGCTTTATTGTTAGATATTGTATTAGGGGAGCCTAAGAAATATCATCCTTTAGTTATGTTCGGGCGATGGGCAGATTATTTGGAGCAGCTCTGTATTCAGTCACACGATAGTTCTAAAGCTAGGCAGAGAGGCTATGGCTTTATTGCTCTAGTATTGGCTATTTTTCCAGTTTGTTTTATTGTTTTCAATCTATTGGCTTCTGAACGGGTAGAGCAAGTATTAGCACCAGTGATTCTTTATTTTTGTATTGCACCGCGTAGCTTATTACAGCATACGGTAGCTGTGTACCGACCCTTACAGCAAGGCGATTTAGTGCGGGCACGAACAGCAATAGCCATGATTGTTAGTCGAGAAACTCAAGTAATGGATGAGCCACAAATTCGCAAAGCAACTGTGGAAACAGCCTTAGAAAATGGTGCGGATGCTGTTTTTGCGCCTATTTTTTGGTTTGTTATTGCGGGGCCGGTGGGAGCATTATTTTACCGCTTAAGTAATACTTTGGATGCGATGTGGGGCTATAAAAATAAACACTATTTTTATTTTGGGTATGCAGCAGCACGTTTAGATGATGTGCTTAATTGGTTGCCGGCACGGTTAACAGCGTTGAGTTATCTTTTGTTAGGCCATTCACAGCAAGCGTTGAAATGCTGGCAACAGCAAAGCCCTCATTGTGAAAGCCCCAATGCGGGAGTTGTAATGAGTGCTGGGGCAGGGTGTTTAAATATAAAGCTAGGAGGGGCTGCAATTTATCATGGCATTGTAAAAAATAAACCTATATTAGGTTGTGGTCGTGATGTGGTTAATGAAGACATAATGCGTGCAAATTTATTGATCGTTTTAACAAGTTTATTGTGGGTAGGCGTTATTTTTATAGGAGAAAGCTTTGCTTAAACATGGGGGTTGTTTGCGTGAAGCAGCACAAAAATATCAAATTCCATTAAACGATTGGTTGGATTTATCTACAGGGATTAACCCGAATGGCTATCTTATTCCTGAGATTCCGGCCGATGTATGGCAGCGATTGCCTGAAAATCTAGATGGGCTTTGTGCTGCAGCTAAAGATTATTACCAGTGTGATTCTTTATTGGCTGTAGCAGGTTCTCAAGCTGCGATACAAAGTTTGCCATATTTGCGTGAAGGTAACAGTGTTGTCGGTGTTGTAGCGCCGTCTTATGCGGAGCATGCTTATTCTTGGCAGAAAGCAGGGCATAAGGTGATTAGTATTCCGGCAGCTGAAATTGATCAATTTATTAATGAGCTGGATTGTTTAGTTTTAGTGAATCCTAATAATCCGAGTGCACTTCGATTTAGTCAGGAGCGGTGCCTAAAATGGCTAGCTATTTTGCAGAAAAAAAAAGGTTGGTTGCTTATTGATGAGGCTTTTATTGATAGTAGTCCTGAGTTGAGTTTAAGCCGAAAAATTCCAATGCAAGGTTTGATCGTTTTACGTTCTATTGGGAAATTTTTTGGCTTGGCAGGAATTCGAGCGGGGTTTGTTTTAGCAGAGGATAGTATTTTACAGCGCTTAAATGAACTATTAGGGCCATGGACTTTAAGTAATCCGACTCGGTTTGTCACTCAACGAGCCTTACAAGATAAGCAGTGGCAACAAGCAATGCGAGTTAAGTTGAAAGCAGATAGCAAACGTTTATCAAGTTTATTGCAGAACTTTCAATTAAAGCCATCAGGCTCAACATCTTTATTTCAGTGGGTTTTAGTGAATAATGCCGAAGAAATTCATATCAAATTAGCGCAGCAAGCCGTTTTTACTCGCCTATTTACGAAGCCGGCTAGTTTGCGTTTTGGTTTGCCTGCTAATGAATCTGAATGGGTTCACTTAGACTTAGCGTTACAGTCTCTTCTAGTCGCTAAATAATATTAATAGTTAAGGAAATTTAATGTCAGCAATTACTCTGATGGTTCAGGGAACAACCTCGGACGCCGGGAAAAGTGCTTTGGTTACAGGCTTGTGTCGTAGTTTTAAACGCCAAGGGTATTCAGTTGTTCCTTTTAAGCCTCAAAATATGGCTTTAAATAGTGCAGTAACGGTTGATGGAGGAGAAATAGGTCGAGCTCAAGCCGTACAAGCGACTGCTTGTGGTTTGGAGGCGCATACGGATATGAACCCAGTATTACTTAAACCGAACTCGGATAAAACAGCGCAAGTTATCTTTCAAGGCAAGGTGGTTAAAAATTTAGGTGCAAAAGAATATCATGCTTATAAATCACGAGCTATGCCAGTAATTCTGGATTCTTATCAGCGCTTACAAGCTAATTATCAGAGAGTTGTCGTTGAGGGGGCAGGAAGCCCCGCTGAAATTAATTTACGGGATAAAGATGTCGCCAATATGGGTTTTGCCGAACAGGTTGATTGTCCGGTTATTTTGGTGGCAGATATTGATAGGGGGGGGGTGTTTGCTCATTTAGTGGGAACATTGGATTTATTGAGTAAAACTGAGCAGCAGAGAATTTTAGGCTTTGTGATTAATCGATTTAGGGGGGATATAGATATTTTACAGCCTGGAATTGATTGGCTTGAGCAAAGAACAGGGAAACCGGTATTGGGTGTTTTACCCTATTTGCATGACCTGTATTTAGAATCGGAAGATAGCGTAGAAATGAAGCAGTCACAAGTGACGAAAGAGGCATTTAATATTGTTGTTCTTCAATTTCCACGAATGAGCAATCATACTGATTTTGATGCGTTACGTTTAAATAAAGGCTTAAATGTTCAATTTTGTAGTAAACCAGAATTAGTTACTAAAGCAGATATGATTATTTTACCGGGAAGTAAATCCGTTCGTGATGACTTGGAGTGGCTAAAGGAGCAAGGCTGGGAAGCTTTTATTTTGCAGCATTTACGTTATGCGGGAAAAGTAATGGGGATTTGTGGCGGTTATCAAATGCTCGGGGAAATGTTGTATGATCCTTTGGGTATTGAAGGTATGCCGGGGTCTAGTAAAGGATTAGGTTTGCTGGATATGCAGAGTACTTTGAGTAAAGAAAAAACCTTAGAACAAATTGAAGGGCGTTTACTAGTAAATAATGCACAGGTGCTTGGTTATGAGATTCATGCAGGGATTTCAGAGGGGGCAGCATTAGATAAGCCCGTTGTTGTGCTTAATAGTGGCTTATATGATGGGGCTATGTCAGATGACCAGCTGGTGTTAGGTACTTATGTGCATGGCATTTTTGATCAGCCTGAAGCGTGTTCAGAATTATTAAGTTGGGCTGGGAAGCATGAAGTTCAGTCTGTAGATTTATCTGTTATGCGTGAACAAGGCATTGATTTAATGGCTAATACCGTAGAACAGTATTTAGATATGCCATTACTAGAAAGTTTATCGGAGCAGTTTATAGAGAGTAAAAAAAAGGCTCCATAACAGAGCCTTTTTAGTCTATGTTTTATTGACCAACTACGTTAATTGCAGATAAGCCTTTTTCGCCATTTTCTACATCATAATTGACAACCTGTTCTGGCTCTAATGTTTTGAAGCCATCTCCTTGTATTACTGAGTGATGAACAAATACATCATCTCCACCATCAGACTGCTCAATAAAACCAAAGCCTTTTGTGTTGTTAAACCACTTTACTTTACCAGTTGCCATTAGAAAACTCCTTAAAATATAAAAATGTATGGCGATAACAGAATAACAATTGATAACAAGCTGCTTAACGCATTAAGTTCAAATACTGTATTCTGAAGGGCATATTTTACTAGGGTTACTAGTCAGTTGCTACCTTTTCTATGATGCTTTTTAGATAAGGTAACTATTCAGCTACTGGCTCATCGTCAGTCTCAATATTATTGGCAACAGCGATAGCTTTTATTTGAGTGCAAGTATTGCTCCATAAAATCCAATATTGAGAATAGGTGTCTGCAGTTATTTGGACGAGTGCTGTTGTGCCAGGATAGTCTGTTAGAGCATCTTCTAAAGCAGAGTTGGTCTCATTGCCGCTAGTAATAGGAATTAAGCCTAAGAGTTTGTAAGTACAGTTACTACCTGTTACTTTGCCTAGTTCATGGTAACTACCGGCTTCAAGCGGAATAGATGATGATGCAACGCCGCCTGTTGTATGAGCGCAAGCGAAAAGGGTGGTGCTAAGGGCAAGGGTGGCAAGTTTTTTTAGCATAGTTATTTTTCCAATAGTAATTAAAAATTATCTGAGTTTAGCTCAATTGTGAAGGCTATGTCACCGTTAAGTGTAGAAAATAAATTAGCACTCAATTACTCCCTCTCCTGCTGGAGAGGGCAGGGGTGAGGGGAATAAAATCAGGCGCTTATCTATTTCCCTTCGCCCAACTCTCTCCCTTTGGAGAGGGCTCTTAAGAACAAAAGTAATTAAAAAATCCACATGTAACGGTGACATAGCCATTGTGAAAGCTATATATTATCAAGTGTAAGTGAAGGCATAGCTGTACTTTCTTCTATATCCTTGTGGCTAGTGTACCAAAGTAATAAATCGATATAGCTACGAATATTATCAACATATAAAACGGGTTCCTTGCCTCTTGCGTAGCCATGTTTAGTTTGGGAGTACCACTGTTTTTTTGTCAGTAATGGTAATGCTTGTTTAACATCAATCCATTTGTCAGGGTTTTTGCCTAATTTTTGGGTAATAATTCGTGCATCTTCAAGGTGGCCAAAGCCAATGTTGTATGAGGCTAATGCTAGCCAGGTTCTATCAGGTTCTTGGATTCTTTTAGGGATTTTTTTGATACGTTGCTTTAAATATAGCGCGCCACCAAAAATACTATCCTTTGGCTTAGTTCGGTCTTTTACCTTTAATTGGTTTGCTGTTGCTTGGGTAAGCATCATAAGGCCTTTTACACCTGTTGGTGAAACAGCGCTTTTATTCCAGTGCGACTCTTGATAACTAATAGCGGCTAAAATCCGCCAATCAATGGCATATTTTTCAGAGGCTTGTTCGAATAAGTATTGGAATTCAGGGAGGCGACTTTCAAAATGTAAGCGAAAAGTACAGTGGCCTACATATTTTATGTGTCGAGTATGTCCGTAATGCCTTTCGAGTAATTGTTTGAGAGTTTTATTTTTCTTTATTTTTTGAAAAAACAGGTTGGCTTCAACGTATAAACTTGTGTCGGTTGATTTTTGAAAGGCCCAAGCTAAATGGCGAGGGGGGCCGATATCAAAAGCAACATTCAATTTTGGATAGAAGCGACGAATTAATGTGATTTGGTTAGAATCGGCAATTGTATAATCAATAAGTCTGGCATTAATTAGGTAAAGTAAGCCATCGGTATCAAGTTCATTATTAGTTAGCCATTGTAATTGGGGGTTACTTTTTTGTAGCTGCTCTAATGTTTCAATGTGACTGGTACCTTGAACAAGTTCAATAATTCCATTACTTAAATCAGAAATATTTTTAGGCCGCTTAGTTCCTGAGCGATAAATAACTTGCTCTCGAATTTTATGGTAAGGGGGGCTAAATAGCAGTTGTTTTTTGCGTTCCTCTGTAACACTAATTCCTGCTGCGGCAAAGTCAGCTTTACCCGACTGGGTTTGTTGTAAAATTTGGGTAAAGGTGTCAGGAATAATGAATTTAGCTTTAACGCCTAAATGTTGTGCAAATAATTGCACTAAATCATGTTCTAGCCCGGTGAATCCATCAGCAGCTTCGTAGTAGGTGGTAGGGTCATAGCGGGTAAGTACAGTTAAAATACCTGTTTTTTTAACTCGGTCGAGTTGATTTATAAATGAAACGTTGGGTGGTTTTTCAACGGTTTTATCTGTTGCTGGATCTCCTTGTTGGGGTGCATCGCAGGCACTCGCAAAGAGAAACAGCAGGATTATAAAAAAACGTTGTAGATACAAAGCTAAGACTAACGTATTTTTTTATAGTAATTGATTAAGCCATTAGTTGAGCTGTCATGAGTTGTTACCTCTTTATCTCCACTCAATTGAGGAAGGATTTTTACTGCAAGTATTTTGCCAAGCTCAACTCCCATTTGGTCATAGCTATTAATATTCCAAATTTTTCCTTGAACGAAAATTTTGTGTTCATATAGGGCGACTAATTTACCTAGAGTGTGAGGTGTTAATTTTTGGAATAAAAATGAATTAGTCGGCCTGTTTCCAGAAAAAACTTTTGCAGCAATTAGGTTTTTGCTGGCATCATCACCTAAAGCAACTTTAACTTCATCTTCAGTTTTTCCCTTCATTAATGCTTCAGTTTGTGCGAGGAAGTTCGAGATAAGAATGTCGTGGTGCTCTTCTAGTTTGTAATGGCTTTGAGCTGGAGCGAGAAAATCACAAGGAATAAGTTTTGTACCTTGATGAATTAATTGATAAAAGGCATGCTGGCCATTTGTGCCTGGCTGTCCCCAGATAATAGGCCCAGTACTATAGTCAGTAGGCTGGCCTTCTAAATCAACGCTTTTTCCATTACTTTCCATGTCACCTTGCTGAAAGTAATCAGCAAAAAATTGCATAGTATGGTCGTAAGGGAGCATTGCATGTGATTCAGCACCAAAGAAGTTGTTATACCAAATACCTAGTAGCCCCATAATGACGGGAATATTTTCTTCCATGGGAGCTGTTTGGAAGTGAACATCAGCTTCGTGGGCACCGGTTAATAGTTGCTCGAAATTATCCATGCCTAGGTATAAAGCAATTGATAGACCAATAGAAGACCAAAGAGAATAACGGCCTCCTACCCAATTCCAGAATTCAAACATATTTTTGGGGTCAATTCCAAAATCAATAACATTTTCTTTATGCGTAGATAGGGCAACAAAATGTTTAGCAACCGCAGATTTGTCATTATTTGCATGCTTTAGTAACCAAGACCTCGCAGAAGAAGCGTTAGTCATAGTTTCATGGGTACTGAACGTTTTTGAAGCCACTAAAAATAAAGTCGTTTCTGGAGAGGTTTTATTAAGTGTCTCAACTAAATCAGATTGATCAATATTGGAAACAAAATGAACACTCATCCCTTCTACAGCATAAGGGGTCAGTGCTTTAGTAATCATTTTTGGGCCAAGATCTGAGCCACCAATACCAATATTTACGATGTCAGTAATACGTTTTCCGGTATACCCCGTCCATTCACCAGAATGAACTGATCCACAAAAGTCACGCATTTTTTCTAATGCGGTATTAATTTGGGGCATAACGTCAACATCATCAACGTAAACAGGTTGGTTGCTACGATTACGGAGCGCGGTGTGTAATACGGCGCGATTTTCTGTTGTATTAATATGTTTACCGCTAAACATATCGGCAATATGGGTTTTTAATTGGCAAGCATTTGCTAGTTTAAAAAGTAATGGTAACGTTTCTTCAGTGATTCTATTTTTTGAAAAATCAAATAATAAGTCGTCTGAGGTGACTGAGTAATCTTTGAAACGATTAGGGTCATTTGTAAATAAGTCTCTGATATGAATGTTTTTTATATCCTGTTGATGCTTTTTTAAAGCGATCCATTCTGGAGAATTTATTAGATGGGACATTTATAGAGCCTTAGGTTACGGAATGAGAATTATGAAAATTTTACGAAAACCTGAGCGGGATAGCAATAGCAATAGCAATATAAGTGACATCTGATACAATGCCCTAGGCCGATTAATATAATAATAATCGTGTCTAAATAATTCTAAATGCTATGAATTACTTGAAAAATCAATTAGGTTGATGATAGTTGTTGTTGATTCAATTAAGGTTGATAAAATCAATAAATGACTATTTAGACGGCTCATATAACCTAGGGGGACAACCTTTCTTTGTTAGGGGCTCTATGTTAAAGTTTGCGTTTCATTTCGCGCGTTATAAAGCCTAGTGTAAAAGTAGTTAATAATTATAAAAAATATTTTAGGGGAAGTAAGTTATGACAAAAAACATAATAAAAACTGGATTAGTAGCTCTTGCAGCGATGTTATTTTCTGCAACACTTTGGGCGCATGGTGGTGCTGCTGGAACTGATACTGATCAGTGTAAATTTGAGCTAGAACCAGAGCATTGGATTCATTACACTGCTTATCAACCTCTTTCATACCCAGCGGAAGACTTCTGTGGGAATCTTCCTGACACAAGTACACTAACGCAGTTAGTATTTGATTACCAAGACCCTAGATTTCGTAATAGAGCGGTTGAGTTTGAAGTAACTAAAGAGCCAGAAGGTACTCGTGTATTTTTTATGAAGGCTAAAAAACATAAGTCAGGTTCGGTAATTTTGAAACTACCTAATGGCGTACCTGAAGCAGGTAAGTATTTAATTCATATTACTTTAATTAATGATAGTGGTGAGAATTTAGATGCGCATATGGGCTTTGTAGCAGGTAAAGGGCAAGTAGTAAGTTCTAGTAATATGTTTATGTACTTCTTATTTGGTTTAGCGGGTTTGTATGTGTTGTACCTATCGCATGCTGGCTTCAAAAAGAAAGTTGATGAGCTTCTTGAAGGCCTTAAAAAAGCTTAAAGCCTCACTCTTTTTTTATTTTTAGGATAATTAAAAAATGCAGAAAAATCCTTTAGGAATACTATTGGGTGCTGCTGTCATGTTGATGCCGTTCGCGGCATCAGCTGCTGTCAGCTTGCCTAAAACAGTAGAAGTAGATCGCGGTGAAGTTGAGCCGGTATGTAATGAAAATAATCCCGAATGGCGCTTGGCTCAAACTGTTGATGGTGTGAATATTCAAGAGTCGTTACGCTGTAGCCCTGACAATCCTTCCGCTATTGCAGCGCAAGTAAAAGGAACGAATAATATATCCATGGAAACATTAATGGATACTTATTACGCGGCTGATGGCATTATTAAGAAAAATGACATGGATGGTGATGGTGACCCTGATTTAATTATTATTAAATTAGAAGTTGCTGAATTGAATGGACATTCTCCAGATTTTAATGGTTTAGTACCTACGTTTGATATCGCTCCAGGAGTACAGCCTGGAATGTGGGTATTTGCACCTAAATCACGAGGCATGGCTACTAACAGTTTTGTTGGTACTGATGCTAATCCATTGTTAAGAGCTCCTTCTCCTGTTATTCGTGTGGAGCAAGGCGATACAATTTGGATTCAATTAGAAAATACACATTATTTCCCTCATACGATTCATTTACACGGCGTAGATCACCCTTGGGTTGACAGCTCAGGCGAAGGTAATGATGGGGTACCGCAAACAAGTGATAAATTTGTTCTACCTGGACAAAGTAAAACTTACGAAATTCGTCCAAGAGTAGCGGGAAGTTTTGTCTATCATTGTCACGTGCAAACACATGTACATTTAGCCATGGGCTTAGTGGGGATGTTTGTTGTTGAAGAGAACCGTCCTAATAACTGGGTGCAAACTTTCAATGTTGGTGCTGGGCAAGTAAGGCATCCATCGAAAGCGATTTTAGAGGACTATGATAGTGAATATGATTTACATTATCATGCGATGGATAAAGAATTGCATAGCATTATTCAGGAATCAAATGACCCGCGTTTAATCGCGAAGAAAATGAATCGTGAATATGATATGACGGACTCAACTGAAGATTACCATACTTTAAATGGTCGTTCTTTTCCGTACACTTTAAGAGAGTCAATCATCGTTGCTGAGCCGGATAAAAATATTAAACTACGTATGTTTAATAGTAGTGGTGAAACCTTGGCTATGCATACGCATGGGCATAAAGGGACAATTACTCACTATGATGGTGTCGAACATAACCCTGTCGCGCAAATTACACGTGATGTTTATGATTTAGCGCCTGCACAGCGTAATGATTTAAAAATCAATACCACGGATGATGGTTTTCATAGTTATGGTGAAGGTGTCTGGATTTTTCATGATCACCGTGAAAAAGGGATTACTACCAACGGCATGAATCCGGGCGGTAACGTGAGTGCCTTAGTATATAAAAAATACCTGAATGAGGTGGGTTTACCAAAAACCATTGGTGAAAGTATTATGCCTTTATTTACCAAGAAGTTTCAAGATCGAAAATTACCTGTTTGGCAAAATATCGATGACTGGAATAGTTTAGGTGAGATTGATGCGGATGGTTATGTGGCGCCGCCAGCAAGTAAAATGGCAGCGGCTGATGTTACGCCGGGTTCTGCTGATATTCAAGTGCCGGAAGATAATTCATTTAGAAATTTAATTTTTGGTTTATTTTTAGGATTGTGTGCTTATCTATTGGTTGTTAATCGCACAAAATTAAGTGCAATGATTTCTTCAGTTAAGGGTGGGAGCTAATTATGATTAAGCATTTATCAATAGCTGCTTTTGCATTGGCATTATCTGCTCCTGTTTTGGCAGAAAAAGAGTTCGAAGACCATACCCAAATGATGAATCATGGTGATGGTCATTTAATGGATATGACCGGTGGTATGGTCATGGGGCAAAATACCGATGTCTTGCCGGGTGGTTGCGATAGCCTCGCAGCAACTAAAGAAATAACCGTTCATGCAGGACATAAATATGCTGAGAAATTTCCAGGGCGTATGTTTGCTTTTGATGTTCAGGAGTATCAATTTGAGCCTTGTACTAAATTAACGGTTAATTTTATTAATGATGATAGCGTGCGTCACCAATGGATGATGCACGGTTTGCCTAAGTATTTGTATCCTAAAGGCATGTTTCATTTAGAGGTGACAGGACCAGGTAAAGTAACAGGAACCTTAATTTTTCCACCAGGTGATAAAACTTACCTAGTGCATTGTGATATTGCACAGCACATGGAAAAAGGAATGAAAGGCCAGTTGAAGATTGGTAAAGGGAATGGTGATTTACCAAGTATTCCTGGCGTTACCGCTTACGTGATCCAAGATGATTACTCGGATAAAACGGATAGTGAAAGTATCTCGGATACCGTTGTTGAAGAGATTGCTGAAATAACAGATAAAGTAGTGGGCAATGACTCATTCTTTTCTGGGTTGACTATTATTGGTTTAGCGATTGGTTTGATTATTGCTCCTTTATTGGCTCGTAAATTCAAAGATATGAGTGCTGGTGAAATCGTTACTTATTTATTTGACTTGGTTAAACAGGCAATAGATATGGCAATGAAACTTATCTCTTGGTTAATAGGGTTAGTTAAAAAAAATTAAGAATATAGATTTTTAGTTTGTTTTTTAAAGAAAGTGGGCCCCTATTGATAATATCAATAGGGGCTTTTTTTATGGCTGTATAAAAAAGGGTTTATGTCGTGCTTGAGGTTTGGGGGTTATTTGTTAGTGCTTTTATATCTTCTACAGTTGCACCCGGCGGTTCGGAGGCGGTACTAGCCTATTTAGTTGCTGAACAACTTCACCCAGTTGTATTGTTGGTAACTGTTGCGACTATTGGAAATACTTTAGGTGCTTTAACAACTTGGTGGTTAGGTGCTTTAGCTGCAAAAAAATACCCTGCTGAACACGTATTTGATAAGAATAAACAGAAATCATTAGACTGGGTTAAACGTTGGGGGAATTGGAGTTTACTGCTTTCTTGGTTGCCAGTTGTAGGTGATGGTCTATGCTTTGCAGGTGGTTGGTTAAAGCTACCTGTTTTAGTTGCAGTAAATTTTATTTTGCTCGGTAAATTAGCTCGCTATCTTTTCATTGCTTATTGGTTTGTGTGATTTATCGGGTTTTAGTGAGGATGGTTTTTCCGCTTGTTTCGGCAGAGCCGTTTTACTCGAAAAAATTTTTATAGGAATGAAATAGTCGTTTATCTTATTGATGCAGTGCTTATGATAAAATACTCAGTTTTCAGCCATCATTTGATTCAATTAGGAGTGATTTTGTATGTTACGCCATTTTCCAGAGCCCGGTGTGGTTTATGCGCATCATGCGCGTGATTATAAAGTCGCAGCTTTTACTTTTATTTGTACGGCAATTTGCTTAACCATTGATGGCTTTGCACCAAAGGAAATGCAGTATGTGCTGGCTTTTTTTGGTTGGTTATTTTTAATAGGTTTGCTATCAGCCGAGTCAAATTTAATACGTATGCAGGTTGTCGTTGCATTATCTTTTGCAACGATTGGTGAGTATTTTGCATCACCGTATATGCAAGGGTATATTTATCGCTTTGGTAATGTGCCTGCCTATGTCCCTGCGGGGCATGGGATGGTTTATTTAACCGCTGTTATTTTAGCCCGTTCAGGTTTTTTCTTACGCCATGCGCGAGGTATTGCTTTATTTATTATTCTATTATGCGGCTCTTGGTCCTTTTGGGGGGTAAGCCCGTTTGCTGAACGTAGTGATCAAATTGGTTTGATACTCTTTGTTGTTTTCCTTATCTATCTCTTTAAAGGAAAATCACCGATGGTTTATTTAGGCGCTTTTTTTATTACTACATGGTTAGAATTGATCGGTACGGGGGCAGGGACGTGGGCTTGGGCAGAGGTAGACCCTGCTTCAGGATTAACACAAGGCAATCCACCTAGTGGAGTTGCGGCATGGTACTGCTTAGTGGATGCGGTAGCTATGGCGGGTGCGGCACCTGCATTAGCTCTCGCTTCAAAAATAAAAGCCAAATTATGGTTTGTTAAACAAGCTATCTAAATCATTTTAAATTTATCTTTCACTGACAATTAAACATTAAATATGCATATTATTGAACCAAACAAGGATTATCGTGACGGTCCACTACAGAGTGATGCTAATGCTTCAGCTGAGGCTTTGCAGGCAGATGCTGTTAGGCATTACGATGCTTGCTATTGGGATTATTTATTTGCATGGAGCAATCGTAATGATCTTGCTTTGCATTATGGGTATTGGGATGAAAATACACATTCACATACACAGTCATTACTTAATAAAAACCAAAAACTTTATGATGCAGCAGGTATAAAGCCTGAAGATAAAGTGTTAGATGCTGGCTGTGGTATTGGTGGTAGCTCAATTTGGATGGCAAAAAATCATGGTAATACCATGAAAGCCATTACCATTAGTGCCAAGCAAGCGCATTATGCAGGTTTACATGCAAAGCGACATGGTGTGGCCGGGTTGGTTAGTTTTGATGTCTCTGATTTTTGTAATACCCCTTATGAAGATGAAAGCTTTGATATTGTTTGGGGTTTAGAAAGTGTATGTCATGCTTTAGATAAAGGTGATTTTTTGCGTGAAGCATATCGCTTATTACGTAAAGGTGGGCGTGTTGTAGTCTGCGATGGCTTTCTTACAAAAAATGAAATTTCAGATAAAGCTTGGCCGTATGTTGTGGATTGTTTGAATGGTTGGGCGGTGCCTAATTTGTGTTTGCGTAATGAGTTTGAACAATTATTAGTTGATAGTCAATTTCAGAAAATTAATTATGATGATATTACTGATCAGACTATGGCATCCGCTGATTACATGTATAAAGTTGCTAAGCGCTTACAACCACTACAAAAAATAAGCCAGTGGTTGGGAATGCGTAGTGAAACACAAACAGCAAATTTTAAAGTAGGCCTTGCACAGCATTACTTATTTCATAATAAAATAGTTGAGTATGGTATTTTTACAGCACAAAAATAACAATAAATAGCCAGGAGTAATAGCAAATGAAAAAAATAATTATTTTTACTTTATTAATGGTGTCACAGTCTGCATTTGCAGGTTGGGCACTTGATGAAAAAGCGTCTAGTTTAAATTTTATCACCACCAAAAATGCTAGCAAAACAGAAGTGCAAAGCTTCAAGAAAATGCAAGGGCAGATTACTGATGATCAAGTGAGCCTAACGATAGATTTAAGTAGTGTTGATACAGGGATTGAAATTAGAGATGAGCGCATAAAGTCATTATTTTTTAAGGTCATTAGCTTTCCTGAAGCAAGTGCCACGATTAAAATAGCGCCTAAATCTATTAAGCTTATAAAGCAGGGACAAAGTCGTGCTATGACGGTGGAAGCTATCATCGACTTATACGGTGTTAAGCAAACTGTTCCTGTTAATTTACAAGTAACAGCATTGAAAGGTAAGCAATTATTAGTTTATTCAAAACAGCCAGTGATTGTAAATTTAAAAGACTTTAATTTATTACCCGGTGTTAATGCGCTTCGTGAAATAGCTAAATTACAGAGTATTAATTCGGCTGTTCCTGTTACCTTTAGCTTGTTATTTAAAAAAAAGTAATTGAACAATGATTTGAGTCGATATCGTAGTGCTGCGTTTTTAACGCTCTGTAGTATGATATTATTTGATTTTTAATAGCTATTCTTTAGTGCAAATATTCATTCTTTATAGTTGGTTCCCTTATGCAAAACAAAAAAATACATAGTTTAGGTAAGTTGTTTTTCGGTTTAAGCTTATTGCTTATATTAAATGCTTGTTCAGATGATGAGCCTCAAAAGCAAGCTAAAAAGCCTCACAACCCTTTTGATCATAGTCATGATGCAGTAGTAACAGATGTACAGAAGCATGTTTTTGAACATGATTTTGCTGAAGAATGTGTAGCAAGGGAAGTGAGTCAGTCTAATAATAAAGAATATGATAAAAAGCGTTTTGCTAAACCCTGTATGTGTATTTCTAAGTATTTGTTAAAAGATTTAACAGCTATTGAAGCTGAAAAATTTATCAAAGAAAATAAAAGTACTCAATCTTTAAGAATTCGTTTTGAAAATGCGGCTTATCACTGCTTACAAGAGAAGCAAGAGCCTAAGGCACCACAGTTATTTAAGCGTAGATAAAATGCCAGCGAAGGCGATTATGGCAGTTTCTGACTCAGACAACCTGTGGAAACATGCAAAAACCATTGAAACGCTTTGATGCCGTCATCCGAATGAAATATCGAGTATTGAACTCTGCTGCTCACTGGGGAGAAGCCCCACTTCATGATGCAGTACTTAGAAAGGCACTTATCTTGGTTGACCGACTTGAGAAATGTCTCAAATGAAAAAATTGATCCGCAACTCGACCGCTGAATTTTTGATTTTTACGGCTCAGGCAGGTGAAGACAGTATTGAAGTCAGAGTTGAGGATGAGACGGTCTGGCTGACTCAAAAACTAATTGCTGAGCTGTTTTCTAAAGGGCGAAGTACTATAACCGAGCATTTAAAAAACATCTTCAGTGACGATGAACTGGAAGAAGATTCAGTATGTCGGGAATTCCGACACACTGGTAGCGATGGAAAATCCTACAATACAAAATTCTATAATCTGGATGCTATTATTTCTGTCGGTTATCGCGTCAATTCCAAACGCGCTACCCAGTTTCGCCAGTGGGCAACCCAGGTACTAAGAGAATTTGCCATTAAGGGGTTTGTGCTGGATAACAAACGCCTGGAAAATGGTGCATTTCTGGGAGAAGACTATTTTGAAAGGCTGCTATCAGAAATTCGAGAAATTCGTCTGAGTGAACGTCGCTTCTATCAGAAAATCACCGATATTTATGCTACCAGTCTGGATTACAACAAAAACGATAAGACCACCCAGAATTTCTTCGCCAAGGTACAAAACAAACTCCACTTTGCCATCCATGGACATACAGCAGCAGAGCTTATCATGCGCCGTGCTGGTAGTGAAAAAGAGCACATGGGGTTAACCAGTTGGAACAATGCCCCCGAGGGCAAAATTGTAAAAACCGATGTGATTGTAGCTAAAAATTACCTGCAAAAGGAAGAGCTTGAGTCTCTGGGTCGTATCGTCAACGCCTATCTTGATCTGGCCGAAGAACGCGCTAAACGTAAAATTCCCATGACCATGGAGGACTGGGCAAATCGCCTGGATTTATTTCTGGAATTTGATGAACGCGACATATTGCAAGGCAGCGGTAAAATCACCGCCAAAATAGCTAAAGATTATGCCGAAAGCGAGTTTGAAAAATACCGCATTGTACAAGATAGATTGTTTGAGTCAGACTTTGACAAGCTCATTAAGGTGGAGCAGCAAAAAGGGAATGACAAATAAAATTTTTAGAAAAAGTACGTGGGCAGTTAAGCTAAAGAAAGTATATAAAATGCTTAGCTATGTCACTCAATGATATAACGAACTTTTCTATCTCTACGAGTCCATAAGTAAAATACTACAGCCGTTCCTATTAGCCCCATCATCCCACCAGGGCCCCAGATCATGATGCCACCTAATTGCTGATCAAGCATCATTTCAATACCTAAACGGCCATTAAGCACATCGTAAGCTGAATAAATTGGGTTTCTCTTGAGGGTTATAATCGCCCCAATAATAGTGTTAGGGATAGTGACTAGCCATAAAATAATAATACGTACTCCAAAAGGGATACGTGCTGATTTTTGTCTTGGGTCACAGATTAACCACCAGAAAAAGAACCCGGTAATAATCATAGTGGTATGCATTGTATTGTGTAGGGATTGATCCGCTAAAGCTTGGTTATGTAGGCTAGGGATTTGCCAGATAAGTAGAGTGGCTATAAATAAAATGGAGGCCACAACAGGGTGGCCAAGAAATTGGTATAGCCATTGAATGGGTTTATTCCTAATGATGGGGGCGAGAACTTTGTGCCGCACTATTTTAGGCAGGCCTTGAATCAAGGGTGCTAATGGCATGCTTAAAATTAATAGCAAAGGCCCTAAACCACGCATTAATAGATGTTCAATTTGATGAAAAAATAGAAAGTGTTCTGATAAAGGCTCTAGCGGGGACTGTAAGGCAATGACAAAGCATAGCATTCCTAGCAAGAAGGTAATTGTTTGGCCTAAACTAACAGGGCGACCATTTTCTCGACGTTTAGCACGACCACGAAAATAGACAACAACAGTAAGCAGCATGGGGATTGCTACGTCAGGTGTGTAGAGCCAAGCTGACCAAATGGATTGCCTAGGGTCAATTTCGCCATGAGCAAAGCCCAGTAGCGGAAAAAGAGATAAACTAAGGCCGATGATGACTTTTATTGGAAGCATCTGATTTTTTTAAGAGGGGTGCCGAACTAGCTTATGTTTTAAGCAGAAGCTAGTTCGAGAATTTAAGGTTTTATGCGCAGAATTTTTCGATACTTGCCAAGATTCCAGTCGTATCTAAGCCACATTCAGTTAAAAGCTCTTCGCGTGTGCCTTGCTCTACGTATTGGTCTGGTAGGGCAATATTTAATACCGGCATTAAGATTTGTTGGGCTTGTAAAAATTCATTAATGGCACTACCAGCACCACCCGCAAGAACATTTTCTTCGATGGTCACAATAACATCATGAGTTCTAGCCATTTCTAAAATGACAGTTTCATCGATAGGTTTAATAAAGCGCATATTAACAACCGTTGCACCGAGTTGTTTACCAGCTTGAAGTCCTGGTGTAACCATACTTCCCCACGCGAGAATGGCAATACGCCCCCCTTGATGGCGAATTTCAGCTTTACCAATTTCTAAGGTATCTAAATTTTTATTGACGGCGGTGCTAGGGCCTTTTCCTCTCGGGTAGCGGACTGATGCTGGGCCTTCGTACTGGTAGCCAGTGCTTAGCATTTGGCGGCATTCATTCTCATCTGCTGGCGCCATAACGACCATGTTTGGAATGCAGCGTAAGAAGCTGTAATCAAAATTACCGGCATGTGTAGGTCCATCAGGGCCTACAAGGCCAGCACGATCAATTGCAAATAAAACATCTAAGTTTTGAATGGCGACATCGTGAATAAGCTGATCATAAGCACGCTGTAAGAATGTAGAATAAATTGCAACAATGGGTTTAGCGCCTTGACAGGCTTGCCCAGCGGCTAAGGTAACCGCATGTTGTTCTGCAATCGCGACATCAAAGTAGCGATCTGGAAAACGTTCGGAAAATTCAACCATACCTGAGCCTTCACGCATGGCAGGGGTAATTGCAAGTAAGCGTTCATCCTTTTCTGCCATATCACACAGCCACGAGCCAAACACTTGTGTGTAAGTTGGGTGAGGTGAGGGAGCAGATTTTGGTAATGAATCTTTGCTAGGGTCAAATGCTGGAACGCCGTGATAAGCTAAAGGGTCTTTTTCAGCCGGTGCATAGCCTTTCCCTTTTTTAGTCACTATATGTAAAAACACAGGGCCAGAAAGTTCTTTAAGCTTCTGTAGTGTTGGAACCAACATATCTAAATCATGACCATCAATTGGGCCAATATAGTTAAAGCCAAGTTCTTCAAATAAAGTGCCTGGAACAACCATGCCTTTAACATGCTCTTCTGTTTTTCGTGCAAGTTCCCAAACGGCAGGTACGGTACTTAATACTCTTTTACTTTCTTCACGAACCGTGGAGTAGAGTCGGCTAGAAATTACTTTGGTAAAGTAATTGTTCATTGCACCGACATTAGGTGAAATAGCCATGTCGTTATCATTAAGAATAACGAGTAAGTTTGCATCTAAAGCACCGGCATGATTCATGGCCTCAAAAGCCATGCCGCCAGTAATACTTCCATCACCAATAATAGCAACCATACGACTATCATCGCCTTTTACTTTGGCAGCAATCGCCATACCTAAAGCAGCACTGATTGAGGTGCTAGAGTGACCAACCCCAAAAGCATCATATTCACTTTCTTTACGTTTGGGGAATGCTGAAACTCCGTCTTTTGTACGGATAGTCGGCATGCGTTCTTTACGGCCAGTAAGGATTTTATGTGGGTATGCTTGGTGACCTACATCCCAAACTAATTGATCTTTTGGCGTGTTATAAACGTAATGTAAAGCAACTGTTAGTTCAACTGTCCCTAAACCAGCGGAAAAATGGCCGCCTGACAAACTTACGGTATGAGTCAAAAATTCACGTAACTCTTTAGCTAAGGGCTTTAATTGTTCTTCGGGTAGTTGACGCACATCTTCTGGTAGGTCGATGGTATGTAGTAGCGGATAGTTTTTTTCAATGTTCATAATGTGCGTTCCTTATACTTCTTTTTTTGCTTTAATTGCGTGACTAGCCAGGTTCTTACCTAATGTCCATATAGAACCAGGTACTTTATGTGTGTCAGCAATGGCATGATCAAATGAATTAACAATCCAATCACGGTCCGTTTCAGTTAGATTAAGTGGTGGTAATAATTTGACCACGTTCATTCCATGGCCGGCCACTTGCGTCAACAGGTGGTGCTCTTTAAATAAAGGAATGGTTACCATTTGGCAGAATAGGCCTTTATTGGCTGCTTCTAAGGCAGCCCACGCTGCTTTAAGTTTTAAACTTTTAGGGGCATGAAATTCAATGGCAACCATTAAACCCTTGCCTCGTGCTTCTTTTAAAAATTCATATTTACTATTCATGGTATTGATACGAGTAATAATATCTTCGCCAATACGAGCAGAATTTTCGACTAACCTTTCATCTTCTATCACTTGTAAGGTTGCTAAACCGGCAGACATCGCCATATTGTTTTTTGAGAATGTAGAGCCATGTACCACGGCTCTATCCATGCGGTTAAACACAGTATCCATAATTTTACGGGTCATAGCAACACCACCGACCGGGACAAATCCACCTGATAAGGCTTTTGCCATGCAAATCATGTCTGGTTTGACGCCCCAATGATCAATTGCCCAAAATTTTCCAGTACGGCCGATACCTGTCTGTACTTCATCAGCAACAAATAAAGTGCCATACTTTTTACATAAGCGCTCAACTTCAGGGAGGTAGTGATCATCAGGGATATTAACCCCTTTTCCCTGAATAGGTTCCACGATGAATGCAGCAACATCTTTATTGCTCAAAGCCGCTTCTAATGCTTCAAGGTCATTAAACGGTACAGAACTACAGCCAGGTAGAAAAGGGCCAAAACCTTCACGAAAAACTTCTTCACCTACTAATGATAAGGAGCCCATGGTTAAGCCATGATAGCCGTGATCACAATAAACAATTTTCTCTCGTTTAGTTGTGTAGCGCGCAAATTTAATCGCAGCTTCAACCGCTTCAGTACCAGAATTGCAAAAAAACATTTTACTTAGATTGTCGGGTGTCGTCGCTAATATTTTTTTAGCGAGTAAACCGCTTAATAAAGAGACATCCATTTGCACTAAATTAGGTAATTCTAAAGTCAGTGTTTCTTGTAATGCTTTGATTACGGTAGGGTGGTTACGTCCGACTGCAAAAACGCCAAAACCGCTAAGGCAATCTAAATATTTGTGCTTATCTTGATCGTATAAATACTGCCCTTGAGCTTTAGTATAGGTGCGGTCATAGCCAATAGTTTGTAACACTCGAACCATCTGCTGGTTTAAGTGTTCCTCATGAAGCACAAATTTCTCTTGGCTATGTTCCTTAAAAAGTTCTGCGATACTAAAAGGCATGTTTATCTATATTTCTAATGTTAAGGATTAATGGTTTTTTTGCTAAATGCGGGTAGTACAACTAATGTAGTGAGCAAGGTGAAACTAATGCCGATAGCTAGGGTAATGCCCATACTTGCAATCCCAAAATGTGGAATTAAAGATAAGCTGATAAAGCTACTCATCGTTGTAATCGAACTAAACATGACCCCGCGAGCAGTGCTGGATTGTAATATGTTTTGCTTGCCATCACTATGCTCATGTAGGCAATGCATAATATGGATGCCGCTATCGACGCCCATACCTAACAATAAGGGGAGTGCAATGATATTGGCAAAGTTAAAAGGAATGCCTAGTAGTACATTAACTGTACAGGTTAGTAAGGATGCTAAAATTAAAGGGCCAAGGACTAACAGTGTTTTGTAAAGACTTTTTAGTATGAATAACAATAAGAAAGTAATTAAGACAAATGAACAGCTAAAGGCCATTAAAAATGCATTGACTACAGCCTGCCCTGAAGCTAAATCACCGACAGGAAGGCCAACTGCAGTGGGTTCGACACTTTGAACATCTAAAGCAAACTGTTTTAAATTAGCAGGAATATTTAAGTCTTGTTCGGGTAGTATCATGACTCGATATACACCTGAAGGACTTAACCATTGATTGAGGATGTAATCAGGAAGGCTATTTAAATCAAACTCGTAGGCCATTAGGCTTTGGCTTAAGGTGCTAATAGTGTGCGGTAATAGCCCTAAGATACTATTATCTAAGGTGCTATTTAATTGAACTGGATTTTCAGATTTATGCAGTGCAGCTTTATATTGCTCAATACTTTCATTAAGCCCAATTAATATTGTTGCATCTATACCCGTTTGATTATTTTCTAGTATTGCATGTAATGTTGATTGAAACTTACTTAGGACTTTTTCGGTGTCAGAAGCCGTTAAGCTGTTATCAAATTGACTTAACTGAGGGCCTAAAATCATATTTAGGTCTTCAATGGTAAAGAGTTTATCTTCTTGGTCATTCGCTACTAAACTTTCTAAAGTGACGGTGCCATTGACTGTAGGTAGTTGCTCGAGTTTTTGTGCAAGTGTACGTGAATCTTCAATACTATTAGTTAAGGCGTACAGGGCATAAGGTGATTCTGATTTGGATTGTAGTAAATCCTTAAAGGCAACAACAGAAGGAGACTCAGGGTTGCGCATATTGACCGGGTTAGAGTCAAAGGTGATGTAGGGAATGGCAAATAAACAGGCGACTCCCAGTAAAATACTAATACTGCGAATTGTTTTTTTATAGCGTAAAGGCGCAGTTTTTATCCAGCTAGCTTTATCACAGTTTTCAAAGGCCTCTGCTTTTTTAAGGTGTAACAGGCTTAATAACGCGGGTAGAAAAACTAAAGATAAACCAAGGCCAATAAACATACTGACCCCGGAGATGAGGCCTAGTTCAGAAACCCCTTTGTAATCAGTAGGAACAAAGGCAAAAAAGGCGATAGCCGTTGTTACTGCGCACAGAAATAAGGAAAAGCCAACATTATGAATTGCTTTTTTTACAGCAGCATAGTTGCTATGTTTTTGTACAATTCCATCGCGATAATGCAGGCTAACATGAATTGCAAAATCAACGCCTAAGCCTATATAGAGTGCTGCAAATGAAATTGAAATGACATTCAGGTGCCCGATTGCAATAGCAGCAAACCCAGCTGTCAGTGATAAACCCATTAATAAAGTAGTTAATGTGGCAAACAGTAATTTGAAAGAGTGAAAGCAACGGAAAAGAATTAATAGCACTAAGATTAAAGAGCCAATACCACTTAAAACAGCACCATCCCCTATGCTTTCAAGTTCTTCATGTTGCAGGACAACATCACCTGTAATACCAATTTTTAAGTGGGCAGTATTGCTGTGTAAATGCTGAGTGATTTCACGCGCTTTCTCTATCGCAGCAGCGGCCGGCATCATAGAATAAAAATCACGTTTCGGTTTAGCGATAACAATACGCCGTGTTTTATTAGCAAGGCTATTTGAATTTAAAATAGTTTGCCATGAGACATGATAGCTTTCATTTTTAGCGGTATGGTTAATCGCTAAGCTGATGCTATCTAATAGTGCGGGTAAGCTATGGTTGAGAATACTATCTTGATTTTCTAAGGCTTGAGTTAAGATTTCAAATAAGCCGGTTAAGTGATAGTTTTGAGCTAAATAACCTATAAAAGGTTGAGCGCCAGTTAAATTGGTTGATAATTTGTCTAACTCATCAGTAGATAAATAGAGTAGGGCTTGTTGTCGAAAAAAAGCATTATCTTCTGGTATATAGCTAGACTCAAAAAAATCACCATTATTTTTTAGCGTGCTTAATAACTTGCGTGAAGTAATCGTTGTTTCTTCGGGTGTTGCAGCTTCAACGACAAAGATAATAGTATCTGAGTCTTGAGGGAAAGCCGTTTCAAAGCGTTTGGTATTTTTTTGAAAAGGTAAGTCAGGTGAAAGCATTTCTGCTGAATTATTATTAACACCTAAATGATCTTTAACGTAATAAAGACTCAGCCCTGTTATAAGCAGGGTACTGATAACAATTAACCAAGCAAAGCGGACTATAAAGTGACCTTGCCATTCGAGAATTTTTGATGAACGTGACAGAACTTGGCTCATTGGTTTTGGCTTATTTGTGGAAGTTGTAAAGCAAGGGTTTTAAGTGTTCTACTTGCCGTATTAAAATTTAACCCTAATTTAATTAAGCGTGGAACCTCATTGAGGTGAGTGCATAAATAAAGCATAAGCTTAGGGATAGAAATAAGTCCTGAGCCTGTCATTGCATGATTGATTGCATGTGGTAAGTCAAGGTTGGCTGGGTCAACAATGCTGCGTAAAGCTAAACAGGGTAATTGCTTTTGTTGGGCGACACGGGCCAGTGCGGCACTTTCCATATCAACCGCAATCGCTTGTGTTTTTTGAAAAGATTTATTTTTAGAGGTGGCGCTATCAATAATAGAATCACTCTCTAATAAAGTGCCGGTGTAATATTTAATTTTTTCTGGCAATCGCTTAATTATTTGTTTTGACCATTCCGTGTGCGTCATAATTTGATTATTATCTGCCGTTAGTATCGTTTGCGGGATGATTAAGTCACCTGCTTTCAATCTAGGATCCAATGCTCCAGCGCATCCCCAGCTGATTAATTGTTGAGCGCCTTGTAAAACTAATTCTTGTGCTGCCTGGTGTGCCTTTGTAGGGCCGGCTCCAGATAATATAATGATTATATTATCTGTTACAGCGATGCATTCACCCTGTTTTACTTTTAACTTTGTAAGGGTGTTTAGCTCTTCAGGTAAAGCAACAAGAATGCCTGTTATCACGCTTTATTTAACTCATTTCTATAACGGGCTAGAGCCCAAAGTGGAAAGAATTTATCATAACCGTGGTATTTCAAATAAAAGACTCGAGGAAACCCAGGAGCATTATGGCTTTCATCGTGCCATACGCCATCTTTATTTTGCTTGCGTAATAAGTAACTGATGCCGTTTTTTACTTCTTTGCTCTCCGGCTCTCCGGCTGCAATTAAAGCGAGTATAGCCCATGCTGTTTGAGTGGCAGTGCTAGTGTCAAATTGACCACGAATGCCTTCGTCGTGATAGCTTTGGTTGTCTTCACCCCAGCCACCATCTTCACGTTGTACGCTTTTGATCCATTGGCTTGCCTTGGTGTACATTGAATCAGATTTTGGAATATCTGTGTGTTCTAGTGCAATAAGGACAGACCAAGTACCGTAAATATAATTAGTTCCCCAGCGGCCAAACCAAGTGCCGTCATCTTCCTGTTCTTTACGTAGGAAATTAATGCAACTTTGATAAGCAGGTAAATATTCAGGGTGCTGTTGTGATGCTTTAGCCATTAGCATAACGCAACGAGCGCTAACGTCGGCTGTAGGTGGGTCTAATAATGCGCCGTGGTCAGCAAATGGGATTTCATTTAGATAGTAATAAGTATTATCAACATCAAATGCACCATAGCCACCATTAGCGGCTTGCATACCAACAATCCAGCGAGTTGCGCGGTGAATAGATTCATCCATGTCGGCTAGACCTGAAGTAGCCATACCAAAAGCAACGACCGCAGTATCGTCAACATCAGGAAAATGAGGATTTTCAAATTGAAAAGCCCAGCCACCGCCTTCTAAATTAGGTCGTTGTATACGCCAGTCACCCGGTTCATCAGATAGTTGTTTGGTTTTTAACCAGGCATAAGCCTGTTTTCTTTGTGATTGAGTCCCTTCTAAATCTGCTTCTTGCAATGCTAGAAGAGTTAGGCCGGTGTCCCAAACAGGGGATAAGCAGGGTTGGCAATAAGCTTCGTTTTCTTTAATGACTAAAAGCTTGTCGATAGCTTTGCGTGCAGTCACAACATGCTTATGATCCTCTGGCATGCCCAATAAAAGCATGGCTTCATAAGCGTTAACCATAGCAGGAAAAATAGCGCCCAAGCCATCTTCGCCGTTTAGTCTTTCGGTAAACCACGCAAGCGCTTTATCCACAGCGCGTTGATGCATCTTAGGGGTAATTAAAACGCGTGACTTGCGGCCAAGGGCATCAAGGAATAAAAAGAACTTGTTAAGTAATCCTCTTTCAGGAAAGTAGTGCTGCTCTTTGTCGGGATGTGTGACGAAAAGTTCTAATATATCAATATTTAGTGGGTTTTTAGCCTTTGCTTCAAGAGTGCAGAGGATAAATAGAGGTACCATAACCGTACGTGACCAGTAAGATACCTTGTCCACATGAAAAGGAAACCATTTAGGTAGTAACATGATTTCAACAGGTATAAAGGGTACGCCACGCCAAGGAAGTTGTTCAAAAGTTGCGAGTGCAATGCGTGTGAATACATTGGCTTTAGCTGCTCCACCTTGGCTAAGAATATAGTCGCGAAGAAGTGTCATGTGTTCTTGCTCAGGCAAGTCACCAGCCATTTTTAAAGCATAGTAAACTTTGACGCTGCAGCTAATGTCGCCATGACCGCCACGAAAAAGCGGGTAGCTACCATCTTTCGATTGGTTAGCACGTAAATAGTTAGTAATTTTACTTTGTAACTCGGTATCAATATCATCCAGATAATGCATCATCATGATGTATTCTGCTGGAATGGTACAGTCAGCTTCAAGTTCAAAAATCCAGTAACCGTCCTCGTGCTGTAAAGACAATAATTTGTCTCGCGCATTTTTTATCGCGCTTTCTAGCATACGAGTGTTAGTCATATTGTTGTAGTTTTCGGTATACATAATAGGCTAACTTTTGGCTTGGTATTTCCAGTCTTTGCAAATGAGCGAGCTACTTTTTGCATTAAAAACATAAGAGAGTAAGAAGTTACTGCGGCCAATAATACGTGTTGTTAAAATAGTTCTTTTAACGCTGGATCTAGTTATTTTAACTTGGCTGGAGTCATTGAAATCTAGGTTTGCTTTGATCTCATTTAAGGTTAGTACTGCCATGCCTAAAGCCCATAAGCAAAAATTACGCATGCCAGTTTCATGGCTTGGAATTAATTGAGTGTAAGTTAATGCATTATGCAGGTGCCCTTGGGCAGTGCTAATAAGATGCTCAAGACCTAGCTGGAATTCTTTGGTGCTTGTTGCCGTATTAAGGTCTTTAAGGTCAAAACCCGTTTCTGTGAAAACATCTTGTGGTAACCAGCAAACGCCACGTTTAGCATCATCCCAAATATCTTTTAAGATATTGGTCATTTGTAAGCCTTGGCCAAAAGAAGTAGATAGCTCTAATAGTTGGTCATGGTGCTTGTTAATTTCGGGAGAGTAATGGCAAAAAAGTTTAGCTAGCATTTCACCAACGCAACCAGCCACATAGTAGCAATACTCATCCATATCTTTCATGGTGGCAAGGCCGCCACTTAAGTCCATACTTTGGTAGCCAGGCATTCCTTTAGCCATTGTTTCTACGCAGCAAAGTAGGGCTTCAATTTGTTGGGGGTCAAAGCTATGTGTGATTTCAATAACACGTTCGGTTACTTTAATTAGGCTGTGCTCGGCAGGAATTGTTTGGTCTGAGAGCAGCGGGGCTAGCTCAGATGCAAAGGCTTGCGCTTCTGTGCCTGTTCTAACAATTTCAATAAAGCGACTTAAGTAATGTTCTTTTTGTCTAGCGCTTAGAGAAACTTCATCCTCCACGGTGTCAACAATTCTACAAAGAAGATAGGCATTAGCTACTGCTTTATATAGGCCTTCTGGAAGTTGTGGAATGGTGAGTGCAAAAGTTCTAGATACACCTTCAAGCAATATTGCTTGGAATTCATCAACAGAAGCAGCTAAAAGCGATTCTGGGTTATCAATTGCAATATTGGTGTCAGTCATACAGTGTAGTCTGGGTGAGTGTTAGAGGTGATGTGTATAAAATTAGAGGCAAATTATAAACTGAATATAAGGTAAACACAAAAAATGTTGTTTTTTTGCAAATGAATTGAGTATGTTGCACGTTTTAAACGCTAAAAAAACAATTATTGTTGTTTTTTTGCACTTGTTTACTGGGTTGCTCTTTCTAAAAAATAATAGAGCTAACTGGTATTGGAAGCTTAAAAATAGTATGCTAATCAATTATTAGCAAGCATTGATTTAGATTATAAACTGATTTTTTTGGGTTATTTGTAAGATTTATTTGGTGGATTGCTTTTTTGTTGCTAATTAGCAACTTTATTTGAATTATCTATAAAAGTTTGGAGTTAATTGCATGGGAGTTCCTTTAAGACAGCAAGTTGCTGTAGGTACTTATTTGATAAAGCAAAAGCTGAAAGGCGTTGATAAATACCCTTTAGTTTTGATGTTGGAGCCCTTGTTCCGTTGTAATTTAGAATGTGCGGGTTGCGGTAAAATTGCTTACCCCGATGATATCTTAAATAAGCGTCTATCCGTTGAAGAGTGTCTGCAGGCTGTTGATGAATGCGGTGCGCCGATGGTGTCTATTCCGGGTGGCGAACCCCTTATACATAAAGAAATGCCTGAAATTGTCGCGGGAATTATTGCGCGCAAAAAATTTATTTATTTATGTACTAATGCCTTGCTATTAAAGAAGAAGATTGATGATTATACGCCGTCCCCGTATTTGAATTTCTCTATTCATTTAGATGGTAACCAATTAAGGCATGATGCTTCGGTATGCCAAGAGGGTGTATTTGATATTGCCGTTGATGCTATTAAGTTAGCTCTATCTAAAGGCTTTCGTGTAACCATTAACTGTACTTTATTTCAGGGAGAGAGTGCCGAAGAAGTTGCGGAGTTTTTAGACTATGCGACTGAGCTAGGTGTAGAAGGGATTACTATTGCACCTGGATTTAGTTATGAAAATGCACCTGATCAAGACTCATTTATTTCTAGTAATAGTGCTAAAGAGTTATTCCGTGGAATTTTTGCTATTGGTAAAAATAAAAACTGGAAATTAAACCACTCTTCACTTTATCTGGATTATTTAGCAGGTAATCAGAATTACGATTGCACGCCTTGGGGAAACCCAACGCGAAACGTGTTTGGCTGGCAGAAGCCTTGCTATTTATTATCTGATGAAGGATATGTGGATAGCTTTCAAGAAGTGATGGATAGTACGCCATGGGATAAATACGGTGCTGGAAAAAATCCAAAATGTGAAGGCTGTATGGCGCATTGTGGGTATGAGGCGACGGCTGTTACAGATACTTTAGCACACCCTTTGAAAGCTCTGGGTGCGGCTATTCGTGGGCCTAAAATTGATGGTCCAATGGTAGAGGCTCCTAGCTACCAAGGCTCGTCATTGAGGGATATTCCTATTGTGGTTGATTCCGTTAATTCTTAAACTGATTGTTAATTAGTTTGATGATTGATTACCTGAGTGCATTAGCGGCAATAATTTGGTTGGTAACGGCTTTATTGCCCTGGCAGCCTTGGCGAGTAAGAGAAATTTTGGAGGCTGATGAGGCATTATCAGTTGATTTAAGTGATATCACTGTTGTTATTCCTGCACGAGATGAGGCGGCTGTGATAGCAGGTACTTTGCAGGCAGTGCATAGGCAAGGGAGTGGTATCAATGTTGTTTTAGTCGATGATGAATCGACGGATGATACTGTGAAAATTGCTCATAGTATGGGTTTGCCGAATTTTCAGGTTGTTAGGTCGGGGCCTTTGCCGAATGGTTGGACTGGGAAGTTATGGGCGCAAGAGCAAGGTTTAAAAACCGTGCAAACGCCGCTTACTTTATTGCTTGATGCAGACATTCAACTAAAGCCAGGTATTTTAGCGAGCCTAAAAAATAAAAGAGATGCGGAGAAGTTACAGTTTGTCTCCTTAATGGCGATATTAAAAGTAGATAGTTTATGGGAAAAGATGTTGATGCCCGCATTTATTTACTTTTTTAAAATGTTGTATCCATTTTCGCTAGCCAACAATGACAAAAGTAAGATGGCGGCAGCGGCAGGGGGGTGTATTTTAATTGAAACTTCTGTGGTGCAAACTATTGGCGGAATGGCAGCGATTAAAGGTGCAGTGATTGATGATTGTTCGCTTGCTAAGGTCGTTAAGCAAGCAGGGTATAAAACTTGGGTTGGGTTAACTCATGGGGTTATTAGTCAGCGACCTTATACGTCATTAACTGAAATATGGGATATGGTTGCACGTACGGCGTATACGCAACTTTTATATTCAAATATTTTGCTGCTGTTATGTACTTTTATTATGACTTTAATGTATGTATTGCCTGTATTTGGGCTGGTCTTATTTGATGGCTGGTCCTGGCTTTTTTCAGTTTTTTCTATCGTTGTTATGGTGGGACTTTACCTGCCAACATTAAAATTTTACACGCTTAATTTAGCGTGGGCTTTATGTATGCCAGTAATTGCTGGATTGTATTTATTAATGACTTGGACTTCTGCTATTCGTTATTGGCGGGGAGAGCGTTCGCGCTGGAAGGGTCGTATTTACCAGAAAGGTTAAACAGTATGATGTCGTTAAGAAAAACACTAGTCATGTTCTTTTTGCTTTTTATAAGCCAAGGACTTTTAGCGGGGGTTGATGAAACGGAAGCGGCCAGTAATGTGGTTAAAGGGTTTCAAGGTGAGCTATTAAAGGTTATGCAGCAAGGTGATAAGTTAAGTTTTGATCAGCGTTATGAGCAATTAAAGCCGACAGTTGCTAAGACTCATGATTTAGCTAAAATTACTCGAATAATAGTCAGTAAAGAGTGGAAGAAGTTAAGTAAGGATCAGAAAATAGCTTTGATTAAAAAGTTTAGTGCTTTAAGTATTTCATCTTATGCGCATTATTTTAAAAGTTTTTCTGGTGAGAGTTTTAAGGTTGAGTCAGTAAAGCAGTTATCTCCAGGGCAGATATATGTGCATACTTTTCTTGTACTTCCAGACGACAAAGATGTCAGTATGGATTATCTGCTAAAAAAATCAGGTAATGACTGGCGTATTATAAATATTATTACTAATGGCGTCAGTGATTTGGCATTAAAGCGCTCTGAATATGTTGCCGTTATTAAGAAGTCTGGCTTTGATGCTTTATTGGCAGAGATTGCATTGAAGATTGAAAAATTCTCAAACTAAAATATTAGATAGTTCCTATAGAGTATGAGCTATAAAGTGAGTGGATAATGACTCAAAATGAAAACGTTATTGGGCAAACAAAAGCATGGTTAGAAAAAGTTGTTATCGGGCTAAATTTTTGTCCTTTTGCGAAGCCTGTTTTTGATCAAGGGAAAGTTCACTTTCAAGTCAGTGATGCGCAATCATTAGAATGCTGTTTGGAAGATTTAGAGGCTGAAGCCGTCAGGCTAGATCAAAATAGTGAGGTAGAAACGACTCTACTTATTTATGAGAGGTCCTTGCAAGACTTTGAAAATTTTTTAGATGTAGTCGATATTGCAAATGACTTTATGGAAGAGAAGGGCTATGACGGTGTTTATCAATTAGCTAGCTTTCACCCGGAGTATTGTTTTGCTGACAGTGATGAAGATGATCCTGCGAATTATACAAACCGGTCACCTTATCCAATGCTGCATTTAATTCGTGAAAAGAGCATGGAAAAGGCATTAGAAAGCTATAAAAATCCAGAAAATATTCCAGATAATAATATAAAGCTTGCTCGAAAGTTAGGCTTAGAAGAAATGCAGGGTCTATTGAAGCAAGCTAGGGGAAGTAAAAAAATAACTGACTAGCTTTCAGTAGCTAGTAAGCTAGATTTAATAATCTTTTTTGGCTATTTATTTGTCATGGAATAGCACTCTGTAGGGTACGTATTGCGTACCCTTAGAGTTCAGCAGGGACTATACGGTACACACTCTGCTCATATAGGTGCCGTGCGGCAAGAATAGTTAATTCTTACCCTCATTTTTGTCCAGCTCAGATAATAAGAACTCTGCTTCAGCTAATATTTTTCTTCTAAAAAATATAAAGCGCCAGCGACTACCGCCGCACTGTTTCCATAACATTGTTGAGCGAATTCCTGAAAGTAATAAGGCTCTGATTTTATTTATTATTTCAGTCGATGCTAGATAAGACTGATCGCCATTAACCATAATGCGCGGGTGAATGGTGCTTATCGTTGTATGATAAATATCTGCTAAATTAGCAATAACATTTTCATGCATAATGCCAAAATGTTCATTTTGAGCCTGGGCTACTTTAAGTTTACGCTGTACTAGTTTTTGCATCTCAGTATCAGCAGTAAATTTATTCTCTAAAAAAACTAATGAGGCAGCATAGCGAGCTTGTTCAGGGTTGCTAATGGTATTACTACTTAATTGGTTTTTTAGTTCATTAAGGCCCAAACGAATGCCCGCTAGACCGCCGTAACTATCTACAGGGTTATCAACATCAATTGCTAATAAACTCGTTAGACTCGCCTGAATGGCCTCTTTATCGGCCTTTCCCGTTGTTGCTAATTGTTGAACTAAGTGTGCCGCCTGAGTAATGCCAGCAAGCGCAATGGTTTGGTAGGTAATGGTTTTAAATGACATGTATTAACAAGTTTGAGTAGCTGAACAGAGTGATTGAGTCGGGCGTTTCTCTTTTAACCAAGAGGAAATGCCACGACTGAGGTGTGCGACATGCGATAGGTTTAGTTGCTGAATTAAGAACTGGCCAACTCTTCCGCTGCGGCTACCTGAATGGCAAACTAAGATAATTTCCTGGTCAGGGTTTGATTGTAGTTTTTTTACTGATGCAAGCCATTGTTCGGCATCGTATTTTCCTCTGGCATCAAAAAAATTAACGGGATAACTGCCGGGGATGAGCCCAGTTGTTTTCCATTCTTGAGGGGTACGAATATCAATAATTAACGCTTTTTTTCCTTGTTCGTTATTTAAGTCCTTAGGCGTTAAGTTAGCGAGATCCTTCGCTGCAATAGCTTGAGTGAACAACAGAAAGAAAAGTGCGAAGATATAATTTTTAAGCATAAAAGTTTGAGGTAATAATATGTCGAGGTTTAATTCACAGAAACTGAGTTTAAAGGTAATTTATATCATGATTATTGTTTATGAGTCGAGTATGATATACGGTTAATTTTAAAATCAAACGATAGGTAATAACAATGGCAACAACAGTAAAGTTAACTGTAACTGGCATGAAGTGTGGTGGTTGTGAAGGAACAATTAAAGATAAATTAAATGCAACTGCAGGAGTTAAATCTGTTGAGGTGAGTCATTCAGAGGATGCTGTTAGCGTAGAATTTGATGAAACTGTTACCAGTGAAGATGATTTGATGGATGTTATCGAAGCATCTGGTTTTACAGTAGAAGACTAAAATTAAAAATTATTGGCATCTGTAATTAGATTTAAGAGGTGAGTCATGAGTAAAGAAGACGCGACTAAAAACCAAGAAACTCCTGAAACAGAAGTACGTTTATCTATTTTAGGTATGCGTTGTGCAGGTTGTATTGGAGCAGTAGAAACAGCCTTGAATTCTGTTGCAGGTGTCAGTTCAGTTGAAGTTAATTTTGCTGATCATTCCGCAATAGTTAAAGGTGATGTAGACCCGGAGTTAATGAAGCAATCCTTAAAAGCTTCGGGCTATGATGCTGCTGTTATGGAAGGTTTTGAAGATCCAGATGAGCAAGAAGAACAGGAGATGGCGCGTTACCGTCAACTGGTTCGTAAAGCAACCGTTGCTGGTATCTTTGGTATACCACTTATGATTGTTGGCCACTTTGGTGGCGTCCCTGATATAGGTTCTGAAGCCGGAAATTGGTTTTGGCCTGAGGTTGCTTTAATTACGCTGGGTATTTTATTTTATTCGGGTGGACATTTTTTTACAGGTGCCTATAAAGCTTTAAAAGCAGGTCAAGCGAATATGGATACCTTGATTGCTTTAGGTACAGGTTCGGCTTGGTTATATTCCTGTGTAGTTATTGATTATTCTGAATATCTACCTTCATTATCTGCACATGCTTATTTTGAAGCATCAATTATCATTTTAGCCTTTATCAATTTTGGCGCTGCATTAGAAACAAAAGCTCGTGGTAAAACATCCAGTGCAATTCGTGCATTGATAGGTTTGCAACCACGAACTGCACGTGTAGTTAGAGAGGGCGAAGAAATTGATATTCCTATCGAGCAAGTTGGATTGGGGGAAACACTTAGAATTCGCCCTGGTGAAAAAATTGCAGTAGATGGTGTGTTATTAGAAGGGCATTCAAGTGTTGATGAATCAATGCTAACGGGTGAATCTTTACCTGTTGAAAAAGTTGAAGGCTCAAGTGTCGCAGCAGGAACAATGAACCAAAAAGGTAGCTTTCTTTATCAGGCAACTCGAATTGGCCGTGACACCGCGTTAGCTCAAATTATTAAAAGTGTGCGTCAGGCGCAAGCAAGTAAGCCTGAACTGGCTAAATTAGCCGATAAAATTGCCAGTATTTTTGTACCTGTTGTGGTTACAATCTCAATATTAACTTTCTTTATCTGGAATATATGGGGCCCTGAGCCGTCATTAGGCTATGCCTTTGTAACAGCCATGACAGTATTAGTGATTGCTTGTCCTTGTGCTTTAGGTTTAGCAACACCCATTTCAGTGATGGTTGCAGTTGGGCGTTCAGCTCAATCCGGTATTTTGATCCGTAATGGGGACGGGTTACAGTCTGCTGGAAAGGTGAGTACTTTAGTATTAGATAAAACAGGAACAGTTACGGAAGGTAAGCCAACCGTTGCCACTATTGAAACAGCTAATAAGTATACGCAAGATGAAGTTTTACAATTTGCAGCAAGCATAGAAAAAGGCTCAGAACATCCGTTAGCGTCAGCAATTTTAAATGCGGCAGAAGAGAAAACCTTAAAGTTATCTCGTGCAAAAAAATTCCATGCTCATACTGGACAAGGTGTGTCTGCTTTAATTAAAGAGCAAGAAATATTATTTGGTAACGAAGCCTTAATGCAAGAGCATAGTATTAACGTAGATGAATTTAAAGCATCTATGTTGAGTTTAGCTGAGCAAGGACAAACGCCGATGTTGCTAGCTGTAGATGGGCAAGCTGCCGGTATTATCTCAGTAGCTGATCCAATCAAAACTGATTCAGCAGCAGCAATCACTAAATTAAAAGAGCAGGGCGTTAAAATTATTATGGTCACGGGTGATAACAGCGTGACTGCACAAGCGATTGCTAAACAAGCAGGAATTACTGAAGTGCGTGCCCAAGTGCTTCCACAAGATAAAGCTGCAATTGTTAAAGAATTACAGGAGGCGGGTCAGGTTGTTGGTATGGTCGGCGATGGTATTAATGATGCACCTGCTTTAGCTCAAGCCAATGTTGGGATTGCAATTGGAACGGGAACCGATGTCGCGATTGAAAGTGCAGATATTGTTATTTTACAAGGCTCATTATTAAAAGTGCCGGAAGCTATGCAGTTATCTAAAGCAACCGTCAAAAATATTCAGCAGAATCTATTTGGGGCATTTGTTTACAATGCTTTAAGTATTCCGATTGCTGCAGGTCTACTCTATCCAGTCTTTGGTATTTTACTCAGCCCTATGATTGCCAGTGCGGCAATGGCAATGTCATCTGTTACTGTGGTGACCAATGCCAACCGTTTACGCTGGATGGATTTAGATAATACCGATACAGATTATAAACAGCAGCTATTAGATTTAGTGGATGCTTTTAAAAAGAGTTTGGCATAGCGGTAATGCGTAGGATGGGTAGAGGTCTCTACACAACTTTTTACAATTAAAATACAATGCGTTATAGCAGTCGGTTACTCCCTCTCTTGTTGGAGAGGGCTTTAAGGTTTGTGTAGATACCTATGTACGATGGGTGGAGTGTTTTTTGTGAACCCCATCATTTTATCTGCTTAATTGATGGGTTTCGCTACGCGCCTAAAAAGACAGGCCCTTTACTTTACCTATCCTGCCGTGATTCGATTGATTTATAAGGAAAATAAAATGAAAATGCGTCTGACAGATATTCAGCAACATGTAGGTGGTGAATTAGTGGGTGATGCCAATAGTGTTGTTCATGCTGTTAATTCACTTGATTTGGCTGAAGTGGGTGAAATTTCATTTGCAGAAAATGATAAATATTTAGAGGCAGCACAAAAAAGTAATGCGTCAATTTTACTTGTTCCCACTAATTTTCCAGAATTAGCAGGGAAAAATGTTTTAAAAGTAGATAAGCCAAAAGAAATCTTTATTGGCATTATGATGATGTTTGATACCGATACGATTAAGTTTTCGGGTATACATAGCAGTGCAGTTATTTCCAAACAGCAAGTAACCATTGCAAGTGATGTCGCTATTGCTGAGCAGGTAAGTATCAGAGAAAATGTCACTATTGGTAGTGGCACATCAATTGATTCAAATACACATATTGCTCATGATGTCGTGATTGGTGAAAATTGCACGATTGGTCCTAATGTTTCTATTCTGTCTAAAGTCACTTTAGGTAATCATGTCACTATTCATTCAGGTACTGTGATTGGGGGTGATGGTTTTGGCTATTTCTGGGATGGAAAACAGCAGAAAAAAGTACCGCAATTAGGTGGCGTGCTGATAGAAGATAATGTGGAAATTGGCTGTAATGTCTGTGTGGATAGGGCTACTTTTGGTATGACCCGTATTGGCAAAGGTACAAAAATAGATAACCTAGTACAAATTGCACACAATAATGATATTGGTGAACACTGTATTATCGTATCGCATGTTGGCTTGTCGGGTAGTGTCACCTTAGGGAAGCGGGTGACGTTAGCAGGGCAGGTTGGTATTGCAGATCATATTACTATGGGGGATGGTTCTACTGCCGCAGCAAGAACCGGAATATCTAAAGACGTAAAAGAAAATCAAGTTGTTTGGGGGGCTCCAAATAGACCGATCAAACAAGTCATGCGTGAAATGGCGAGCATTCCTAAATTACCTGCATTATTAGGCCAGGTAAAAAATATTGTTAAGCGCTTATCTGAGCTTGAGCAGAAATTAGAAGGACTCGATAAAAAATAACACTATTAAGTTCGTCGGCTGAGTTACGTGAGTCAGCCTTGCTCAATAAGCTAACTCGACCTACGAGCCTCATTTAGCTCAGTGTATCTTTTTGTGTGAACTTGAAAAAAATTAAGAAAATCATAAGCTGAGCCGTTGCTCAGAGCCCTAAATAGAAAACTCTCACCCACTAAAAAATCATGAAAATGAGTTTAAAGACTCCTTGGTTACTGCCTATTCTGTCCGGTATTTTTATCGGTACCAGTTATATTCCTTTCCCGCCTTGGGCTTCGTTATTTGGTTTTATTCCACTTTGGATTTTTTGGGAACAACAGCAAAAATTACGTCATGTTCTGCTGAGTGGTTTTTTATGCGCAGCTGTTTTTACCTTAATTGGCTTTAATTGGGTTACCTATTTACTGCATGAATTTGCTTTTTTACCGTGGTTTGCTGCGGGTATAGGAATGATTTTTTTTGCTGTGCTGGCGCATTTGTTTGTACCTATTGCTGGCGCATTATGGTTCTGGGGATATAAGCGCAAACTTTATACAGGCTGGCAGTCAATCTTAATGATGGGTTTACTAACCGCGCTCTGTTTGTGGGCCGTTCCTATGCTGTTTAAATGGAATTTTGGTTATGCATGGTTTGGTGCGAAATTACCCATATATCAAATAGCAGAGTATATCGGGTTTAGTGGCTTAAGCATGCTCACTGTTCTTGCTAATGTTCCCTTGTTTTGGGCATGGAAAGCGAGAAATAATAAAACCGTTAGAAATAAAATTTTATGGCGATTTACAGTCGTATTCATGGGCTTAAACGCTTTTGGGCTTAGTACCAAAGCTTGGCAGCCAACGCCAGATAGCTCGTTCAATACCTTATTAGTCCAAGCTAATATAGGTAATTCAGAAAAAATGGCCGCTGAATTTGGACGTGGTTTTTACGGTAAAATTATTAAGCAGTATCAAGATGTCACGGATGAGGGTCTGCGTGAGCACAAAGGTAAGCACATTGATTTTATTTTATGGTCAGAAACCGCTTTCCCAGGGCTACTCAATACTCAGTTTCAAGAGACCTATTACCCTCAGCAACTCAGTCAGTATATAAAAAACCGTCAAATCTCGTTAATCACGGGCTCGTATGCAAAAAGTGCTAAAACAGATTTAATTACTAACTCCATGTTTGTTTTAAATAAACAAGGGGAAGTGCAAGCGCCTTATTACAGTAAATCAATTTTATTGGTGTTTGGAGAGTATTTGCCAGGAGAAAAATATTTTCCTATCTTAAGAGACCTGTTGCCTATGGTCGGTAATTTTGGGAGTGGAGACGGGCCGACTAAACTACTTACACTAAATGATTATAAGATTGGCCCGCAAATTTGTTATGAAAGTTTGTTTCCAGAATTTTCAACAGCACTGGCTGATTTAGGTGCGCAGTTTATCGTTAATGTGACCAATGACTCATGGTATGGCACTTGGCAAGAACCTTATCAGCATATGACGATGACACTGGCACGCGCGATAGAAATTCGTCGCCCTTTAGTTCGCGTAACCAATACGGGTATTTCTACTGTTGTGCTGGCTTCAGGAGAGATATTAGAGCAATCTCCCATGAATCAAACATGGACAGGCCTATATGAAGTCCCTTATTTAAGTGACCCAAAAGCTACATTTTATCAGCGCAACTTTTGGTTAATGCCGATTTTATTGGTTGGTTTGTTGTTGCTTGTTTTAGTGAGCGGGCTTAAGTCGAAAGTAGTAAGAGGTTGAATATGATTAAAGGTTGCTTATTAGTCTATAAACTGATATTTTCCTTCGCTGGCACTCGCACTGCTACAGTGCTAATTCTTATTTGAGACTTATGTGACGAACTTTCCTGAACTAAATCAACGCTCACAACAATTATTAAAAACGCTTGTTGAACGCTATATCCATGATGGCCAGCCTGTGGGTTCGCGTGTTTTATCTAAAGACTCTGATTTGCATCTTAGTCCTGCGACTATACGTAACGTGATGGCCGACCTTGAAGATTTAGGTTTGATCCATTCGCCGCATACCTCAGCTGGGCGCGTACCGACAGTGAATGGTTATCGGTTTTTTGTTGATACGTTATTAACGGTAAAGCCAGTCCATGAGCAAGAGCTAGATCGGTTGCATAAAGGCTTAGATAAAACAGAGAATGAAGATGCGGTAGGCATAGCCTCTAAATTGTTATCAGAAACAACGCAAATGGCGGGTGTGGTGACTTTACCTCGTAAGGAGCTAGTCAGCCTACGTCATATTGAATTTTTATCGCTATCAAATACACGTGTTTTAGTGATTTTTGTCACTAATGAGCATGAAGTGCATAATCGAATTATTCATACGGCTAAGAAATTTTCTACAGCGGAATTACAGCAAGCGGCTAATTATTTAACCTCTATTTATGCAGGGAAAAGCTTGGCGTCGGTTCGTGCGGCTGTTTTAAATGAAATGCAAGAAGATCAGCAGCGTATGAACCAAAGTATGTTGGATGCTGTCAGCATGGCGCAACTGGCCTTTAATTATGATGATAAAAATGATGATGACTATGTGCTATCGGGTGAAACAAATTTAATGGGCTTTTCTGAGCTTTCAGATATGGACCGTTTAAAAGGACTGTTTGATGCTTTTAGTCAAAAGCGGGGTATTATCCATTTATTAGATAAATGCTTAGAAGCAGATGGCGTACAAATTTATATTGGAGAAGAGTCAGGTTATCAAGCTTTTGATCATTGTAGTTTGGTGACCTCTCCTTATTCTGTAAATGATGAGGTGGTAGGGGTGCTAGGTGTTATTGGCCCGACGCGTATGGCGTATGAGCGTATCATTCCTTTTGTTGATGTCACCGCAAAATTATTAGGTGCTGCCTTGAATACAAAGTAAGCGGCCCCATGTTAAAAATATCTTTTTTGAATACACCTTAGTGTAAATCGTAAATTTTGGAGTAATAGTTAAATGAGTAATGAGCAACAGGCATCTGATTCAAAGTCGGATAGTGAATTGATTGAAGAGGTTCTTGAGCAAGTCGCTGATCTTGATAAAGAAGAATCAGAAGCACTCGAGGGTACAGTTGAGACAGAAGGTGTTGAAGTTTCAGTTGCTGAGTTGCAAAAACAATTAGCTAAGGCAGAAGCAAAAGCGACTGAAAACTGGGATAAAGCATTACGTATTCAAGCAGAGATGGAAAATTTGAAGCGTCGCACGCAAAAGGATTTAGATAGTGCTCATAAATTTGGTTTAGAAAAAATTGCGAAGGAATTGCTAAGTGTAATTGATAGTTTGGAGCTGGGTATACAGGCATCAACCAGTGAAGATCCAGAAGTATTAAAGCTTAAAGAGGGAAGTGAACTAACGATTAAGCAGTTTGAGGCTGTGTTTGCGAAATTTAATATTGAAGCGGTTGACCCAGCCGGTCAGCCTTTTAATCCTGAACTGCATCAAGCAATGACTATGTTGCCTTCTGCTGATGTTGAGCCTAATACGGTTATTAATGTTTTTCAGAAAGGCTATGTATTAAATGGCCGTTTAATTCGTCCTGCAATGGTAGTGGTTTCTCAGGCAGTTGCTGGAGATTCAACAAAAGTTGATCAGCAAGCTTGAAATACAAATTTATAACCACATATCAGATTTAACTTTTAAAAATATATAAACCTTTTTGGAGCATTCAATGGCTAAAATGATTGGAATTGATTTAGGTACGACTAACTCTTGTGTAGCAGTACTGGAAAATGGCAAGTCTCGTGTAATCGAAAATAGTGAGGGTGCACGTACAACACCTTCTATCATCGCATTTACAAAAGATGATGAAATACTAGTTGGTCAGTCAGCTAAACGTCAAGCAGTAACAAATCCTGAAAATACGTTATACGCAATTAAGCGTTTAATCGGTCGTCGTTTTAAAGATGATGCGGTACAAAAAGACATCAAAATGGTGCCTTATAAAATCGTAGAAGCAGAAAACGGTGATGCATGGGTAGAATGCCACGGTAAAAAAATGGCAGCCCCTGAAATTTCATCACGAATTCTGATGAAAATGAAAAAAGATGCAGAAGCATTTTTAGGTGAAGACGTAACAGAAGCGGTTATTACTGTTCCTGCTTACTTTAATGATTCACAGCGTCAAGCGACTAAAGATGCAGGTCGTGTTGCTGGTCTTGATGTTAAACGTATTATTAACGAACCAACGGCAGCAGCATTAGCATTTGGTATGGATCAACAGCCAGGCGATTCAACGATTGCTGTTTATGACTTGGGTGGTGGTACTTTTGATATTTCAATCATTGAAATTGCAGAAGTTGAAGGCGAGCATCAGTTTGAAGTATTGGCGACTAACGGTGATACTTTCTTAGGTGGTGAAGATTTTGATTTAAGAATTATTGATTATTTGGCTGGCGAATTTAAAAAAGATAATGGTATTGATCTACATAATGATCCATTAGCGTTACAGCGTTTAAAAGAAGCCGCTGAAAAAGCTAAAATCGAGCTTTCTTCTGCAGAACAAACAGATGTGAACTTACCTTATGTAACGGCTGATGCATCAGGTCCTAAACATTTAAATGTTAAGTTAACACGCGCAAAATTAGAGTCATTAGTTGATGATTTAGTAGAGCGTACTAAAGGCCCATGTTTAACTGCATTAAAAGATGCAGGTTTATCTGCTAAAGATATCGATAACGTTATCTTAGTGGGTGGTCAATCACGTATGCCTAAAGTGCAAGAAGTTGTACAAAGCCTTTTTGGTAAAGAGCCTCGTAAAGATGTTAACCCTGATGAAGCCGTTGCTTTAGGTGCTGCAATTCAAGCGGGTGTTTTAGGTGGCGATGTAACCGACGTTTTATTATTAGATGTTACGCCATTATCTCTAGGTATTGAGACAATGGGCGGTGTTATGACTAAGCTGATTGAAAAAAATACAACGATTCCAACGAATGCTGCTCAAGTATTCTCTACTGCTGAAGATAACCAAGGCGCGGTAACAGTTCATGTATTACAAGGTGAGCGTGAAGTTGCTTCAGGTAATAAATCTTTAGGTCGTTTTGATTTATCTGATATTCCACCAGCACGTCGTGGTGTACCTCAAATTGAAGTGGCATTTGATATTGATGCGAACGGAATTTTGAATGTATCCGCTAAGGATAAAGCAACGGGTAAAGAGCAGTCGATCATTATTAAAGCATCAAGTGGTTTATCAGATGAAGAAGTAGATCGTATGGTAAAAGATGCGGAAGCACATGCTGAAGAAGATAGGAAAGTGACAGAATTAGTTTCTGCACGTAATACAGCTGAAGGTATGATCAATGCGACTGAGAAATCAGTTGAAGAGCTTGGTGAGCAAGTGACTGATGAAGAAAAGTCAGCGATTGAAGCCGCAGTTGAAGAGTTAAAAGAAGTTGTAAAAGGCGACGATAAAGAAGAAATCGAAGCTAAAACAACGGCATTAACAGAGTTATCAGGTAAATTAGCTGAACGCGCTTATGCACAAGCTGGCGCTGAAGGTGGTGCAGAAGCAGCACCTGAAGCTGAGCAAGCAGCTCCAGAAGATGATGATAGTGTGGTTGATGCTGAGTTTGAAGAAGTAAAAGATGACGATAAAAAATAAGTCTTTTTGGGCTTAGATTTTAGAGTGAGCAACACGCCTCGGCACAGAAAAACTGTGACGGGGCGTTGTTGTAAATAATGAAAATGTTTTTGTAGTTTGAATGAGTTTGTTATCACAATTAATAAACTCATTTGAATTACTCGATTTACAATAATTTTAACAGGGGTTATGCCCTGACATCGTTAGGGTACGGACTAAAAAAATGGCAAAAGAAGATTTTTATAAGCTACTGGGTGTTGATAAAAACGCAAGTGAAGCAGAGATAAAGAAAAGCTATCGTAAGATGGCAATGAAATATCACCCTGATAGAAATAAAGAGAAGCCTGAAGAGGCGGAGAAAAAATTCAAGGAAGTTAAAGAAGCTTATGAAATTTTATCTGATGCACAAAAACGTTCTGCTTATGATCAGTTTGGACATGCAGGTGTAGATAACTCTATGGGCGGTGGCGGTGGTCATGGCGCTGAAGGGTTTGGAGATATTTTTGGTGATGTCTTTGGAGATATTTTTGGCGGCGGTGGCGGCGGTGGTGGCCGTCAACGTAGTAGCGTACAGCGCGGCGCCGATCTTCGCTACAATTTAGAGCTTTCTTTAGAAGAAGCTGTCGCAGGAACGGAAGCTAAAATTAGAGTTCCCGTTTTATCTTCTTGTGGTGAATGTAATGGTACGGGTGCTAAAAAAGGCTCAAGCCCTGTCACTTGTACAACCTGTCAAGGGCATGGCCAGGTTAGAATGCAGCAAGGATTTTTCTCTGTACAGCAAACATGCCCCACTTGTCATGGTCAAGGACAGCAAATTAAAGACCCTTGCCGTAAATGTCGTGGTCAAGGGCGAGTTCAAGAAAATAAAACCTTATCAGTTAAAGTGCCGGAAGGTGTTGATACGGGTGACCGTATTCGCTTAGGTGGTGAAGGTGAAGCGGGCGCGCATGGTGGTCCAGCAGGTGATTTATATGTGCAAATTCAAGTCAAAGATCATCCTATTTTTACTCGTGATGGCGCTAACCTAAACTGTGAAGTGCCTATTAGTATTCCGGCTGCTTGTTTAGGTGGTGAGCTAGAAGTGCCGACTTTAACGGGTAAAGTAAAATTAAAAATACCCGCAGAAACACAAACTGGAAAACTATTTAGATTACGTGGTAAAGGGGTTAAGCCTGTACGTGGCGGCTCAGTGGGTGATTTGATGTGTCGTGTGCAAATTGAAACACCTGTTAAATTAACTAAAGAGCAAAAAGCGATACTTGAGAAATTTCGTGATTCATTATCGGGTGGAGGGCATAAACACAGCCCGCAAGAACATTCTTGGGTAGGCGGTATGAAAAGCTTTATTGATAAATTAACAGGGTAGTCACAATGATCAGAGTTGCAATCGTGGGAGCCTCAGGGCGTATGGGCTTATGTTTGATGAAAGCCGCAGAATTAGCTGATAAAACGAGTTTGAATGTTGCTATTTCTCGTTCTGGATTAGGTAAGGATGCTGGAGAATTAGCGGGAATAGGTCGCTTAGGTATTAGCGTACAAGATGATTTATCTGCCGTTATAGATCAGTTTGATGTCTTAATTGATTTCACACGCCCTGAGCCATCTATGCAATATATAGAAATATGTCGACTAGCAGGAAAGCAAGTTATCATTGGTACCACGGGTTATTCTGATGAGCAAAAAGCACAGATTGCTGCTGCTGCAAAAGATATTGCTATTGTATTAGCGCCTAACATGAGTGTTGGGGTAAACCTTTCATTAAAGCTTTTAGAAATGACAGCTAAAGTGATGGGCGATTACACCGATATTGAAGTGATTGAAGCGCATCATCGTCATAAAGTCGATGCGCCATCTGGAACTGCCTTACGTATGGGTGAAGTCATTGCTGATACTTTAGGGCGTGATTTAAAAGATTGTGCTATTTATGGTCGTGAAGGAGACACGGGAGAACGTGATCGTAAAACCATAGGTTTTTCTACCATTCGTGCCGGTGATATTGTGGGCGAGCATACGGTTATGTTTGCTGATGAAGGCGAGCGTGTAGAGATTACCCATAAAGCAACCAGTCGCATGACCTTCGCTAACGGCGCAGTAAGAGCCGCTGTTTGGTTGCAGTCTCAAGAAAATGGCCTTTATGATATGCAGGATGTTTTGGGGTTAAAGGAAATATAAAGTTTTCTGGCAGGTCTACTTTCTTCATGCTTACACGTCGTATAACTCCTCTAAGATAACCATTGTGTAGGGTATGCAATGCATACCTTAAGGTGCTAAAAGGGTACGCAATGCGCTACCGAATATATAGAGGTTTTTTATAACCGTAAACGACGTCATTCAGCCAATGATTATATGTCTCCTGCTGATTATGAAATGCGGCCAAAAGTAGCGTAATTTTTTGTCCTGAAAATTGTTGATACATTAGCATTAAGTGTAGGCACTTTTAAATTCCATTTACTCAAGCTTGAGACACTTGCGCCTGATCAAATGTTGCCATTTGAGTATGAAGTGCGCACGCTGAGCGTAGTAGTGGAATTGCGAGTGCTGCGCCACTAGCTTCACCTAGGCGCATATTAAGGTTTAATAAGGGCTTTGCATCTAAAGCTTCTAAGATCTTTTGATGGCCTTGCTCATGTGAACAGTGTGCGAAAATTAACCACTGGGCAATATCGGGGTTAATACGCACTGCGACTAATGCCGCAACACTGCAGATAAAACCATCGACTAAGATAGGCAGTTGTTGTTGAGCGGCTGCAATATAAGCACCTGTTAAGGCTGCAATTTCAAACCCGCCTAGGTTTTGTAAAACGCTAAGTGACATAGGGCTTGCATTTTTATGTAAGTCTAATGCGGTTTGGATAATATTTGCTTTGTGCCGTATCCCTTGTTTATCTAAGCCAGTTCCAGCGCCTGTTAATTGCTCAGCAGTTAGGTTAAGAAGACTACAAGCAATAGCGGTGGCACTGCTGGTATTTGCAATTCCCATCTCTCCACCAATAAAGAGTTGGCTTTGACCGGCTAATGCACGGGAGATAGATTCTTTGCCAGCTTGTAAAGCTTGAGTTAATTGTTGTTCAGTCATTGCGGGCTGAGTTGATATGTTAGCTGTGCCGAGAGCAACCTTTTGATGAATAACCCCTAGCTCGACTAATGAGCTCGCTACGCCAACATCAATGACTTCAAGGTGAGCATGATTTTGTCGTGCAAGTACATTAATTGCTGCGCCGCCATTAATAAAATTTTTGACCATTTCTGCTGTAACGGCTTGTGGAAAAGCAGAAACACTTGAGTTAGCAACCCCATGATCAGATGCAAAAATACTGATCCATACTTTATCAATATTGGGCTGATCTGTTGCCTGCATAGCTGCTAGCCGGATTGCAATATTTTCTAGTTCACCTAAAGATTCAGCGGGTTTGGTGAGCTGTGCTTGGCGGCTGACAGCTGCAAGTAAGTAGCGCTGGTCGGGTGAAGGAATCGGTTGGGTAAGCCAGTTCATTAGTGTTTAAGTATTTGAGGTAGTCCTGCAGTCACCAAAGTGACGTGACTACATATTTTAGCGATTTGTTGGTGTAGGCGGCCTGCTTCATCAACAAACCGACGGCTCATACTGTCTATAGGAATGATACCTGAGCCGACTTCATTGCTGACTAATAATATATCCGCCTGAAGTGTGGGCAGTGTGGATAGTAACGCTATTTTTTGTTGTAAAAAAACATCTTCTTGATAATTACCCTGTGAATCAAAAAGAATATTTGTGAGCCACAGGGTTAAGCAGTCTACTAAAATCAGGTTATGAACATTATCATATTGAGTTAATGTATCTCCAAGCCAGATGGGTTCTTCAACTGTTTTCCAAAATTTAGGGCGCTCTGCTCGATGTTTTTCTATGCGCTCTTGCATTTCGTCATCACCTGCAAATCCGGTGGCAATATAAATAACTTCTTTATGACTTGTTTGGGCAAGCTGTTCAGCATAGTTACTTTTGCCGGAGCGTGCACCGCCTAAAATAAGGTGTTGCATGGCTTTAGTCCTCCTTTAAACGAACGGCTAATACATCGCAAGTTGCATGATGTAAAACAGCATTGGCAGTGGAGCCTAATAATAAAGCTAAACCATGTCGGCCATGAGAGCCAACGATAATTAGGTCAACATTATTTTCCTTTGCTGTAGCAACAATTTCTGATGCTGTGCTGCCCATTTCTATATATTGCTGTTCCTTTGTAATGTTTATTTTCTCAGAGAGTGTTGCTAGCCTCTTTTCGGCTGCCTTCATTAACTCTTCGGTTAAATCAAGTTCGAAAGGAATGACGGGGCCATAGGCGGCGTCAGTAATGGGTAAATTATCTACGATATGAATTATGCTGAGTTTTGCAGAATTTTGGGTGGCTAAATGGCGTGCTTTTTGAGCAACGAAATCACAATGCTCAGAAAAGTCAGCAGCAAATAGTATATGTTGATAATTACTCATGATAGGCTCCAAATTTATTGAGGTTAGCTGATAAATAATACGCCTATAATTTGATATGCGCTAAAGATATATAAAAATGCGATGCCTAATGCAAAGGAAATGCTTTGGCTTAAGGCATGGCGAATAATATGTGCAGTCACTAAGTAGTGCCAAATAATAAGGCCGAAAATTGTCATGATGGCGAGCGCTGAATTATTATTCAGTGTTAATGTGGCAAATGCCGGCATAGCAAATAAACTAGCCAATATATCAGTGCCTAGCAATGCACAGCTAGTTTGTATAAAGCGTTCTCGTAAATTTGATAAGGTGAGGGCTAGGAAAGAAAAGCTAAGGATGATAATGATTTCAACGAGAACTTGAATGAGTGCATTTAATTCATTGCTTGAGGATTGTAAAAGAGCAAAACTAATGATGGCATAGCCGATTAGTGAGACTCGAAAAATATTAATGGAATAGGGAATATCTTCTGGATTTTTTTTGAAGATAAAGATCTTAAAAATTAGAACAAGGTGATTGTACATAGTGTGTAATGACGACTATTAATGAGTTTGACTGGATAAAAGTGGATTTACTTAGTATATTTTAGTTTTATTTAATTGTATGCCATATATCTGAAATTGATTTAATTTAGAGGAATCGATACCTTTACCTGAGTGTTGTTAGTGAGGCTAGGTAAAATGTGTGTATAGGGGTAATAGTTAATGTGCCTTAAGGAGTAATTATCATGAAAATCGTTATTTTATTACTGAGCTGTTTTATTGCTGAATTTAGCTTAGCTGCTCCAGCTAAGCAGCCAACAATGGCTGTTTTACCTTTTCAACTTAGTTCTGTTATTGATACAACCAATATTGGTGATATCGTGATAAGTCGTACTTTAGCTGAGCGTGAATTTTCTAATCAGTTAATTCAGTTTCTGGCTAAATCAAGAAAGTTTAACCTGTTGACACGTACCCAAATAGATAAAGTTTTGGCTGAAAACCATCTAACTGAATCTGAATGGGCTGAACCTGGTCAGTTTAAGATTATGGGTAAGTTATTGGTTGCAGATTATTTAGTAACGGGTGTGATTAACCGCTTTGAAACCAATGCTGTGCGTAGCAATATAGCAATTACGGGTGAGACACAACCTAGATTAGTGACTACGTTTAAAAGCCAATTCCAGGTGATTCAAAGTAGTACAGGGAAAATTGTTTTGGCTGATCAAGTACTTATTAAAGTGAAATTTTCTGAAGTACGCCGTGAAATCCCAGCGGCAGAAAGAAAATATTGGACTCAAGCAGACTATAAAGATTTATTATTTACTAAAGCATCTTCTGAAGTGGGAGGCGCTATTCTTGCAGGTATTTATCCTATAAAAATCATTAAAGTTTCTGCGAATGCAGTGGTTTTAAATAGAGGGCAAGGCGCGGGGCTTGAAGTGGGTAAGCAATGTGTCATTGTTACACAGGGTGAGGCGTTGATAGATGCTGATACAGGTGAGTATTTAGGGGGTGCGGAACAACAAGTAGGGTTGGTAGAGGTGACGTCAGTTGCGAATAAGTTTAGTAATGCAAAGATCCTATCTGGTGCACAAGGAATGCAATATGGTGATATTTGTAAATTACAAAATAAACCGGTTGAGGAATCTAGGGCCGCTTATCCACGAGTGACTCCGGGCTGGTGACGGGGCAATTGAATGTATTAATATCTGTTGTTTAATTAATTAACTTTGCTTCCTTAATATCCCTATGGGACCACTTTATGCCTCTATACGTTTATACAAAATTTAATTTAAGAATAGCTATAGTCACTTTGTTTTTTTTATTTTCAGGCTGTTCTTCTATTATTGATGCAAGAAAGCAAAAAATTCCATTTATGGAGGCTTATTATTCAGGTAATGTAAAGCTTGCCGCTGCAGATTTAAGTGAGAAAAGTGTTGACCGAGAAGATTCGGGTGATGAGTTAATGTGGCTTTTGGAAGCAGGGACAAGTAATTTTATTGCGGGTGAGTATGAAAAAAGTCTACTGTTTTTTGAAAGGTCTGAGCTCTTAATTAAAGCCTTTGATGATCGAGCGGTACTTAATGCGCGTGCGGCAGGTTCTGAAGTGGGATCGGTATTAACTAACCCCAATGCACTTCCTTATCAAGGGATGTATTTGGATAGGGTGATGTTGAATGCTTATAAAGCGCTTAATTATTTGGCTATGAATAAGCCTGCTAGTGCGCAAGTTGAGTTGCGTCGAATGCGTGAAACCCAAAAAAGAGTTGTGAAGCAATTTGATGATGAAATTCGCACAAGTCAAAGAGACATTGATGCTCAGGTATCAGAAAATCAACAAAAAAGTAAAGAGTTAGGGGGGCAAAATACGCAAATTCCTTTTAGTGAAATTGTTAAAAACCCTAAAATTAATGAAGCGTATGCAAGCTCAGCTCAAAAATCTAATGCACTTTATTCGAGTTTAGCTAACCCATTTGTAAGTTATTTTTCTGCACTGGGTTATTTAATGGAAAATAATTACGGGGAAGCCTTAGTTGATTTTCGTAACCTTTATAACATGCATCCAAATAATGAGTTAATTCAAAGAGATTATGTCAGTGTGGCTAGGCAAATTGGTAGTGAAGTTCCTGAAGCGCTAAATGCTGTGGAGCCTTATCCGTATTCACTCAATAATAAGGTTGTTTATTTTGTTTTATTTAATGGGCGTGCGCCCGCACTTAAGCAAGAAAAATTTCAAATAGTATTTCCTTATGTGGGTTATACCGGTATTGCATTCCCTAAATATGAATACTTTCCTCCTTTAGTGGGAGGACTTGAAATTGCTTACCAGAGTAATCAGCAGGAGCTAGTAAGTAGAACTCAGCTAGTGTCTGATTTTGATGCGATTATGTCGCAAGAGTATCATGATAAATTACCATCAATGATTACCCGCTTAGTTATTTCTACTTTAACTAAGGAGGTGGCGAGTTATGCTATTGTTGAGGCATCTAGGCAAGCAGGGGGTGGGTATGCTCAGCTTGGCGCCCTTGTTGCGACAGGTGCTTATAAGTTTATGTTTAATACGGCTGATACACGAGGTTGGGAAACGCTGCCTAAAGAGGTGCAGATAGCACATTTACCTATTCCTGAAAATGGACTTATAAAAGTCAGTCCGCTAGGTGGCGGAGCGAAAAAGAATATAGAAATAACTATCAAGCCAGAGACTGATATTGCAATTGTTTTTGTTAGGGGCTTGTCAGCAGATAAACTTATTTATAAATTAATTGAATTGCAGTAATAAAAAATAGTAAATAGAGTGATCGTTAAAATTAAATAGAGAGGTTAGGTATGAGTAAACTTATTGTTATGGTCTTAAGTGCCATTGTGTTATTTGGCTGCCAATCTACGGTGAATACTGTGGACAATAAAGAAAAATCAATGCACAGAGAGGCTGTTGATGTTTCCAGGGTTAGTACAGATAGTTTCTTAGATGGGCGATTAGAGATTGTTCGTGTTGATAAAAGTGAGCAAAATGATGGGTTACTTAGGGTTCAAGTGACTGTTAGAAATATTAGAACAGGTTTTTGGGCGCAAATAGGATCTTGGTTTATGGGAGATAATCCTTACCAAGTTGCTTATCGATTTACCTGGTTGGATATAGATGGCATGGAGGTTGAAACAGCTGCAAGTACTTGGCTACCAAAAATTATCATACCAGGGGATACAGTGCGTTTTAAGGCAATCTCTCCTAACCCACGCTGTAAAGATTTTAGTTTAGCCATAAGAGAAAATAAAGACGCTAGAAGTTAGTTGTTAATTAGCTAGGTCAGCAGGTTAATAAATTTAGATTTAAAATAGAGAGAGATTATGAAAAAGAAAATTATTTCGTTACTAGCAATAAGTTGTACAGCCGTTTTCTTAACGGCCTGTGGTTCTTCGCCACGACGTATTGATGCATCAGGTAATGATGGTATTGTTTCGGTCAATGAGGTGAATTTTAAAGATTGGCAAATTGCGGCTGAAAAAGGCATTACTTCATTATTGGCGTCGGGTGTCTTGAGTCGCCACGATGGGCGTAAAAGCATTTTAATGATCAGTACTGTAAAAAACGCGACAACTCAGCATATTAATACACGTATTTTGACGGATAAAATACGCCAAGCTATTTTACGCTCTGGTAAAGCATTAACCACGACAGCTGTTGGCGGAAATGGACCTGATGATGCGGCTAGTAAGCAAGTGCGTAGACTAGAAGAAGATGATATGTTTAATCAATCTACGGTACAAAAAGCAGGTACGGCAATTGCACCAGATATGAGTTTTTCTGGAGAAATTGTTCAGCAACAGGCTTCTTCAGGTAGGGTACAAGAGTCTTATTTTTTCTTTCACATGGCTTTAACTGATTTAACGACAGGTTTAGCGGTTTGGGAAGATAACGTAGAAATTGCAAAGCAAGGTGAAAAGCCATTAATTGGTTGGTAAGCTAGTTTTAGATAGGTGCCGCAGAATTTTTATAGCCTCTATTGTAGAGCATAGCTATCTACACAACTTTTTACAATTAAAATACAATGAGTTATAGCACTCAATTACTCCCTCTCCTGATGGAGAGGGCAGGGGTGAGGAGAATGAAATCAGGTACTTACCTATTTCCCCTCATCCAACCTTCTCCCTCTGGAGAAGACTTTAAGGCTTGTGTAGATAGCTATGATTGTAGAGGCTAGGTTTATAAACGTTCTGTGTCATAAGTTATTTTAATAGCCTTTGTTAAAGCGCCGTTCTATTTTTGGGCTTTACTTTTAAGCCGGTACAATAATGAAGCCGTCAGGCGTAGGTTCGTTGTATTCGTACCGTAAACACCTTGCTGCTTAAGAGGTACGAATAAATTCGAACCTACAGAGTTTCTGATATTGTTCTGCCTTAAGTGGGTAGCCTATTTTTGGAAGTAAATCACTTACTGGTGCATTGGCATACTCTATAATTAAAGCTTTTTATGCGTGACAATATTTCAACTGCAAAGGTCGTTAAATAAATGAAAATACTAATTGCTGATGATCAAGCAGTAAATCGCCTATTATTAGAAAAATTATTAGCTAAAACTAACTCAGAGCTTTTATTTGCTAAAAATGGGTTAGAGGCCGTTAATATTTATAAAGAGGTAGCTCCTGATTTAATTTTGATGGATATTATGATGCCTGTTATGGGAGGCATTGATGCAATTAAGGAAATTCGCGCATTGAGCTCTGAAAAATTGGTGCAGATTATTGTCATTAGTGCATTAACTGATGAAGAGAGTGTTGTTGAAGGGCTGAATGTAGGCGCTGATGATTATATTAGTAAGCCTTTTAATACGGTTATCCTAAATGCCAAAATTTTAGCAGTTAGCAGAACAGTGCAGTTACAAACAACACTGTTAGAGAGTAAACAAAAGCTAGAGCAGTACCATAAGAATAATGAACATGAATTAGATTTTTCTAAAAGAGTTTTTGAAAAAATAACCGCTCAAAATGACCTAAAAGATCCACAGCTGGATTATTGGATTAAGCCTTCAGCACGTTTTAGTGGCGATTTAATTTCAGCAAAACGAGTTTCAGAATCTCAGTTGTATTTTATGTTGGCGGATTCTACTGGACATGGTTTATCTGCAGCTCTCCCTACGATTATTGTTAGTCAATTATTTCAGGCTATGGTAAAAAAAGGCGTTTCAATTGCTAGTATTGTTAGAGCGATTAATCACAGGCTTAAACAAGACCTGCCTATTGGTCATTTTGTTGCGTTAGCGGCAGGTGTTGTAGATACCGAAAAGCGGTCTATTGAGATATGGAATGGTGGTTTACCTGCAATTCCTGTTTTAAATGATAACAATGAGATAGTAGAAAGCTTTTTATCAAAGCATGTCTTTTGCGGTATTTTAAATGATTCGTATTTTAGTGATGAAACAGAGACTTGGTGTTGGCAAGAAAAGTGTGAGTTGCTTCTTTGCTCGGATGGTGTGACCGATGTGGTAAACAAGCAAGGTGAGATTTTTGGTGATGAGCGGTTTATGACTGTTTTATTAAGTACGCATGCTAAGCAGCGTATTGAAGGCATTAAAGAGCAGCTAGTTCAATTTATTGACCCAAGCCAAGAACAAGATGATGTTTCATGCCTTAGTATTTATTGTTCGTAAAAATTAATTTATTCTTTGGGTGTTATTTTTAGAGGCAAAGCTAAGTTATAGTTACCCTTTAGCTGAGCTGAATCAACTAAAGGGGTTATAGTCTGATACTGTTACTGTTGTTTAGGTGGGAAACCAGATAAAACTTTATTGATGTATTTTTTAATAAGCTTATCGTTTTCTTCTTGGTTAGTATTTTTTGGTAATCTCCCGTCAGCCGATCCGCGCCACATCAGTTGGTTTGTTTCTGGATTAATAATGTCTACAATTAGAGTGCCTTGTTGATAGTGAGTCACTTTAGTATCTGAAGTGCCAAAGCCTAAAGCCATGTTTTGTCCATAAGAGCCATAGCCATATTGAAAGCCTGGAGAATACCCACTGTAGTTATTGTAAGTGCGTATGTCCGTTTTATTTTCTATGACAACACTGTAATTAACTAAAAAATCAATTTTTTTAGAATCAGAGAGTGTGTAGTGTTGAGCTTGTAAGTGCTGGTTAATGGTTGCTCTAATACGGGAGTCCATTATGTCGTTAGTGCTAGTCGTGGGCTTGCCATCAACAGTAGGTGGGTGGATTTTCTTGTGCCAACGATATGTTTTAAAATTTGAAAAATCAATTTTTTTGTCATAATCGGTACTTAGTGAAAGGGATGAGCATCCGCTAACAAAAATAACGAGGCTTAGAGCAAGTAGATATTTTCTCATATTATTGTCTGTCTAAAGTGGAGTGAAGGCTAAATAATAGTCTATTTTAGTAAATGTCGCTTGTTTGGTGTACAAAAACTTAAATTTAGGCGTATTAAGAAGGAATGAATGCGCTTACTGCCTAAACTTAAAGGTAACGGATACGCTCAAAAATATCAGATTAAATACATAAAGCTGTTTTGAGCGCATTGTTAAGTAAATTAGAGAAACCTTATTTTCCCCTATTTTATTTGGGAATATGAATGCTTATTTAGATGTTAAGATAGTTAATGCTTTTTGGATATGTTCTGCTGTTTCAACGCCTAGGTCGGTTAAATAACCGCCATCATCTTGAGAAATTAAGCCCTTATCAAATAAGCGTTTAACTGCAGCAATTGTTTCTGGTTGGGCTGTATGATGGATTTTAAGGCCTTCTTGCGTTGTTGCTTGGTTGTAACGTGTTAAAATAGTAATTTCGTCAATAAGGTTTGGTGAGATGGGCATAGTGTAGTTCCTTTGGTTTATGAATTGTTTTGTAGCATTATACAAAGCAGATGGGATACAAAGAAACAAAGAATAATAAAAATGATAAAGAACGGAAATTATAAACCGTGTGTTCAAGATAATTATAGAGAAATTAAATGATGAAAATCTTAGTTAGAATTGCTATGTTCGTAGTGGTTGGTAGTGTATTTTTTAGCATTATGGGGCGTATGCAGCCCAGCTATGACCAGAATTATACAATTCTGTATTCTGACTTTATTGATGATATTCGCAACGGTGCAGTATCTGAAGTCACCCTAGATGGTGAGAAAGTTAAAGGTAAGTTGCGCAGTGGTGAGAGCTTCGTTACTTATAACCCTGATGATGCGCATTTAATTGATGACTTAATTGAGTATGGCGTAAAGATAAAAGTTGCGACACCAGAAAAACAGTCAATGCTTACACAGTTTTTCTTTTCTTGGGGGCCGATGTTACTTCTAATTGGTGTTTGGGTTTACTTTTTTCGCAAACAACAAGGTGGCGGTGGTGGCGGTGGTCAGATGGGCATGGGCAAAAGCCGAGCTAAATTATTAGAAGAAGATCAGATTAAGGTAGGTTTTTCTGATGTGGCGGGTGTTGAAGAAGCTAAAGAAGACGTGATGGAGATTGTCGACTTCTTGAAAGACCCTTCAAAATATGAATTTGTTGGCGGTAAGATACCGCACGGTGTTTTATTAGTAGGTCCTCCGGGAACAGGTAAAACATTATTAGCGCGTGCAATTGCGGGTGAAGCTGATGTTCCTTTCTTTTCTATTTCGGGGTCTGATTTTGTAGAAATGTTTGTTGGGGTGGGTGCTTCACGTGTTCGTGATATGTTTGAGCAGGCTAAAAAACGCGCACCGTGTATCATTTTTATTGATGAAATTGATGCGGTGGGTCGTCAGCGTGGTGGTGCTGGTACAGGTGGTGGCGGTAATGATGAGCGTGAGCAAACTTTAAACCAGCTATTAGTTGAAATGGATGGTTTTAGTGGTAATGAAGGCATTATTGTTATTGCTGCGACTAACCGTTCTGATGTTTTGGATAAGGCCTTATTAAGACCAGGACGTTTTGATCGTGAAGTGCATGTTGGTTTACCTGACATAAAAGGCCGTGAGCAAATTCTAAAAGTTCATATTCAAAAAGTTCCTCAAGCAGATGATGTCAGTGTTAAAGATTTAGCGCGTGGTACACCGGGATTTTCTGGAGCTGAACTTGCTAACTTAGTCAATGAAGGTGCGTTACTGGCAGCTCGGAATAACAAACGAGTTGTGACGATGGATGATTTAGATCGGGCGCGGGATAAATTATTAATGGGAGCAGAAAAGCGCTCTATGGTTATGCGTCAAGAAGACTTATTAATGACAGCCTATCATGAAGCAGGGCATGCAATTGTTGGTCGTCATGTGCCAGAGCATGACCCAGTATATAAAGTAAGTATTATGCCTAGGGGTGGTGCCTTAGGTATTACCATGTTTTTACCTGAGCGTGATCAGTACAGCGCTAGCAAAGATAAATTGGAAAGTCAGATTTCAGGGTTGTTTGGTGGTCGCATTGCAGAAGCATTAATTTATGGTTCAAATAAAGTAACCACAGGTGCTTCAAATGATATTGAGCGAGCGACGCAAATTGCACGGAGTATGGTTACTAAGTGGGGTTTATCTGACAAGCTTGGACCAATGGATTATGGTGATAGCGAGGGCGGTTATATGGGCTCTCAGGCAAAGCCAATGTCCGAGCAAATGGCGCAAACAATTGATGAAGAAGTGCGGATTCTAATTGATAAAAATTACCAGCGTGCTGAAGATATCTTAAAAGAGAATATGGATGTTATGCATAATATGGCTCAAGCTTTAATGGATTGGGAAACCATTGATAAGCATCAAATTGAAAAATTATTGAAGGGTGAGAAAGTTGATCCACCAGTCGATGAACCAGAACCGGCGGATGATTCTGAGGAAGTTGATGCAAATGAAGAGGTTCCAGTTGTTGGTGAGCCTGAAGTTGATAAGGGCGTAGCTAAAAATAAGAAAGAAGTTTAAGTTGTTGTTCTAGTAGCCTTGATTGTTTAAGGTTAGGAAAATAAAAAAGCTATCCAAGGTATTCTTGGGTGGCTTTTTTATTGTCTGTAAGAAAAATACTCCTCATGAAAAGGTTTGATTACTCTATGGATAGTGAAAGTTTTAAGAAAGTACAAATACATGATTCATGGCAGGCAATATTGCAGGATGAGTTTAATCAGCCGTATATGAGTACACTACATAATTTCTTAATGGGTGAAAGGCAGGCAGGGAGAGCCATTTATCCCGTTGAGGAGAAAATATTTTCTGCTTTAAATTTTACTGTATTTGATCAGGTCAAGGTCGTAGTGCTAGGTCAAGATCCGTACCATGCCAAAGGTCAAGCGCATGGGCTGAGTTTTTCAGTGCCGCCAGGGGTTTCGGTGCCACCTTCGTTAGTTAATATTTATAAAGAGCTCTCTAATGACCTTTCTATTACTGCACCTAGTCATGGGTGTTTAGAGGATTGGGCTAAGCAGGGTGTATTGTTATTGAACAGTGTGTTAACGGTAGAGGAAGGTCGGGCAGCTTCTCATAAAGGTCAAGGCTGGGAGCGGTTTACAGATAAAATTATAGAGCGGGTCAATACTCAAACAGAGCATGTCGTTTTTATATTATGGGGTGCTTATGCGCAGAAAAAAGGCGCTTCGATTGATGCCACAAAGCATTTAGTTTTACAGTCGCCTCATCCTTCGCCGCTATCAGCATATCGAGGTTTTTTTGGTAAAAAACCGTTTTCTACAGCGAATGAATATCTTATCAGTGTTGGCAAGTCACCTATTAACTGGCAGTTAATGGATTAAGCTTTGGCGCTTATTTCTAATGAGCTAGAACTAAAAAAGCCGTTACTTTATTAAGAGTAACGGCTTTTTATTAATCTTATTTTTTAATTCTTAATTTAGAATGCAGGTTTTGTATCTGTATTATTGTAACGATCAATACTTGATACGATTTCAGCTTTAGCATCATCAATGCCGGCCCAGCCTTCAATTTTTACCCACTTTCCTTTTTCTAAGTCTTTATAGTGCTCAAAGAAGTGTGAGATTTTATTTAAATCAGCTTCTGGGAAATCTAAATAAGTTTCAATTTTATTGTAGTACTGCGTTAATTTCTGAACGGGCACGGCTAAGATTTTTGCATCTTCACCTGCTTCGTCAGACATTTTTAGTACACCGATTGGACGACAGCGAATAACACTACCGCTTAAAAGTGGGTGTGGTGTAATGACTAGCACATCAACTGGGTCGCCATCATCAGATAAAGTGTGAGGGACATAACCGTAGTTAGCAGGATATTGCATTGCAGTACCCATAAAACGATCAACAGTTAGTGCGCCAGTATCTTTGTCTACTTCATATTTGACAGGGTCGCTATAAGCAGGGATTTCAATAACAACATTAATGTCGTCAGGCACGTTTTTACCTGGGGTGATGTTTGTAAATGACATGGATTTCTCTTGTGTGGAAAATTAAAAATTATGTAATTATACCTATATTCTTTATACTTTGAGCGCTAAATTATTTATCAGTTACCAAAGTTTTAGGAGAGCTTAAGTGTTGGGTACATTGCGAAAAATGACAACTGAATTGCAAGAAACAGTTAAATATCAGTTGCCTCTAGGGGATCAGCTGGTTGAATTAAACCCTTATATAGGAAAAGAGATTACACTGCGATTTACAGGGAAAATTGAGTGCGTACATTGCCAGCGCTCAATTAAGAAAGCGTTTAATCAAGGGCATTGTTACCCTTGTTTCAGTTCTTTAGCGCAGTGCGATATGTGTATTATGAAGCCTGAAACTTGCCACTATGAGGCGGGAACTTGCCGAGATCCATCATGGGGTGAGGAATTTTGTTTTCAGCCGCACTATGTGTATTTGGCTAATTCATCAGGTGTTAAAGTGGGTATTACACGGCATACACAAATCCCTACGCGCTGGATTGATCAAGGTGCTGTGCAGGCGTTGCCCATTTTAAAGGTTCAGTCTCGGTATATTTCAGGTTTGGCTGAAGTGGCAATTGCTCAGTTTGTAAGCGATAAAACGAGTTGGCAGCGGATGTTAAAAAATATGCAGGAGCCTGTTGACCTTGTTGCACGGCGAGATGAGTTGTTAGCATTATGTGCTGAGCCACTGACTTCAATTAAAGAAAGGTTTGGTGAGCAAGCAGTGCAAGTGTTGCATGATGAGTCGCCGGTTGATATTAAGTATCCAGTTGATCAATACCCCGTCAAAGTTAAATCATTTAACTTTGATAAAGTCCCTGAAGTGACGGGAGTTTTGCAGGGAATAAAAGGTCAGTATTTATTGTTAGATACAGGAGTAATTAATATTCGTAAATTCTCTGGTTATGAAGTGGAGTTTTCTGCGTGAGCCAAGTACGAGAAATTGCACAGCTTGGTGCAGATGTTTTACGGAAAAATTCTGAGCAGGTGCAAGATATATTTGCACCTGAAATTCAAGCGCTTATTAGTGATTTATTTGCGAGTTTGGCGAGTACTAATGGTGTTGGGATTGCGGCGCCACAAATATCATCCTCATGGCGTGTGATGATTATTGCTTCAAGGCCTTCGCAGCGATATCCGCATGCGCCAGAAATGCAGCCCACATTAATGATTAATCCAACTTTTGAGGTGCTTGATGCGTGTCAAGAAAAAGACTGGGAAGGTTGTTTGAGTATTCCGGGGATTAGGGCTAGGGTGTCTAGGTATAAACGAATTAATGTAACTTATATTAATGCCGAGGGCCGGCAGGAAAATCAGGATTTAGAAGGGTTTGTTGCGCGTATTTTTCAGCATGAATATGATCATCTGAATGGTTTGGTTTATTTGGATAGGGTGGAGAATAATAAGGATATTATTTCTGAGTTAGAGTTTGAAAGGTTAATGAATAAATAAAGCTATAAAGCACCGAGTTCGGTGCTTTACAGGAAAAAATTATTAGCGATTGTCCATGTGTAGTTTTAATTCTTTAGGTAGAGTAAAGACTACTTTTTCTTCAATGCCTGGGTTTTCTACAGCGGTCTGGCCACCCCAGTCTTGTAATTGTGTGATGACTTCTTGGACTAGAATTTCAGGTGCTGATGCGCCAGCGGTAACGCCAACTACATCGGTATCTTTGAACCATTCTTGATGCATATCTTGGGCGGTATCAATTAGGTAAGCAGGTTTGCCTAATTGTTCTGCAATCTCGCGTAAACGGTTTGAGTTGGAACTGTTTGGCGAGCCAACCACTAAGATAATATCTGATGTTTCAGCTAAATCATGAATAGCATCTTGGCGATTTTGTGTGGCGTAGCAAATATCGTCTTTCTTTTGCTCTTGGATAGAAGGGAAGTGTTCGTGTAATGCGTCAACCATGATCTGTGTGTCAGTCATGGAAAGTGTTGTTTGCGTAACGTAAGCTAAATTTTCAGGGTTGTTGACTTTAACTTCTTTTACGTCTTCTGGGTTTTCTACTAAATAAATAGCACCATTATCCGTGCATTTTTCATATTGCCCCATAGTGCCTTCAACTTCGGGGTGTCCTTCGTGGCCAATTAGAAAAACTTCTCTATCTGCTTTTGCGTGTTTTGCAACTTGGATATGTACTTTAGTTACTAGCGGGCAGGTTGCATCGAAGACAGTCAGGTTTCTTTCAACGGCCTCATTTTGCACTTTTTTAGAAACACCGTGGGCACTAAAAATAAGATAAGAGCCTTCAGGGACATCGGTTAAGTCCTCAATAAAAATAGCCCCTTTCTCTCTCAGGCCTTCGACAACTGTACGGTTGTGTACTACTTCATGGCGTACATAGATTGGAGCGCCAAAGGCTTCGATAGCGCGGTCAACAATTTCGATAGCACGGTCAACACCGGCGCAAAAACCACGAGGGTTAGCTAATTTAATTTTCATATTTTAGGCTTAGGAATATTGTCTGTTAATATATTTACAGAGTAGAAGATATAGCGCCTCAGTATAAGGATGTTAGTTTTATACTGAGGTTACTGTTATTCAGGATCTTTGACTTTACAAGTTGATAAGCCAAATGGTAAGTAAGCTGGACACCAGTTAATTAATGCTGTTGTTAATGGGATAATGCCGACAGCCCCCCACCAAGATTGAAAGTAAGCGCCTGCACCAATAACGGATAAGCCAATAATGATTCGAGCATTTTTATCAATGCCACCAACATTAGGTTTCATAGTTTGTCCTCTATCAATTAATAATAACGAGATAATAACCCTAGGTTATCAGGAAGGGAAGGTAATGGGATTTTAACTTCATAGCCCCCGCCCGATGCTTCTTGCATTTCGTGTCCATGCATATCTTCCATGCGTTCGACGATAATATCATGATTTCCGTTAGGGTGTATAAACTCAAGTTTGTCACCGACAGAAAATTTATTTTTAACAAGGATTTCAGCCATCCCCGTGCTTTCATCATAAGCCCTTATTTCGCCACAAAATTGCTGGCGGTGGCTTTTAGAGTATCCGGTAATATAGTTTTGTTGCTCATGTGTGTGGTGACGCTGATAGAATCCATCTGTATAGCCACGGTTAGCAAGGTTTTCTAGCACACCGATAAGTTCAGGTTGAAAATCTTTGCCTGCAAGTGCGTCATTAATTGCTTGTCGGTAAGTTTGTGCGGTCCTTGCAACATAATAATGAGATTTTGTGCGGCCTTCGATCTTTAAGCTATCGACACCTATATCCACAAGTCGTTGAACATGTTCAACAGCACGTAAATCTTTAGAGTTCATTATATAAGTGCCATGCTCGTCTTCAGTGATAGGCAACAATTCTCCTGGGCGACCTTCCTCTTCAAGAAAGTAGGTTTTATCCGCTAAAGGGTGGCGGTCTGCGCCACCGCAGCTTGCGGTGCTGGGGTTTAAAATGTCTATAGGGAGTATGGATTCTTCAGGTTCAGGAACTAAATCACCTTCAGCATTTTCATGAGCAGGTTTGGTGTCATATTTCCAACGGCATGAATTAGTGCAGGTCCCTTGGTTTGGGTCGCGATGATTGAAATAGCCGGATAATAAGCAGCGGCCTGAATAAGCAATGCATAGCGCGCCATGAACAAAAACTTCTAGCTCCATATCTGGGCATTCTTGACGAATCTCTGCAATTTCATCTAAGGAAAGTTCGCGAGATAAGATAATGCGTTCAACGCCCATTGTTTTCCAGAATTTAACGGTTGCAAAATTAACCGTATTGGCTTGCACTGATAAATGTATTGGCATATCAGGCCATTGCTCTCGTGCCATCATTATTAAGCCTGGGTCAGCCATAATAAGAGCGTCGGGTTGCATAGCGACAATAGGAGATATGTCTTTAATAAAGCTTTTAACTTTAGTGTTGTGCGGGATTACATTAGTCGCTAAAAAAAACTTTTTCCCTAAGGCATGCGCTTCATTAATCCCCAATGCAAGATTTTCATCAAGAAAGTCATTGTTGCGTACGCGCAAGCTGTAACGAGGCTGACCTGCATAAACAGCATCCGCTCCGTAAGCAAAGGCGTAACGCATATTTTTTAAAGTGCCTGCAGGGGAGAGGAGTTCAATTTTTTTCATGAGCAAGAAAATTTCAAAAGAATATTAAAAGGGCAGTTTACCTGATTGTGAACAGGCAAAAAAGGGTACATATTTTACTTAAATAGATATAGGTTGTGATGAGCTGCTGTGTTTTTGAAAAGATAGACCTTTTAAATCTAGAGAATATAAAATATAATGGTCGGCTTTTTAATGGGGTTTAAACACCCTCCTTGTCTTACTATTTGAAAAATAGAAGGCTTCAAACCGAAAGGAAAATTATGCGACATTATGAAATTGTCTTTTTAGTTCATCCTGATCAAAGCTCGCAAGTACCTGCAATGATAGATCGTTATCGTGCATCTATTGAAGGCGCATCAGGAACTATTCACCGTCTTGAAGATTGGGGACGTAGACATCTTGCTTACCCAATCAAAAAACTTCAAAAAGCTCATTATGTATTAATGAACATTGAGTGTGATCAAGCAACTCTTGAAGAATTAGAAAGTAGCTTCCGTTTTAACGATGCTGTATTACGTAGCATGACGTTAATCAAAAAAGCGGCTGTCACAGAGGCATCAGTGATTGCTTCAGAAACTGCTGAAGCAACGCAAGTTGCAGAAAAAGCAGCCGCTGAAAGAAGTGCAGCTGAAGCAGCAGAAAAGGCAAAAGAGGCTGCTTCTAAAGAAGTAGCAACTGATTCTGAATAATTAATAAATATATAGAGGACAGCTAATGGCACGTCATATGAGACGCAAAAAGCATTACGCTTTTAGCACAGAAGGTGAAGCAAATTCAATTGACTATAAGAACGTTGAATTACTTGGCGAATTCGTAACTGAAACAGGCAAAATTGTACCTAGCCGTATTACAGGCACAAGTGCAAAAAATCAAAGACAAATAACAAATGCTATTAAGCGTTCACGTTATATTGCTTTGATGCCGTTTTGTGACGCACACGAATAATTAAAGGAAAGCATTAGTGAATTTTTTAGCAGCATATATTATGAAAGGAAGAATGCAGGCGATGTCTATTGCCTCCTCTTTAGCGCTGTTATCATTATTAATGCCTCCTATTAGTATTGTAAGTTCAGCTACGGTAGCACTGGTAACATTGCGGCGTGGTGGCTATGAAGGCTTGTTGGTTTTATTAAGTTCATGTGCAGCAGCGGCAGCATTAGGTTATGTAGTTTTAGGTAATTTTCAATTTGCCTTTGGTTATACGCTTATTTTATGGCTACCTGTATGGTTGATTTCAATTGTTTTACGTGAAGGGCGACATTTGTCTTTAGCGTTAGAGATCTCCTCGGTATTAGGTGCATTAGCCATTGTTGGTTTTTATTTATATGCTCAGGATCCTGCTCTTTATTGGCAGACAATTTTGAATGTTATGATTGAGCCAATGTTGCAAGCATCTGAAGTGCCGGTTGAGCAAGTAAAGCAAACTATTGCTATGCTAGCTAAATACATGACGGGGATTATTGCTACTGGTTCAGTCGCAGGTTTGTTATTAGGCTTGTTATTGGCACGTTGGTGGCAATCTAACTTATATAATCCCGGTGGTTTTGGTGTCGAGTACTTGTCTTTAAGAATGCCACTGCGCTTTACTTTAATGACTATTATTGTCTTTATTGTTGCAGCGTTAACAAGTGGTGACTTTTCAGAGATGGTAGGGAATATCGCTATTATTTTATTTATGCTTTACGCATTTATAGGTGTAGCTATTGCTCATGCGCTAATCGCATCGACTAAAGCGAAGCGATTTTTGTTACCACTTTTCTATATGCTGGTATTTGTTGTGCCACACTTAGTGGTACCGGTAGCAATCATTGGGCTAAGTGATACTTGGTTGAATTTACGAAGAAATATAACCCCCCCATCTAGCACGTAAAATGCGGTGGAATCGGTATACCGATAAATTATGAGGATTAAAAGATGGAAGTTATCCTTCTTGAGAAAGTTGTAAACCTAGGTAATCTAGGTGATAAAGTTAGTGTGAAATCTGGATACGCTAGAAATTTCCTAATTCCACAATTAAAAGCTGTTATGGCAACAGCTGAAAAAGTTGCTGAATTTGAAAAGCGTAGAGCTGAGCTTGAAAAAGCAGCGAATGAAAAGCTATCTGCAGCAGAGGCTAGAGGAGCTAAGCTAGCTAAAATTGAAGTTGTTATTGCCCATAAAGCAGGTGAAGAAGGTAAATTATTCGGGTCAGTAGGCACGAATGATATTGCTGAAGCAATGACGACAGCAGGTGCAGCAGTTGATAAGCGTGAAATACGTTTACCAGAAGGTATTATCCGTCACGTTGGTGAGTATGCAATTGATGTTAATCTTCATGCAGATGTCACCGTTACTGTTAATGTTAGTGTAGTTGCAGAAGACTAATACAATATTAATAGACTAAGTTTACTGATGTGACAATAGGTTGCGTCAGTAAATTTTTAAGTTTGCCGTAGCTCATTACGGTTTTTAGGTCCCCCCGCTATTTTTGGTGTATTACTAAATACACTACATATCAATTGTTGTTCCTAACTGCTTATTGCAGAACTATATTCTTTTTATGTACAGAGTTGTAGGTAATTAAGTTATGTATTATTTTTATGTGGCCTTGTTTTATCTATTGCTTCCTGTTTTATTAGTTTTTCGTTATTTTTCTGGTTTAAAGTGGAAATATTTTAATTCTCGTTACTTAGAATGTTTAGGCTTTTATAAGCAAAACAAGACTGAGCATCAGTATGTTTGGTTGCATGCCGTATCTGTTGGTGAGGTAGAGGCTGCCCATGTATTAATCGAATATTTACGTAAAAATCACCCTTATCGAATTTTAGTCACGACTGGAACAGAGACTGGTTATGATCGTGTGCGGGCATTGCAAGGTGATCAAGTCGATCATGTGTATTTGCCTTATGATACGCCAGGTTCGGTTGAGCGATTTTTAAAGCAGTTTCAGCCAAAGCTTGCCATTATTATGGAAACAGAGATTTGGCCAGTTTTATATAGTAAATGCGCTAAGCATTCAATTCCGTTATTTATCGTTAATGCTCGATTATCTGAGCGTTCAACGCGTGGGTATATTAAACTTAGAAAGTTTTTAACAACAGTTTTTTCTGGTGTAACAGCCGTTGTAGTACAGACAGAAGTAGACGCACACCGTTATCAGGAAATTGGAGTTTTAGTCGATAAAATAAAAGTTTCCGGTAATATAAAGCTGGATATGCCAATAGGAAAATCTATTAAGCCACAAGCGGTACAGATAAAACAGGATTTATTTCCGGACCGTTTGGTTTTTGTTATTGGAAGTACGCATGCGGGTGAAGAGGAAATATTTTTAAGGGTTTATCAGGCTTTAAAAAAAGAGTATTCTAATCTTTTGTTAATATTAGTACCCCGTAAGCCAGAGCGTTGCCCAGCTGTAAAAGACTTGTGCCTGAAGCAAGGGCTTGATTTCATTATGCGTTCTGATAGTCAAGCATGTAAAGCAAGTGACGATATTTTTTTGGTGGATACACTGGGTGAATTAAAGCAAATGTATTCTGCTGCTGATTTTGCTTTTGTTGCTGGTAGCATGGTTCCAGTTGGTGGGCATAATATTTTCGAACCTGTGCTATTAGGTGTGCCGGTCTTATTTGGCCCCTATATGAAAAATGTAGAGTTACTTGCTAAGAAATTGCTGAGTGCTCAAGGGGCTGTTCAGTGTTTGGATGAGGGCGGAATTATTCAAACGATAATTCAATTGACTGAAAATCCCAAAAAGAAGCAAGATTTAATTATTAATGGTCGGACTTTTATTGAAAAAAATAATGGCGCAGTCGGGCGAACTATGGCGATTATTAGCCCTTTTATCCCTACTTAAGCCAAAAAAATCAGGCCTGAATAATTCAATTAGCTAGGAAAGGGTGAGCACATTTTTGCAGAGCTCATCATTACATGCAATATTGATGAGATTTATTACGTATCTCAAAGTAGCGTACAGCTCAACTCCCTCCTTAAGTCGAATATGCAAATTATTTATGTAGGAGCGGGGCATCAAATAGCCTATTTGTAGTCAGGAAAGTGAAATAGTGAATATATTAAATATAGCAAAACAAGTTATCGCAATAGAAGCTCAGCAAATAGAAAATTTAGCTAACTTACTCACTGTAGATTTTGAAAACGCTGTTAATACGATACATAAGTCCACAGGGAAGTTGATTGTCTCAGGTATGGGTAAGTCAGGCATTATTGGCAAGAAGATTTGTGCTACGCTCGCGAGCACCGGAACCCCTAGCTTTTTTCTCCACCCTGCGGAGGCATTTCATGGTGATTTAGGGATGATCGAAAAGCAAGATATCGTCTTGCTCATTTCTAGCTCGGGTGAGACGGATGAGGTTTTGCAAATCATTCCTTTTCTAAAAGAGCAGGGCAATATAACTTTGTCGATGAGTGGTAATAACCATTCGACACTGGCTAAGAATACCGATTACCATTTGAGCATTGCTGTGGAGCAAGAGGCCTGCCCATTACAGCTAGCCCCAACTAGCTCTACGACTGCAACATTAGTTATGGGGGATGCGCTCGCTATATCTTTAATGCAATTGCGAGACTTTAAGGATGAAAATTTTGCTAGATTTCATCCGGGAGGGAGCCTAGGTAAGCGTTTGTTAATGAGCGTGAAGGATGTCATGCTCACAACGTTACTCCCTAAATGTAAAGAAGGGACGGATGTATGTGATGTTGTGCATATTATTACACAAGGAAAATGCGGTCTTGTGGCGGTCATGGAAAAAAATAGTATTAAAGGAATTATTACGGATGGTGATATTAGGCGAGCCATGGAAGAGCAAAAAAATAATTTTTTTAGTTTAACGGCGCATGACTTAATGAGTACATCACCTAAAACAATCAATCAAGAAACAAAGCTCATTGAGGCGAGTGAGATAATGGAAAAAAATAAAATTAATGCCTTATTAGTTTCTAACCCAGCAGGGCAGTTGCTCGGTATCGTACAGCTTTATGATTTAGGGATATAAACATGAAATCAATTATTGTTATTCCAGCAAGATTAAACTCATCACGACTCGCAAATAAAGTCCTGCTCGACCTCAAAGGTAAGACAGTCGTCCAGCGGGTGTATGAGCAATGTATGAAAGTAAAAAATATAGATGCTGTTTATATTGCTACCGATAGTCAAGTTGTATTAAAGGCGTGCCAAGCTTTTACAGAAAATATCATCATGACACAAGATACACATGAATCTGGTACCGATAGAATCGCAGAAGCGGTTATGCAGTTAGATTGTGATATTGTCATTAATGTACAGGGTGATGAGCCTTTTATAGAGCCGCAGTTGATTGAGGAAATGGTTGAAGCTTTAATTAATAATCCCACTCATGTTATGTGCAGTGCAATGCATAGGATTGAACAAGTCGGGGAACTAAAAAATCCTAACGTAGTTAAAGTGACAGTCAATAACAACAATGAGGCGCTGTATTTTTCAAGGTCAATTATTCCGCATCACCGAGATGAATGGGATGCGTTATTGCAGCACCACAGCAAAGTGCCTGAGGCATTGAATTTTTATCGGCATCTAGGGCTGTATGGCTACACTAAGGATTTTTTGCTGAAATACTCAAATATGCAAGTGAGTTATCTAGAGCGACTAGAAAAATTAGAGCAATTGAGAGTGCTGGAAAATGGTTTTAAAATTAAAATGATAAAAACCAATTATAATTCTATAGGAATTGATACTCAGAGTGACTATGAAAAGGCGTTGAGGGTTTTAGAGGTCTAGTTGTGGTTTAGTCGAGCTATTCGTAAGGTGATATAATCTTCTAATTCAAGTATTACTACCGTTGTTTAATCCTAACATTACAACTCAATAGATTGGTACTGTAAAAATCATGTTAAGTGTTATTGTAATTACAAAAAATGAGTCTTCACATATCCGTCAGTGTCTTGAGTCAGTATCTTGGGCTGATGAAATTATTGTTTTAGATTCTGGCAGCGATGATAATACAGTAGACATTTGTCGTGAGTTTACTGATAAAGTTTATGTAACTGATTGGCCGGGGTTTGGTGTTCAAAAGCAGCGGGCATTGGATAAAGCGACAGGGGACTGGGTGTTTTCCTTGGATGCTGACGAAATGGTTACATCAGAATTAAAACAAGAAATTATAGATGCATTAAAAGAGAATACTTTTGATGCGTTTAAAATGCCTAGAACTGCAATTTTTTGTGGACACCAAATTAAAAGAGGCGGACTTAAATATAATTATATTTTACGTTTATTTCGTAGAGAAAAAGGATATTTCACTAATGTGGCTGTGCATGAATCTATCGTGATTGATGGAGTAACAGGAAAGTTAAATATCCCTCTTTTGCATGAGTCTCATGTTGATTTAGATGAGGCATTGAATAAAATTAATAAATATTCAACTTTAAGTGCTGAAATTTTATTGGAAAAAGGAAAAAGTACAACACTAAGTAAAGTGATATTTAAAACACTGTGGGTATTTTTTCATTCATACTTTATACAGCTTTTATTTCTTGATGGTAAATATGGTTTTATGTATGCCGTTGCTAATGCGGAAGAAAGTTATTATAAACAAGTTAAGTTAATGCTATTGAATGACGCTTTAATAGAGAACCATAATAAAAATTATTAGTATATACAATTCAGGATATACAGTTGACAGTACAAAAAGATTTTTCTGAGGTTTTACAAGAGCATCAGCAAGTAACTAAGCAATTAACGAGTTGTGCGCCACTTATTACGGCCGCCTCTAAAATAATTATTAGTACCTTAAGCTCTGGCCATAAATTATTGCTTTGCGGTAATGGCGGTAGTGCCGCCGATTGCCAGCATTTTGCAGCTGAATTAGTGATTCGATACCATAAAAATCGGCGTGCTTATCCTGCGATTGCATTAACAACAGATAGTTCTATTTTAACCGCGCACCCTAATGATTTTACATTTGATAGTCTTTTTTCACGTCAAGTTGAAGCTCTAGGCTCTGCTGGTGATTGTTTGATCGCTATATCGACTTCGGGTAATAGTGAAAATATTATTCAGGCAGCGATAACGGCTAAACAAAAGAAAATGACTGTTATTGGTTTAATGGGAGGTGAAGGTGGTCAGCTAAAAGACTTATCAGATATTCCTGTTATTGTTCCATCTAAGACAACAGCACGGGTTCAAGAGGCGCATATGTTAATTTACCACTGGTGGTGTGAGCGTGTTGATGAGGTTAGCGAATGATTAGTGAAATTCCTAATTTTAAAGGCTTAAGAGTCTTAGTTGTCGGTGATGTCATGCTCGATTACTATTGGTCAGGTACAACAACACGAGTATCACCAGAAGCCCCCGTTCCTATTGTTAAAGTCTCAAAAAAGGAAGGGCGTGCAGGTGGGGCTGGGAATGTCGCATTAAATATTGCTTCGTTAGCGGCTAATGTTACTTTATTAGGTATTGTGGGGGATGATAAAGAAGCAAAAGAGCTGCAGGGCTTATTAGAAAAAAAACAAGTTAAGTGTGATTTTATAACCAGTCCAGATATACCGACGGCATGTAAATTACGGGTTGTTGCTCAGCATCAACAATTGATTCGTTTAGATTTTGAAGAGCCATTAATTGAATTTGATTATGAGCAATTACGAGAGCATTATCAAACAGCATTAGCGAATGCGGATGTCGTCATTTTTTCGGATTATGACAAAGGTGTTTTAGCGCATATTCCAGAATTGTTAACCCTGGCCAATGCTCAAGGTGTCAATAGCTTTGTTGATCCTAAAGGGACGGATTTTTCTCGCTATCAAGGGGCTACATTAATTACGCCAAACCGATCTGAGTTTCAGGCAGTTGTTGGTGATTGTCCTGATAATGAGCAGATTGTGAGTAAAGGCCAAGCACTGTTAGAACAATATAATATCGAAGCGTTACTGGTTACTTTAAGTGAGCATGGCATGGCTTTGATAAAACAATCAGAGGCTTATTTCTTACCGACTCATGCACGAGAGGTTTTTGATGTGACGGGAGCAGGTGATACAGTCATTGCAAGTATGGCTTTGGGTGTGGCTTCTGGCCTAGGTTTGCAGCATGCAATGCACTTAGCTAATATGGCTGCTGGAATTGTCGTCGGAAAATTTGGAACCTCCACGGTATCTACGCAAGAGCTACACCGTACATTACATGGCGATAAAGAAGATATTTTTGGGGTTGTTTCTGAAGATGAACTGAAAAAAGTTATAGAGTTTGCACAAAATAGTGGTGAAAGAGTCGTCATGACTAATGGTTGCTTTGATATTTTACATGCGGGGCATGTCGCCTATCTTGAGCAAGCAAAATTACTGGGTGATCGGCTCGTTGTTGCGATTAATTCTGATGAATCCGTGCGTGAATTAAAGGGAGATTCTCGACCCATTAATAAAGTCGATGATCGTATGACAATCATTGCAGCTCTGGGGTGTGTTGATTGGGTTATTCCTTTTTATGAGCAAACCCCCGAACGTATTTATAATAAATTTCTACCTAATGTGCTCGTCAAAGGTGGTGATTATAAACCTGAGGACGTTGTGGGGGGGGATGCGGTTATTAAGGCAGGCGGTAAAGTGCAAATTTTAGATTTTGTTGATGGTAAATCAACAACAAATACGATTGAACGAATAAAAACACAATAACAAACTTTTAAATACAAAACTTAAAAATTGTTTTTAGTAAAAATAGAAAGGCGTACATTATGATTATTGTCACTGGCGGTGCCGGGTTTATTGGTAGCAATATAGTTAAAACATTAAACCAACAAGGGCGTACTGATATTATCGTTGTTGATGATTTAACGGATGGTAAGAAGTTTTTTAATATTTCTGATTGTGATATTGCAGATTACTGGGATAAGGATGACTTTCTAGAGAAAATTCAAACTAAAAATGGCCTTCCTCCTAATATAGAAGTTATTTTTCATGAAGGTGCTTGCTCATCCACTACGGAGTGGGATGGTAAATTTGTGATGCAAAATAACTATGAATACTCCAAAACCTTATTGCATTATGCTTTAGATCATTCTATCGCTTTTATTTATGCATCATCGGCGGCTACCTATGGTGGTAATAAACAATTTACCGAAAGTAGAGAGTATGAGCAGCCACTCAATGTTTATGGCTATTCTAAATGGCAGTTTGATCAATATGTACGTAACCTTGATCTAAGTCATCATGATAATCAAATTGTTGGCTTACGTTATTTTAATGTTTACGGCCCTAGAGAGCAGCATAAAGGTAGTATGGCAAGTGTTGCTTTTCACTTGCACAATCAAATATTAAAGGGCGAAAATCCAAAGTTATTTGCGGGTTGTGATGGCTATGATGATGGCTGTCAATTACGTGATTTTATTTATATTGATGATATTGTTGCTGTTAATTTATGGTTATTTAATAACCCAAAGGTTAGCGGAATTTTTAATGTAGGCACAGGCAAAGCTCAAACCTTTAAGGATGTTGCTGAGTCAGTTATTGAGTTCCACCAAAAAGGTGAAGTTGAATTTATTCCCTTTCCTGATCATTTAAAAGGTAGCTATCAAAGCTATACAGAAGCCAATATGGAAAAATTACGTTCATCGGGTTATAGCGCTCCTTTTAAAACAGTTCAAGAAGGGGTCGCACTCTACTTGTCTTGGTTGACTGAACAGCATTAAATAATGAAGGAAGCTTCTACTTCTCCTGATAAAATTACAATACTGCGCATGTCTGCGATTGGTGATGCGCTGATGCTATTACCTGCGATTCGCTTATTAAAAAAGCAATTCCCAAATACACAAATTGACTGGCTTATTGATCGCCCGATCGCTTCATTATTTGCTGAAGTATCAGAAGTTAATATTGTGGCTATTGATAAACCGCGATCATTTAAAGATTATTGGCAGTTTAAAAAAAATGGGTCTAATAAAAATGTGGGTCAATTGATTAGCTTTCAAACCAGTATGGTGAGTAATTTAGTGATGGGACTTTTATCAGCCGACCATAAAACAGGCTTTGGCCGACCTTATTCACGAGAAGGGCATCGTTTTTTTACTAACACGGCCTATGATTTAAAGCCTAAATTACATCAAGTTGAGATATTCCACGCTTTAGTCGAGCATTTTTCGGGACTAGACGATAATGGAATGATAGCGAATAAGGATTTAATCCTGCCTTTGAATAATAACGATATATTATGGGGGAAGGAGAAACTCAAGTCTCACTCAAAATGGATTGCGATTAATCCGATGGCGTCTACTCAGGAAAAAACATGGCTAGAAAGCCATTATGTAAACCTTATAAAAAGTTTAGGTATGGAGTACCCTGAGTATCAAATTGTGTTAACCGGTGGACCTAGTGCACAAGAAATTCAATTTTCTCAATCAATACAATCTCAATTATCGAAGCCCTGTTTAAATTTAGTGGGTCAAACCTCATTAACTCAATTAGCGGCAATTTTGAAACAAGTTAATTTAGTTATTTCACCAGATACAGGACCGCTACATTTAGCCAATGCAGTTGCAACTCCGGTTATTGGGCTTTATGCAGTAACAAGGCCCGAATATATTGGTCCCTATAATCAATTACAAAACTGTATTGATTTTTATGCACAAACGGCTCAAAAAGTTCTCCATAAGACAGCAGAGCAATTGCCTTGGCAAAAGAAAATTTCAAGTTTGGATGCAATGAGTTCTATTTCTGTGGAACATGTCTTGAATAAAGTACACCAACAAAAATTATGAAGATTCTTATTTTTTCACCTGCTTGGGTGGGTGATATGGTCATGGCACAA
>ENA-OSET01000125-OSET01000125.1-sediment-metagenome-genome-assembly--contig:-NODE-125-length-87846-cov-5.030432_pt1 | contig 87846 bp, 76 predicted proteins | sample MGYA00237882_ERZ534229 | MGnify/ENA primary metagenome ERZ534229 (study PRJEB26408, sample SAMN06266212) | sediment metagenome | isolation source: Hudson Canyon methane seep mesocosm | place: USA:Hudson... | reverse complement strand
CCCATATGTCCATACCCCCTTCACCACCCGGACGGTTGCTTGAGAAGAATAGAGAGGTTCCATCCATAGATACCTGTGGATTAATACTCTGATACCCCGGAATATTTACTATGCTGTCTAATTTGTAAGATTCAAAAAATTTCAATTCGACTCCTCTTGCTAAGTATATGTTTTTCTCTTTTCGATCGTCATCGCTCCATCGGGTATAAAAAATAACATTATTGTTGTTAAACGATCCAGAAGCGTCATGTTTAGCTGAATTTAAAGGTCTACCAAAGTTATGCGCTAACCCCCATTGTGTAGAATCAATTATTTCTGTCCAATACAAATCAAGAAGAAATTCTGAGTTTTGCTCTAGAGGGTCAATTATTACACCGCCTTTTCTTGCACTGGAAAATATCATTTTCTCCTCAGAACCCCACCACATAGTTCCAAATGAAGATGTTCCTTTATTAAATACATTAGTATCAGCAAGTGAAACTGTAATTTCGGTTTTTAATTTACTATAGGCTTTGTAATATGCCCCAGTCAAATTAGATTTTGCCATTTTTAATAATTGCTCAGAACCCTTATTTGATTTAATATAATCTTCAAACACTTTAATTGCTTCATCATGCTTGTTGTTTTTCATTAATGAAACACCGTAATAATATTTATCGGAATCAATAGACCCACTATCAACAGCAGTTTTTAAATGTGGTTCTGCATGACTATAGTCATATGTAAAATGATAGCACATTCCAATCTGATGATGAATGTATTCATTCATTGAAATTGCAGTGTTGGAATCTAATTTTACATTCTTTTTGTTTAATTTTTGTGTTGATACAGTGGTTTCATATGGTAAAACTTGCGTAGATAATATTACCGAGTCGTTAAGTATTTTTTTATAATATTTAAGTGCAGAAAAGAAATCTTCTGAATTATAATATTTGTCAGCTTCTTTTAGCCAGGAAGTTTTTGATTGACCGTAAGTATGGATCGAACAAAACAAAAGGATTATTATAGTTAGTTGTTTCATTACAATCTTGGGCAAATTTTACCTTCTTTTGGTTTATAATTTTGTTTCATGTAGGTAAAGGAGATTTCAAATCCACCTCTTCCCGTTGAAAATGGTCTGAGCGTAGACGTATTAAAATCGTAGCTTACTTTTGCTATGTAGTGGCTTTTTCTAGCACCCACCGAAACAGATATTGCATCTCGATTTCTATATACCAAACCAGCCAGTAGATAAGTTTCCGCTTCATGTAAATAGAATCCAGCATCGATAGCAAAAGTTTGTTCTCTAAATGTGTTTTGTTGCATCACCAGTATTTTAGGTAATACAAATATGTGTTCTGTAACATTTACTCTTACCCCGGCATGCGTATAAAAACGCATTGGTAATTTATTAGGTCCGGAAAAGAAAGTTTCTGTTGGGGTTAATAAATTAAAAGCAGAAAAACCTATAAATGGATTAAATTTACTTAGCTGTTTACTGTAATAATACATAGCTCCAAAATTTAATTCAGGAATAACAATTGATTGCCCTGCAAAAAGTTCACTAGGGTCAATGGTGTTATCAAATCCACCTCCATTTGTTGTAGTATATTGATTGTCAAAGGTATGAAGTTGGTATTCTATAGATTTTTGTGTTCCTCCAAATTGAGTCCCCATAGAAATGTTGTGAAACTTATTTGCATCTATTGGAACTGTGTAAGCAGCTGAGGCAAGAGCTTGAAATGCATTGTAATTTCCAATTCCAGCTCTGAAATTTGAAAGTTGTGCTCCAAATCCCCATTTTTTGTATGGCATGTCGAAACTAATTAAACCAGTAGTATATGGCTTGAAATTTACAGCTTTCCATTGAGTTCGGTATTGGGTGTGAATTCTCCATTCTCCATCAAATACACCTGTCATTGAAGGGTTTAAGAATACAGGTGCCGCGTCATACATGGATAAATGAAAATCCTGTCCTTTGGTTTTTGTAACCGAACAAATTATTAATATGACAATAAGAATTCTCTTCATTACCTCATTAGTGTTACATCACCCGATTTTGAAATTATTCTATTTCCTGCTATTTCAACGATAAATGTCCAAGTATATACACCTATTGGAGCATCTCCTTCTTTGAATGTACCATTCCATCCTTCGTTTGCATCATTTGTGAAATAGATTAACTCTCCCCAATTATTATATACTTTAAAATCAACTTCAGTGAAAGGACCTCCTCGAATGATAAAAACATCATTTTCTCCATCTCCGTTTGGAGTGAATGCAGTAGGTAGTACCGGAAGTAATGCAACTGAAATAACTTGACTTGTAGTGTCAATACAGCCATTTATATCAGTGACAGTTAATGTGACTAAGTAGTCTCCACCATCTGCATAACTATAAATTTCGTTTTCATCGTTACTACCCGTGCCATCTCCAAAATTCCAATACCATTGATTAATTTGATCTCCAGTAGATAGGTCGGTAAAATTGATGTCTTCCAGTACTAATGCAGGATTTGGGGTCATTGAAAAGTTTGCAATTGGTCCAGGAAGTACATTGAAAACATCATTATAGGTGCCTATGCAGCCTTGATTAGATGTGACTTCCAAAGAAATTGGGTAGGAACCTTGATTGCCAAATGTGTAGATAGGGTTTTCTTCTGTACTCGTAAAATCACCATTATTAAAATTCCAATCCCAGCTGGCTATAGTTCCGTATGCAATTTGCGATTGATCTGTAAACTGAGTTTCCTGATTTTCACATGCTGGGTAAATGTATAAATCAGCTACGGGTACTGGGTAAACGATTACATCATGGTAAACAGTGTCATAACATCCATTTGTTGAACTAACTATTAATTCAACATTAAAAGTATCTGCAACTGCATACGGATGAACTGGATTTGCGGCAATTGAGTTATTCTGATCTCCAAAATCCCAAGTCCACGTATTAATCGTTCCATCGTTTGTCGATGAAATATCGTTAAGTATGGTGTTTTCTCCAACACAAGCAGTTGTAAAAGAGAAGTCAGCTGTCGGTTGTGGCTTAAAGGTAACCTTTAAGGTATCTTCATCAGGGATACACCCAAAGTTAGCTGTTGAGGTAAGTATTAAGTCGATATTTCCTGCTGATATATCTGCTGCTGAAGGAGCATATATTGTTGAGAGAAATGCGGTTCCAGGATTAAATAATCCAGTGCCAGTAGATGACCAGATTCCAGTAGGGTTGGTACCCGATATTGCGCCGTTTAATTGTATGAATTCATTCGAACAAAAATCTTGGTCCAAACCTGCGGTTACTGAAGGAGGATTCACAAAAGTAATTCTTAGAGTGTCATGCTCGATAGGGCATATTCCTGATACAGTTTCTAAAACGATATCAATATAACCATTTGTCGTGTCAACCGGACTCATGGTATATACAGTATTTAAAGCTCCAGGAGTAGTAACCGTGCCAGCCCCCAATACAGTCCAATTTGAAGAAAATCCATTTGAAACTGTTCCATTAAGATCTATAGTTGCAATATTAGAGCATAAAGTATCCACAGAGGTTATATTTACCTCAGGTTTGTCCAATATTGTTACAAGAAGACTATCTGATACGGCTAGACAATTACTATTATTGGTTGACGTAAGGGTTATTGTTAACGAGCCGGTAGCGGTATCGGCAGAACTAATTAGGTAATCACCATTCAAATCTGTTTCGATTGGATTAAAAATTCCAGAACCTGATGTAGACCAAGTACCTGTTGTAGTTACTCCTGTTACAAGACCTGAAAGGTTAATACTGCTTTCACTCGAACAAATAACTATGTCAGCTCCAGCGACAACTCCGGGAGGGTCCGTAAAAAACAAAACCACAGTGTCTTCATCATTTGGACAAGCAAAGAAACTTCCAGCGGAATTAAGATACAGAATAACACTATCTGCAGATAAATCTGTTGGCGATGGAGTATAAGTAGTGCTAAGATTTCCAGAATTTCCAAAAGCTCCACCATTTCCTCCAGACCAAGATGCACCGGCTGCATATGATAGTGTTCCAGAGATCGGCACTGCTCCAATGTTGTTTTTGCAAAATGAATCATCACCTCCAGCTGAAACTATAGGGGATTGAATAAAATCAACAACTACGGTGTCATATATGGGATCACAATTTCCTGTTGATCCTAAAATAAAAGTTAATGTTCCTTGAGAGTAATCACTAGCAGTTGGAGAGTACGTAGTAATAAGATTGGTTGGATTGTTTATGGTTCCTGATCCATTCAGAATTTGCCATTCACCTGTTATTGTACCACCAGAAACACTTCCAAGTAGGTTAACAACAGGTTCTCCATTACATAAGGTAATATCATCACCTGCTTCAGTAATTACTTTTCTGTTGAATTGAGATAGATAGTGGTACAGACACCCACCAGTAGCTGAACCGTTAATGACTCCTAAAGAAAATAAATCAGTTGTATTAACCACTAGAGGTGCAGATCCAACTGGTACTTCTACAGTGGTAAAAGGAATTTGGGCTCCCATCCAAGCTCCTCCAGTACCAGGGACTGGGCTAAAGTCAGCTGCTTGAATTGGAACAGCAGAACCATCCATTAAGAAGTTTCCTTCGGCTCCAGCTGGGCATAAAATATCAAGTAAGAAACTAAAACCATTGGACCTAGAATAACTTACTTGGTCTGATCCAGCGCAGTTTAATGGTGGAAGCAGAGCTTCTCCGAGCTCACATCCGTAACCAGACATGTGTAATACGTAGACGTTTTTATCCGCTGCGATATACGTTAGCTGTTCAGTAATACTATATTGGTAGGTGTCTCCTTGGTTTAACAAAGCATTTGTTACCGTAATACCATTGTCAATTGTTAAAGCAGTAAAGTTTTCTGTAGCAACAATAAATGCGGACTCATCTGATCCCGCATTTAGGAATCCTTTGTTTACAATGTACTCTTTACCAATAACATCAGTAGGGACAATTTGATCACCTAATAAGTCATAACAACCTCCACCGCCAGATGGATTTACGGAATCATCATTAACAGTTACTGATATTTTTTTATCTGAAGTAATTACTGATCCAGCTAAACTTTGTCCAGAAACACTAGTAGCTTGAGTAATATTCTGACAAGTGTAAACTTGTCCAGCTATAGGTAAGTACACGGAATAAGTAACATTAGCTGGATGACCTCCAACAACATCACACTTTGGTGTTATGTAAATTGTGGTGTTATCTTCCGCTGCAACAACTGAAAAGAATTGGTAAGGTTGAATTTGACCTCCACCTAAAGTTTTATTATTCCAAAGTGTTTGAAACGGGGTGATAAATTCATATCCCATCCCATTTTGACCTTTTAATGAATAGGTTTCTGGATTATTTCCAGATGATTGAAAGTCATAAACTGCAACCACTGGGAAATCTGAAGTGATTTCAAAACCTCTATTGATTACAGAATCGGCTGGTTTGCTTTCTAATGAATCAAGTAAATGTGAAACATACTTAGAGAATAAGGTGTTAGGAGCTACGATAAATGTAGTATCATAAACAGAAGCAGGTTGTCGAAGTCTAATAGTTGTTGCATTTGTAAATGTAGAAAAATGAAATGCCATTGGTACATTACTAGCGTGATCTGGAGTAACCCACGGTGCCGCAAACCAAAATACAGTATCCACTTGCGCAGCAGCTTGTTTATTCCCAAATGAGATAAATGCAGTTATTATTAATATAATTTTTATGGCTTTCATATTAGCAATGATTTTAACGGCAGCTATTTGTTTTTCATCTTTTCATTTAATTCATCCATTATACTTTTGTTTAGCTCTTCATCTTCTTCATCTAATGTAGGTTTGTTTGGTGTGGTAACAAAAGATATTACTAGCTCATGTGAACCAGATTGGTACTGACTAATTTTTCCAACCGAATAGTCAAAACCATAACCAATACTTAATCTGTCTAATATTTTATATCCTAATACAATACCGGCTGCATCTTTAGATCGGTAGGTAATTCCTGCCCAGCATTTATTGTCAAAAGTAGCTTTTAACATTGCTGTCCATTGCATCGGGGTAGGGTTTACGTATTTAATCATCAAACTAGGTTGGATGACCATTTTTCTCTTATCTATTCTATGGTTGTAACCTCCAATTAATGTAAAGTGTTTTGAAAGATTTTGATTATACGATGTAAATTGAATAGATTTTCCTAATAAATGCTGTATTGAGCCCATAAAGAAAAAATCTTCTGAATACAAATGAAATCCAGAATGCAAATCCAAAGCATTTGCGGCCAATATATTTCCTGTTAAAATTTCATCTCCTTCATCCGCTACCTGTGCATCATACAGTTTAATTCTGTATTGAACATAGCCAGGTTTAACTCCAAATCCTAACTTAATCTTTTCGTTTAATTGAAAATGTTGCGCATAGTTTATATAAATTCCGGTGTTTTGAACAAGGCCTGTCTTGTCAGAAATCAATGATACTCCATATCCAACCTTTCCTTGGTTCAAATATGAACCATAATAGTTAGCTAACATTGTAGCAGGAGCTCCTTGGAACCCTGACCATTGATTTCTTAATGACATATTTGCTACATGCCGATCCTTACTCCCAGCAATTGCCGGATTGTAGTAATAGTCATTCATTAAAAAATTAGTCGAGACAAATTGTTGTTGACCATTGATGTTTGATGAAAACAGCAGTATTACAAATATGTAGTGTAGTTTTTTCACCTTATTTATTTACACTTTTTAGGACTAAAATTGTTCCAGTGAATGGTTCTGGATTGGATTCGTGATTCAGATTTATTACGTAATAGTATGTCCCATCTGGAACTAATTCCATGTCAAAAGTTCCATCCCAAGGAGTTTGATATCCTATCGAAGTAAATATTTGTTGCCCCCATCGATTGAATATTTCAACCGCTGCATCAGGGTATAGAAGATTAATAAAGTTCAGCTTCCATACATCGTTCTTCCCATCACCATTTGGAGAAATAGCGTTTGGGATTAGCGTGCTAATTTCTGTTGTAACCGTGTTTATTTTGATTAAGATACTAGCACTATCTGTACACCCAAAGGCTCCAGTCACGTGCTGTGTTACAATATAAGCACCATTTACCCAATATGTGTTCGACGGGTCCTGAAGGTTTGATGTACTTCCTTCTCCAAATTCCCAAAAATAATCAATAGCATTAAAGCTGGTGTCAATAAAATCGAATTCTGCTCCAATGTTTAATCCATTTGTTGTGTTATAATAAAATCCAGCTTGGGGTCTTTCAGGTATCGTTATAGTATTAACTACCGAATCTATGCATCCGTTGTAAGTAGTAACTATTTGTGTGATTTCAAAATCATCACTGCCAATAAAATTTTGAGTAGGATTAGGATTAGAGGAGGTAGACCCTTGGCCTCCAAAATCATATATATAAGTATTTATTGAATCTAAGTCAGTAGTAGACGCGTCAGTGAAACTTATTTCCACATCTGATCCTGTGCACGAGACTTCAAAGGTAAAACCAGCTATTGGTAATTCATGAACCGTTACTGGGATGAGCACAGTGTCAGAACATCCTACATTAGTAGTAACGATTAATTGAACATCAAATGTTCCATAAGAATTATATGTATGTGAATAATTCTGTAAATTAGAAGTGAATGTGTCATCAAAATCCCACTCCCAATTTGTAATTGTTCCATAACCAGGAAGGGAAGCATCGTTAAAATCTGTTGCCTCGTTTAGGCAAACATCAGTTGCGGAAAAGTTTGAGAAAGGAGCTGCTACAAAGTCAATTTGAACAAAGTCGCTTTCTGAATTACAGGTATTATTATTTGTAGAGGTGAGTGTAAGTACTAAGTTTCCTGACGAAATTTCTGCTGCGGTGGGTGAATAGGTTGCACTTAAATCTGTTTCACTATTTGTATAGTTCCCTAAGCCTCCTGACCAAATTCCGGTAGTTGTTGGACCACTTATTGCTCCTTGTAATTCCACTGAGTTTTCATTTACACAAGCAATAATGTTGATGCCTGCATCTGCTACTGGCGATTCAGTAAATATTACTTTAACGCTATCCAAAGCTCCTGCACAAGTCCCATTATTGGTTGATTCCAAATATAATGTGATTTCACCACTACTAATATCTGATGGGCTAGGTTGGTACGTTGTAATTAGTAATAAATTGTCAGGTGAAAATAAACCATTTCCCGTTGTAGTCCATTTACCAGATGTAGTCGGACCAGAAACACTTCCTGAAAGTGCAACGTTCGCATTATTTGAGCATACCCAAATAGTATCAACTCCTGCTTCAACCGTAGGTGCCCCCGTTATTGTTATTACCATAGTGTCGGTTTCCACATTACAAGAACCAAAACCTGTTGCTGTAAGCACAAGGGTTACTGTTCCATTAAGTGTATCTGTTGGAGAAGGAATATAGCTTGTGTTTAAGGTGCTGTTATTGGGTGCAAAAGTTCCAGTTCCTAAGGATGACCATTCTCCAGTGGTAGCACCACCTGATATATTCCCATTCAAAAGTGCTATTGCATTATCGGCACAAACTGTTTGATCAGCAGAGGCATTTACTATTGGTGATGGTTCAACAGTTACTATAATAGTATCTTTATTAACTGGGCAAGGTCCTGTTGAAGTAAGAATTAATTCAATTGGGCTAACTAGAGTATCTAGAGGACTAGGGATGTATTCATTTATTAAATTGTCTGAACTTAAAAGAAAACTACCAAAACCAGTTCCACTCCAATAGCCGGTAACAGAACCTCCTCCAATTATTCCAGATAAGTTTAAGTTTGAATTTGCACACGTTACAGCATCATTACCTGCATCAACCAATGGGTAGGAATTAAACTCAGATAGGTAAGTGTATTTACTTCCATTTCCGTTAGCTCCATTTATTATTCCCATTCCAAAAATATCTCCAGAATTAGTAACCTTATTATACGAATTCAAAGGGATGTCAGTTGTATTGAAATAAATCATTCCAACCTTGTACTCACCAGCAGTTCCTGGTACTAATTCAAAAGAGGATGAATTTATCAAAGACGAATTTCCGTTGATTTCAAACATGCCTTCAAATCCAGTTCTTGTGTAAAGAATTAATCCTAGAGAGTCACTAGATGACCGCGTAAAGGAATTGGAATATTTCCCTGCGCAATATACATTTGGAACTTGTGAGCCTGAGAGATTACATCCTGACCCTGTTGCGTGCCATAGGTAGACAGGTTTAGAGGTGTGAATATAATTAATAGTGTCGGATAGAACATATTCATACGTTTCACTCCAATTAATTAATGACGATGTTGTGCTGTTGTTATCAATTGATAAACTTGTGCCGTTTTGAGTGCCTAGGATGTAGATTCTTTCTGAATCATTGTTTCCTTTGTGAATAATGAAATCGGTGCCAGCGTAATCTGCAGAGGTAATTTGATCTCCCATGGAAGAGCTGCATCCTGAGTGGCTTAACGCACCACTAAAGCAAGTTATGGAAATAGGTTTATCTGATGAAACGATAGACCCAGCTAAGCTAGATGACGCAGTAACATTTATGTCTCTTGCGCTGTATGTTTCACCTTCATTTAATGTTATCGAATAACTCACATTAACAGGATGTCCAACAATATCGGTTCTAGGTGTTATTAACACTGTAGTCCCATTTTCAGTACCGACAATATCAATTGATGTAAAAGAAACAGGAGTAGTTACTGCATTGTCCCAATGTTTTTGAAATGGAGTATAAAAGTTAGTTCCTAGGCCTTTGTTTCCCTTTAGAGAAAACATTTCTTTGTTGGCTGTAGCGTTTAACTCGTAAAATGCTGTAATTTCTGAAGATGAAGTAATTTTCAAACCATTATTTGAAACCACATCTGCACCAGGGCTTTCAATTGAAGTCAGGAATGGCGTAAGATTGAGGCTGTCAACATCATTTGCGGGAATGTTTAAAGTAATTGGAGTAAACCCTCCATTTGCTGGTTGCGAAACCGTTACAGTTGAGGCGTTGTTATAGGTTAAAAACCTTAAATATATTGGGCTGTCACCTACCGAAGTTGATATCTCTGGTGCTGCAAACCAGAATATAGTATCTTGTTGTGAAAAACCAGACACAGAACTCAATAAAGTCGCTAAAGCCAATAGGGTTTTAGTTGTTCTTTTTACAGCAAACTTTCTCATTAAATTTGTTAACACACGTACGAAAATAACTAAATTCTTTTTAATTTCAATGCTTTAATTGTAGGTAATCAAAATAGATTGATTACACATGTAACATGTAGGTTATCATTATGAATGATAAGGAATAGTTGATTGAATAATTCTGAGTGTGAGGATTTGTTATTATAAAACCATGTTTCCCCATTGAATAATAGTATTATACCCTCTTTCGATAAAATAATTGGCATCTTCAATAGAACCACATGCCATAATGAAATCTCCTCCCCAAGCCCCAAGTGATTTGATGCTATTTGGATACATTGGAAATAGTTTTTCTTTTAAAGTGTCTTGTTCAAGAATATTAGATATGAGATCTTCATGTTCATTCATTGCAGCCTCCCACTGTTGTAAAGTATCTGCTTGAATAAATTTATTTGTTATTTGATTGAGTGATTCAATACAATCTTGTAATTCAATTTCTGTTTTTATATCATTATATGATGTAACAGCGTCAAAACTATTTTGCTTTTTATTTAAATGAACAAAAAAGACTTGATTCAAAAAAGGTTTGTCCAATAGTACTGAAGTAGTTGTTTGCGTCTTATTTTGTGTCGAATATAAAATAGGGCTATTTGTATTTGCACAAGCAATGTCATAACCACTTCCATTGGATACTTTAAAATGCAATTCAAAAGGATCTACTTGAGCCCATTGCGCAACATTGTTTATTAATGTAGAGCTAGAACCTAACCCCCAATTTCTAGGGAAATCTAAATTAGTTTTGACTTCAATTGAATTGGTTTTAGTTAAAAAAGTAGGGTCTAGCTCTCGAACAGAAATTAATAATTTTTGCAACCACTTTGATTTATTCTGATTAGAGGATTTTTCAATTGAAAAGTCTGCAAGAGAAAAATGAACGTCAAGCCAGCATTGATTGTCGTAAGTCCAGCTTTTCCAAATTAATTGAGAGCCTTCTTCGGTTTCTTTTACAGATAATGATTGTCCTTTTTGCGTAGGTATCGCTATTGCTTTGGCGCCATCAATAACAAGATATTCTCCTGTTAGAAGTAATTTTCCGTTACTATAGAAAGTTTGTGGTTGCATTCTTTGGTAAAAATAAAAAAGAGAGGTGATTAAACCTCTCTTTTTATTAATTATCCTCTCCTTCTTCTTCGGCTTCTATCTCCGCCACCGCCACCACCGGTGCCTCCGCTATTTCCTTTTCTGTGAGAACTTCCACCACCACTTCGGCTTCCACCTCCGCTACCTTTGTATCCACCGCCTCCGCGACTTCCACCACGATTCCCGCCTCTGCTGCCATTTCGGCTCCCGCTTCCGCCTTTTTTATCTCCGGCAAACTCTACTTTTAAACCTTCTCCGTTAAATTCAGCACCTCTCATACCTTGTAAAACTTGATCAGCGAACTTTTTATCAACTTCAAAGAAAGAAAACTCTCTAAACAAATCTATTCTTCCAACTTCTCCTGAACTTATGTCAGAATGTTGGCAAACCAATCGAAGTACCGCGCCTTTATTTAAACCACCTTCTTCACCTTGGTTAACATGAAAACGTTGTTTGTTCTCATCGTTTCTATCTCTATTTCTACCTCTATCCCTACCAGCATCTCTATCACCTCTTTCTCTATCTCTTGAAGATACTGAAGCATTTAAGTCATATGATTTCTGGTAATACGCTAACATTGGATTAAACTCAGAACTCACGAACAACTTAATGATATCTTCTTTCTCTAGGTCTTCAAATTGCTCCAGGATTGCAGGTAAATATTTACCTAATTCTTCTTTTACTTCTGTTGTTTTAACCGTTTCAATTAAGTGAAATAACTGTGCTTTTGAAACTTCATCACCTGAAGGTATTTCTCCTTTCTCAAATTCTTTTCCAATAATTCTTTCAATAGATTTAATCTTTCCAATTTCTCTAGGAGAAACCAAAGCTACCGAAATACCATGTTTACCAGCACGAGCAGTTCTTCCACTTCGGTGCGTGTAATTTTCAACTTCTTCAGGAAGGTTATAATTTACAACATGTGTAATATCATTAACATCAATACCACGAGCAGCTACATCAGTAGCAACTAGCATTTGTATTGCTTTCTTTCTAAATTTCCCCATTACAGCATCCCTTTGACCTTGAGATAAATCTCCATGTAAAGGTTCGGCGCTATAACCGTCTTGCATTAATTTATCGGCAACTTCCTGTGTAGCTCTTTTTGTTCTACAGAAGATTACGCCATATATGTTTGGGTGTAAATCTAAAATTCTTTTTAAAGCTGGATATCTGTCACGTTCCTTAATTGTGTAATAAACATGCTTAAGATTTGCAGCAGTTGTATTTTTTGTTCCTACAGTAACCTCAAAAGGGTTATTCATGTAGTTTTTTGCAATTTTTGCCACTTCTTTAGGCATTGTTGCAGAAAATAACCAAACATTTCTTTGCTCTGGAGTTTGTTCTAGAATGGAATCAATGTCTTCTTTGAAACCCATGTTAAGCATTTCATCTGCCTCATCTAGTACCACAACATTTACTTCACCAAGTTTGATGATCTTACGTTTCATCATGTCGATTAATCGACCTGGTGTTGCAACTACAATTTGTGCTCCACCTCTTATTTCTCTAGCTTGTGTGTCTATGCTTGCACCACCATAAATGGTAGCAATTTTAGCACCTTTAACATGCTTCGTAAACGTTTTCATGTCAGAAGCAATCTGCATTCCCAACTCTCTTGTTGGTGCAACAATTAATGCTTGAACATGTTTTTTTGTGAAATCTGTTAATTCAACAATCGGTAAACCAAATGCTGCCGTTTTTCCTGTTCCTGTTTGCGCTAAGCCTACTAAATCTCTTTGGCTACTCAATAATTCAGGAATCGCCTCTTCTTGAATGGGCGTCGGTTTTTCAAATCCTAAATCGTTTAACGCTTGTAAGACCTCCGGACGGAGACCCAAGTCTTTAAATGTCATATTTTTTTATAAAAATTTTTGCAAAAATAGACTAATTAATTCGATATAGCACTAGAAAAGCAAGTCCTACCTTAATAATATAGATAGAAGGCAAAAAAAATCCCACCGAAGTGGGAGCTAAACCGATAAGCCGGGTTCTGTCGAGTCCTATCATTTATCTAGGCCCAATATCACTACTGGGCTCAATCAACCTACCCTCCAAGTCGAGCGAGCAGCTCTTCATTCCGACACGTCGGAAATCCCTGGTTTATTTGGTTTTTCAGCATATGAGGTTTACCAAGCTACCGATGTCACCATCAATACTGGTGGGCTCTTACCCCACCTTTTCACCATCACCGTTTTGAACAAGTTCAAACTTAGGCTGTTTGTTTTCTGCGGCACTATCTGTCTACTATAGATAGTAGCCTTCCCGTTAAGAAGCATATTGCTCTACGCTGCCCAGACTTTCCTCTCCGATTTGCATCGCAGCGATAAGATAGTTTAGCCTTGCAAAGATATTGACAATAATGGGATTGACAATAAAAAAGATTTTAAATTGAATTATATACTGTACAACTAATCGCCTTGTGATCACTTAATTCTTGTTGATGAGTTACAAAATTACAAGAGCCAAAATAATCATCGTACCAGATGTAATCTATGCGTAAAAAGGGATAATTGCCGATATAAGTTCCACCAATTCCGTTTCCACTTACCGTAAAAGCATCGTTTAATTCAGATGAAAATTGGTTGTATGAATAAGAAATAGGCGTATCATTCATATCAGAACACACGATTACCGGATAGGGAGAGCTTTCCACTTCTTTTAAAACAGAATTACTCTGCGAAACTCTTTTTTCGAATCCAATTGCTAATCGCCCTAGAATTTTTTGTTCTGCTATTTTTTGTCCCTGATTAATTGGGTTTCCTTTGCCTCCTATGTAGTCATAATCTTCTGATTGAAAACGTATAGAACCTAAGTGCGCATTAAATATTCGAACAGTGTCTGTTTCTCTTTTAATATCTACGTATATGCAATTGTTACTACCATCATTTTTAAAAGGAATAATACCAGAATTAATTATTGGATATTTAGAATAAATAGCTGATCCAAAGTTAGAATAGTTATTGTTTTTGCTCGACTCTTTTACTTTGGTTGTGAAGTGTTCGAAATAGTGTTTTGATTCAAGTAGTTGCAATAAAGTGTCTCTTGTGTCAAGTTGGTTGCCGCTGGAGTAGTAATATTCTTGAAAACAGATTACATCAGCATCCTTATCTTTTAAAAAGGTAAGGATTTTATCTCTAGTTTTTTCATTTTTTGTCCAATTGTATAAATCAAATAATCTCACATTGTAGCTCATTATTTTTAGAGATACGGCGTTTTCAGGTACGCCTGAACTCCAAAATGTAAGTTGGACAAATCTACTTGTGTGATACGACCCTCCCAACAATACAATTAAAGAAATAAGGAAATATTTATTCCTTTTATATAACCAGTATATAAAGAATAACATATTAGTAAATAATGCAAAAGGGAATCCAAGTCCCATAAAAGAAAAGAAAGTAGTGTATTCAGGATTAATGTAAAATGTTAAACATGAAAATACCAAGCAAAATGAACAAAGGACATTGAGGATGAAAAGAAATTTTCCAAGACTACTTAAATTCTGATATGGTTTTGTTTTTCTGATATTCAAATTTATTAGAATTCAGATAAAAACCTCTTTTCTTCAATGGATAAGCATTCATATCCTCCGACTTTTATTTTATCCAAAATAGCATCCAAGTGTGCTTGTTTATCTATTTTCTGACTGTTATATTCTTTGTCATCTCTTGGAGGTGTTTTTTTGAAAGAAGCCTTTTTTGATTTTTTAGGTTTTCTGTATTTAGAATGAGCGACCCTTATTTTAGGGGCTTTTTTAAAAATTCCAACGATTCGCCTCATTAGCTTATCAAACCAAGTAGCCATATCCTTTCCTTTCTTTAATTGGATAATATACAAAAACCCCCATAATGCTCCTCCAAGATGTGCGAAGTGCGCTGTTCCATCTCCCGACCCTAGACTCATTAAGTCAATTAATCCATAAAGTATTGCAATAATATATAGTTTTACTTTAATAGCACCAAAAACATGTACCTCTACATTAGGAGCGTATGTTGCTATAGCAGCTAATATTGCCATTACAGAAGCCGATGCACCAAGCATTGGAATATGGGGTTTGTCTCTTAGTAGTGGAATAATATTGTGCGCACCAAAATATATTAAAGCTCCAACAATTCCACCAAGAATATAAATACTCAACATTTTTTTTGTTCCGAGATATTGTTCCAGCATTTTCCCCATAAAGAAAAATATGATCATATTCATTAGCAAGTGCATGAGCCCACCATGCATAAACATATAGGTTATTATAGTCCACGGTCTGGAGAAAAATTGACTGGGATCTGAAGAAAACGAAAACCAATGGGTAGGAGTAAATACAGTGCCATGATTAGTATTCACAAATAAATCGTCCCATTTCATTAATAGAGCAATAGTTGCTATTAGGCCAAATGCTACAAATACAATTACATTAATGAATATCAATTTGATAAACATTCCGCCAGATTTGAACTGATATTTTAAATTATCTAGAATGTTAGCCATTAGAAGAATTGATTTTTTTGTCTTTGCCAAATAATTACCATTACAATGCCAACAAGTGCACCCCCTAAGTGAGCAAAGTGGGCTACATTATCGTTTGGGTTATTTGAAATGCCTGAAAATAATTCGATAGCAGCATACCCCATTACAAAGTATTTGGCTTTAACTGGAACCGGTATAAACATTAAATAAAGTTCTGTATTTGGGAATAAGTACCCATACGCAGCAAGCAGCCCAAATACGGCTCCAGAAGCACCAAGCATTGGAGTGTTTGTTTTTCCTTCTAAAAATTGATTCATTAAAGCTTCAGCATATAATCCACCTTCTTTTATTGTTGACGGATCACTTAACAATTCTTCAATATGGTAAACCATACTTTTACCATCTAGTGTTAGAGAATTTGAGCCCACGTAGTTTGACCTAAACTCTACAAATAAAGAACTACTTGGGTTTTGGATGAAATCATTGATGAAATTAGTCATTTGTGATATATCCCAATACTTATATAATTGATAAATAACAGCAGCTCCGATCGCCGTAGATAAATAGTAAATTAAAAACCTTTTCGCTCCCCATCTATTTTCTAATTGAGCTCCAAACATAACCAAGGCAAACATGTTAAAGAAAATATGCATGAATCCTGTTGTGCTGTGCATGAAAAAGTGCGTAGCCAATTGCCAAGGTTTGAATTCTTCTGAAGCTATTGGATATAGTTCAAGTTTGGTCATTATACCAGGTACAGCAAATTGGGCTACAAAGAACAATACATTAAGAATTAATAAATTCTTAACTACAGGTGACATATTTCTAAATAAGTTCTGTAACATTATTTTTTGTCAAATCGTTGGTCTAATTCTTCTTCGTTTATCTTTATTATAATTGGTTTCCCATTAGGAGAATGATACGGAGTCTCACAAGCAAATAGTTGATCTACTATTGTGTTCATTTCCTCAGAGGATAATTTACGATCATTTTTAATGGATGAAGATCTAGCAAGTGACATTGCTAGTGCATTTTTATTGTTAGCAGAAATTTCGTTGGCGTTGTTTTTTATTTGCTCTATAAATTCTTCAATTATTTTTTCACAATTAGCTTCTTCCACTCCAATTGGAAGCCCATTAATAGCAAGCGTATTTTTGCCAAATACTTCAATGTCGAATCCGATGTTTTTTATTTCGTTGAGCACCTCTCTAATTAATTCAAAGTCACTGTTGTTTAATTCAATTGTTTTTGGGAACATCAGTTTTTGTGTTTCAGCAGTATTTCTATTTAATTCAAAAATAAATTGCTCAAACAATATTTGTTGATGCGCTCTTTGCTGGTTGATGATTAATAAACCGGAACTAGTTTGCGTTAATATAAATTTTCGATGTAATTGATAGGTTTTAATCTCCGTTTCAGCATCTACTAGTCCTGACCAATTTTGTTCCAAACCTGTGTTGCCTGAAATATTATCAGAACTTTTAACATTTTGCGACTTGTTTTGGTCAAGAAAATCCAAATTAGCACTTAATTGTTGCTGTGAAATGTTCTTTTTCTTAAAAGAATTAATGGAACTTCCTTTGTTAGTTTCAAATGGATTGAAACCTGGATTTACTTTTATTACAGGTTGCACTATTGTCTGCCCTTCCTTAAGTGGAGGTACATTAAAGGATGTTTCTTGTGTGAAATCTAATGAAGGTGCAATGTTGTATTTTCCAAGTGAATTTTTAACAGCAGAATTAATAATTGCATAAATCGATTTTTCATCTTCAAATTTAATCTCGGTTTTTGTAGGATGAATGTTTATGTCAATTGTATTCGGTTCCACTTCAAGGTAAATGAAGTAGGAAGGGAATTGGTCTTTTGCTATGAGCTCTCTAAACGCAGAAGTAACAGAATGATTTAGATATGTGCTTTTAATAAATCGATTATTAACAAAGAAAAATTGTTCACCCCTTGTTCTTTTGGAGAATTCAGGTTTAACGATATATCCTGTTACATTTAGAATGTTGGTGTACTCTTCTATTGGAACTAACCTATCGTTGTATTTTTTCCCCAAAACATTAACAACACGTTGGCGAAGACCACTTGAAGCAAGATTAAAAACCTCATTTCCATTGTGGTTCATTGTAAAGTGAATGTCTGGATGAGTTAAGGCTACACGCTCAAATTCATCAATAATATGGCGCGTCTCAACACCATTGGATTTTAAAAAGTTTCTTCTTGCTGGAACATTGTAGAATAGATTTTTTATAGAAATACTTGTTCCATTATTACAGCCAACGGGTTCTTGAGAAATGATTTCACTTCCTTCAATAATAATTTGAGAACCAAGATCTATATCAACTATTTTGGTCTTTAACTCAACGTGTGCAATAGCAGCCATTGATGCAAGGGCTTCTCCTCTAAAACCTTTTGTCTTAATAGCAAAAAGGTCATCGGCATTCTTAATTTTGGAAGTTGCATGCCTTTCGAAACTCATTCGAGCATCTGTTTCAGTCATCCCACAACCATTGTCAACAACTTGAATCAGTGTTTTTCCTGCATCCTTTATTATCAAATCAATTTTTGTGCTTCCTGCATCGACAGCATTTTCCAATAATTCCTTTACAGCCGAGGCAGGTCTTTGAACAACTTCTCCAGCAGCAATTTGATTGGCAACATGATCGGGTAATAATTGAATGATATCTGACATTGATTATACCTCCAATTATTATTTGGTAAGAGCTGTTATCATACCATCTAGATTATTGAATATGAAGTAAAAGCCGATTAAAAGAATACCAAGGATCACGAGTAATCGCAAGTTTGAGAAAACAGTAGCATTACTTCTATATGCTGAAACTCCTTTATCTTGCATATTCGCTCTAAAATTTATTTCTCTCTTTTTACTAGGGTCATTCTGTGAAACTCCCAATTCATCAGCAATAATTTTTTTCCTTTTTTCAAAACGTTCTTTATCCTCGTCAAAAACGCGAGGAGTAAACTCAAAGCGTTTATGCTTAGGAAGTTTAATCATACTGAATTTAGAAAAGGGTGATTTCATAGTCTACAAAGATAATGGTTATTTCTGGTTTTTATTGTTATAAAATTACAACAAATTCTATTCCTCGTTTTAAATTAAATTCTGATGCGATGGAACCTATAAAAGTATAGGCGTGATATTAATTATAAATAATTAGAGCTTACATTATTGTATAAAAGGCTTTGGTTAATGCGATATAGTGCTGGCTGTAATCATGTCTTTTTCCTGTTTCAATAATAAGTGATTCGGTAATAGTGGGTGTTGCTGTTTTAGTTAATTCGAATGCAAATCGATGTGCATTTTTATGTGGTACTGGTTGTACTTTACATATCCGTTTTAAATAAAAACCTTCTTTAATTGCTGTTTCGATGCATTTCTCAGCATTTTCTACCGGAAGAATTAGGTGCAGTACTCCATTATTACTTAGGTGGTTAGAGGCGAAATTTAGAATATCCGAATAATGTAGTGAATCTGTATGCCTCGCTTTTATTTTTCTTCCAGAATTAGACTTTAAACTATTTTCAAAAAAAGGAGGGTTGGAAATAATAGAATCAAATTTTAAAGTCGGTGTATATTCCTGAAGTGAACTCTGAATAATTGTTATTCTACTGGTCCAAGGACAGTTTTTAACATTGAAATTTGCATCGATTAATGCTTTTTCGTCAATTTCAATAGCTGTTATTGCCGCTGAGCTATTTCTTTGGGCAACCATCATGGCGATTATTGCAGTTCCTGTTCCTATATCTAAAATGTTATTTGCTTTGCTTACGTCAGACCATGCACCCAAAAGAGCTCCATCTGTGCCAACTTTCATGGCAGCATTCTCTTGTCTGATAGCAAATTGTTTAAAACGAAACATTGAATAATTTTATTGATAAATGTCTAGAAGACCTTCTGGAATATTAACGAAAAACTGTTTTTTGTCTCTGTCTACTTTAATAAAGGTATGATCGTTTAATGGAATTAAAGCTTCTGTACCGTTGATATCTACCTCTAGTAGCATATTTCCTGGATTGTCAAGTATTGTAATGATACTCCCAATATTTCCTTTTTCGGTATCGACTAGTTCAAACCCTTCGATTTCGTGATAATAAAAATGTTTATTGTCTAGTTCGGGAAGTACTTCTATGGGAAGATAAGCTTTCTTTTTTAAAATTCTACTAGCTCGTTCTTCTGTGTCAACACCGTCAAACCGAATTCTTAATTCTTTCGCTTTATTAACCGAAGATTTTGTGATGAAAAATGGGATGAGTTGTTTATTTATTTCAAGAAATAAAGAGTCGAGTTCATAATATTTTTCGGGTTGGTCACTATCGATGAAAAGTATGACCTCACCTTTAAAGCTAAAAAGCCTAGAAATTATACCTAATTCAAAACAATCTTCTTTTTTCATATTTGTCAAAAATAAAAAAGGCTATCCGTATAGGATAGCCTTTTTAAAATTTATTTAGAAAGAAATTATTTTCCTTTTTCTTCTTCTTTAGCTTCCTCTGCAGGAGCTTCCTCTGTTTTAGCTTCGGCTACTGGCTCTTCAGCTTTTACTTCTTCAGCAGGAGCTTCTTCAGCTACAGGCTCTTCAACCTTAACTTCTTCAGCTGGTGCTTCAACAGCAGGAGCTTCTTCTGTTACCGCTTCAGCTACAGGAGCCTCTTCAGTTGAAACTTCCGCCGCAACTTCTTCTGTTGTTTCTTCAGCAACTGGAGCCTCTTCAACAGGAGTATTTTTTGCAGCTACAGCAGCAGCAGTTTTCTCATTTTTAACTTTTTCGGCAGCTAATCTTTTTGCAGCATCAGCATTTGCATCTTTTGCCAATTTATCTGCTTTACCTTGAATCTTGTCGGCTTTTTCACCCAACCAGGCATCAAATCTTTTGTCTGCTTCAGCTTCCGTAAATGCACCTTTAGCTATACCGCCTAATAAGTGTTTTTTGTACATAATACCTTTGTAAGATAATAAAGCTCTTACAGTATCAGTAGGCACAGCACCTTTCATTACCCAATCTAAAGTTTTATCGAAATTAATTTCAATTGTAGCTGGATTCGTATTAGGATCGTATACTCCTAATTTCTCGATGAATCTACCATCTCTTTTCGCTCTTTCGTCAGCTGCTACTAAGTGGAAAAAAGGTTTTCCTTTTCTTCCGTGTCTTTGCAATCTTAATTTAGTTGCCATAATTTAATTGTTTTATAAGGGTGTTCAACCCGGTTAATTATATGAAATCATCACGTGATTCCGTTTATCAGGGCGCGAATATCGGTTATTTTCTTTGATTACGAAAAAGAATACCTAAAAAAACTCATAATATTGCTACATGCAAAGTGAAAAAGAGATTATAACAAAAGTGAGAGCTGAAATTAAAGCACAGTTTGAAGGAGAAGGAACGGGACACGATTGGTGGCATATGGTTCGAGTTGTGAATAATGCATTAACAATAGGAAGAGTGGAAAATGCCAATTTATTTTTGATCGAATTATCTGCATGGTTGCATGATATTGGAGACCATAAATTTCATAAAGAGACGGATGCTCAAGAAAGGTTAATTACAGAAATATTAGTTGATGTTGGATTGGATAAGGAAATTCAAAAAGAAGTTTTAGCGATTGTTGCCTCTGTATCTTACAAAGGAGCGAATGTAGAGACTTTGCCTTCCACACTAGAAGGTCAGGTCGTACAAGATGCAGATCGTTTGGATGCAATTGGAGCAATAGGAATTGCAAGAGCATTTGCATATGGAGGGAATAAAGAAAGGTTGTTGTACCATCCAGAACAACCACCTATTATGCATAATGATTTTGCTGCCTATAAAAACGATAAGGGTCATACAGTCAATCATTTTTATGAGAAACTTTTATTGTTAAAGGATAGAATGCAGACAGAAACAGGAAAACGAATAGCAGAAGAACGCCATGTTTATATGGAAGGTTTTCTGAAACAGTTTTACAACGAGTGGGAGGGAAACTGATTTCTTTGGAATAAATTGCACTTTGATTTACACAAAAAAGAGGCTACAAATAAATGCAACCTCTTTTTATCTAACCATTTATTTAAACCTATATTTCTCCAGCAACCGCCTCGGATACGTTTATTACGTGATCCCCTACTTTTTCATAAGAAGAATATAAATCACTATATATAACGGCACTTTGCATATTATATTCTGGGTTCTTCATTGAAGTATGGTGCTCTTTCTTTAATCTGTTTCTCAACTGATTTATTTCTCTTTCTTTTTCACGTGCTCCTTCTAATGAAATAGTGCCATATCTAGATTCAAGGTTTGCAATCATAATTTCGAAAGCTTCACCCACAACTTTATTTATTTTATTTAAACCATCTCTTTGCTCTGGAGTGAAATAGCGTTTTTTGTCATCTTTCTTTTCAAAAGCTTTGCCCATTTGAAAGTAAATATCACCAATTCTTTCTAGGTCATTTGTGATACTTAACATTGCTCTCATTTTCATCGAGCTAGAGTCACTCATTTCAAGTGTGGCTGTTTTACCCAAGTAAGTAGCCACCTCCACTTCAACTCTATCTGTTATCTCCTCATATTTTTCAAGTTTAGTGAGCATCTTATTCTTCTCTTTGTTATCAGAGGAGTTCGTTAGTGTATTGGCAAATACATTCATTCTACCAGTAACAGTTCCAAATTTGGATACTTCTTTTTGTGCTTCCATTAAGCATAGCTCAGCTGTAGAGCCAAGCGGTCCATCGATAAAATCCAATTTAAATTCTTCATCTGCCTCACCTTTTGATTTAACAGTTCTTTCAGCAATATTGACTAATTGTGGCACAAACCAGATAAGTAGGAACACATTAATTAAGTTAAAAGCAGTATGGAATAAGGCTATTGTGGTGCCCGCTACAGCAACATCTGTAAAAGGATCTCCAATAACAAGCCATCCCAGTGCCTTGAGGAAAAGCGGAAAGATTAGTAACATCCATACAACACCAACCAAGTTGAATATAGAGTGGATTTGTGCAGAACGTTTAGCATGGACATTTCCTACTAAGGCTGCCAATTGAGCTGTTATAGTTGTTCCGATATTTTCACCCAATATCATAGCACAAGCGACTTCAAATGGAATTGCACCAGAATTCACCATTGCTAAAGTTAAAGCCATTGCAGCAGAAGAAGATTGAATAACTACAGTAACTATTGTACCTAGAATCACGAAAAACATAGGGCCGTACCATACATCTTTATAATTTAAAAAGAATTGTACAATTGCTGAATTTCCGTCTAATTCAGGAACAGAATCTTTTAAAACTTCCAGTCCAATAAAAAGAATACAGAAACCAAATATTGCTGATGCCCATGCCTTTGCTGTCCCTTTTTGTATAAATAAAAGAGGAGCTGCTATTGCAATTATCATGAATGCATAACTTGAGATACTCAATTTAAATCCTAAGAAAAGAACAAGCCAAGCTGTAATAGTTGTTCCTACATTTGCTCCCATCATTACCCCAGCAGATTGTTTTAAAGACATTAGACCTGCATTTACAAAACTGACAGTCATTACTGATGTTACTGAACTTGATTGAACAATAGAAGTAATTCCAAAACCAGTAAAAACTCCTTTTATTCTATTTGAAGTCATTGCTTTGAGCATTGATCGAAGCTTACTTCCAGCTGCTTGTTGCAAACCTTCACTCATTAATTTCATTCCAAAAATAAAGAACCCAAGAGCACCAATTAAGATTAGTAATTTACCAATACCCCAACCTCTTTCAGTTTTACATTTTGCTTTTTTAGACCAAATCATCTGAGATTTGTCTCCTTTTGCATCTTCAATGTTTTCGGTGTTGGGAGCAATGCCTATTTTAAAACCATACTTCGTATTTCCATCAAGCTCTCCTCCATAAAACTCAAATTTTGTAGTTGTAATGTCAAAAGGTTCTGTATATGACCAATCGCCTCCTTGAAGCCCTTCCTTATGTCTTTTTTCCCCAATACTGGTGTTGTAGGTAATTACTGATTTAATTCCTTTATTGGCAAGAATATCTATAAGGTGATAATCAATACTCCAAGTTAATTTTGCGCTTTCGGGTCCTTCTTTTACTGCAAAGTTTTTAAATAAATTCTTTCCTAGCGTATGGAATTCATTAGGTTCTGACCATTTACTGTTTGACCCTAAAGACCATTCTCCGAATTTGTTCTCTGGTAATTGCTGAATTGTGATTGATCCTTTTGAAAATTGAATGGTGTCAGATAATGTCCAGTCTTTGTCCCCATTGAATCTATAGCGAACTTCAGCAATTCCCTCGTAGGTTTCTTTATCCCAAGTAAATTTTACACTGCCTGTTTTTAAAATTTTCCCCGTTGAATCTACATCATTTTTAAATAATGAGAATGATAGATTAAGGTAATTGGCGTATTGAGGAAGAGGCTCTTCAGTTATTTGAATTGTATCTCCAATTGCAGAAATTGGAAATTGATTTCCAAAAAATGCAGTAGTAATAAGTAACTGAACCGCTATTAATAAATTAATTCCTTTTGACATTGTTTCAATAATAATTTGTTTGATACAAAACTATTTCAACCTATGTTAATTTCAGGAAATTCAATGTTAAGCAATTGTTAACAATTACAAGCAATATTAAGAAATCATTAAACCTATATATTGCTGTAATTTGTATTATAAATGATAGGATATTTGCAATGTAATAAAGATTTATACAAAGTAGTACGATGAAAATAATTAGCACAATAGTATTATTATCAACCCTTTCGTTATTTGGGTTTTCACAGGAAAAAGTAAATACCAAATTTGGAAAGGGATTGTATAATGTAATTGCAGAGGATAGCTCTTGGAGTATGAAATTTGCGATGCGATTTCAATCATTATACATAGGAGAATGGAATATTAATGACAGCGTAGGAGTAAGTGGAGGAACATCACAGTTTTTAATGAGAAGGTCGAGGTTGAAATTTGGTGGTTTTATTGTTAATCCAAATATAGTTTACAAGGCAGAGTTTGGAATTTCAAATAAAGATTTAGGCAAGGTAGATAGTAGAAATAACATGGCGCCAAGAATGATTTTGGACGCGGTAATAAAATGGAAGTTTCATAAGAATTTTACTTTATGGGCTGGTCAAACCAAATTGCCGGGAAACAGAGAGCGGGTAGTTTCTTCAGCTAATATGCAATTGGTAGACCGTTCCTTATTAAATAAACGATACAATATTGATCGTGACATGGGATTTCAGTTGCGTCACAACTTTACTATAGGAGAGAACTTTGTTGTAAGAGATATGATTTCTTGCTCTCAAGGGGAAGGCAGAAATCTAGTTCAGGATAATTTAGGAGGATACCAATGGACGAGTAGAATTGAATTGTTACCATTTGGCAAATTTAAAAGTAAAGGCGATTATTCATGTGGAGATTTAAAAAGAGAAGATAAACCAAAATTATCTATTGCAGCAACTTATGATTACAATGACAGAGCTGTTAAGGATCGAAGTAATCAAGGAAGCTATATGGAATATGTTGACAAATGGGGTAACGAGGGGTATTTTATGACAAATATTCATACAATTTTTGTTGATGCTATGTTTAAGTATAAAGGGTTTTCTGTAATGGCAGAATATGCAGATAGACAAGCTGATGAAGCAGTTCAAACGGTTTATGATGCGGATAGTACATTGTACACAGGTAGTGTTTATACAGGTACGGGATTAAACCTTCAAGCGGGTTACTTATTGAAAAATAACTGGGAATTTGCGGGTAGATTTACTCAAATTAATCCGGGTGCAACTACAGGCAAAGATGTGCATAGCCAATATACCTTTGGAATTTCAAAATATGTCGCAGGGCACAAGCTAAAAGTGCAAACAGATGTAAGTTACATGACTACTGAAGGAAGTGATAATAGCGATTTAATGTACCGCTTGCAGTTTGATTTACATTTTTAATAGAAATAATTTAAAAAAGGGAACTAGTGTCTAGTGATTAGTTCCCTTTTTTGTACTTTTCAAGTTCAATGATTAATAAGTATGTTAGGAAAGGTTCTATTAGTTGATGATGAGCAAGATATTTTAGTATTACTAAAGTATAATTTAGAGAAAGAGAATTTCTTGGTCCAAACTGCATCAAACGGAAGAGAGGGGATAGAAGTTGCCAAAGAGTTTATGCCCGATATTATTGTCCTGGATGTAATGATGCCTGAAATAGATGGTATAGAGACTTGTTTGGAATTACGTGAAATTCCAGAGTTGAAGAATGTATTAATTACCTTTTTAACTGCAAGGGGAGAGGATTACTCGCAAATTGCAGGTTTTGAATCTGGAGCTGATGATTATATTACAAAACCAATAAAGCCAAGAGTATTTGTTAGTCGGTTAAAAGCATTAATGCGAAGAAAACATGATGTTGTGCTTTCTAATGATGTAAATGAAGGTTTGAGAATTGATCGGGATAGGTATATTGTAACTGTAGAAGGAGAAGAAATAAATTTACCGAAAAAGGAATTTGAATTATTAGATTTATTGATGTCAAAGCCTGGTAATATATTTACACGTGAAGTTATTTTAGATACGGTTTGGGGTAGTGATATTGTTGTTGGAGATAGAACCATTGATGTTCATATTAGAAAGTTGAGAGAGAAAATAGGAGACCACTATATTAAAACGGTTAAAGGCGTAGGCTATAAGTTAGCTATGTAGTCAATTAAAAATCAAAAGTTTTATTGTGAAAAGTAAAAAGAAATTGCTTGAAGTAGCCCAAGTTTTTTTTAAAATGGGATGCATCGCATTTGGTGGGCCTGCGGCGCACATTGCAATGATGGAAGAAGAAGTGGTGAACAAAAGAAAATGGATGAGCCGTCAGTATTTCCTTGATTTAATAGGTGTTACCAACTTAATTCCTGGTCCAAATTCTACAGAAATGACGATGCATTGCGGACACGAAAGAGCTGGGGTTCCTGGACTTTTTGTTGCAGGTATTAGTTTTATTTTTCCAGCGGTTGTGATTACAGGTTTTTTTGCTTGGTTATATACCACGTATGGTAGTTTACCTAATGTAGAACCTTTTGTTTTTGGAATTAAACCTGCTGTTTTAGCAATTATTGCTGGGGCTATATTGAAATTAGGTAAGAAGGCTTTGAAAGGTTGGGAATTAGGAGTATTAGGCTTATTGGTTCTTGCTGCAAGCCTTTTGGGTTTTAATGAAGTTACCGTCTTGTTGATAGCGGGATTGTTAGGGACAATTTATTTTACCTCTAAATCAAAGTTGAACGATACACCTAAGTCAATTGTTCCTTTGGTTCTTCTTCAAGCTTCTTCAACTTCGGTACTGAAAATAACATCAATAAAAGTTTTTTGGACTTTCTTAAAGGTAGGATCTGTATTATATGGAAGTGGCTATGTGTTATTTGCTTATTTGGATGCAGAATTGGTTACTACAGGTTGGTTAACCCAGCAAGAACTAATGGATGCAATTGCGGTGGGTCAATTTACGCCAGGTCCAGTTCTTTCTACAGCAACTTTTATTGGTTATCAATTAACAGGTTTTTGGGGAGCAATTGCTGCGAGTTTGGGAATCTTTCTTCCTTCGTTTCTTTTTGTTTTAGTTTTAAATCCGCTTATTCCAAAAATGAGAAAATCTAAAGTATTGCGATATTTTTTGGACTCGGTAAATGTTGCTGCAGTGGCAGTTATGCTTGGTGTGCTGTTTGAAATGAGTAGGGTCATTTTAATAAATGATTGGCGTGCCATCCTTATCGCTGTAATTAGCATGGGGATAACTTTCGGACTCAAGAAAAGTAATGCAATGTGGACAGTTCTAGGAGGTTCTCTATTGGGGTATTTACTGCTTCTATTTTGATCCATTGATTAACATCTGTCGGACCTCACTTAAGATAGTTGCAGTTGCTCCCCAAACTGTATTGTAATTCAATTCAAAATAGGGAATATCCATTAGAATAGGGTTTTCGGTGTGTTTTCCTACTTTTATTTTCTTTTGTTTGATTTTTTCGTTATCTATTAAATCTGAAATTTTCACTTCAATTATTTCTTCAACTTCTTTTACTTCTGGAGTAAATACAGGTTCAAAATCTACAAACCCAATAAACGGTGAAACTAAAAAGTTACTTGGAGGTACATAAATCTGGGTGATTTCTCCAAGAACTTGAATCTTATCAGGAGCAACTCCAATTTCTTCAAAGGTTTCTCTTAGTGCAGTTTCTTTTAAAGACTCTTCTGCTTCTTGTTTTCCACCTGGAAATGATATTTGCCCTCCATGTGTTCCTTTATAAGCAGTTCTTTGTATTAAGGTGAAATGTGGAATGTCGTTTTTAGGGTAGATTAACATCAATACAGCACTCAATTTGGGTTGTTTGTTAGAGTTAATGATTGATGAGGCTTTTGTTCTTTTAAACGGAGCCATTAATTCATGAGACTCTTCACCGGGAAGGTTGAAGTTTATTTCCTGGAAAAGTAAACTTGTCAATTCTGATATTGTCATTAATCTGCTTCTAGTTTAAGAGAAGCCGAATTTACACAATATCTCAAACCTGTGGGTTTGGGTCCATCATTAAAAACATGTCCTAAGTGACCATCGCACTGCGCACAGTTAATTTCAGTTCTCGTCCAACCATTTGAGTTGTCTATCGTTTCAGTTACATTGCGTTCAATCTCTTGAAAGAAGCTAGGCCAACCTGTACCTGATTTAAATTTGGTGTCTGAATTAAATAGAGGTAAGCCGCATGCTTTACAACAATAGGTTCCTTTTGTGTTTGTGTTCCAATAGTCTCCAGTAAAAGCAGTTTCAGTACCCTTTTCTCGAATAATGTGAAATTCACTGGGTGTAAGTATTTCTTTCCATTCAGCTTCAGTTTTTATTACTTCAGTTACTTTGTTGTCTTGACAAGATACAGAGAGAGAACCTATAATAATGAAAATAAATAATATGTTTTTCATGATAAAGTATTTTCTAATAGAACTAATATAATAATTATATAGTATAGAAATCTCAATGTTTTAGTTGATCAAGTAAATAGATTTTTGATCAGAAAGCTATAATATCTTAAAAAAGGGAATATTTTTACAAAAAAACAATATCTAATTATGAAGGAGCTTTGGGGAAGCGGAATAGTGGGAAGAATTGCAGTGAATGTAATATGGGCTATTTCCTTTTTGGTTGCTGCTTATTTATTATATGCTGCTTACAAAAAAATATTGAACTTAATTGCTACCGGTAAAGTAAAAAAAGTTACTGTAAAATATGCAGAATTATTTGATGTTAACCCTCCATATGCTAAGGGAGAAGTCCAATTTGGATTTCAACTACCAGAAAAAATGGAAGTGAGATTTAGGATAGTAAATAGAGATGATGATTTGATTAAAGAATTAAAAAACGGAGAGCTTGAAGAAGGCGTATACCCTATTATTTTTGATACAAATTCAATCGCTGATGGAGAGTATTATTATCAAATTATTACAGATTTTCAAAAGACGAGCAAGAAATTTTTCGTTGTAAATAAATTATAATATCATAAGAAAGTTTAAACATATTCGATTTTATATTTGTTTACTTTTAATAGGGGTAATGTCCTTTTCATCTATATCTTCTTTTAGTCAGGAAAAGGCCCCTGGAGAGCATTCTGTAATAATGGCTAATTTTAAATTGCCAAAAACGTTAGGAAACAAATCTTTCAAGGGTTTGATGAGTGGCTTGGCTAATATTGATTTAATTTATCAATATAATTTAGCCAATGGAATTGGATTTGGAACAGGATTTTCTTATTCTTATTATGAATTAAATGGTTCTGTTTTTCAGGGCTCTGTAGTTGGCCAAATGGAAGGTTATAATCCATTTCTGAAAATAGCTAAAAGAAAAGAAATGAATGAAAATTCATATATTGAACTTTCGGTAAGTGGTGGTTATAATGTGCTTAATACAAGTGGTAATCAATGTTCAGATGTTTTTAAGCAAGAAGCATTCAATCTTACACCGCAATTGGGCTTTTACTTGGTAAGTTCTGAGTTTTTATCCTTTGGTATTGTTGTCTCGTACAATTATTTCGATGCGGAATTTTCACCGGCGAATATTTGCATGACAAGCTTTCCTGGAATAGCCCCAGCAAATAGTGTTGGTAATTCTCATGTGTTTTCAGTAGGGTTTGGTTTTTCAACCTATTTACCCACAAATTGAAATCTATTTAGATAAGTGTCTTTGTAGCTCTTTTGAAGTTTTGTTTTCTCCGTCATGACTCCAGCCAGGTGGGTTAATTAGATATTTTATTTTATCCGATAACTTTTTCGACCTGTGCATATCTTGCCAAAGACTAATGTATTCATGGCTAGCTATTTTGAGTGGGCTAAATGAGTTAATATTGACAGTAATACCATAAGTAGGTGTTTCCGTTTCCCTTTGAAATGTTCCAAACATTCTGTCCCAAATAATTAGTATTCCTGCGTGGTTTTTATCTAAATATTGAACTTGTGTGGCATGGTGGACTCTATGGTGCGAAGGAGTGTTGAAAATCCATTCAATAGGTCCAAGTTTGCCAACCAACTTTGTATGTGGGAAAAATTGGTAAACTAAGCTTATTGATTGCATAATTAGTATATCAATGGGATGAAAGCCAATAAATGGCAACCATAACCAGAATAAGAATTTAATGAAAGGTTCTCCCCAGCTTTGACGCAAAGCTACTGAAAAGTTCATGTGTTCGGATGAATGATGTTGCACATGGGCAGCCCAAAAGAAACGTATTTGATGTGCTAATCTATGGTACCAATAAAAAGTAACGTCATCTGCTAATAGCAGTAGCCCCCACATCCACCATGTATTCGGTATTTCGAATAAATGATGAAATTCATAAATCCAGACGAAAACGAAATATGCAAATGTTTTAGTAAGAAGCCCAATTACTACTGATCCTAATCCCATAGTAATGTTTGCTGCAGAATCTTTAAACTTATATAAGTTAAGATTCTTTTTTGCGTTTATTAACGCTTCAATAATAATAAGTGCAATAAAAACAGGTATAGCAAATACCGTGGGATCGTTCGTTATAGCTTCGTTAAACATTGTTTGAAATGCGTTTTATTTTAAGTACAAAGATAAATGGAAACTATGGAACTTGCTTACGTTTAGTCTTTTAATCTTCTAAATTCCTTTACTTCTACTATTTTTCCTGTTTCACCCTTTTTTAATGTAATCAAAAGCGCACCAGGGCTAATTTTACCATCAAACTCAACGAAATGGATGTTTTCACCACTTCCCCTATTAAAAGAGAAGGCTATTTCCAAGTCATCAATTTTATAGGTTGTTTTTTTAGCTGTTTGGCAATTGTTATTTTCAACACAAGAAACTAAATTTCCTTTCGCTTTTTTTCTTTTTTTAGAAATGATAATAGCAATGTTGCCATTGTTATCAAAATACAAAAACTCTTTGGTTTTGTTTTCTGTTTGCAACTGATAAAACCCGTGAAGTGTTCTCCCTTTTCTAACTTTTATCGTCTTTTGAGCATTTGTAAAAGACCATGTGAATAGACAAAATATGAAAAGTAAAAAACGCATTAACACTAAAGATAAAACTATTATTCTAATATATTTATTGTGCTTCAAATTTTTTGAGAACCTTTCCTTTCTAAAATTTAAAGACATAAAAATGGGCGATTTTCAATAAGAAAATCGCCCATTTTGTTTAAATCAATTAAGCACTATTTGATGATCAATCTTTTAGTTGCTTTCTGTCCATTAACTGAAACTTCAACTAAGTATATCCCTGATGGGTAATCAGTCGTATTTAAGTTGATTACAGAAGATGTTGAAAATACACCGTAGTTTTTAGTAGCTACTTCTTTTCCTAGTAAATCTAATACTCTAACAGTAACTTCTGATTCGTTATCAAGAGAAATTTCGATAGAAGTAGATGTAGTTGCCGGATTAGGGAATACAGTAAATGAAGATGTGTTATTCAACTCATCAACACCAACTCCAGTAGTATTAACTAACATGATATCGTCAACATAATACTCACAATCAGCTGTTGGATCTCCTGATAATGAATATAAGTTAATACCTCCGAAAGATAGGTTTGCTCCAGAACCAGTACCAGCCGCCTCAAGCGAAATAGTAAATCCTGTGCCAACTTCAGTTCCATCAATAAAGAACTGACCCATATCTGCGTCGAGATCCATTATAAACAGAATGTCAATCCAAGCACCATTCGTGTAGGTAAAAGGCACCGTTGCATTCATTGCAGCACTACCTGTTCCGTCAGCAGCAAATAAAACATCTACTAACCATGCTGTTCCAGGAGTAGCATTAGATTGAAGGTTAAAATATCCACCCATACCAGCGGCAACTTTAAACTTCATTGAATACTCATATCTTCCTGTTGTATAATCGGAAGGAAATGCAACCATTGCATCAATAGCTCCTCCAGCATTTGCTCCAGTAATTGTAATGGAATTATTTGGGCTGCTTGATTCTGCTGATGTAACAAAACAGTCATCAGAACCGCCTGTAGTACCAGACCAAGTGCTCATTACCGGAGATACGACTCCAGCATAATCTTGATTAGCGTAGTTGTCAAAATTTTCGTCAATAATCTGTCCGATTACCAATGTTGGCACTATAAAAAGTGCAGAAAGTAGAATTCTTTTCATAATATGTTTTTTTTTGTTTCAGCCAAAGTATATAAAAACTAGTTATTTACAGAATTATTTTTGAATTATTAATGGATTGGGAAAAAGAAGATTAAACTTCTTTTTCTCTTCTTTCCCCTTTGCAGAGACATTTATTCCAGCACTATCTGGTGTTGCTATATAAAAAAAATCGCTAATAGTTTCTTCACCATACATCGAATAAGTAATGGGTGAAATCCTAATTGAACCTTGATAATAAAAATATTTTCCTATGGAAGAATTTAATTTAAGCCATTGTTGACCTTGACAATTTCGGATAATCTTTTTTTCTTTTAAGCTGGATGTAAAATAGTAAACGTATCCGCTTTTTTTAAAACAGTAATATTGATTCAGTTTCGTTTCACTATGAGAAGATTTAAAAATGGCTTCTATTGTAGTCGATGTTTTTTTAATAGAAATAGTATTCTGCCCGTAAATTGGTAGAGAGAATAATATAATAGAAAAGACTAATAATTTAGATGTCCAAGGGAGTTTCATATTTGTAAAGATAGATATCCAGAGCAGTTTTTTTGTGATATGCAGCCTTATAACTTAGGTATATTTTTTCATTGATCAATTTTGCCACGTATCTATAAGACGTAGAATACCTTGGATCCAATGTGTTTACTTCAAAGTAGATATCATTGTCAGAAATTGACCATTTTCCAATTTCATCTGCTATTTTAACACCTTTCTTGTTTAGTTTTTTACTAATCTTTTGTGGAGATAGGTTTGAACTAAATAAGCATACTTCATTTCTGTTAATAAAGTAAACATAGTGTCTAATCTGCTTAAAAGCAGTTCGTTTATTGTGGGTCTCCACGTTTTCTATGACGTAAGAGGAATAATATAACCCTTCAATTTTACTTTTTGATTTGGCTGTTGTTTTTTTCTTTATTGAGATCGTATTATTTTGGGCATATGAGTATCCGGTAATAAGATTGATTAGGATTAATAAACAGATCAATTGTTTCATAATTATTCAAAATAAAAACATTTCGAAAGAATATGTTTTACTACTGGTCATAGTAATCAATCCTTTCGAAATGAAGCAAGGAAGTTGCAGTTAAAACAACTTTTCTCCGACTATCGGAGGCGTTAAAGGTTTAGTTTTTCTTTTACATTTTTTACAGTCATGGATTTTACATCAATAATTTCCATCTCAAATTGATGCTTTTTTTCTTTTGGCATATCTTTAAAATAAATAGGCTTAATAATAGCTATTTCATTGTTTGCAGTAAAAGCAACAATTGTATTTTCTTCTTTTGGATTGAATTTGAAATTATTAAACTGTGATTCGCTATATGTAAAAACAGCATTTTTGTTTTTCTCAATAAGGTTTACATTATGCAATCCCAAATTTACTCCTACGTTGTCGGCGAAAGACGCATTAACTTTAGCTCCACTTGGTTTAGATACGGGAGAGTCACAATTCCAAGTTCCAAAACGAGTGACATTAAATGCACGTGCTACCACATTGATTGCGATACTATTTTTATGTGCGTCTTTGGCCTTTGCATAATAAGCGGCTTGATTAGCTTCAAACTCTACTTGCTTTTTCTTTTCAAGTGCTAGGGCAGTTTCATATAATAACATTTGTTTCTTCAATTTTTCTTTTATTTTTTCTTCATTGGTAATTCTTTTGTCTAATTCTATTTCATACGTGGAAAAATTTTGATTGAATTCTTCCATTGCTCTTTTATAATCAGTTCCTTCAAATATTGGGAAGACTGAAAATGTCCTTTTTGCACTTCCTTTAAAAAGTGTTAAGTAATAAGATTTCCCCTTTTCTTTCTCCGATAATGAAATATCTTCCCATTCTATTTCATAAACATCAGCAGAAAAGTTTCTGTCATTTTTATCCACTTCAAAAGTTAATGAACTGTAGTTTTTTAGTTCTGGAAATTCTTTTGGATCCACATCTAAATCAAATTGCCGGTCTTTGTTGACTGATGTTTTAGGTTTGGAAGGTTGTGTGTTCTTATGCTCAATAACTTCCTTTTTCGCAATAGCTAATTCAGTTTTGGTTACTTCTGTTGCTTCTTTGGTTTTCATTATATTAGAAATCACATCGTCTTTTGATGTTTTAGAAGTAACTGAAGGTGCACCGATACTTTCATCCATGTCTTCAGATACGAGTTCAGTTTTTCCTTTATACCCCCAATCTCCAGAAGAAGTGTCTAGTTCATATAGGTTAAACCTACTTGAACCACCTTTTGGATTCATTTCTATACGAATCGGCTTACCATCTGCTATTTCGACGGGTTTACCATTTTGATACCCATAAATTTCTATCATTCCAGCAGACTCGAAAGTATATTCGGTTCCTGCACTATCGTATGTCATTGGAATGCCGGAAAGTATAAAGTCTATAGGATTATGAAATTCTCTGTATCGGAGTTCAATTTCTCCATTTAATGAATTTCCATTTTTATCTACAAATGTGTTTTTTGGAACCTTGATTAGAGTTCCCGAGCTGTGTGCAAATTCACCACCAATTTCATTTTCACAATAATAAGAGTCGGATTGAATGTCTAGTTTTTTAATCGGAGGTGTTATACATGGTGTATCGTCATCATAAGTAATAATACTTTCTGTCGTAACAGGGGGGGAGGCGCTAACTTCACTATCCTTAGTGTTATTGTTTGAAAATACTATAGCCGTAACTGTTACTAAAACTGCAACACTTGCAACTGTTGTAATAAACCATCCAGTTTTATAAAAAGGAAGTTTTATGTATCCTGGGAAATTTGACAAGAGTTGATTAAAATTCATTCTTGACGCTATCTCCTCTCCATTAATTGGGTCTCTGTCAATGTTAGTTTTCTTTTTCATAGTTGTAACTTTTTCTCACAGAAAAACTCTTTTTGAGTTTTTCAACGATTCGATAAGCCTTCACTTTCGCATTATTCTCAGTCATCCCAAGAATATCCCCAATTTCACGATACGAACGCTTTTCAAAATACCTCATTTCAATAATTTGTAGCTCAACTTCAGGTAAATCACCAATTACTTCTATAAGGGCTTGTCTCATTTCTTCTGTATTGTCTTCCTCCACTTCCTCTATAATGTCTTCAACATTACTCGTGTCTACATTTACAGTTCGAGTTGATTTCTTATCCTTAAAAGATTGATAAACTTCACTCATTGCAATTCTATATAACCAAGATGAAAAAGGGACTCCTTTGTATTTGTATTTTGGCAAATTTATCATTGCCTTTAAAAATACTTGAGAGGTAATGTCAAATGCCATTTCCTTATCATCCATTCGCTGATGTATGTATCTAAAAATCTGTTCGTAGTACTTTGTGTAAAGTGCTTCGAATTGCTTAGGATCCTTTTTCGCAGCCTCAACAATATTGTTTTCTGACAATAATTGATTTTGAGACTGATGATAGATACTTTTTCCCTGCATTAGCGAGCTTGGGTTTTTATTAATTGCGGTTTTTTACTACTGTTATTTCCTTGGTTTTAAAAGAATAACTTAAAATAGGTAATTCGTTACAATTATAATTAATAATTATTACCCCACTGAAACTTTTTCAGCAGGAATCTGTAAGTCAAGAAATTTAGTGTAAGGTGCTTGTGGTCTATTAAACAACGGAGAATATAATATAATGTTGCGGTAGAAAATTTAATTCTAACTTAGCAATAATCAACCCAATATTAGTTGTATTTTTGGAAGGAATCGGAAATTTTCTATTGCCATTATTAAGTAAGAGGGGTGTCGTTATTTAGGTACATATCAGTTTGTTTACTATTTCTGTTAAACAATATTGAGTTTCAAGCTCAAGCAGATCGAAATAAACTGGATAGTCTATTTCAAGAACTGGGTCGTGTTGAAGATACTTCTAGACTATCTACACTAAAAAAATTATCTGAAGCGTATATTCCATTTAGTTTAGATTCTTCACGTCTCTATGCTAACCTATTGTTACAAGAAGCAAAAAGTCTTGATGAACTTTCCTTTACAGCCGATGCATTCAATATGATTGGATATGCTTTGAGGGAAATGGAGAGAATGGAAGAGTCATATATTTATTTTCAAAAAGCATTGGATTTAAGACTCGACCTAAAAGAATATGAGAAAGCCAGTAATACATTAAACCTTTTTGGTACTGCATATCACAGAACAGGAGATTTAGAAAAATCTTTAGATTATTATATGCAAGCTATTGAACAGGCAGAAATAAGTGGAAATCCAAAGTACTTAAGTGGGCCGATAAGCAATATTGGGAGATTGTATTATGATATGGGTGATAATGAAAAAGCGCTAGAATATGATTTAAGAGCTTTATCAATTGCTAGAGATTCTGATAATTTTGGAGGTATGGCTTTGGCTTACAATAATCTAGGTACAATTTACCAGGAAACAGGTCACCTTGATACGGCAAAACTTTTCTACAAAGAAGCAATGAGGCTGTATGAAGAGACTAGGAATCATTCGGGGGCAGCTCATATGTGTAATAATATGGCTATTATTTATTTTATGGAAGGAAATACTGAGGAAGCATTATTACATTTTCGAATGGCTATGAACATGCGTTTAGTCAGCAGAGATATGATAAGCTATTCTCAAAGTTTAATGAATATGGGGATATACTACCAAATGGTAGAAAGGTATGATAGTGCTATATATTACGCGGATTCTAGTGTTAAGATTGCTATTGACCATGGTGTACTATTGGAGCAAAAGGATTGTTACCTAATACTTGCTGAATGTTACGAATCAAAAGGAGATTTTAAAAGATCACTCAGTGCATATCAAAGTTTTGTTTTAATTAAGGATAGTGTAATGGATGAAAATGGATTGAAAAACATCCAAGAAATGGAAACAAAATATCAAACCAAAGAGCAGCAAAAAGAGTTAGAACTTAAAGATTTAAAAATTAAACAGGAGGCTGAAGAAAAAAAATATGCTGAAAGTAAAAAAACATTTCAGTTTCAAATAATTGGTATTACGGGTGCAGGTATGCTGTTAATACTTATTTTAATTGGTAGAGGGTATTTTGCAAAAAGGAAATCAAATATAAAATTGGCAGATATTAATGAAGAATTAGAGAGTCAAAAATCTATTATTGAAGAAAAGAATAAAGATATAACGGATAGTATTTTATACGCACAAAAGATTCAGGAAGCTATGTTGCATTCTCATACAGATGTAAGTAGTGTATTTCCGGATTCTTTCATTATTTATAAACCAAAGGATATAGTTGCAGGTGATTTTTATTGGTGGGTAAATGAAGGTAATAGGTTTTATTTAGCAGCAGCTGATTGCACTGGTCATGGAGTTCCTGGAGCTATGATAAGTGTTGCCTGTGCTAATATATTAAACAAGTCAGTAAAGGAGTTGGGGTATTCTAAACCATCTGATATTTTAGATAAAACCACGGAGTTGGTAATTGAAGCTTTTTCGGTTAGTGAAAACGAGCAAACCTATATAAAAGATGGAATGGATATAGCTCTTTGTGCAATTGAAAAGGGAGGTGAGGATAATGTCACTATTGAATTTTCAGGAGCAAATAATCCGTTATGGATATTCCGAAAGAATGGTGCATTTGAAGAGATTCGTGGAGATAGACAACCAATAGGTTATTTTGAAAATCAAAAACCATTTACGAACTCTTCCATCACTTTGGAAAAGGGAGATACGATATATATGTTTTCTGATGGTTATATAGATCAGTTTGGTGGTGGAAAAAATAAAAAGTTCAAATCTTCTAATTTTAAAAAGAAACTGAGCTCTATTCAATCCAGTTCGTTAGAAGTACAAAAAGAAATTTTAGAGAAGGGATTTGAAGAATGGAAAGGTGATTTTGCGCAAACAGATGATGTTTGTGTTATAGGAGTACGAATATAGCTACTTTACAATTTTTCCAATTGTTTTAAAAATCAGTTTAATATCCGTACTAAAACTTTTTTGTTCAATGTATTTAAGGTTTAATTGAAGCTTTGCAGGCATTATTTCTTCAATATATGTTTTTTCAGGATTGTCTGATTTTCCGAGTAATTCATTTTCATTGATATATTCAATAGATGCAAAATCTGATAATCCAGGCCTAACAGCAAGAACTTTTAATTGTTCTTTAGAATACATGTCGACATACCTTCTGACTTCTGGACGAGGACCGATAATACTCATGTCTCCTTTAATAACGTTTAGCAATTGAGGGAATTCATCCAATTTAAACTTACGTAAGAAATATCCAATTTTTGTAATCCTAGGATCTTTACCTCCAACTGTAATTTGACCAGCTTTTTCGGAGTCGGAACGCATGGTCCTAAATTTAAACAAACCAAAATTACGATTATTTTTTCCAACGCGCTGCTGTATAAAAAAGACTCCTCCCTTGCTATCTATTCCTATAAGAAAAGCTATAAGGATAAAAAAAGGAAATCCCATAGTTAACACAACTAGAGAAGATATAATATCGAAAATCCGTTTTAACATTTGTTACAAAAGTAAATTCCTTTTTTTAATTATATTAATATTATATCAGGTTATTATTAATTCTTTAATTTTGAACGAGTAAAAAGAAAGATCCTTTCAATTTATTATGGTATTTAACTCATTAGAATTTCTGTTATTTGGCTTGCTTTTCTTTTTGCTGTGGCCACTATTCAAAAAGAAAGATAACCCTCGTTGGTTGTATTTGGTAACAGCTTCTTTTTTGTTTTACGGATGGTGGGATTGGCGTTTTTTATTTTTAATCATAGGAAGCGGTCTAATTGACTACTTCAGTGGCCTTTGGATAGGAAAGTTTCCTAAATTCAGGAAGCAGTTTCTTATTTTATCGTTAATAGGAAACCTAGGGTCTCTTTCAATATTTAAGTATAGCACATTCTTCGCAACTACATTGGATAGTCTTTTTTGGAAGTTAGGAGTACAAACAAATTTGGTTGCTAATATCCCTGAGTTTGCTTTAATTCTTCCAGTTGGTATAAGCTTTTATACATTTCAATCATTGAGTTATACAATTGATATTTATAGAGGAAGATTAAACCCAACGAAGAATCTCCTGCATTTTTTCAGTTATCTTTCTATGTTTCCGCAATTAGTTGCTGGTCCAATTGTAAGAGCTAAAGACTTACTTAAACAATTAGCAATAGTACCAACAGTCAATTCGATTCAGGTGTGGAATGGAATTAAGTTAATTGTATATGGATTATTTCAAAAAGTAGTAATTGCTGATAATCTTTCTTCGTTTATTGATGCAGCATTTTCTGGAAATGGACATTATAATGGAACTCTCTACTGGTGGGTTATTATGATGGCATTTGCATTTCAAATATATTGTGATTTTTCTGGTTACAGTTTAATCGCAAGAGGTTTAGCCAAGACCATGGGGTATCATTTTAAAATGAATTTTAACCATCCGTATTTATCATCAAGTTTTAAAGAGTTTTGGGGAAGGTGGCATATTTCACTATCCACATGGTTTCGAGATTATGTATATATTCCTTTAGGAGGAGGTAGGAAAGGATTGTATAAAGGGATGTTATTTTTATGGATAACGATGTTGCTTTCTGGTTTATGGCATGGAGCAAATATTACTTTTATTGTTTGGGGAGCGATACATGCATTATTCCTTACTCTAGAAAGGTTTTACTTAAAGATTACCTTGATAAGGAAGGTGCCAAAGGGAGTTTGGATATTCATCACTTTCGTTCAAGCTTGTATTGCGTGGGTGTTTTTTAGATCGGATTCTATGGGGCAAAGTATAGCTGTGCTAAAGTCAATGTTTAATTTTCAGAACACCAATATTAATTTTTTTATTACCTACTTTGATACAATGATTTTTTTAGGATTAGCCATTGTAATTGAATTGACTATTTTGTTAAAAAGGAATATAATAAATGTTCAGATATTTTATAAAAGGTACAATTTGGATTTAATATTTATAGCAATAACAGTAGTTGCGATTGTAATGTTCAGAGGAGAAGGTAAACAATTTATTTATTTCCAGTTTTAGTTAATATGAGAGCGAAGTATAAAATAATATTCTTTTTACCTATTGCTTTATTAATTGTAGTAGTGTTAAAATTAGTTTTACCGACACCCAATTTAAATGACCTTTTTCGAGATTATTGTTGGATCAAGAAAACGCATTCAACAGAGCAATTTAATGTGTTGGCTGTAGGTGACTCTAGAATATATAAAGGGGTGAATCCTATGTTTTTAGTAGGGGATGATTTAGTAATGAATTCGGTTAATCTAGGTTATTCAAGTGCTGGTTATAGTGATGAATATCTGTCATTTGTTTCAGGACGAATAAAAGAAGATGATAAAAGTGTGGTTCTGTGTGGAATTACTCCGTACAGTTTTACTCCAGAAGCATTGAAGAATGAACATTATCATTCGTTTTTTGATAAGAACAAAAAAGAGGTATATAAAATATTGTTTTTATCTAGTTACTTAGAACACTTCCCAAGATATTCTCCTGCTGAAATTTGGGACTACTTTTCTGAAATTCCTGTTACTCAACTATATTTTCAAGACTATAAAGAAAACGGTTGGGTAGAATCGTATCAAATTCCATTTGACTCTACTAGTGGCTTAAAGGCTTATAGAAAGAACTTTGTGGATAATACATGTGATACTAAAGCTGTAGAAAATTATTACGATTGGGTGAAAGAAATGTCTTCCAATGATATAACCATAGTTGGTTTTCGTCCTCCTACAACTTTAGCTATGGAACAGTTAGAAGATTCTCTTAGTGGGTTTAATTATTCAAGTTTCATAGAAGGGTTCGAACAAAATGGAGGTGTTTGGCTAAAATTTTCACTGAATGATTATAGTAGTTATGATGGCAGTCACCTTCATTATAAATCAGCAAATAAGTTTACGAAGAACCTTGCTCAGGAAATTGAAAAGTATCTTAATTGAAATTATCCAAGAACTTCATCTACAGAATCTACAACTGCCTTAATAACAGTATCAACTTGTTTATTTGTTAAATTAAACCAAACAGGTAATGTGATTTCGTTATGGTAATTGTCAAATGTTGTAGGGTAATCATTTATGTCATACCCCTTTCCTTGATAATATGTTAACATTGGTAAAGGAATGTAATGTACGTTCACAGCTACTTGTTTTTCACCAATTTTATTAATAATCGTATCACGCTGTACTTCGGAGCAATTATTTATTCGGAGCATATATAAATGAAAAGATGAGCATTTCTCTTCCGTTTCATAAATGGGGGTATTTGCCCAACTATATTTAGCGAGCCCTTTAGTATAGCGTTCAAAAATCTCTTTCCTACGATTTAATGTTTCTGCGTATCGTTCTAGTTCTACTAACCCAATAGCAGCTTGTAAATCAGTCATGTTGCATTTAAATCCTGCTTCTATTATATCGTAACGCCATGCACCAATCTGAACTTTACTAAAGGCGTCCTTTGTTTGCCCATGCAGAGAACTAATTTTGAAGCGCTTTTTTAATTCTTCATGGTTAAATTTATCCGAAACATTAAAGACAACTGCGCCACCTTCAGCTGTGGTTAAATTCTTAACTGCATGAAACGAAAATGAACTCATGTCAGCAATTAAGCCAGCCTTCTTTCCTTGGTAATTAGCACCAATAGAATGCGCAGAATCAGATATTATTACAATTCTTCCAAATTTTTCTTGGATGTCATTACTTCCTTTAAATAAATTTTTCTTTTGGTGTATTATCTTGTATATTTCATCGTAGTCGGCAGGCATTCCAGCAATGTCAACCGGTATGATAGCTTTTGTTTTTTCTGTAATTGCGTTTTTAATAGCATCACAATTAATGTTGAAATCAATACTATTAACATCAACCATTATTGGTGTTGCTCCGGTATGTATCACAACATTAGCTGTGGCAGTATATGTATAAGCTGGTATTATTACTTCGTCTCCTTCTCCTATTCCTAACCAATGTAAAATGAGCTGCAATCCTGCAGTTGCTGAACCCAACGCAACAACATGATCTGTGCCAAGGTATTGGGCCAAATTTTCTTCAAACTTCTTCGTTTTTGGCCCAGTAGAAATCCATCCAGATTTAAGAGAATCCGTAACTTCATCTATGGTTTTTTGATCTATTCTAGGTGGAGAAAATGGTATCATATAGTGTCGTCTATTCCTTACAAAAATACTATTATTTGGTGGTTTCAGGTTTGAACTTGCCAATAAATATATAGGTAACGACCATAACCAATAAGTAAAAGAAACTTTGAGCAAGGGTAAACCACCATAGACTTGTAAAATTATCGTCATACATGTCGTGTGAGTATCTTATGCTGAAATAAACTATAACAATATGTATGCAATGAAAAAACAGCATTTCTTTTTGACGACCTAACTTTATGTAAATGTAAGATAGGGAAGAGGAGACGAACATTATTCCCATCCAGATTGACATTATTTTCATAATCTCCAAAGTTCCATCCCAAGCTTCACCCAATACGATTTCATCCCATGAATTTGGAATAAATTGCATAATGATTACACCTATAAATGCAATTAAGAAAAGACGTAAAAACCAAAAAGTGTAGTTTTTTCTAAGTTCCTCCTTCGATTCTATAGTGCTTAACTTACTGTAATATACTTGTGCAAAAGACGTAGTGATTACAGCAATACTTACTCCTAGGTAATGATAGGCAGAACCAATTTTACCACTAAAGTCGTCTCCGTAATATTTCATAAAAAGGTCAATGAGTAAAAAATTAACTACACCACCAAGCAGCACGCTTGGGGAAGTGAAGTAGATAAATTTATTATGTTTTACTACTATTTTTTTTACGTCTCCTTTTTCTTTTTGGATTTCCGGCCTGTTCTTTAGGTATTTAAAGAAAAATATTAAGTTTGAAACGAATAATCCTATAGTTCTTCCATAAATAAGTCCAAATGATTTTATGTTTGAAATTGCGAATATCACCTGACCAAAAAGAGAAGTAGAGTTTTGGGATACTTTATTTACACTCATTAATTTAAAAGAATTCTTCCGTGTAAACCATGAGTTGAAAACCTGTGTGAAGCCTAAGCAAATAACGGTAACTGGGAGTAAAATTAATAGATAGATGTTATTTGTTATCTTCATTAAATTGCTGTCAAATTGCGAATATGCAATTAGAGCAATAAAACTAATTAGTCCGGTAATGAGTACAAGTTTCAAGCTTAAATTAGTTAGCAGTCGAGCATCATTGTCATTCTTTTCCAATACGATTCCTGTTTCTAGCTTTAAAGCACTTATTCCAACAAATATTGCAGCAAACTCATAGAACAATTTGAAATTAGCGAACTCCTCTGGACCATAGTAATACCGTTGAATATAAATTAATCCTAACAGTGAAATCATCTGAGCAATAACAGTACCTGTCATTAAGGTCAGTACATTTTTAATAAATGATTTGTTATTTGATTTGCTCAAGAAAGGTGATTTGATGAAGTAACCGGATTTTTACTCTTTTGTTGCATTAGAACGGAAAAAAATAAAGTATTAAAAAAGGCATAAAAGATTACGCCAGATTGTGTTTCAAGCATTGCTTCCGAAAAGAAATTTAAAGCCAAAATACCGATGAAAATTGCATATAGGCCTTGTTTTTTCTTAAGACACAAAATTAAAGGAACAAACAATATAAGTAAAAGAATGATCCCTCCGATTAAACCAGCATCTAATGTGGACTGTAAATATTGATTGTGTGCATTGAATTGCTTGTCTAGGAGAAATCCTAGGTTATGGTTTTTGTATTGTTTGGTTAATGCAAGTTTACTGTCACCAGAGCCATAGCCAAACAATGGTTTTTCTTTAATTAAATCTAAAGAGATTTCCCAAATTAGCATTCTTGATTGGGTAGAAGAAAAACGAGTGCCTTCTGTCTCTCCAGAAACATTGTAGAATAGTTCATCTACTCTTGTCTTCATTGTTGGTGAAAAGGTGTAAAATAGAAAAGTTCCTGTCACGATAGCAACTAGCGAGATTCCTCCTTTTACAAAATTTTTATGTTTAATGATCCAGTATAATAACGCTGAAAAGTGTATGATTAGTAGTATTATCCAGCCAGATTTGGAAGAAAGTAAAACGATTATTGTAGTCAATAAAACGATTAGAGCAAAGCTTATTGCAGGTTTTAGATAGAAACTTTTTGATGGAGAAAATGAGTAATAATAGAGTATGGCTAATCCAAAACAAAGGTACATTGAGAAATAGCTAGCATGACTAAAAATTGATAGTTTAGAATAGACTAAGTTGGTTGTGTCAGCTGAATAGTAATATTGCAAAAAGGAATGAATTAAGACAAGTGCAGAAGCCACAAATGCTCCTTCTGTAAACGATTTTAAAACAGGAGCAACAGTTTTCTTAAAGTCTAATTTTGAAAATTGAAAGGCAACTGGAAATGCTAATAAGGAGAGTTTTGTTTCAAGGTTCATTCCTCCAATCCCTTTGTTTTCACTATAAATAACGCTAATTAAAGAGATAAAGAAAATTGGTGTTAGCCACAGAATTGATTTTTTATAATTTGTCAAACGTATTTCTTTCCATCGGTTGTTTATGAATGATGTAATGATGAATAATAGAATGCCAATAGGTACTAATTCTTTAAACAATGGGATAATAAAGCCAAGTAGCAAAATTGAATAATAATTAGCTTTATATTTGAGGTCAATTCCTTGCACAAAATGTTTAAAGAGTTAAAAATACTAAAGCTGAGCCTATTTGCTATTTTTTTAGCAATAATAATATGGAAGGTCAGTGAAAGTAATAAAATTTCAGTTTTTTTTACAACGGATTTATCGCATCATATTGGTTCTGAAATTGAAATTTTTCAAGCTGGTAATTTTGATTTAGAAGAAGCCGTTTTTATTGTATCAGACCTCGAAGGTGAGATAGTCTATAAAGACGTGTTTGAATATGTTGATAATCTTCAAAAAAACAAAGCTGGAAATGAATTTTCAATAGCTAATAAAAAGCCGGTTCAACTTCCTGATAGCAGTAAGTCGGGTGTTTATTTAATGAATGATTTGTATTCTTTGATTCTACGAAGAGAAAAAGAATCAGATATTACAATAGTTTATCCTTATGCAAATAACCTTATTTATCAAGATGAGGGTTACGGTACCATTTTGTCAAATAAAATAATTGATTTTAATTTAGCTTCTCCAGTATTGGTTGATGAGTATACTCAAGGCTTAACGGATCTTTTTAAGTTTTGTTCAAATAACTATTCTGTTAATTATATCACTGATGTTGAATTAGAAAATAAAGAAATGTACTCATCTTCTAAGTTAATCGTGATTTACGGACAGACTTCTTTTTACTCTTTATTGATGAAAAATAATGTTATTGAATTTTTAAAGGAAGGAGGAAATATATTGTTGATGAGTTCATCTTTTTCTACGAATGCAATGTGGCTAGATCATAATAGAGTTAGATTTTCTGAGGGTGCCTCTTCGAATAACTTTAAATTGAATTCTTGGTTAGGTTTGAATGATGATATAAGGAATAAGATAGGCTTGAGTTATCAGTATGGGGGAAAAGCAAAAACAGTAATTGGCCAATCGTATGAGATAATGAATAGCAATCATAAAATTTTCGAAGGTATTGATGGAGTTGAAATTCCATTATCTGCGACTCATTATACAGGAGCTTATTGTAAGTGGTCAGAAGAAACTTCAAAATATATTCCTAAAAATTATTTTTACAAATCAGAAATATTAGCCTTTAATGAATGTAAGAATGATAATCTAAATACGAATGTTGGAGGAGTTTATTTGATTCAACCTGATTCGACTTCAGGGGTTATATTGTCTTTAGGAACTGAGGACTGGTGTTTAGAGAAGAATCAAGTCAAGGAGGTGATTTTTACTATTTCTAAAAATGCAATAGATTTTTTACTTAAGTAATTATCTAGTTAGTTTTTGACTAGAGTTACGGGGGCCTTTGTTTAGGGCAATAAAATCAAATATTCCCACTAGATATCCAAGTCCGTAGCTAAAGTGTAATAAGAAAAAGGTGTAGGCTATTCCCATCATTTTTTCAAAGGAATTTGATTTTTGAGATGCAAATACAATTGCTAAAACGATATATGCGAGAATTCCTAAAGAGAATAATGAGCCCAAAACCCAGTGGAAAAAAGAAAGAGTAAATCCTAAAAATAGAAACAGAACAAAAAACAGAGGAACCAATTGTCGAATAGAAGTTACTGCTTTATGCTTCTTATTAACGTAAACTTTCCAATACCCATATTGATAATACTGTTTGTATAGTTTACTAAAAGATGCCCTTACGTAATACTTAGATTTAATATTAGAATTCAAATAAATTTTAAATCCATTTATTAATAGTCTAAAATTAAATTCATCGTCTTGATTTCGGATAAGGTCTTCATCAAAATACCCTATTTTTTCAAATACTTCTTTTCTATAGGCTCCGAATGCCACTGTATCAACAAAGCCATTTTTATTACCTGTTCTAAAGTGAGCGTTTCCTACCCCAAATGAAGAAGACATTGCTAACCCAATAGTTTCAGCTGATTCATTTTCGTAAACGTTTTCGATTATCCCACCTGAACATCCTGCTTCAGGGTAATCATTTAAAACAGAAATATTATTCTTGATAAAATCTTTATCTATTTCAGCATGTGCTCCAAGTATTATTTTAATAGCACAATTTGAAGCTCTTAGACCTAAGTTTAAAGCAAATGGTGTGGTTTGTTTCTCGTTGTCAATTAATTCTATGTTGCCGTGTTTATTTGATAGTTTAGAGACTATTTCACGCGTATTGTCAGTGCTAAATCCATCACAAACAAATATTTTTATTTTGTCTTGAGGGTAATCTGCAGAAAGAATTGAAAGAATACACTTCTCAATGTATTTCTCCTCATTTCTACAAGGAATTGTTATGGATACATTGAGGTGCATTTTATTTTGAAAGGTCTTTATATAACTCTATTAATTTCTTTTTTTCAATGTCCCAATTATATTTTTCAATCACCATTTTCCGTCCATTTTCCCCCATTATTTTGGCTTCCTTTGGGTTGTTTAGAATGTAATTGATAGCCTCGCCTATTTCAATCGGGTTCATTGGGTCTACGCAAAGGCCCGCATTATTTTTTGTTATTATTTCTTCCCAAAATGGAAATTTAGAACCAATAACAGGTAAACCAGAAGCCATATATTCAAAAATTTTATTTGGCTGCGCATTAATGTGGTTTTGTTCAGGGTAAAAAGTTACTAAGCCTGCAATGGAGTTGTTTTTTAGAGCTAAAGATTCATCCCTATCAATAAAACCTAGTTCATCAACTTGGTTCCAACTCTTTATTTTTGATATTACATCTTTATATGAAAGGGGCGAGAATGTTCCTGCTAATTTTAAGGTGATTTTTGGTGCGTATTCTAAAGCATTTACTAATTCTTTAATTCCTCTAATTTCTGTAATTCCTCCTATATAACAAATGTTATTTTTTTTATGATTTGATTCTTGTTTTTCATCAATCAATATTTCCCTTGATAAAGGGAAATTATTGATGTCAATGGAATTCTTATTGTATTGTAAAAATTTATCCCTAATAAATGGAGTTGCTGTAACAACTGCATCTAATTTTGAGGTAACTCTTTTTTCATACTTTTCAATCGCTTTACTTACCGGTTTTCTAAGGTATTTGTTAATGTATTTTTTTGATAAAATTTGTTTCGGTAAATCTTCATGTGCATCAAAAATTACTTTTTTACCTTTTTTTTTGAGTTTTAAGGCGATACGGAGTAATTCAGGATCGTGTAAATGATAGATGTCTGCATTCACCTCTATTGCTTTTTTATAGGCAAGATTTACGGATTTAGTAAATCGACTAAGGCGGGAAGAAGGCTTGTAAATAAATGAAACTATGTTCACACCATTTTCAATACGAGATTCTGTATTAGGTATTACTAGAGAAACATCATACCCTTCCTCAGCAAGCGATACACATTCCTTATGGAAAATACGAACATCACCATCGGGGTGGGCACTTGTAATATGACAAACTTTAATTTCTTTCACTTTCTACTCTAAATTCTCTTGCAAAGATATAATATAGAACGATAACTAATCCCCATCCGCCACTGAAAAGGGCAGTGGTTAAAGCTCCCGAACTCAACATAAATATCGGAAATAGGTTTAGTGAAGTTTTTAGTAGCACATTATTTCCGAAAATTGATTCTATAAAAAATAAAAGAAAGCCAAGAAATAAAGCTGATAGCACTAATCCTGCGTTCCCGAAATTGGAATACTCGTACATGAAACTAGCTGTGTTTACACTCCCTTGTAATCCTTTTTCTGCGTATTTTGGGCGAATGATAGGATAGAGTACTTTGGAGTATTCAACATGCTTTATCCCTTTCATTTTACATATGAATCCATATCCACCTCCATATAAAAAAGGTTTGTTTTTTGGGATGTGGTGAAACCATTGTGAAACCATTTCTCCAGGCACAACAAATATTCGATGTTTAAGTCCTAGTATTACGCGTATAGGGTATGACTTAGTATCGCTAACGCTTTTTACAATAGTTGTCTCAACTTTGGTGACATTGTCAACTCCACCTCTCATTTGTGGGTTTTGAATATATATCAAGCTGATAACAACAATTCCGCATATTAAGAACAAACCAATGCTCTGAAAGTATTTTTTTTTGAAAAGAGTTAGTAGAATAATTGGGAACAAAACAGTTAATATATAGCTCTTTTGCATCAATGAAAAAGCATAAAAAATTCCTATTGTAATTAAAATGCTAAAGAGAAATTTTTTCTTTTTGAAAGCTAATAAAAGAAGAGAAAAAGGTAGTATTGCTTTGATGTTAAAACTTGATAAATAATTCCATAAAGAGCTTGCTTCAGAAGTAATATTTCTACGTAAATCGACAATGTTGGTTGTGTCCATTATTGAAAATCCTTTTATTCCGGGCGAACCTCCAATATGAATTAAATGGCCTATTATTAAAAAAATGCAAATTCCAGTTAGAATCAGAAAAGAATAATCAGGAAGTAAATCAGGTATTTTTTTTAGGGAAGAAAATCCCTTAAATTTTTTGTTCTTCGCTAAGTAAGTTAATCCAAAATAGAATGTAATTAAAGGAATAAAAAACAGAAACATGTTAAAAACATACTTTGAACCTGTAGTTTCAATAACCCCATATAGAAGAATTAAAAAGACCATTGTATAGATGGAAAATAGTGTATGGTTTTTGATAAAAGTTTTGATTACATTCATTTCGGTATTTTATTATCATATTTTTTACAAACCCCAACAAGAAGCACATAATAAATTAAGTAGGAAACTAAATCGATCAATACATAATACAATAGAAACTCTTCAATAGTACAATCTTTGAATAGGTACAAACAGCCAATAGCTATAAAGTAACCTATTTGCCAAATACTACTAATTTTTATTTTTTCAAGTGCAGTAAATACAGACGTTAATGGAGATACAACAAATTTGATTGCATAGGAGAAAATTAGAATTTGTGTTAATTCGCCTGCTATTTTCCATTCCATACCAAATACCCAGGTGAAAATTTCAATTCCAAAAAATTCAATAATAATAATTCCAACTATCGCCAAGCCTGTTAGCACACTTGTGATTTTGACAATAAGAGGAAGTATTTTGTTTTTATTTCTACTAGATTCCGCAATTTTTTGAATTAATACTTGCGACAGTGAAAGAGATATTAAAGCAATAGGTATTGATAATATTTGTCTGCTAAAACCAAACTGTCCTGTTGTTTCTATTGCATAAAAGTGATTGATGACGATTGCAGGTAAAAATAAACTTATTGAGTTCATCAAGGATGGTAAAAAACTATAAAGAGGAAAGTCTTTATATCTATTCAATTGTTCCTTTACTTCGTTATAAGTGATACCCTTAAATGAAAGGTTTTTATTGAATGATTGTTTTAAAGAGATAAAAAAGTTGACTGTTTCTCCAATGATGTTGCCAATAATTAATCCTTGCTGATTAGAGAATTTTATTATTGCAAACTGAGATGCTCCTTCACTGGCCCTTCGTGCTAATTTGTTTACCGAGGATGCTTTGAATGCTTTTTGCCTAATAAGCCAATAATTTAAAACTCTACTGGATGAAATAACAAATATCGCAAACGGTATAACTAAAAGCCAAATTTTAATAGATGATGAAAAACGAAAGGTCTCGATAATTTGCTCGCCAAATAGTAAGAAAATGATAAACCATAAAGCGCTAAAGAAAAAACTAATAATGATACCTCCAATAACTAAAGCAGATGCTTTTTTATCTGAATCTGGCAGTACTACAGCTCCTTCAAACTTTAAGTTTCCAGCTGCAGCTAGCATTCCGATAATACTAATATAAATCGTGAATGTTCCATATTCAGCATCATCATAAATTCTACTTAGAATTGGCTGAAGTAGAATAGGTATTAATTGCGCTAATACTGTACCTGTGATAAGTGTAGCAACATTTTTAAGGAAATCAGATCTATTTAGAAGCCTTTTTATCATGCTTATTACAAAAGAAAGGAATTATATAACTGACTTTAAGTGTTTTAAATTGTTTTGTACACACTAAAGTGTTTTGAAAGTAGGGGACGTTAATTTTTCAAATTCTCCCAGTACCAATCAATAGCTTCTTCCAGGCCTTTGTTTATGCTATGTGTTGGATTGTAACCTAAGTACCTCTTTGCTTTATCTATAGATGCTAAGGAGTACCGAACGTCTCCTAGTCGTTCAGGTCCATGCTCGGGTTCTACATCCTTAATTTTAGGGTCATGCTCAGAAAGTAATTCTCTTAATTTATTAATAAGGTTTATTAAAACAGTTTCATCTCCATAAGCAACGTTGTACACTTGGTTGCAGGCATCTTTATTCGTTGTAGTTGCTGCTAATTCATTTGCCTGAATAACATTGTCGATATATGTAAAATCTCTAGTTTGCGTTCCGTCACCATGAATAATTGGAGACTTGTGATTCATTAAGGCTAAAATGAATTTTGGAATCGCAGCAGCATACGCGCCATTAGAATCTTGACGTCTTCCAAATACATTAAAGTATCTTAAACCAATTGTTTCCATGCCGTATAATGATCCGAAAACGTGTGCATATAATTCATTCACATATTTGGTCACGGCATACGGAGAAAGTGGCATTCCAATGTTCTCTTCAATTTTTGGAAGCTCTTTAGAGTCTCCATAAGTTGAAGAACTGGCCGCATAAACAAATCGTTTTATACCCTCTTCTTTTGCTGCTAAAAGCATGTTTAAAAATCCAGAGATATTTATTTCGTTGGTCGTTCCGGGGTCTTCAATAGACCTAGGAACAGATCCTAATGCAGCTTGATGCAACACCACATCAGCTCCAGATACAGCTTTCTTACAATCATCAAGGTTTCGAATATCTCCTTTAATAAAAGTAAAATTACTGTTGTCCAATAAATGGGCAATATTTTCTTTTTTACCAGTAAGCAAATTGTCTAAACAAACAACCTGGTTGTTTTGAACTAATAATTTGTCACAAAGGTTAGAGCCTATAAACCCTGCTCCTCCTGTTATTAAAACTTTTTTATTGGTAAGTATCATTTTGCAATTTTTTTCAAAAGTAAGTAATTTATAAGCTAAGCAGTGAATTATATATAATCATTCATCATATCTACCTTTTCCCTTGGGACGAAAAAACAATTTCTTATTCCGTCATCCTCTTTGCGAATAATTGAGTCTAATTGAATCAATTTTTTTCCTTTATGTCCAAAAAATAAATAGTCATATTTTGAGAATTCATTTTCTAGTTCTTTTTCAATGTCATTGAATAAAATTTCACAAACAATAATAGGCTTATGGGTTTTAATCACGGAGTCCATTCCTTGTATAATTTGAGGCTCGACCCCTTCTGCATCAATTTTCACGAAATCAATTTGAAGGTCTTCAAGATTGTTTTCTTTTAAACAATCTTCCAATGGAGTTGAAGGAACTTTAATTTCTTTATATTCTTTAGGTTTGTTAACCGCACTTGCAGCCCCTCCTAAGTTATGTTTTAAAAAAGGGTATTTTTTATTCCTGACTTCATAAAACGAAATTTCACCTTTTAGGTCTGAAATTGCCAATTGGAAAAAATTAATATTAGATTCAAAACCGTTAACGGCAATATTGTTTCTAAAATAATGAGCAGAAGCATTTGTTGGATCAAAAGCAACTACGCGAATGTCTTTCGATTTTTTAGCAGCGATCATAGAATATAGTCCTGCATTTGAACCAATGTCTAAAAACCCTTTGCAGTGACTGATAATGTCTTCAAAAATATCCACGTATTCATACCCATAAACGCCTTTCCAAAATATATTTTGGCCTACAGGGTCGGTTTGATTCGTGCAAAATTTAATTTTGTCTCCGTCTTTTAATTTTAATGATATAATTCCTGAAGGAGGTATTTTTATTTTAGGGAAGGCGAAACTAAAAGTTTTATTTAAAGACCTAAGTATTAAATTAATGAATGGCGTATAGATTATTTTATAAATAATTTTCATATTTAGTGACTTATAGTTTCGTTACTCGATATCTGAATAGAATGTTGAGAAATCTTTTTCGTATATCTTTTTTATCCTATATTTTTGTTCATTGGTTAAAGTAACTTCTTTCTTTTTAGTAGAGTTTAAATGTGGAACTTGTTTTAATTCTACATTTAGTTCTTGAGCGACTTTTTTAAAATCTTCATTAAAAGATTCAAATCTCCCGAGAAAATCTAATTGCTCAACATCAATTAGAGAATGTTGCGATCGAATATGTTCGTCGCATTTCTCAATGTTTTGATTTTCTACCCAACCAATAAAGTGGTTTAAATCTTTCATTTTTTCCAGTTCGATGTTCGGAAAATTGAAGTAATTGCGTTCTACAACCTTGTCTTTCCAAGAGCTTACAAAGCGATCATATGGATTACGAACAAAGGCAAATTTGTAATATTTTTTATAGAATTTAGAGTTGTATGCTATGGAAGAAGGATATAGGAAGTCGCTTCCGTTTTCTTTTTCGAAAAGTTTAAGAATGGACCGAGTACCTACTTTTGCTACTCGGTACCAAATTACTTTCTTATTGAAATCATAGGCTATAAAGTACCGCTTACTAATAAATAAAGATAGTATGTATTTATTGAAGTAGAAGTGAATGTACTTTAACATTGTTATCGGCTATAAATTAAAGAAGGGAAGTTTACAGAAAGCTTCCCTTCTTTATAGAATATTTATTTCGCGTAATTAACGGATCTCTTTTCTCTAATTACGGTAATTTTTACTTGACCCGGGTAGGTCATTTCTGTTTGAATTTTTTGAGAGATTTCAAATGAAAGTTCGTCAGATCGCTTATCTCCAACTCTTTCAGCCTCTACCATGACCCTTAATTCTCTTCCAGCTTGAATTGCATATGCTTTGGAGACCCCTTCGTAGGATAATGCAACATTTTCTAAATCTTTAATTCTTTGAATGTAAGATTCTGCAACTTCTCTTCGAGCTCCTGGTCTTGCACCGGAAATAGCATCACAAACTTGAACGATTGGTGAAATTAATGTTGTCATTTCCACTTCATCATGGTGTGCTCCAATTGCATTACAAATATCCGGTTTTTCACCATATTTTTCAGCTATCTTCATTCCTAGAACTGCGTGTGGTAATTCGGGCTCATCTTCAGGAACTTTGCCTATATCATGTAAAAGTCCAGCTCTTTTGGCAACTTTTGGATCTAAACCTAATTCAGAAGCCATTGTTGCACAAAGATTCGCTACTTCTCTAGAGTGTTGTAATAAGTTTTGTCCATAAGAAGAACGATATTTCATTCTTCCTACCATTTTAATTAACTCAGGGTGCAAACCATGAATACCTAAATCAATACAAGTTCTTTTACCTGTTTCGATTATTTCTTCAGTTAATGTCTTTTTTGTTTTAGCAACAACTTCCTCAACACGAGCAGGGTGAATTCTTCCATCACTAACTAATTGGTGTAAAGATAACCTTGCAATTTCTCTCCTAATTGGATCAAAACAAGAAAGAATAATTGCTTCAGGTGTGTCGTCAACAATTATTTCTACTCCAGTAGCAGCTTCGATTGCTCTAATGTTTCTCCCTTCTCTACCAATAATTCTCCCTTTCATTTCATCACTTGCGATGTTAAAGACAGAAACCGAATTTTCAATTGCATGCTCGGCAGCAACTCTTTGAATGGTTTGAATAACAATTTTCTTGGCTTCTCTAGAAGCATTTAATTTAGCTTCCTCTTGAATTTCATTAATTGAAGCCATAGCATTTGTTCTAGCCTCGTCTTTTAAAGATTCTACTAATTGGGATTTAGCATCTTCTTTAGAGTAACCACTTAGTTTTTCTAATTCAGAAACTACCAGCTCATGAGATTTAGCAAGGTCATCTTGTTTTTTATTGACAATTTCTAATTGTCTCTCAAGGGTGTCCTTACTTTGGTTCAGTTGCTTGTCTTTTCGATTTGCATCTTCCAATTTATGATTCAAAGACTTTTCTTTTTGCCTAAAAGAATTTTCACGTTCATTTAATTTCCTGTCACGATTATTAATTGCTTTTTCGTGCTCTTCTTTTAACTGTAAAAACTTTTCTTTTGCTTGTAGGATTTTTTCCTTTTTGATTGTTTCAGCTTCGCTTTTAGCTTCTTTTAAAGCGCTTGCTTTTTTTGACTTTAAACCGCTATTTAGAGCAATGTAGGCTACAATACCTCCTACAACTAACCCTATTACGGCTCCTATTACTATTTCCATAATTCAATATTAAGTGTGTTTTAAATAAGCCCTTTGCTTATTTACTAATATTGATGGAGAATTAGAAGATTATTTCTCAAGAAAATCACTCAACTCTTTATCAAGAGTTATTAATTCATTAGCAAACTTATCATCATCTACTTCTTTCGAAATTGTATTTGATTTTGTGCTTAGTTGTAAAGCTGTCATAGCAAGTAAATCTTGCATGTCCTTTACAGCATAGTTTTCTTTTAAGTTTTTAATGCTCGCGTTAATATTGTCAGCAGCTTTTCTGATCATCTCCTCTTCAGATCTTTCAATCGTCAAAGGATAAGTTCTTCCAGCTATATTTACTTTTATAGAAAGCTGACCCATTACCGTTTTATTTATTTAAGAGTGAAATACACTTGTCAATTTCTCTAACCAACTCATTTATCTTTAGTTTCATTTCTGTATTTTTTTCAGAATCTCCACCTAAAGATTTTGCCATCTTCAACATTTTAACCTTTTTATTAAAATTTTCAATCTCTGATTTTTGTTGTTCTAACGTATTTTTAAGTTCAGATACTTTTGTCTCAAGTTGAATGTTTTGTTCTTTGAGTGAGCTATTGTTGCTCATTAGCATATGAACTTTTTCTTTTACACTATTTAAAACAGCACTTTCCATTTATTCAAAACCCTTTTAAAAAGATTAATTCTCTGCAAAGTTAATATTGTAAAAGGACTAAACAAATTTTCACGAAACTGTGTGCATATCTAAGCCATAATTAAATTTTATAGATTGTGATTAATATTACCTTCATGGCCTGATATTGGTATAGATGCCGATAATATTGAATTTTATGAATATTTTAAATAGATTATTAATTGTGGTAGTTTGTTTGTTGACTTTTCAACAATATTACACACAAGTTGAATATGATAAAACAGATTTCGTTGCGCCAATGCATATACCATTGATTCTCTCGGGTAATTTTGCTGAATTAAGGTCCAACCATTTTCATACAGGTTTAGATATTAAAACAAAAGGTTCTCAAGGATATCGAATTTATGCTGTAGATTCTGGCTATGTTTCTAGAATCAATATTTCGCATTGGGGATATGGCAAAGCAATTTATGTAACTCATCCAAATGGATATACTTCGGTGTATGCTCACCTGAGTAGATTTCCCGAAAAAATTGAGAACTACTTGCGTAAAAAACAATTCGAAAAGAAAACAGAGACAATTACGGTTTATCCAGATAGTTTAGATTTATTGATTTCTAAAGAAGAAATAATTGCCTATTCAGGTAATTCGGGTAGTTCTGGAGGACCTCATTTACATTTTGAGATAAGAGAAACTGAAACGGAAAAAGCTGTTAATCCTTTACTATTTGGGTTCGATATAAAGGATGATATACGACCAACAGTGAGTAACATTAAAATCTATCCTCTAGACAACGGCTTTATAAATGGAAAGGATATTGCCAAAGTCTATCCAACCACTGGAAGTTTTGGAGAATATAGATTAAAAGACAACCCAGTAATTGAGGTTGATGGTGAAATTGGTTTAGGAGTGCACACAATTGATAAATTAAATGGAGCTGGAAATAAATGCGGTATTTATACTATAGAGTTATTTGTTGATGATAGTTTAGTGTTTCGTCAAACGATGGAAAAAATAGATTTTTTTACGAATAGATATATAAATGCACATAAGGATTATAATGAGTATCATGTAAAAAAGAGAAGTTTCCATAGGTCATATGTTTCTGATAATAATAAGCTAGAGCTATATGATGGATTAATAAATAAAGGGAAATTGAACTTCAAGGATGATACTATCCATCAGTTGAAATATATCATTAAAGATACGTATGGGAATACTTCAACTGTAAAGTTTCAACTTAAATCAAATCCAAAAATGGCCAAAACAATCACGGAAATAGCGACTGAAGGAGATACCATTGTTATGACCGGAGATGTTGTAATTGAAAAGGATGGCTTTAAAGCTTATTTACCAGAAAACTCTGTATATAATGACTTAAGGGCAAAATATAAGGAAGAAGAAATGTCAAAAACTGCTTCGGGACTGCATCAATTTGGTAATTCTAAAATACCTGTTCAGCATTATTTTATAATGAAAATAAAAACGCAAAATATTGCTAAAAACATGGAAAACAAAGCCGTAATAGTTTCTATTAGTAATGATAAAAGAAAGGTGTATGCAAAAGGAGGAGAATATAAAAATGGATGGGTTGAGACCAAAGTCAGAGCATTTGGAAATTATGCGGTTAAAATTGATAGTGTTGCTCCCGCTGTTACAGCGGTAAATGTTTCGGAAGGAAAAAATCTAAGCTCCGCAAAAAATATACAATTCAAGATATCCGATAATTTGAGTGGGATTGAAACTTACGATGCTTTTGTTGATGAAATATGGATGTTAGGAAAATATGTTCCAAAGCGTGGGACTTATACAATTCCATTTGATTCGTATAATAACATTTCTAAAGGGAAGCATTTGTTAAAGGTGGTGGTGACAGACGAAAGAGGTAATGAGACAATGAAAGAATATAACTTTACTCGTTAGTATATTTCGATTTGTATTAATTATACCCCTTTCAGTCTAAATTTACTAAATCTACATTACTACTATTAAATGTGCCGAAGATGTAGGTAAAACCAAGTCTTAATCTAATATTGGTTTTACGATTTCAATTTTGCATGAAATAAGGACATCAAATTGTAACATAAATTACATCGCTATCAATTGAAATAATTACATTTGTTTTTATATACTTAAAGCAAGAATAATGAGTGAAGAAATAGAAAAAATTAAATGTTTGATAATTGGTTCGGGTCCTGCAGGGTTTACAGCTGCAATTTATGCTTCAAGAGCTAATATGGCACCAGTATTGTACCAAGGAATGCAACCAGGTGGCCAATTAACAACAACAACAGAGGTAGATAATTTCCCCGGATACCCTGACGGAGTTAATGGACCAGAGATGATGCTGCAATTGGAAGCACAGGCGAAAAGGTTTGATGCGGATATACGATCAGGATATATTACAAAAGTGGATTTTACAGGACCCGTTCATAAAGTTTGGGTCGATGGAGACAAAGAGATTCATGCGGATACTATTGTTATTTCTACCGGAGCTTCGGCTAAATATTTAGGATTAGAATCTGAGCAACACTATTTGAAAATAGGTGGTGGAGTTTCTGCTTGCGCTGTTTGTGACGGTTTTTTCTACAAAGGACAAGAAACAGTAATTGTTGGGGCAGGAGATTCAGCATGTGAAGAAGCACATTACCTCTCTAATATTTGTACTAAGGTAACTATGTTGGTTCGTAGAGATGAGTTTAGAGCGTCTAAGATAATGGCTGAACGGGTTAAAAACACTGAAAATATTACAATTTTATTTAATACTGAGACTGAAGAAGTCTTAGGAGATGATAATGGTGTAACAGGAGCGAGAACGAAAAACAACAAAACAGGAGAAGTTACAGATATCCCTTGCACCGGGTTTTTCGTGGCAATAGGTCATAATCCGAATACAGAAATTTTCAAACCTTATGTTGATATGGATGAGACAGGGTATATTATTAATACCCCTGGTTCTTCTAAAACAAATGTTGCAGGAGTTTTTGTTTCTGGAGATGCTGCTGATAAAGATTATCGTCAAGCAGTTACTGCTGCGGGTACAGGGTGTATGGCTGCTTTAGATGCTGAAAGATATTTAGCGGCATTGGGACATTAAAAGGTCACCTTATTTTAGCTATAGTAACGGCATCATTTCTACTGGAAATGGTGTCGTTTAGTTTTAGAAATAATTTAGATCGAAGTTCGAGAGGTCTTATTTTTTTTGGAAATTTTCTTACTAATAAAGTGAGTTGCAATAATGCGTGCTCACAAAGTGTATCATTTTTAATACATTGCTCATGGAAAATTTCAGCAAGCATCATTCTGCTTTCATAATCATTAGGATCTAGTTTAAGTAATTGGTCAAAGAATTTTGCTGCCTTATCTACTTCTCCATTTTTATAAAGAAGTGCAGCATCCATAATTGGAGTAGAATTTCTAACAATATTTTGCTGTTCGTATTCTTCCCTGTCTTGTTTTAAATCCATGGTAAGTGAATACATTATCCATAATACCCCAAAAAGGAATATTGAATATTTTAAAATCGAAAAAATGATGTTAGGTTTCTTTTCCAAACTAAATCTTGTTTAACATGTTACTTGCTTTTTTCGCATAAAATCCATTTTCAGTAGCTATTTCATTTAATATCGTTATACACTTACTTATTTTACCTAATTCATGCAAACTCATCGCTTTGTACCATTTTGCTTCCTCATGAAAAGTATTAAAATCATGGTTCAATACTCTATCAAAATGCTGAATAGCCTTCTTTTGTTTATTAATATTATAATAACAAAGGGCCATGTAAAAGTGTGCATTCACATCATTTGTATAGTGATTCAAAATGGTTCTGTAATCTTTTAATGCTTCTTTAAATTTATTCCTTCTGAATTTCGATTGTGCATCCTGTAAAAAATCCACATAAGTGATTTTTTGAGTATAGGTATTTACAGCTAATTCACTTGAACCATTATCACTTTTATTTTCCTTGTCAGCGGTTGTACCGGTTAGTTCAAAGTTTGGAACAGTGATTTCCTTAGTGTATATATTTGTATAATCAACAACCAATAGTCTTGAAAGAAATAAAGTTCCTATGTTACTACTTATAACATTTGTGGTAGTCACTTCGGTGATTTCTTTTTTATCACTTGATTCTGCGTTAATTATTTCTTTCTCTTCATTGATTAGTAGGATTGCGCTATCAATTTTATCTGTTTCGTTTATAGAACTATCCATAACCATAATTAGGGGAGCATTAATAATGATTCTATCAGAAGTTAGTTGTTTACTTTCCTCTAATAGAGTTGCATCTTCTATTTCTTTATCGTCCAATTCTTTAATTGGATGGATATGAATATCAGCGGAACTTGAATCAGCACTTACCTGTGTAGTTAATTTACTTTCATCAAATTTAATTTCGTCTAAATCAATTTGATCTAAATAATGGTGACCAATAAAGTAGATTCCTATAGCAATAGAAATTATAAGAATAAATGAAAATTCGAATCTCCAAAATTTACTAGCTACTTTTCGAGGAAGGTTTCCATGAAACTGACCTTCTAATTCATTAAATCCCTCCATGGCACCAGGAGTAGATTCAAAACCCTCCATTGCGTCGCTGTTGAATTCATCCCCAGCAATTTTCTGCTCAAGCTGATATTTGTCAGCTTGGGACATATCACCTTTTAAATAAGCATCCATTTCCTCTTTGGTAAGAGGAGTGTTGCTTTCGAATATTTTCTTTTTCCTGTTCATTTTATTCAGGTATGATTTTCAGTTAGAATAATCTTTAAATTCCGTTTACCATTTTGAATATAACTTTTAACTTTTTTTGTTTCGTAACCTGTTAGAGCCGCAACTTCATCGTATGTTTTTTCTTTTAAATAGAATAAATCAATACACTGTTGCTGTTCGTTTTTTAGCTTTTTTATTGCTTCTTCAAGGTTTTTTAATTGACTTTCTTTAATGAAGACATACTCCGAATCGTGGTTGTCTTCGAGTTTGTATTCTAATTCAGAAATATTTTCAACCTCATCAGGTTTTTTCTTTCTTAATTGCATTAGGCAATGGTTTTTAGATACCATATACAACCAAGATTTAAAATTCTTCACATCCATTCTAAGTAAGTCAACCATCACCTTTTCAAAAATCAAAGATGTAGCATCTTGACTTTCTTCTACATTCTTTAGGTACTTTAAACAAACACCATATACAAGGTGTCCGTACCTTTCGAATAAAATACCAATGTATTTATTGTTCTTACTTTTCTTGTACTGAATAAGTAGTTCAGTATCTGGAAATTGTTTGATATTTTTTTTCGTTTTTCTCAAAAAATTCTTTTGAATTGCGAATATACTAACTAGTTATGGGTTTGTAAAAAGTTTAATTCATGATAGTTATTATAGAATAACAAAACAGCGGGAATTAAACGCTGATTTATTACTCAAAAATTATTAGTCAACTACTTTATTATGACTTTCTTTATATGCCTTCATTTCTTGTTCTCCTTTCCAGATAGAGTAGTAATCGAAGTAACTTTTTGTTTCTACCATTATCACTCCTCCTAACACATCACCATATTTGGCAGGTATTCCTCCGGTGTAAACTCGCATAGCCTGTATTGAAGTGCTTGGCAATAAAGGTCTTCCTCCGGTTATTTTTATTCCGTCTATAATGTACATGACATCACCGTTTCGTGACCCTCTGAAGTATATTTCATTACCATCTTCTGAAACTTTTATTTCAGAACTCATTGTTCTTGCTATCTGATTTATATTGGTTCTAACCGGAAGAACTGCAATGTCTTTAGCCTTGATTGTAACAATTTTAGTGTCTTCTGGATCTATTAATTTTTCTTTCCAGGTATGGATTTCGATAACTCCTAAAAGTCCTTTTGTCATAACAAGGTCGTTTACAAATGTGATTTTATCTGCATTAATTTGTATCCCATTCTGTTTGAGTGTGTCAATTCCAGATGCTATCATTAAATTATAGGTTCCAGGATTTAAGGGCTTAATTGTAAACTTTCCGTCAAAATCGGTTATTGTTTGTACTTTCTTTCCAAGAACATCTAGAGTTACCATCGCTCCTGGTATAGGGTCGTTTGTTTCGTTTTCTACTATTTTTCCTTTTAATGTTCCAAAATTAGCTTGTGCAAACAAAGTCGATGTCCCAAATATTAGAAGTGCTGTGTAAATTAAATTTTTCATATCTCTTATTTTTAATTGATTCTCTATTGAGATGCAGCAATAAATAAAATTCCACAAAAAGTATTTATATTTTTTCATAAAAAAAGCCGAATCCTTTCGGAACCGGCTTTAAATAAGGAGTTGTGCTACTTTATTTCTTTATCAAAATTTGAGTAGAAAAAGCGTTGTTATTTGAAATTGAAACGATATAGCTTCCACTTTCAAGAGAAGAAACATCGATCATTTCAACCGCATTGTTTGTAGTTGCATTCATTACAGTTTTTCCTTCTATGCTTAAAATAGTAACAGTACTATTAGCAGGAGCTTCAATATTTACAAATTCGCTTGCAGGATTAGGGTAAATTGAGGTTTGTAATGTTCCAATTTCATCAATACCAACAGAAGTAATAATATCAGCAAGTGTTCTAGGTTGCATTAAAAATGAGCCAAATGCATAATCAATAATACCCGTAACATCATATGGACCACCAACAACTGCATTGTAGGTAGTTCCTAATAAGAAATCATCAACGATACAATCACCAGAACCATCATTAATTGTCCATTCTCCAAAACCATTTGTAGCAACCGTACAGTTAGTAACGGGAACGTTTACTAGCACACCTTCGTACATTTCAGCTAATGCAGCTCCAGTTGTAACTGTTGTTTTAACAACAGTATTTCCACTTGAGGCATTATTAAAACCTGTTATGTTTGTTAATTCAGTCAAACCGCTAAATTCTGTTACTACACAAGTGAAAGTAACAGAATCGCCTATTGCAACCGTATTGTTTAAATCATAAACGTAAATCCCTGTCCATGGACCTGATCCATTTTGGATAAAGTAACTTCCATTTGATTTAATTCCAGTTACAACACCACCAGACATAACTGTATTTCCGCTTTCTGGAGAATCTCCATTACCAGCGACCGTATATTGGATATCATAAATTGTTTTAGAAGGTGGGATAACAGCTCCTGTTTCGTTAACTAATATATCATCAACTTCCCAAGTACTTCCATCTGCAGACGTTCCTGTGTATTTAAAGGCAATATAAACTCCCGCAGTGTTATAAGTGGATAAATCTACATTTCCTGAAGATACCCATTCAAACCAAGTCCCAGAGTTCAAAGGCATTGTTGGACTTAGAGCAATCCATGTCCCTTGTGTAGAAGGATTACTTGTTCCGTCATAGTTTGTCGAGATTAATACTTCTAAGGCATCACCATCATAAGCTACAGCACTTTTAAACGATAATAATGGAGTAGTAGAAGTGCTTAAGTCCACTGAAGGAGAAATTAACCAGCTTTCTACAACTTCATTTCCTGTTCCATTATAATTTTTCATCATTCCGTAAGCAGTTGGCGCGCCACCGGCTGTGCTCGTTGTCCATGTTAATGATGTAGTGATTGCAGGGGTTGGTTCATTTATTGTCCATCCACCTGAAGTAGCACTGTTGTCATCAAAATCTTTTGTTAAATATGTTTGTGCATTGATGCTTGTGATAGCGAATGCAGATAAAGCTAAAATGTAAAGTTTTTTCATGTTTGTATTTTTTCTGTAAGGATTATAAATTAAAGTGCTTCTATTTTTATGTCATCGATTTCCCAAGTACTTCCGTCAGAAGCAGAACCAATGTATTTAAAGGCAACGTAAACACCATTTTGAGTAAAGGATGATAAATTTAATGGTCCTGAATTTACCCAAGCGAAACTCCCAGTAGACCAAACTGTACCACCAGTAAATGATGTCCAAGTTGCTACGTTAGGATCCCCAGTTCCGGAATAATCTGTAGAAACAAGTACTTCCAAAGCATTTCCAGTATAGCTATATGCATTGTTAAAACTTAATGCAGGTGTAGTTGCCCCACTTAAATCAATCGATGGTGAAATAAGCCATGATTCATTAATCTCATTTGACGATCCATTCCAATTAGTCATATTTGCATAAGAACCTCCAATTGTACCAATTGTCCAATTTAAAGTTCCGTTAACCAATTGTGTTGTCCAACCACCAGAAGTAAGACTTCCATCGTTAAAATCTTTACCAATTATTGGAGGTATTCCACTGCTTGTGCATCGAGTTGTCGTAAAGTCAGCGGATTCTGTATCTCTAACATAAATTTGCAAATCCAATGTTGTAAATAGTGCAGGATTAGTTTCTGTAGTATAAATTCCGACTATACCAGTTAATGAACCATTTAACGTGGGGATTATTTCATCTGCAAAATTTGCATACCCACTGGTTCTAACTATTAAAGCGTTTAAGCTGCAATCTAACAGGTTGTGATTAACATCACTTTGTGTAACAGAATTAGACCAACTTGCTCCCATTGAAGCCTGCTCAAATTCAACATCATCAAATCGAACTAATAATCCTCTATCTGCATCTGGATTAATTGTGGTAATCGTTCTTAAAGCAGGAGCTACATGTTTTCCAGTGGCTTGCTTAATAATATTATTATCTACATCAACACCATCTAATTGGAACATTCCTCTATAAATGTCAATCGTTGTACCTTTTAAATAAATCCTTACAGAATCCCCTTCGTATAACCCTCCAGAATTAGCAAGTCTTAACTGAATAGCATCTGACCCCGCTTGTACATATATCTCTTTGTAGAAATTCCCAGAAGTTTCATCAGTAGTTGCTGTTGCATAAACAGAATAGTCTTCTGTAAAAGTATAAGCAGTTCCAACAGAGTCTCTAAATGCTTTCAACTCTTCAACCGTTAATATGTTTCCAACAGGTAAAGTCTGTACAGGTGGAGTATCATATTCTTTTCTACAAGACATTACGCTTATAAGAATTCCGATTGCTAATAGTATGTTTAAATTTTTCATAATCTATATTGATATCTATTCTTTCATTAAAATAAGTAGCTAACCATTGCGAAATAGGTCAGACCGTACATATATCCGTACTTAGGTGGGAATCTATCAATTTGAGTTGCATCATACCGCAATTGCTCAAACCCACCTGTTTTGAAATCAGTGTTATTTAATACATTGTTTACATTGATGTTTAAACGAACGAATGAATTGTTTTTCAATTTCCAGGATTTACCACCGTAAATATTTAATGAGTATCCATTTTCTAGTTTCTCTTGGTCAATAATTTCTCCAATCTGTGGGTCGGAAGTTACATAGTTAGCAAGCGCTTCTTCTGTTCTTCTGTCTGGATTCGGATCTAGGTATATATTGGCGAAGTAATTAAAGTTAGTTCCCGCATACCAATACTTCGGAGCATTGTATTTAAATCCAATTGATCCAGCAGTTTGCGGCATCCCACCAATTCTATAGTTTTTAAAATAAATCGTTCTGTTTTCTGCAATCACTTCTTCAGAGTTATCTCTAGTAATTGTCGCATTTGGTCTTGAATTATAAAGCGACATACTGTGTGTTCCAGCAGCTTGAATAACAAATGCTCCTAACGTTTTTTCTACTCCTAATTCAATTCCAGTGAATAATTGGTCAACATCTGTCATCATATAATTTACAAATGTTCTAAACTCATCATGATAAAAGCTACGCGCCCAAACTTGATCATCAATTTGCGTATAGTAACCGGTTAATCTTACTTTTAATTTGGGATACCTCACAACATAGCTTAAATCACCTGACATGATCTTAGTGCTTTGCAAACTATCAATTATCTGATCTCTTGTTCTAGGTGAGATAAAAGCATTTCTAGAATAAGGAGCTCTTGTTAAATAAGCTAAGTTCCCAGTGATAAGGTGTCTACCAGTAATTTTATAAACAGCTCCTGCTTTTATTCCGTAATTGAAAAAATTGTTTTTTTCGGAGTCGCCAATAGATTCTTCTGGGAATCTACCATTTTGAAGATTACCTGTTCTCCAGAAAGAAGTGTAAGAAGTCGTTAAACCAGCATATGCATCAACTTTTTTCGATTTAAAATCTACCTGTCCGAAAAGCTTTGCTTTGTTATTGTGGATGTCGTAGTCATAACCAAATTTATCTCCTTTTCTGATAAGCTTGTTAGTTGTTGATAAATCGTTTTGTGCAACGCTGTCATTTGCAAAATCTCTTTCAGCAAATTGATCAACATCAACCCAAAAATCACCACCTAAAAGGTCCGACATTAAACGGTAGTTGTGGCTTGTATAGGCGTAAGCACTTAATCCAGCAGTTAAATAGATTTTTTCATTAACCTTACTGTTGTAAACTGAATTGATTCCAAATCTTCTAGGGTCAACTCTATATTCTTCAACGATGTATTTAGAGCGGTTTCCAGTAACGCTATTACCTGCTTGACCATCTGCATTTTCGACAGTGTATAAGTTTTTTGAATTCGCAAAATACATTTGGTCCCAATTTAATTGAGAAGTACTTGTATTATTTTGCCAAGCTGCAGTTGCCGCATCTGCTTCATCAAATTGAGCTCTATTGATAAAATAGCTAGGCAGTCTTTTATAGTAATCTGGTCTAGGGTCGGCAGCATCGTACCAGTTTAAGTTGGTACTACTCGTCCTACCGAAAACTGCGTAAACAGATGTAGTCAATTTTGATTTTTCATCGATTTGTAAATAATCGGTTAAAACAATATAGGGTTTGTGATTGTCTCTTACTCTAGCATTTCTTTTTACACTATCTCCGTCGGATGTTGTTTGGTATCCCCAATATGGATTGTAGTAGTTAGAGCCAGTCAAATCCAAAGCTTCTTGCAGTGCAATACCTCTTCTTCCTTGTACAGTTGGCGCTCCAAACCCAGCTAAGTTAATTGTGTGGTTCTCGTTAATTCTTTTTTCTACAGCAGCAAAATAACTTCCTCCACTGTAAGATGTTCCTTCAACATAACCTTCATTAGCCCATCTAGAAGACGCAGAGACTGAAAAAGCCCAATCTCCTTTCCAGCCTGAACTGTAAGAATACATTGCTCTGTTTGTGTAACTTCTATTGGTAGCTGCGTAAGATGCTCTATGTCCTTTTCTTTTTTCTGAAGCTCTTAAACTGATTGAAGAGTAACCTCCAATTCCCCCAAAAGTACTATGCGAAGATGCGATTCCCATTTTCGATTCTGGGTAACGAGTAACATCATTTAATCCTCCCCAATAGCTCCAAATTGTCCATCCACTTTCTGGATCACTCCCAGGTATTCCTCCAATTAAGATGTTTGTGTTTTCTGAACTATATCCCCTTAACCTAAACCTTGCAGCGCTAAAATTGAATCCAGCGATACCAGCATAAACGTCTCTTGAAGATTGTAGCAACCCACTAATGTTTTGTGATTGACCATCCGATTGGATTAAATCCGCACCAGATGAAATTAATGGGATGTTATTACTAGATGAATCCTGATTGATAGAATCAGATTGTGCATGACTTGTCAATGCGTAAAAAGTCAGAATTAAAATGGCGAGGTTTCTAAACTTCATTATAGGTGAGAATTGTAACTGTATCAATTAAACCGATAAGAGTAAATTTAAGTTAACTATTTTGAATTTCTAAAGATGATTTGATAGAAGGATAGTTAAACTTGACGATTTTTTACTTTGTTGGTTTTTAGTTATCTATACAAACATGGTTTCAGGTGCTTTGTCACTTTCAAGGAGAACATGTTGTATTTAATGTATGCAAATGTAAAATATTTTTAATAAAGTACCACCTGGAAAGGTTCGTTGTGAATAACTTAATAATTTATAAACATTTTTATTTGGGGTTAAATCGTTATTTGTTCTCGCTTTAGGAGTGTTTGTTTAAACTCTATTTGGTTGAAAAGTTCACTAAATTGTTGGTTGTTTTTTGGGAAGTTTAGTTTTGGCTATATATTTGCTGTCTGAGTTTAATAGTGATTTTACCATTAAATTCAATTAAAATTTCAATTCTTATGTCGCTATTTAGATATACATTTTCAACGCTTTTATTGTTATTTTGTTTCACAACTTTAAAAGCACAAACACTTAATCCAGACAAGAGTTACGAGGTTACTTGTGTTGGTTTTTATAACCTTGAGAATTTATTTGATACAATAGTTGACCCTGATACAAATAAAATTCTCCAAGATGATTTTACACCAAAAAGCAGTAAGCAGTGGAATTCAAAAAAGTACTATAGTAAGTTAGATAATATGGCTGATGTAATTAGTAAAATTGGTGTTTCAAAATCTGTTCCTGATGGGGCAGCTGTTCTGGGCGTCTGTGAAATAGAAAATAAATCGGTATTAGATGATTTAGTAGCGCACGAAAAACTTAGAAACAAAAATTATCAGATTGTTCACTATGATTCTCCAGATAAAAGGGGAATTGATGTGGGGTTTTTATACCAGCCAAAATATTTTAAAGTAACTTCTAGTAAAACTTATACACTAACTCTGCCTGGTAGAGATGATTGGTTTACGAGAGATCAGCTATTGGTTTCTGGAGAGTTAAATGGAGAAAAAATGCATTTTATTGTTTGTCACTGGCCTTCGAGAAGAGGAGGGCAAAAAGCGAGCTCATATAAACGTGTTGCAGCTGGTGAACTGGCTAAGAGTATTGTTGATTCGTTAACAAAAGAAGATCCTTTGGCAAAGGTTTTAGTAATGGGAGATCTAAATGATGACCCGATTGATCCAAGTGTTAGAGAGGCAATGAGCTCAGTTGGAAAGATTAAAAAAATGGAGACAGGAGATATGTATAACCCTATGGAATCACTTTTTAAATTAGGAAGAGGTACCTTAGGTTACAATGATGCGTGGAATTTATTTGATCAAATGGTTATAACATCTGGGTTGATATCGAAGGACAATAGTTTTAACACTTACTCTTACTTTACCGCTAAAGTGTTCGATAATGCGTTCTTGAAAAATAGTTCAGGAAGATTTGAAGGCTTTCCATTTAGAACCTATTCTTATGGGAAGTTTATCAATGGCTACAGTGATCATTTTCCAGTATACTTGTATTTAGTTAAACAAAAGAAGTAGATAATTAAAACATCATTTTTGCATTTTATGAGGAATTTGAAATTATTGATTGTTGTTGCGTACGTATTTTTTGGCAATATTGGCAGCGCGCAGGAAACACTGAAAGTTATGTATTATAACTTGTTGAACTTCCCATCCACTGTTCCGGAAAGAGCAGATACATTAAAAAAGATTGTGCAACACGTCTTACCTGATATGTTTTTGGCTAATGAATTAGATAATCAATTTGGAGCAACATTAATATTAAATAATGCACTTAATCAAAATGGGATAACGCATTATGAGCAAGCTACATTTGTAGATGGTCCCGATACAGACAATTTGCTGTTTTATAACTCGGATAAACTTGGTTTAATTTCTCAAAATGAGATTCCTACAGCTTTAAGGGATATTAATGAATACGTTTTATATTATAAAGCTGCAGATTTAGCCACTACATTGGATACAGCTTTTTTCTATATGTATTCATGTCATCTAAAAGCAGGAAGTACAGACCCTAATCCGGATTATCGATTAGCCGAAGCACAAGTTTTTAAAAATTATTTGTCTGGAAAAACGGGGTTAAAAAATGTAATTTTTGGTGGTGATTTTAACTTTTATGGAAGTTCAGTTTCTGGAGAACCTGCGCATAATTGGGTTTTAAATGGAGGAACTTTTCCGCTGTTTGATCCAATTGATATGACCGGAGAGTGGCATGCGAATTCTTTTTATGCTAATATTCATACACAAAGTACGAGAACCGCAAGTTTTGATGGTGGAGCAACTGGTGGATTAGACGATCGCTTTGATTTTATATTTATCAGTAATGATTTGCAAACAGGTGCTAATAAAGCAAAATACGTAGATAATTCTTATGTTGCAGTTGGTAATGATGGCGCTCATTATAATACTTCATTGGTAAACCCTGCGTCGAATGGGGCTGTACCAGATGATGTTGCAAATGCATTGCACGAAATGAGCGATCATTTGCCAGTTTACTTAGAGATACAAGTGGGAGGGGGTGTTGGTATTGCGGATAATGATTTTGTTAATAGTTATAGCTTCAATAGCGCTTCAAGAGAATTTGAAGCTTTTCTAAAAAACAGCGAGGGTCAAATTTCATTAACGGTTTATGATATTTCAGGAAAAAGAATTGTAAATGAAACGCATTCCGGAATTGAAAAAATTAAAACATCGTTTCCCTACTTAAAAAGTGGTATTTACATTATTAATCTTCGCGTTGAAGGAAAGAGTACTTCTTTGAAAGTTGTCGTTCTATAGATTTATTTGGAGAAATCCATAACTATATTATAAAAACTAAATGGATTTTCAGCGTGAACCCAATGTCCTACATCATAAATGGTTTCTATTTCACTATTCGGGAATTGGTCGTAGATGTTTTGAAAATCGTCTTCTACAATGTAATTTGATTTTTCACCACGAATAAACAGCGTAGGGATGACCACAATCTCATCCGGAATAGCGCTAATAATATTTAGCATGTTATCTTCTAAAACAGGAATGTTTATTCTCCAAGCTAATTGACCTTTTTTTACCCAGAATAAATTCTTTAGTAAAAATTGTTTTACACCGATATCTTTAATGTATTTGGATAATTGTTTGTCGGCTTGACTTCTTGATTTTATGATAGATAAATCTAAGGAATTAAGCCCTTCTAATGTAATGTTATGGTGCATTGGATATGCTTTTGGACCTATGTCAACTACAATTAGCTTCTCAATAAATGTTGGGTGTTGTTGAGCGAAATGCATAACTGTTTTCCCTCCCATAGAGTGTCCAATAAGAATTATTTTTTCTAATCCTAGGACCGTAATGAGTTGGTAAAGATCGTCCGAAAGCAACTGGTAGTTGAATTCATCACTTTTTGGTGAATGTCCATGATTTCGTTGGTCCACCAGATAAACCTCAAAATTCTCAGCAAACTTTTTGCCAAGGGTTTGCCAATTGTCGGAACTGCCAAATAATCCATGTAATATAACTATTGGTTGCCCCTCTCCATATTTTCTGTAATGCAATTTCATTTTAACTCTCTCAAATAAAGTTGAACGGTGTTTTCCATTCCAAATTGCAAGGCATCAGAAATTAATGCATGACCTATCGATACTTCCTGTAAGCCTGGTAAATTATCTTTAAAGAATTTTAAATTTTCTAAAGATAAATCATGTCCAGCATTTAGACCTAACCCTAATTCTACGGCTCTTTTTGTTGCTTCTATAAATGGAGCAATTGCTTTATCTTTATCTATTAAATAATTAGCAGCATAGCTTTCTGTGTATAATTCAATTCTGTCAGCGCCTGTTTCTAAAGCTCCTTCAATCATTTCAATATTGGGGTCAACAAAAATTGATGTTCGAATTCCTTTTTCTTTAAAACGACCAATAATTTCTTGCAAATAGATTTTATGGTGAATCGTATCCCAGCCATGATCCGATGTAAGCTGACCTCCACTATCAGGTACAAGGGTTACTTGTTCAGGAATTACTTCTAAAACAAGATTAATAAACTTATTTTCTGTGGGGTTACCTTCGATATTAAATTCTTTTTGGACAACCCTTTTGAGGTCATATACGTCTTTATAACGGATATGACGTTCATCGGGTCTTGGGTGTATTGTAATTCCTTGAGCACCAAAACGCTCAATATCTTGAGCCATTTTGATTAAATCGGGAGTTTTCCCTCCTCTTGCATTCCTAATGGTTGCAATTTTATTAATATTAACACTTAGTCGAACCATTTATTGATAGTTAAATTGGATTAATTATTGATACTATTGCAAGAAAAGAAAAACGTTCTTATCCTTAAGATGTGTGTATTTAAATAAAAACAAACATCTTAAAAGGTAAATCGTAAATCAAATACTTACATTTGCACGCTGCAAAATTAAAAATAAATGATTGCAAGAGAATTAATAACGAATGATGTTCCTCCGATTCGATCTTCTGAAACGGTAGAAAAAGCTTTAAATTGGTTGGATGAGTTCAAGGTAACTCATTTAGCTGTTGTAGATGGAACTCAATATCAGGGCTTAATTTCTGAAGATATCTTATATGATGCAGCATCTTCTGATATGACAATTGCAGAATTAAATTTGACGTTAAACCGTCCTTTTATTTATGAAGACAGGCATATTTATGAAGTGATGAAAATGGTTTCAGAGATGCAGCTTTCGATTGCTCCTATTCTAGATAAAAGTGATAATTATATGGGGTTGACCACTCTTCCATCCTTAATGCATCTGATTTCAAATACCTCATCGATAAGTGAGCCTGGTTCCGTAATTGTACTCGAATTGAATCAAAATGATTATTCTTTAGGTCATTTGGCGCAAATAATTGAAGGCGATGACACCAAAATATTAAGTACTTATATTACTTCTGCTGTCGATTCAACACTTATGGAAGTAACCATAAAAGTGAATAGAAAGAACATACAGGGAGTTCTTCAGGCTTTAGCTCGTTATGATTATGTGGTAAATGCATCTTATTCAGAAATAGATTATCAAGAAGATATGAAAGATCGATTTGAATCTTTAATGAAATACTTGGATATGTAATTGGAATAATGCTTCTCAAATTACGTAAATCCCTATATTTTATTTTCACTTGTATGGTTTCTCAAACCGTTATTTTGGGGCAAGACCAAGACTCTATATTTGAAATTACCAATATTAGAATTGTTGGAAATGATAGGACAAAAGAATTTGTTATTCATAGAGAATTAACTTTTTCTATAGGAGATTCACTTTCTTATTTGACAATAGACTCAGAGCTAGAAAAGTCTCTATTGAATTTAAAAAACACATCTCTTTTTAATTTTGTAACTGTCGAACATCATGCTGTGGATGCTCGGTATACTGAGGTGCTAATTGTTGTTACTGAACGGTGGTATGTTTGGCCATTTCCTATTCTTGAAGTGGCAGATCCAAATTTTAATACTTGGCTGGAAACAAATAACTTGGCAAGATTAAATTGGGGATCCATGATTATGGATAGAAATTTTAGAGGGAGAAAAGAAAAATTGGGATTTGTATTTCAATTGGGTTATTCAAAAAAAGTGGGTTGTTTTTATGATGTTCCATATACGAAAAAGCATCAGAATTTAGGGTTTGGTGCCTACGCCTCTTATTTTCAAAATTATGAGGTTGTTTATGGTACAAACCGTAACAAACGTTTATTTACTAGGCCTACTGGTAAATCAAAAGAGGAATGGTACAATGCCGTTTATCTAAAATATAGAAACAAAATATTTGTTTCTCATCAGTTAATTGGTTTTTTTCAAGACGTGATGGTAGAGGATAGTATCGTAATAAATAACCCTAACTATTTTGGAGATGGTGAAAGCAGGATGAAATCGCTTGGATTAAAATATGTTTTCAAAGATGATCATAGAGATAATAGATCTTACCCCTTAAATGGTTATTTTCTAAAAGCTGAGGTTCAGCATAATGGTTTTAGCATATTTTCTAATAAAGCATTTACTAAATTAGAAACTGAGGTGAAGAAATTCGATAAGATTGGGAATAACTTTTATTGGGCTTCAAGTATAAAAGGGAAATTTACATTTCAAGAGATTCAACCTTATTATTTTCAGAATATGCTTGGATATAGGGATTTTGTAAGAAGCTATGAATACTATGTAATAGATGGAAAATATGCATTGTTAATGAAAAGTAATATTAAGTGCAAGGTTGCATCTTCTAAAAAAACAATTCTTCCTGTAGTGCGAAATCCTGGTATTTCTAATTTTCATTATGCATTTTATTTAAATGCTTTTGCAGATATTGGTTATGTCGGTGATGATTATTTTAATAATAACTTATTGGCAAACAATACAATGATTGGATATGGTGTTGGTCTTGATTTTGTAACTTATTATGATAAAGTTATTCGAGTTGAATTCTCTACAAATAAATTAAACGAATTTGGATTTTTCCTACATTTTGTTCAACCAATATAAAAGTAGGTTACTTTTGAAGCAGAAAATTAATTTCAAACAATGAAAGTAGCCATCTATTGTAAAAGAGTTCCTGATGAAGCGGTAGCTTCTGTACTGATTCTTGTTAATGAATTAATGAGTAAGAATGTTCAGTTATATATGAACGCTTCTTTTTCTGATTTTTTAAAGAGTAAAAATATATCAGGAGATTTTATTATTGGCTCTTCGTTAGAGGATGTTGATATAGCACCAGATCTATTGATTAGCATAGGAGGTGATGGTACCATTTTAGATACGATTACAGCCATTGGAGATTCTGAAATTCCTATCGTTGGCTTCAATACAGGCAGGCTTGGGTTTTTGGCGAACAATGCAAAGGAAGATGCCAAGCAAATTGTAGAAATGCTATTGAAAGGGGATTATGAGCTAGAACAAAGGTCATTGTTGAGTCTTGAGACTGATGACGAATTATTTGGGAAGAATAATTTTGCATTAAATGAGCTAACAGTTCATAAAAAGGATTCGTCATCAATGATGACAATACATACATATATTAATGATGAGTATTTGAACTCGTATTGGGCTGATGGGTTAATCTTATCAACTCCAACTGGTTCAACTGCGTATTCATTAAGTTGTGGAGGTCCAATATTAATGCCGCAATCTAAAAACTTTGTAATAAACCCAATCGCACCACATAATCTTAGTGCTAGACCACTTATAGTTCCCGATGATGTGGAGATAAAGTTGAGAATTGAGGGTAGGGAGGATGAGTTTTTAGCTACCTTAGATAGTCGTACTAGAACGATAAACAATGATGCTGATCTAAAGATAGTTAAGTCAAAATTCTGTATCAATTTAGTTAAATTCGAAGGGCAGAATTTTTACAATACCATAAGGAATAAATTATTATGGGGAATGGATAAAAGAAATTAACCAAATATCCTTTAATAATTCTTGGAATTGTTAATAAATCTTACTGAAATACCATTAAATTTGTATAATCGTCAAAAGATAATCGGGTGTTTGGCAATAAATTACAGGATTTATTGTTTTAATGGCTTGTAGTAACTATTATGAGAAGGATTAATTTTATATTAATTACATTTTTTTCTGTAATAAATGTAACAGCGCAAACTCCTGAAATCGGAGTGTTTGGAGGAGGAGCTTATTATATTGGAGATTTAAATCCCTATGGTCATTTTAATCAAACTAATTATGCAGTAGGTGCTATTTATCGTAATAATTTTGACAATGAGAGAATAGCTCTGCGGGTTCAAGCGATATTTGGGAAGGTTTCAGGAAATGACGCTAAGTCGAACGATGTAAATCAATTGAATAGAAATTTGAATTTCAGTTCTTCCGTATTGGAAATTGGTCCGCTGATTGAGATAAACTTTATTGATTATATAGTTGGAGATATGAGCAGAAAGAAATTTAAGTTCCAAACTTTTTATTTGTTTGCTGGTATTACTTATTTCAAAATGAATCCTTTAGGAACTTATCAAGGGGAAACCGTAGAGTTACAGCCTTTAGCAACAGAAGGGCAGGAAACATCACAGAACGCTTCTCAAAATAGGTATGAACTAAATCAAATTTGTATTCCTTTAGGTTTGGGATATAAGTTCAACGTAACAAAAAGATTTGCTATCTCACTGGAGTACGGAATTCGAAAAACGTTTACCGATTATTTAGACGACGTTAGTGGTCGGTATCCTGATTTACAGTTATTATCTGTTGAGGCAGGTCAGCTTTCGGCACACATGAGTGACAGAACAGTCAATGAGGAAGGCTATACTGATTTGAACTATGGTATGTCACGAGGAAATTCTAAAAATAAAGATTGGTATTCGTTCTTCGGGGCTATTATTAGCTTTAGAATCCATGACCACGAAACATGTAGCAAAAGATTCAAATAGTTCTCCTTAGATTTAATATTCACAAAAAAGCATAATTCATTTCGCAAAGTCCTTATATTTCCTCAAATTCGCAGCAATTTTTTATGAGTTTCAAAGATCAAATAGATTTAACCAAGGTTCCACAGCATGTGGCTATTATCATGGATGGTAATGGACGTTGGGCTCAACAAAAAGGAGAAGAAAGGGTGTTTGGTCATATTAGTGGCGTTGATTCTGTCAGGGAATCACTAACGGCTGCTGGTGAAATAGGTGTGAAATACCTAACACTTTATGCTTTTAGCACTGAGAATTGGAATAGGCCTAAAGAAGAAGTTGATGCTTTAATGGATTTACTCGTTAAAACCATTGCATCTGAGGTAGGTAAATTAAATGAAAACAGTGTAAAACTTCAAGCAATAGGTGATATTGATAATCTACCAAAAAGCTGCCAAGAAGCCTTGTCTGAAGCTATTGAGAATACAAAGAATAATACACGAGTAACATTGAACTTAGCGTTAAGTTATAGTTCTAAATGGGAAATGACTAAAGCAATTCAGGAAATTGTAAATGAGGTTAAAGGAAAAAACATTTTACCAAGTGAAATAAATGAGGAATTAATAAGTTCTTATCTCAGCACTGGAAATATTCCAGATCCTGAATTGTTGATTCGCACAAGTGGAGAGGCAAGGATAAGTAATTTTATGTTGTGGCAATTGGCCTATGCAGAGTTATATTTTACTGAAACTCTGTGGCCAGATTTTAAGAAGGAAAATTTTTTCGAAGCAATATTAAATTACCAAAACAGAGAAAGAAGGTTTGGAAAAACAAGTGAACAAATATCTGAAAATGAATAAAGTTATTTTAATACTTCTACTTGTTATCTCAAGTGTTTTAGGGTCTGAAATGTCAGCCCAAAATGAAGCCGTAGATTATTTGTCACCAAAGAAATATACGCTTGCTGGAATAGTTGTGGATGGTGTTCGGAATTTTGACCATAATCAAATTATCAATAAGACTGGACTTGTAAGAGGGGAAGAAGTTACCATTCCTGGGGATGATATTGCTAAGGCTATAAATAATTTGTGGAAAGAGAAGCTTTTTTCAGATGTACAAATTGTTGCAGAAAAAATTCAAGGGAATAATATCTTTTTAGTGATAAAGCTTCAAGAAAGAGAAAGACTGTCTCGTTACAGTTTTAAAGGTGTTTCCAAATCAGAAGCAAACAAAATCAGAGAGGTTTTAGACTTATACACTGGGAAGATTATTACCGAAGATTTACTGTTAAGAGTTAAACAAACTAGTAGGAACTATTTTATTGATAAAGGTTATCTTAAAACAAAGGTAAATGTTGTTTCACAACCTGATACATTGATAAATAATAGCGCTCGACTTACGATTAAAGTAAAAAAAGGAGAGAAGATTAAAATTAGTAAAATTCTTATTGAAGGAAATGAAAAGCTTTCGGACAGTAAAGTAAGAAGAGCAATGAAAAAGACCAAGCAGAAAAGATGGTACTTTTTAAATATTGGTTCTAAGTTTATGCAATCGAGCTTTGCAAATGACAAAAGACATGTGATTGAGAAGTATAAAGAACTTGCCTTTAGAGACGCAGAAATAACATTTGATACATTGTACGACGTTGATGAGAAGTCAATCAATATAAAAATGACGATTGATGAAGGAAATAAATACTTTATTAGAAATGTTGATTGGATTGGTAATCTAAAATATTCTTCAGGAAGGTTGGATACTATATTGGGAATTAAGCCTGGAGATGAGTATAATCAAGCAACTTTAGAAACGCGACTGTTTATGAATCCTGGAGGATCTGATGTATCCTCATTATATATGGATGATGGATATTTGTTTTTCCAATTAACACCTGTAGAAACACAAGTTACCAGTGATTCTGTGGATTTGGAGTTACGGATTTATGAAGGGAAACAAGCTAGAAATAGAAACATAACAATTACAGGAAATACTAAGACTAGTGATCATGTAATTCTTCGTGAAATTTATACTAAGCCAGGTGACTTATTTAGCAGAGATGCTGTTATTCGAACACAACGACAATTAGCACAAAACGGGTATTTTGATCCTGAAAAATTGGCTGTAAACCCAAAGCCTAATCCTGCAGATGGAACAGTGGATATAGAATATGTGGTTGAAGAAAAGCCAAGTGATCAGATTGAACTTTCTGGTGGTTGGGGAGCTGGAAGAGTAGTTGGAACATTAGGAGTCGTGTTTAATAATTTTTCTAGTAGAAAGTTTTTTAGAGCATCTGAGTGGAAGCCATTACCATCAGGTGACGGTCAACGTTTAAGTATAAGGGCTCAATCTAATGGATACTTTTATCAATCTTACAATGCTTCATTTACTGAACCATGGTTGGGAGGGAAAAAACCAAATTCATTAAGTGTTTCAATTTTTCATTCGGTTCAAGCATCTGATCCAGTGAATTATCGCGATTCTACCGATTTAGCTGGAAAAAGAGTAAAAAACCTTGACAGAAGATATATTAAAATTACCGGAGCATCAATTGGCTTGGGGAAAAGGTTAAAGTGGCCAGATGATTATTTTACACTTCAATTAATGGCTGGTTATCAGTATTATGATTTGAATAATTATGGGAATGTATTTTCATTCTCTGATGGGTATGCCAATAATTTATCTTTTCAAGCAACTTTGTCTAGAAATTCAATAGATCAACCATTGTACCCAAGAACGGGTTCTTCATTTACATTATCAGCTAAAATTACTCCTATGTATTCTTGGTTTGATGGGGTTGATGATTATTCTGATATGTCGGATCAAGAAAGATACAAGTGGTTAGAGTACAATAAAATTAAATTTACTTCATCATGGTTTACGCCATTATCTAAGGACAAAAAATTGGTTATTAATGCAAGGCTTGGATTTGGGTTTTTAAATGCATGGAATTCGGAGAAGGGAGCTCCACCTTTTGAAAGGTTTTTTATGGGGGGTAGTGGTCTTACAGGATTTAGCCTAGATGGACGTGAAATTATTGCTTTACGTGGTTATGATGATGGACACATATCTCCACAAGTAAATGGCGGTAGAATAATCAGTAAATATACCATGGAGTTGCGTTATCCACTTTCTTTAAATCCATCAGCAACAATTTATATGCTTGGATTTATAGAAGCAGGAAATACATGGAATGATTATAAAAAATATAATCCATTTAAAGTGAAGAGATCAGCCGGTATAGGTGTAAGAATATTTTTGCCAATGTTTGGGTTAATGGGACTTGATTATGGTTGGGGGTTAGATGAGGTAGATGCTGGAGCAGCAGGAGAATTTATTCACAATTCTGAAATACAATTAAGGGGGTATCGTGGACAGTTCCATTTTACCATTGGCATGAATCTTGGAGAACTATAATTCAAATTTTTTAACGTCGCATAATCAAATAAAAATCACATTCTCAATATGAAAAAAATAGTTTTAAGTCTCTTGGCAGTTTTTATGTTATCATCAGTTGCACTTTCTCAAAAATATGCTTTTGTAGATATGAACTATATTTTGAGTGAGATTCCTGCTTATAAGGAAGCTCAAAAAGAATTGGATGATTTATCTGAAAAATGGCAAAAAGAAATTGAGGCAAAGTATAAGGAAATAGAGGCGAAATACAAAGCGTATCAACAAGAGCAAATTTTGTTGCCAGAAGATACTAAACGTCAAAGGGAACAAGAAATTTTTGAATCAGAAAAAGCAGCAAAAGAATTACAAAAAAAACGTTTTGGCGTTGATGGTAGCATGTTTCAAAAAAGGAAAGAATTAATTGAACCAATACAAGATGAAATTTATAAAGCCATAAAAACAATGGCAAAAGAGAAAGGATATGATTTTGTAATGGAGAAAGAAAAAAATTCAAACATCTTATACGCCAATCCAAAATATGACAAGAGTGATATCGTATTGAATAAAATAAAAAAATAAATTAAAGAACAGTAAAATTATCGAAATGAAAAAATTAATTACAATAGTAGCATTAGCATTGGTAACCATCAGTACATCAGCTCAAAAATTGGGTCACATTAATTCGCAGGAAATGATGGTGGAGATGAATGAATACAAGGCAGCAGAAACAGAATTGGAGAGATACCAAGGTGAATTAATGAGAGAACTAGAGATGTTTGCTACATTAATTAAACAAGATGAGGCTAAGTATATTGAAGATGAGCCAAATTTAACTGAAGAAATAAAAGCTTCTCGTTACCAAGAACTGATGGAGAAGAGTCAAAATTTCCAGGCAAAACAAGGAGAGGCAGAAAAAAAGTTACAGGATAAAGAAGCAATGTTAATGCAAACGGTACTTAAAAAAATTCAAGAAGCTGTGCAGAAAGTAGCTAAAGAAAATAGTTATACTTATGTATTTGATACTTCAAGTCTTCATTATGCGGGAGGAGAAGATATTACTCCATTATTGAAAAAAGAATTAGGTATTGTTACTGAATAAGAACAAAACTTACTAATTTTAAAGCCACTAGTGCCTAGTCACTAGTGGCTTTTTACTTTTTATTAAATGATAAATAAAGCACCCATAGGAGTTTTTGATTCGGGTTACGGTGGATTAACTGTTCTTTCTGAATTAAGGAAGGCTATGCCAGGTAATGATTTTATTTATTTGGGAGATAATGCTAGAGCACCCTATGGCTCGCGGTCTTTCGATGTGGTATATGAATATACGCTTCAAGCTGTAAAAACATTATTTGACCAAGGATGCCACTTAGTTATATTAGCTTGTAATACGGCTTCGGCTAAAGCTTTGCGAACTATCCAGATAAATGATTTGCAGGAAATTGATCCAAGCAAAAGAGTTTTGGGTGTTATTCGACCTTGTGCAGAAATGATAGATGAGTTTTCTATGACTAAACATATTGGCGTTTTAGGAACTAGTGGTACGGTTAAATCTGAATCATATGTGCTAGAAATCGAAAAACTCCACCCACACATTACAGTCAGTCAAGAAGCTTGTCCAATGTGGGTTCCTATAGTTGAAGATAACGAATTTAATACTCCAGGAGGAGAATTTTTTATTAGACAAAACGTTGAGTCCATATTATCAAAAGATTCTGAGTTAGACGTTCTGATTTTAGGTTGTACACATTATCCAATTTTGATAGAGCAAATTAGAAAATTCGTACCTAATACGGTTAAAGTAATTGCCCAAGGAGAGATTGTAGCCGATAAACTAGTCGATTACCTTAAAAGACATCCAGAAATGGCTGATAAGTGTTCTAATAAAGGAATGACGATGTATTATACAACGGAGAACCCAAGGTCATTTGAAGAAAAAGCGAGTTTGTTTTTAGATGAGAAGATTGTTGCAGAGCAAATTCATTTGAGTTAAGATAGCGGTATTCTCACTCAATCATTCCATCTTTCATAACAAGAGTTCGATCGGCCATTTTTGCTAAATCTTCGTTGTGTGTTACGATTACAAAAGTTTGTTGAAATTTATCTCGAAGGTCAAAGAATAATTGATGTAATTCTTTAGCTGTTTTAGAATCTAAGTTTCCGCTCGGTTCATCTGCAAGAATTAGAGCAGGATCATTAATTAATGCTCGAGCAACACTAACTCTTTGTTGCTCCCCTCCTGAAAGTTCGTTTGGTTTGTGCTCTATTCTGTCCTCTAAGCCCAATTGAATCAATAAACTTTTCGCTCTTTTCTCGACTTCTTTTTTATTTCGATTCCCAATATATCCAGGTAAACAAACGTTTTCGAAAGCTGTAAATTCTGGTAATAAATGGTGAAACTGAAACACGAATCCGACGTTCTGATTTCTAAATTGTGCCAAGTCTTTTTTATTCAAAGCGCTTGTAGATTTGTTTTCGAAAATAATATCACCACTATCGGGACGGTCTAATGTTCCTAAAATTTGAAGTAAGGTTGTTTTACCAGCGCCCGAAGCCCCAACTACAGATACAATTTCCCCTTTGTTAATAGTGAAATTAACACCTTTCAAAACTTGGAGGTCTCCGTATGACTTTGTTATACCTTTCGATTCAATCATCGGGCTAAGTTAAGATAATTTCAAATTAGAGGTTGTTAATTAAGTTATTCATTTTATATTCTGAATTAAAAACTCCAACACAATAGGAAAATGATCTTGAGGAGCATCTTTGTGAGTTAGTAGATTGATATGGTCGTAATCATTTTTAAAACCATTCTCTTTCCCCACAATTTGTAATGTATTGGTTTGGTGTTTCCCTGTTTCCTCCAAAAGCCTTTTTACATCTTTCGGATGGCCTAGAAGTTTGTCACCTTTTCCAGTTATGTATAAAATAGGAGGGAGCTTTACATTGGCTAATTCTTTCTGGTAATTATAGCCGTCTTCAGGAGAAATCCATTTTTCTTCTTTTACCCAAACATTTGCATCTTTATAATAAGCCGCTGGTTCATTTTCAGTGCCCATCTTCATTTGTTTAGCAGGCAAATAACCATGTTTTTTTGTCAAATAGGTTCCGTATTTATCCCATATCAAATCAACTCCGATTAACTTTCTCCAACCTTTTATGGCAATTCTTCTTTTAGTGCTAAATGCAATCATCGATTTAATATCAGGATCTTGCGTTCTGGATAAATAAGCTATTGCTAAAACACCGCCCCAACTATGTGCGCCCAGGTGTATTTTTTCTATCCCAGTTGTTTTCCTTACAAATGCTAGATAGGTAGGAATATCTCTTGTGATTATTTCAAATTGACTGTGATTAAAACCTTTCTTTATTTTTGGAAGACTTTCACCTTTTCCTAGTAAGTCACACACAAAAACATCAAAGCCGTTTTCTGCAAGAAATGGAGCAAGTCCTTTCCCTTTTTTTGTAAAAAATATTCTACCATCTTCAAAATATCCATGAATTAAGAAAATTGGAGAGCCTCCTTTTTTAGTGTAAAAACGATGAACTTTAGAAGTTCCCTGATTGAAGTTTATATCGTATGATTCGTATACCATGGGTGGTAAAGATACTATTGTGAAATTATTAGCGGAAATTATATGGATTGACCTTCCGGAAATTGGTTTTCCGTTAGTTGTATTTGAATTTAAATGAAAGAGAATATCTTTTTAAAAAAACATGTAACTATTTATGGCTTAACCCGAGACTATTTTTACATTTGGGCAACTAAAACCAAAAAAATGAATTTACACGAATTTCAAGGAAAATCGATTTTAGAAAGTTACGGAGTAGCTATACAAAAAGGAATTGTAGTTGATGATGCATCTCAAATATTAGAGGTGGCTAAACAACTTACAGCAGAAACGGGTACCGAATGGTATGTTGTTAAAGCACAAATTCATGCTGGAGGTAGAGGGAAAGGAACTATCGAAGAAACGGGTTCTCATGGTGTTGAAATTGCAAAAGGAATTGATAAAGTTGAAGGTGTTGTAAAAGGAATTTTAGGTGGACATCTAGAAACTGCTCAAACAAATGGTGTTGGAAAATTAGTTAGTAAAGTTCTAGTTGCTGAAGATGTATACGCTCCAGATTTTGATAAATGTGAAGAGTATTACATGTCTGTATTAATGGATAGAGGTAATGGTAGAAATATTATCATGTATTCTACAGAAGGTGGAATGAATATTGAAGAAGTTGCAGAAAAAACACCACACTTAATATTTAAAGAAGAAATTGATCCTAAGGTAGGTTTACAAGGTTTTCAATGTCGAAAAATAGCTTTTAACTTAGGCTTAAGTGGTAAAGCATTTAAAGAAATGACAAAATTTGTTAAGTCATTATATGCTGCTTACGAAGGTTGTGATGCTTCTATGTTTGAAATTAATCCTGTTCTTAAAACATGCACAGATACAATTATTGCGGTCGATTCTAAAGTTACTTTAGATGATAATGCTTTATATCGTCATCCAGATTACGCTGCGATGAGAGATGTAAGTGAAGAGGACCCTACAGAAGTTGAAGCAGATGCAGCTGGTTTAAGTTACGTCAACTTGGATGGAAATGTTGGTTGTATGGTAAATGGCGCTGGATTAGCTATGAGTACAATGGATATTATTAAGTTATCTGGTGGAGAACCTGCAAATTTTTTAGATGTTGGTGGTACTGCTGATGCTGAAAGAGTTGAAAAAGCTTTTAACCTTATTTTAAAAGATAAAAACGTTGAAGGTATTTTAGTTAATATCTTTGGAGGGATTGTTAGATGCGATAGAGTAGCAAATGGCATTGTACAAGCTTATAAAAGTATTGGGAATATTCCAGTTCCAATTATTGTAAGGCTGCAAGGAACAAACGCTGTTGAAGCAAAAGAGATTATTGATAACTCAGGTTTAAATGTTCATTCAGCAATTACATTGCAAGATGCAGCAGATAAAGTGAAAGAAGTTATTATTTAGGTTTTAATTGATAGAGTATAAAAAAAAGGAGGGCAATTGCTCTCCTTTTTTTGTTTCAAATTTTAATGATAACAATTGTGTGCAACAGGCTAATTAAAACTCAAAGACCGTCAGACCACTTCTTATTTTAGGTTCTATCCAAGTACTTTTAGGGGGCATAATGTTATTTGTATCTGCAACCCTTTTTAGCTGGTCTATTGAGACAGGAAAGAAACCAAATGCAACTTTGGCTTTATTGCTGTCAACAGACTCTTGTAAAGCTTTCATTCCCTTTGTTCCTTCAATAAAATTAACGCGATTGTCTGTTTTTAAATCGTGTATCCCAAGAATAGGGGAGAGTACTAAGTTTGACAAAAGCTGTGCGTCTAAACATGCGACAGGATTGTCATTGTCAATAAATTCATCTTTAATTGTAAGTGAGTACCATGATCCATCAAAGTACATTGATAAATTGTGTAGTGATTTGGGCTGATACTCTTCTTTACTTATTGTTAATGTAAATGATTTTTCTATTTGTAGTAAAAATTCTTCAGAAGTAAGGTCGTTTAATCTACTAATAGTTCTGTTATAACTAAAAATTCTCAGTTTACTTTCGGCTATATAAAATGCCATGAAGTAATTATAGTCTTCATCTCCATTGTATCCTTTTTCTCTTTGACTTTGAGTATATAATGTAGAGGATGAGACTCTATGATGCCCATCAGCAATGTATGAATGCTCTACATTAGTAAAAGCATCTTGAAGTGCCTCAATATCCTTTTGATCACTAACGATCCAAAGATCATGTTTTATTTCTCTAGTGTTGGTGAATTCGTACTCGGAGCGTGTGTTAACGTATTTTTCGAACAAAGCATCGACATCCTCATTGTCTTTGTAAGTTAAAAGCACAGACTCTGCATTAAATTTACATACATTCAAATATTTCTTAAACATTTCCTCTCTTTGAGAAAGCGTATGTTCATGCACTTTAATTTTTCCGTTTAAATAATCATCAACGGAAGCTGCTGCAATAATACCAATATAAGTATTCGTAGGAGTTATTTGTCTGTAGATATAAATAGCAGGAACCTCATCCTGCGTAAAATACCCGAGTGACTTAAATTCATCGTACTTGTCTCTCACTTTTTCGAAACGCTCAACAGTATTTGGTTTGGTCGAATCATCCTCTCTAAATTCGGGATTAATAACATGTAAAAAAGTATATGGATTCCCTTCAAGTTTTGATTCTAGGTGCTTTTTATTGTAAGAATAAGAAGGTCTACTCGATAACAAGTAAGCTTTGTCTCTAGTAGGCCGTACCGCTTTAAATGGAATTATTTTACTCATTGTATATTGTACATAGGTTTCAAGACTTTACGACTAAAAGCTTCTTTTCCGAAGCATTCTTAGTTTTAAAGTTTTTTGTCTTAAAAGCTATTGTCTAATAGTCTACTTATTGTAAAAATCAATTATTTGACTTGCTAGCTCAGTTCCAATTCTGTCTTGCGCTTCAACCGTAGCCGCTCCTACGTGAGGGGTTAAAGCAATCTTTTCGTGTGTTAAAACATCTGCTCTTGGCGAAGGCTCTCCTACGAATACGTCTAATGCACATGCTGCAACTTTTCCGTTGTTTAATGCTTCTATTAAATCGTCTTCATTGATTACTCCACCTCTAGCTGCATTAACGATACGTACACCATCTTTCATTTTATCGAATTCAGCTTTAGCGATTACAGCGCCTTCTTTTGGCATAGGAACGTGTAAAGAAATGTAATCAGATTTTGCCAATAAATCATCTTTAGAAACCATGTTAACATTTACATCAATACTTTGATTTCCAACTTCAACTGATACAGAAGCATTTTCTACAAATGGATCCGAAGCGATAACATTCATCCCGCAACCTAAGGCGTATTTAGCAGTATATTGTCCTATTCTTCCAAATCCAATAACACCTAAAGTTTTACCCCTTAATTCAACTCCTTTACCATATTTTTTCTTTAATACTTTAAAATCTGAATTACCGTTTGCAGGCATGTTTCTTTCAGAATCGTAAGTAGAGCGAGAAATACTGAATAATTGCCCTGTAACCAATTCAGCAACAGCTAGTGATGAGGCTGCAGGTGTGTTAAAAACAACTAAACCATTGTCTCTTCCATATTGCACGTCGATGTTGTCCATTCCAACGCCACCGCGTCCAATCATCTTTAAACCTGGGCAAGCATCCATCACTTCTTTACGAACAGTAGTGGCACTTCTTACTAAAACAACTTCGTAACCTTCATTGTTTATTGTGTCAATTAAATCTTCCTGAGCAACAGTTTCAGTAACTACAGTAAACCCTTTTGCCTCTAGAGCTTCTTTTCCTGATGGTGCAATACCATCGTTCGCTAATACTTTCATTTATTCTTTTTTATGCCGTTTGAAGAGCTAATTGTTTCATTACGTTTACTAATACTTGTACGCTCTCAATAGGAAGTGCATTGTACATTGATGCTCTATATCCACCAACAGAGCGGTGTCCTTTTAATCCATTGATTTTTGCTTCATTCCACATTTTATCAAATTCTTCAGCTGTGCTGTCATCTGTCAATACAAAAGTAACGTTCATATTACTCCTGTCTTCTATTTCGGCTGTTCCTTCAAACATAGGGTTGCTATCTATTTCACTATATAGCAAAGCTGCTTTATCTTCGTTTCTTTTTTCAATCCACTCCATTCCACCATTTTTCTTTAACCATCTTAATGTTAGCATTGCAGTGTAAATAGCAAAACAAGGAGGAGTATTAAACATCGAGTCTTTATCTGCGTGTGTTTTTAGGTTCAGCATAGTTGGAATGTCAACTGATGAATTACCAAGTACAGAATCCTTGACTATATAAAGAGTTGTTCCTGCTGGGCCAAGATTTTTTTGAGCACCAGCATAAATAATATCAAATTTTGAAACATCAATTTTCTTTGAGAAAATATCCGAACTCATATCACATACTAAAGGCACGTTTGTAGATGGAATTTCTTTAAACTGTGTCCCAAAAATTGTGTTATTAGATGTAAAGTGCAAGTAATCTATATCATTAGGTATTGAATAACCTTTTGGAATGTAATTATTGTTTTTATCTTCTGAAGAGGCTATTAAAACAGATTCACCCATAAAATCAGCTTCTTTAATCGCTTTTTTAGCCCAAGCTCCAGTATTAATATATCCACCTTTTTTATTGGAGCCCATCATATTATAAGCAGACATCAAAAAGCCAAGACTTGCTCCTCCTTGTAAGAATAATACAGTATAACCTTCTGGTACTTCAAGTATTTCTTTAACCAAAGCTCTAGCCTCGTCCATAACTGCGACAAAACCTTTACTTCTATGAGACATTTCAAGAATTGAAAGCCCTGAATTGTTGAAATTTAATACTGCTTTAGAAGCTTCTTCGAAAACTTCTTGTGGCAGGATACATGGCCCTGCACTATAGTTGTGAACTTTTGACATTGTTTACTTATTTAGCATAATGATTTATGGTGCAAATGTCATAAAAAAAGGTTAATTAATCTCATAATAATTAAGTTCTTTTTAGTGATCTTTAGCTATATACATATCATTTGTTCAAACGAAATTTGTGTTTAAGTGGAAATAACGTAGATTTATGACAACTTTTTAATTGTTACTGCAGGTAAGTGATTTTGTGTTTATTAAAGATAGAACAAATGATACAACCGGTATTTAAGAGGTTGTTGGATTATAAGAAGAAAGTTAAATTAAGTTATTGACCTATGGGTTTTTAGCTAAACTTTTTAAATAGAAGTATTAGTATTATAAAAAAAGCAACCAAGTGTGTTTTAAT
>ENA-OSET01000124-OSET01000124.1-sediment-metagenome-genome-assembly--contig:-NODE-124-length-88018-cov-4.470850_pt1 | contig 88018 bp, 76 predicted proteins | sample MGYA00237882_ERZ534229 | MGnify/ENA primary metagenome ERZ534229 (study PRJEB26408, sample SAMN06266212) | sediment metagenome | isolation source: Hudson Canyon methane seep mesocosm | place: USA:Hudson... | reverse complement strand
AAAGAATCACCTATATCACCTGACTCATAAATACTTAAAGCTCTCTTGAAATAATAAATAGTACTATCTATTTTACTTAACTTATTATAAACATTCCCTATAGAAGCACACGAAATAGCTATTCCTAATAAGTTGTTTGATTCTTCTTCAAACTGTAAGCTCTTTAGCGCATATTCAAGCCCTTTGTTATGCATTTCAATTTCTTGATAAATTGCACCAATATTGTGTAGCGAATACGTTTTTCCTAGTTTGGCATTTTCTAGTTTGTCTCCAGTTGGAAACGTACTTAAAATTTCTTCACTTACATCAAGTGATAATAACTGATAATCTAAACTTTTCTGGTAATCTTTCAAATCTAAAAAAGCATTTCCTAAGTTTCCATATGCATCACCTATAGCCTGTTTGTTACCAGTTTTTTTCATATAGGCCAAAGAAGTAAAAAAAGATTCTCTAGATTTTTCATATAATGATAAATCCTGAAAATTCCACCCGATAAATTGATGGGCCTTCCCTAAGACATAATTACTTCCAGATTGTTGCGCAAAATATAAGCCAGAATCAGCATACATTCTAGCTTGCGCGGAATCACTATATTCATTAACAATAAATAAATCAAAGTACTCATAAGCCAATGTAGAGTCTGTTTCTTGTGAGATACTCTTTATTGAAAAGCTTAAAACTGTAATGAAAATTAATACTATTATCCGAATTCTACCCACATTGCTAAAGTAGTAAATCTTTGACATAAGGGTTACAGAGAAAAGTTTTTTGATTACAGACTTTACATTTTAAAACCAAATGTGAAAATTGATTTTAGTTATTAGCAATAATTGAATGGAATAAATATTTTTACCTTCTAAAAAAGAAGAAATGGCTAAAGTTGATATATTTTCTAAAATCCCAGATTTAAATTACAAAGAAGAATCTGACTATCAGAATTCAGATGATTTTACTCAATTAGTGAATAGCAGGAGAAGTTGTAGGGTTTATACAGATGAGCCTGTTCCTGAAGAAATAATTCAAAAATGTCTTGATTTGGCTTTGTTAGCACCCAACTCATCCAACTTACAACCTTGGCAATTTTACTGGGTTAAATCAAAAGACAAAAGGAAGTTACTGGACAAATATTGTTTAAATCAACCGGCAGCTGCAACTGCTCCAGAAATTATTGTAGCAGTTGCTTGTCCTGAAATGTGGAGGACAACTCGAAAGCTAATGCTAGAATTTTTTGAGAAACAGGATAAAGTCAAAACCCCAAAGCCTGCTATTCAATATTACAACAAAATTGTTCCTTTGGCTTATGACCAAGGCCCTCTGGGCATTAAAGGAGCAATTAAAAAAGTTGTTTTGTTTTTTATGGGACTTAAAAAACCTACACCAAGAGGTCCAGCATCAAAATCTGATATGAGGGTTTGGGCACATAAATCGACTGCTTTAGCTTGTCAAAACTTAATGTTAGCATTTCGTTCTTACGGATACGACACCTGTCCTATGGAAGGTTTGGATGAAAACAGAGTTCATGACTTACTTGAACTTCCACGGTCTGCTAGAGTTTGTATGGCGATAAGTGTTGGGAAAAGAGGAAAAAATGGAATCTATGGACCTAGAATTCGTTTTGATAGAGAATTGTTTGTTAAGACCGTTTAAATAATATTACATAATTTATTTCCCAGAACTTTCTACTGTTCATCAGTGATTCATATTACCATAACAGATGAGCAATCTATCTTTTTATAGACATAAAAAAGACGGAACTAGTCCGTCTTTAATAAATATAACTAAATGTAATGATTAAATCTTTTTTACGCGAACGCAGTTTAGTCCTTTAAGCCCTTGTTCTAATTCAAATGAAACTTTATCATTTTCTACAATCACCTCTGTACAACCGTGAACGTGTACAAAGAATTTTTCTTGTGTTTCATCTTCTTTTATAAAACCAAACCCTTTCTGATCATTGAAAAATTCAACCTTTCCTTTTCGAACGGCATCCATAACAATTTCTTCTCTCTTGGGAACACCGAGTTCAATACTTTCTGCATCTACCTCTTCTCTTTTAACTGTTGGGTCTGGTGGAGTATCTGAGATGTTTCCAAACTCATCAACATAAGCCATCATCGAATCTAAACTTCCTCCTTTATTAGAGTTTTCTTTTCGTTCAGCTGCTTTTCTAAGCTTTTCCTCCCGTTTCTTTTTTCTCTTTTTTTCTTTTTCCTTCTTTCCAAATGTTTCTTGCGATCTAGCCATTCAATAATGTGTTTTGTAAATTTGTCTGCGAATGTACAAAATAAATTGTAATGTTATTCAATTCTTTAATAGCTCCTTGTACTAAAAGGCTTGTACAGCACTATTAAATCGGCATTTTTTATTTTATTATTCAATGATAATATTTAGTAGGTGAAATTGAACAAATAGACGATGTAATGCTAATAGGGACTCGAATTTAAATTGGAATACTGATTACATCTCCATCCTCTACAGCTTTAACTTTTTCAAATACTTGTTTAGCTTCAATTTCAAATTCTGAACTAGTTTTATATCGAGCAGAATAATGCCCAAGTAGCAGCGAATCAACATTTGCCAATAGTGCAATATTTGCTGCTTGTTGCGCAGTAGAATGAAAAGTAGACTTAGCTCTATCTTTCATATCATTCAGAAATGTAGATTCATGATATAGAACGTCCACATTTTGAATCAATGGAACTATACTTTCCGAATAACTAGTATCCGAGCAAAAAGCATACGACCTAGATCTAGGCGCCGGCATTGTAAGGTCCTGGTTTTTTATATCTTCCCACCCGATACCTATAGGATCTTCACCCTTCTTCAATTTTGGCATCATCTCAACCGGTATGTTGTATTTGGTTATTAATTCTTTACTCAACCTCCTGTCCTTTTTCTTTTCCTTAAAAAGGAACCCATTGCAATAAATACGATGTTTTAAAGGGATTGTATGAACCTCTAGTACGCCGTCCTCAAATATTAACTCGCTAGAATCATTAACTAATGGGTGAAATTTGATTTGATAGCACAAAAAAGTTTTGCTTGCTTTTAATTGGTCAAAAATTATTCGTTCTAAATCTGCTGGACCATAAATATGCAATGTTTTATTTCTTCCAAATAAATGAAAGGATGAAATCAAACCAACCAAGCCTAAATAATGATCTCCATGCAAGTGACTAATAAAAATATGGTCAATTTTTTGAAATGCTACTTTGTATTTTCTTAACTGAAGCTGAGTTCCTTCAGCGCAGTCAATCATCATATACCTCTCCATGATATTTACCACCTGAGAAGTTGGGTTACGTACTAAAGTTGGTGTGGCGCTACCACACCCTAATATGGTTATATCAAATTTCATGGCAAAAAAAATCCTGCTAGATAAGCAGGATTTTTATTTAAATAATTCAGTTTTTATTTTCTAATTATCATTCTTTTTGTAGACGTTTTACCGTTTGCAGTAATTGAGTACAAGTAGATACCATTTGAAAAATCTTTAGAATAAATAGTTAATTCATTCACTCCTTGAGTAGCGGAAATACTTTTGTTAACCATTGTCTTACCCAAAACATTCATTACAGTAAACGTTACTTGTTGGCTTTTACCAGAGATAAATTGAATTCTTGAAATATCTACAACTGGATTCGGGTAAATTGTTTTCAATTCAAATGACTCATCATTGTAAGTCCCTATACTCATAGAAGCCGAATCTATTATTTCAATATAATAATACCCTATTGTTGTTGGTTGCGATTGAGGGCCAAGAATAGGCACATTAACAGTTGCAGTAACATCAATAGAAAGAGGATAAACCCCTATATCAGATGCTGAAGGGTTTACGGTACTATAAAGATTTACACATCCTGTAGAATTCCCAAGAAACACGCAGTTAGTAGGGTTACATGAATAAGTGAAATTTGCGGGTAAGCCAGAAACATTATCCAATGTAATATCAACAAAAGGAACAGTTGTAGGCCCAAGTCCAAGGTCTACTACTGTGTCTTGGGGAACAACTACAGTAATAACTTCATCATAGGCAATACCAACAAATGCTGGAGGCAGTCCCGTTGCGCTATCCGGATAAATCCCTCCTTGTGTAAATTGAGGATCTGGTGTACATTGAGAGTATCCAGAAAATGTGAAAACCAAAATGGCAACAATAGACAGTATAAGTTTTTTCATAATTTATTGTTTTAATTGTTAATTAAATTATTCTGCTCCGCCAACTTCTTTTTCTAGCGCAACCATCATAAGATAATCAACAGCTTCATTTAAGGTTGGAGTAATATTTAAAACAGTATGTAATTGAGAAATTCGAATCATTTTTTCCACAGTTGGTTGTAATCCACAAAGTACCAAACATCCATTAGACCCTTTCGCAAGCCTGTTTCCAACCAACAGTGCACTTAATCCAGAAGAATCACAGTATTTAGTATTGGACAAGTCAATAACAAAATTCGTTGACCCATTTTTAGCAAGAAGTACTAATTCTGTCTTTAAATTAGGTGCTATTATTGTGTCTAATTTTTCAACCGCCACCTTAATTATCACATGACTATCTTCTTTGTTAATTTCAAAACTCATCTTCAATTCTCTGTTTGTTGTGCAAAATACAAAGCTAAAGGTAATAAAATATATGAGAACAGAAGAACAAAACTATTAACAAAGATTTCTTCATTAACTCTTTCTGTCAATTTTAGAAGCCAATAGATAGATTACAGCCATTCTTATGGCAACACCATTTTCTACCTGATTTAAAATGATAGCTTGATCAGAATCTGCAACTTCACTGGAGATTTCAACTCCCCTGTTTATTGGTCCTGGGTGCATTACTACAATTTCTTTACCCAAAGAGTCTAAAATCTCTTTTGTCAAACCGTATTGTAAAATATACTCTCTTATGGAAGGGAAGTACTTTATTTCTTGTCTTTCCAATTGAATTCGAAGCATATTCGCTACATCGCACCATTCTAAAGCTTTCTTAAGGTTGTGTTCTACCTTAACCCCCATGGAAGAAATGTATTTTGGAATTAGCGTAGTAGGTCCACAAACCATTACCTCTGCTCCTTGTTTTTGAAGGGCGTATATATTTGAAATCGCAACTCTTGAATGCTTTATGTCTCCAACGATAACCACCTTTTTTCCTTTTACCCCTCCTAGCCTTTCTCGAATGGAATAAGAATCCAAAAGTGCTTGTGTTGGATGCTCGTGAGTTCCATCACCAGCATTGATAATTTTAGCATCAATGTGTTTTTGTAGAAATATATGTGCTCCAGGATTTGGATGACGCATCACTACCATATCCACTTTCATAGACAGAATATTATTTACTGTATCAATTAAAGTTTCTCCCTTCGAAACACTAGATGAACTAGCTGAAAAATTAACAACATCTGCTGAAAGTCTTTTCTCTGCTAATTCAAATGAAAGTCTTGTTCTTGTTGAATTCTCGAAGAATAAATTGGCAATTGTAATATCTCTAAGTGTAGGGACTTTTTTAATGGGACGATTGATTATTTTCTTAAAACTATCAGCTGTTTCGAATATAATTTCAATATCCTCAGCTGTTAGCTGTTTTATACCCAATAGGTGATCTACACTTAAGTCTCTAATCATTTTCTATAGTTGTATAAAGGATTACTTCATCTACCCCTTCTGTTTCTTTCCAATTAACAGCCACCTTCTCGGTTTCAATAGAATCAACATATTGTCCGACATAATTGGGTTGTATAGGAATATGTCTACTAAATCGTCTATCTATAAATGTCATCAACTCTATCTCCGAAGGGCGACCAAACGACATCAAAGCATCTAACCCAGCCCTTACTGTTCTAGCAGTATAAAGGACATCATCGACTAAGATGACTTTCTTATTTTCAATGGAAAAATCTAAATTGGTAACACTTGGAATTAACGGTTGGTCTCCTCTTCCAAAATCGTCTCGGTAAAATGTAATATCCAGCGCTCCCGCAAGAACATCAATACCAGTAATTTTTTTCAATTCTTCCTGAAGCCTGTTTGCTAAATAAATTCCACGAGGTTGTAATCCTATAATAGCAGAATTACTAAAGTCGTTGTGATTTTCAATTAATTGGTGGGAAAGCCGAGTGATAGTCAGTTGAAATTGTTGGCTATTTACAATTACGGTCGGCTTCATTTACTTTTGAATTATGCAAATGTAATTGTAATAATTATAATTTGATTCTATTTCTGCAGAAATTTTATGATAGAAATACAAACCCAAAACTAAATGATGGGGTATAATTATTTCTTATCTAGCCAATCTCTTAGATTATTAATCAATTTCCTTACAATAAATCAGCATGAATTACTTCAACTTCAGAAATTAGCGCAAATTTCTAGAAACTAAATAGATTTCATAGCTTTCCAATAATGTACGTGTTTTCTTCTAAAAAAACGAAAGACTTATACTTAATAATTAGTAAATTTGAGGAATACCCTCGCATTATTTATTAATTAATAACTACCGCATGCATATTAAAATATACATCTTCTTTTTTGCAACATTATTTTCGTTCAGTTCATTTTCGCAAACCACTGATATGAACAATCCTATAAGTTGGAATACTAAACTCGACTTAAGTAAAAAACTTCAGGCTGTTGAAATGCCAGGTTTTGACCAGGTATTAATTAACGCAGAAGATGCATTAAACGACCCGCTAAAGAATGCACCTTGGCGATTTGGATATAAATATGAAACGAATATAAATTTACAAAACGCTGGTGTCTGGACAGATCTTCCAGGTGGAAACCGTATTTGGCGAACTGAAATTGTTGCTTCCGGAGCACTTACAATTAACTTAACATTAGAAAATGTCCATTTTCCTGAAGGGGCATATCTTTATTTATATGACAAAGCTAAAACACATACCGTTGGAGCTTATACATCGCGCAATAATCATCCAAGTGGAGAACTAGGTACAGAGTTAGTTCATGGCGATCACATTGTAGTGGAGTATTTCGAACCCGCAGCAGTTAGAGGGCAAGGTGAATTCACAATCAATGGTGTAACACATGGATATAGAAGTTTGAATATCATTCAAAAGAGCCTTGAGAAAGCATTGAATAGTTCAGGGGATTGTAACTATGATGCACGTTGTCCAGTGGACCCTTACGTTGGAGGATTGAGTGCATGGGATGATCAAATTCGTTCTGTTGCCATGATTGTTACAGGCGGAAGTGGAATTTGTACGGGAGCATTAATCAATAACTCTTGTAATGATGGAACACCTTATTTCTTAACAGCTAATCACTGCTTAGGTGGAGGAACTGGAAACTGGTTATTCCGTTTCAACTGGGATGTTCCGGAAGGAAATGCAGGAATGTCATGCGCAACAACAGCAAATACCCCAACATCTTTTAATAATTCATCTAATTATGATCAAACTACAGTTAATGGAGCTACAATTCTCGTTAGCGGAACTCAAGCTGATCATGCGCTACTATTAATGGACAACATGACTGTTACAGATGCTACCAACTGGAATCTATTCTATGCAGGATGGAACAACGACGATACAGAAACTGCAGTGAACGAAGTAACAGGAATTCATCATCCAGCAGGAGATATCAAGAAAATATGTCGTGCTTATGAAAACGGTGGAACAAACAATATTTACCATGCAACTTCATTTGGTGCAGAAGTTTGGTATTTGGATGCATGGGACGAGGGTGTTACAGAAGGTGGTTCTTCAGGGTCTCCATTGTTTGATCAAAACGGGCGAATCATTGGACAGCTATATGGAGGATATGCCGCATGTAGTGGTCAGGTAAATAACGGCCAGGCAGATTGGTATGGTCGTTTAGGAGTTTCATGGGGGCTTGGTATCGGAGATTACTTAGACCCTGTATCTTGCGGTGGAACAACTATCATTAATGATGGATGGGACCCAAACGCCGTTACAACAGTTGACGATGCAAGTATCCAAGGAATTGCATCTCCAACTGCAGAGTTATGTGGAGACAATTTTGACCCAGTTGTAACATTAAAAAATGCCGGAATGAATCCATTAACATCTGCAACTATACTATATAACGTTGACGGGGGAACCAATTTGACTTATTCTTGGACAGGTAATTTAGTTTCGAATGCGAGCGAAACAATAACACTTCCGAACATGACAGTTACAGCTGGACCTCATGTATTTAATGCAACTAGCTCCAATCCAAATGGAACAGCAGATACAAATCCTGTTAACGATGCAGCATTAGTTAATTTTAATGCCACAATTGGTGGTGTTCCCACTGATCTAACAATCAGTACAGACTGTTGGGGATATGAAACATATTGGGAAATTGTAAATGCAGGATCAACTACAGTTGTAGCTTCTGGCGGAAATTCGACAGGCATTCCTCCAGGCGGTGCACAGGGAGCAGGCGCAGGTGATGCTGGAGCTTATGGAAATGAGACAGTAATTACCGAAAACCTTTGTTTAGCCTATGGATGTTATGACATTATTATGTATGATGATTGGGGAGACGGAATGGATGGTACGACATCAAATTGTGCAATCGACGGAGATTGGGTATTAACAGATAGTTCTGGAGCAGTTTTAACACAAATGACAACTCTAAGTTACGCGTCAGACACAAGCAACTTCTGCCTTGCATCTCCATGTGATGGCACTATTACCGAATCACATACGAATTTACTTTGTAACGGCGATGCATCTGGTACAGCAACAATAACTGTCAATGGAGGAAATGCACCATACACTTACGACATAGGAAATGGCCCTCAAGTATCTGAAACATTCACTGGATTAACTGCTGGTAGTTTTACTGTTACGGTAATTGATAATTCATCTTGTGCCAATACAATTAATCTTAATATAACTGAACCTGCTGTTTTGGTGACAGCAGTTTCTTCAATTAATCAAACTTGTCAGAATACAACAGATGGACAAATTACATGTCTTACCTCTGGAGGAACCTCTCCATACCAATATTCAATTGATTGTGGGACAACATTTCAAACGAATGAAATTTTTAGCGGATTAGCTGCTAATACTTATTGCGTATTAGTTAGTGACGATAACAACTGTCAAACAACAGAAAACGTAACTATTACAATGGGAACGGGGATCTTAGGAACTGCTCAAGTAACAAATATTTCATGTAACGGACTTTCTGATGGAACTATTGAGGTTTTAACTACAAACGGCACTGCTCCTTTCATATATAGTATTGACGGCGGCGTTACAACCCAATCTATAAATACATTTTCAGGTTTAGCAGCTGGACCCTATACAATTTCAATAACAGATGCCAACGGGTGTTCTGGAGAGGTAAACGGAACGATAGCTGACCCATTAGTTTTAAGTGGATCATCATCTGTTACAGATGAGATTTCTGGAAATGACGGAGCAATTAACATTACGGTTTCTGGCGGAACTCCTACTTATACATATTCCTGGACAGGACCTGGAGGATTTTCTTCCAGTTCCCAAAATATTAACGGTTTGGTTGGCGGATTGTATTCCGTAACAATTACTGATTTAAATGGTTGCACAACGACATTAACTGATATCCTTGTCAACTCTTTTGTTGGAATAGATGAAAATATTGATTTTCAATTCAATGTATTCCCAAACCCTACTAACGGTTTATTTAACGTAGCACTAAACAAAGAATTTGAAAAAGAAATTACTTTAAGCGTGTATGATTTGTGTGGTAGATTAATATATAAAACTTATGAAAAAGGTAACAGTACATTTGAAGTCGACATTATTGACAAAGCAAATGGATCTTATATACTTAAGCTTGAAATTGGTGACAAACAGGTCCAAAAGAGAATTATTAAATTCAATTAATCTTCATTGCAATTTGGTTTTATTAGTTGTGAAATTTAATACCCCCAACTCTGATCCCTTATAGAATATTGATTAATAGCAAACTTAATTCGAGGAGAAATATTAGCATTAGTAGATTCTGCGGCTACAAAATAGATTCCAAATCTAAAGCGAGAGCGCTGGATTTTAAAGGTTCGTTCAATTCCTAAAAAGACTTCTTCATAAACGTAGCTAGATTCTTTTATCCATAATGCACTCGCTCCAGCAACTACATGTATTCTTAGCTTTTTTACAAAAGGAATGTAATTGATAATTGCGCCATTAAAATGATGCGCATAGTGCGCTCTAAAATGCTGGTCAGTTACGGTTAAGGTTGTGTCTTGTATTTGCATAGACTCCATTAAAGAGGCAAAAAACCATTGATCACCTCTTGGGTAAATTTCATAATCCGTGTAATACATCTTTTGCGTATTAAGGTATTTGCCAAACAGTACTTTATAGTTAGAGGTTCCCATTGTTCCTAGTTTAAATGATTGAGAAATTTCGGCTTCCGCATAATCATAGTTTATCTCACTGTTAAATAAGCCACCTACCCCTTTCTCGTAATAAACAAAAAACTTAGGCCACATACTTCCCAATACAATTTTTCGATTTGGTTCCGTCATGTATTTCTGAAATGGGACAAACGTCAAACTCGAATTTATTACGGCCTTATTATAAGCGTCAAACTCGATTGGTTCATTATCTTCAAACCAATCGTCAGCTTCTGGGTTAAAATTTAAGTCCGTAATAGGAATTACACGAGCATATCTGAATCTCGCTCCCCAATACAACCCGTTAGTTAGCTCTCTAGAAGTCCCGATAGTAAAGTCCTTTTCTTGAATCCAGTTTTTTCTTTGCAATAGATTGGAAACTGCATCGTTTTCAACAATTAAATCATATTGGTCTCCCATATAAAAATCAAGTCTCCCAAAATGCTTTGGATCGTATCTAAACCCAAGAACCAACATTCCTTTTAATTCTGGATTTCTTATTCCCGTATTTATTTGCGTAAATGCCGATAATGTTTTTTCGTTTTTCCACTTTTTAAATACAGAAGCATTTGGACCCAAGCGAATACCCCCTATTTCAAACGGATCAATAGTTCCTGCTAAAGATGAAAATTGCCAATATTTTTTGTTTTTTCTATCGGAAAACCCCACACCGTCCCATAGAACATCTAATAAGGTAATTCTATTATATACCGAATCCAGAGAGTCTAAATAAACTTCAGAGTGTGTATGTGCATATATACTGTCCTTTACAAATTGGAATTTCTGTTCCTTCTTTGTTAATGGTTCAGGGCGAATACTCCCCCAATAAGAAGTGTCGCGTTCGTATGCTTCTTCAGTTGTTACAGCTATTTCATTATTAAAGAACTTCTTCTCAAAATTTGGATTAATTTGATAATCTGAATAACGAACCATCGTACTTCCTGAAAAATTTCGATTACCTGCTTTCGATTCATATTCAAAATCTTGCTTGGCTAGAACAAGAACTGAATCATTTTCAAAACCATATTCTTGTTTAATATTAAACTCATCATAAAGAATTAAACCACCCTTACTCAAATGTAAATCTACTTTCAAAATACAAAATTGTTTGTCCAAAATCCATATATAACCCGACCAGGCAGCATTCCCCTTTTTCCTTGGAGTAACCTTAATTTTATACAACATTTGCTCATCATAGAATGTTGTTTCTATTAAGTTAAATTTATACGTTAACACAGATGTAATATGTAATGGTGAAATTAAGGGCTGGTCATTAAGAACACTTACCGACATCAAGTTTGTGTAAAAATTAAATTCAGCCTCAGAAGTATTACTAAAAAAAAGCCCATAAGTACTGCCAAATTTTTTATGTGCACTTCTAACTTCTTTAATGTTATTCGGGTATTTATAATGTCTAGTTAACTGTAACTCAAACATGTTCATACTGCTGGCAATTTTATTAATCTCCTTTTGCTTCTTATTCTCTTCTTCCGAAAACACATCTGGATTACCCTTCTTTTCACTCTCCTTTTCAATTAACTCTTGGTTCTCTAGTTTCTTCCTTCGTTTTTTTTCTTTAGCGCTAATTACTTCTTTTGCTTTGATATAAACCTCTGATACGGAACTCTCATATTGCTTTCTCCATCTATCTTTTTGTTTAATAGAGGCTTGTATAATTTCGTAAGCAGGATCCCTTTTTTTTGATTTTACCAAAACTTCATTTAGTTGTTCAATATCTGTTTCTAGCCAAATATTTTGAACTATATCTTTTTTATCTGGAATAATAATTTTTATTGATTTGTTGTTATACCCAACTGCTGTAATAACAAGCTCTATTACTCCAGGGTCTGTAAACTGATAGAAATATTTCCCCCCTACATCTGAAACAGTACCGTTACCTTGAAATTTGAAATAAATATTAGCATAAGGTATTGGTTGATTGAATTCATCGTACACAAATCCTCTCAACGCTTGACTAAACATAGTTTGCGCCAATAACATACTTGCTAAAAGAATTATAACTTTATGAATTGTTCGCAATGAAGTTGATTTTATGGTTTTTAATTTTAAGACAAAAAGATAACTTATAAAGTTACAATTTGTTACTTGAATTAATAAAATTAATTGTTTTATCAACGACTTCTCTTAACGATTCTGGTAGAAAACGTTCGTTCCAAGGGTGTTTACTTCCAAATGTATGATTAGCACCTAAAATGATTTCTAATTCAGCCTTAGTATTGAATGAGTGTAGCCTATATGCATCTTTAACCAACACTGCTTCATCTTTATCACCATGAATAATCAAATGAGGAACACGGATGTTTTTTGCAGTTTTGGAAATGGTTAGAGTCATTTCATTTTTCATGAAATCTTCATAGAAAGAATAAAAGTGAGGCATTTTTTGTTTCGTTCTTCCATTTATCACATAATAAACTCCTTTATCTTTCCATTCTTGAAGTTTTTCTCCAACAGGAAACCTTTCCTTAAAATCAGCAACTGCAGCCCAACTTATCACCTTGCTTACATTTGATTTTCCGCCACCAACCAATGTCACAATACCTCCACCTCTGCTGTGTCCAATAATATATATGGGAGCATCAAACTCTTTATTCGACCAATCAATAACAGAATTCAAATCAGCTACTTCTTTACCATAAGTATTATTTCCAAATGCCTTCAAGTCTGGAAAGTCTATTGGATTTTCTATAGTCCCGCCATTATGTGAGAAATTAAATTTTACAAATGCAAAGCCATTTCTAGCAAACTCACCAGCTACTAAATTCCAAGCACCCCAATCTTTATACCCCTTATAACCATGACAAAAAATAATGGTTCCTTTTGGTTCTGAGTTTAGAGATGTGACATCAATTAAAATGTCCTTTTCTCTTCCAGTTGGCAATACTACATTTCGTTTCATAAGAAAAAAGTCGCACTTATCAAATAAGTGCGACTTTGTAAATTATTATTTTAAATACTAAGCTTCTACTATTTCAATAGAATCAATTTTATCTCCACCTGCAACAGCGTCAATAACTTCTAGTCCTTCAATAACTTTTCCAAAACACGTATGATTTCTATCTAAATGAGACGTATTATTACGTGAATGGCAAATGAAAAATTGAGAGCCTCCAGTATTTCTTCCGGCATGTGCCATCGAAAGTACTCCTTTATCATGAAATTGATTACCTCCTGCTAATTCACAATCAATACTATAACCTGGTCCGCCTGCACCCGTTCCATCTGGGCACCCCCCCTGAATAACAAAATCAGGTAATACCCTGTGAAATGTTAATCCATTATAAAATCCTTTTTCAATTAAAGAGATAAAATTCTCTACTGTTTTTGGAGCATCATTGTGGTAAAACTCCACTTTCATATCTCCTTTTTCCGTATGTATAATCGCGTTTTTCATTGTATATTTTTATTTATTTTCTTCTTGCCTTTGTTTAAAATCTTCAATAATTACTTCCGCCTTTTCCATTTCAGATTGACTAATGTATAGTTCAACAGAAGTTGAAGTACCTCCAGGAAAACCTGCTGATGCTCCTGATTGTCTTAAGTTTTTAACGATAGGATAAATCCCGATACTTTCCAGTTCTGTTCGCAATAAATTAACGGTAACTGCTCCTCCTGTAAATACTTTTACTGTATTATCCATAATTTTTGTTCCTTTAGACTATTATTAATATTGTATTCTCTAAATATTTCACTTTATCTCCAACTCTAATTTTTTTTCTTTTTTGAGTTTCTATCGTTCCATTTAAAAAAACTTCTCCTTCTGAAATGCGAATCATTGCTTCCCCGCCAGTACCAACAAGTCCGGTTACCTTCAGCAACTGATTAAGTTGGATATATTCTTGGTTTTCTAATTTAAAATTTTCCATTTTATCGTACTAATTTTTTGTACTTGACTCTAGTAGGAACAACATCCCCACCTAATCTTTTCTTTCTATTTTCTTCATATTCACTGTAAGAACCTTCGAAGTAATATACTGATGAATCACCTTCAAAAGCTAAAATATGCGTACAAATTCTATCCAAAAACCATCTATCGTGAGAGATAACCACAGCACAACCTGCAAAACTCTCAATACCTTCCTCAAGTGCTCTTAATGTATTGATGTCAATGTCGTTAGTTGGCTCATCTAGAAGTAGCACATTAGCTTCTGTTTTTAATGTCATTGCTAAATGCAATCGGTTTCTTTCACCACCTGAAAGCACACCAACCTTCTTTTGTTGATCCGACCCACTAAAGTTAAATCGACTAACATAAGCACGTGAATTAATAGTTTTACCGCCAACTTCAATAACTTCATTTCCGCCGCTAACAACATCATACACGGAACTATTCGGATCCAATTCTGCGTGTGCTTGATCAACATACCCGATCTTTACAGTAGAACCAACTGTAAACTCACCTTTATCGGGTGTCTCCTCACCCATTATCATTCTAAATAAAGTTGTTTTACCCGCACCGTTTGGTCCAATAACACCAACAATTCCTGCTGGAGGTAATTTAAAATTCAAACTTTCATAGAGCAATCTATCATCATAACCTTTTGCAACATCAATTGCTTCAATCACTTCGCTACCAAGTCTTGGTCCATTTGGTATAGGAATCTCAATCCTTGCTTCTTTGTCTTTTATATCTTCGCTAAGCATTGCTTCATAATTATTCAAACGAGCCTTACCTTTGCTTTGACGTCCTTTCGCTCCTTTTCGAGACCATTCCAACTCCCGCTTTAATGCTTTTTGACGTTTACTTTCTTGCTTTTCTTCTTTTGCTAGCCTATCTGATTTTTGTTCCAACCAAGATGAGTAATTTCCTTTATAAGGAATACCTTCACCTCTATCTAATTCTAAAATCCAACCGGCTACGTTATCTAGAAAATATCTATCGTGAGTTACAGCAATAACTGTCCCTTTATACTGTCCTAAATGTTGTTCAAGCCAATGAACTGATTCTGCATCTAAATGGTTCGTTGGCTCATCTAGTAGCAAAATATCCGGCTCTTGTAAAAGCAATCTGCATAAGGCTACACGTCTTTTTTCACCACCTGAGAGGTTTGTAATTGGAGAATCACCATCAGGAGTTCTTAACGCGTCCATCGCCAAATCTAATTTGGAATCTAAATCCCAAGCATTTAATTGATCAATTCTATCTTGTACTTTAGCTTGTTTCTCAATTAAAGCATTCATTTTATCAGGATCGTTTATGATTTCTTCATCCATGAAACCATTATTAATCTCCTCGTACTCCGCTAAAACATCAACTGTTTCCTGCACTCCTTCTTGAACAATCTCTTTAACAGTTTTGCTCTCATCTAGTTTTGGTTCTTGTGGTAAATAACCGACACTATATCCGTCTGAAAACACAACATCACCTTGGTATTTATCGTCTAAACCTGCAATAATTCGCATGACAGTTGACTTACCCGACCCATTTAAACCTAAAATTCCAATTTTTGCTCCATAATAAAATGATAGGTAAATGTTTTTTAAAATCTGCTTCCCTTCAGGTGTTTGTTTACCAACATTCACCATTGAAAATATTATCTTCTTATCGTCTGCCATCTCTTTTTAGTTATTATAATCCATTTATATAGGTAGCATTAACCTACTTGAAACACATTTTACTTTATTAAACTCACCAATCAAGTAATGAAAAGAAAATCTATAATAGTCAGCTTCCTTAACGAAACTAATAATTTGAACGAATTTACCTCTTTTACTTAAAACCTTCATATTTAAAAGAAATAAATGTTAATTTCCTGTTTAAGAAAACATTTAATTGTTGACAATTAATTCGGCTATTTGAAATAATTACAAGACATTTTAAGTAAATTTATAAGATAATTAATTTATTACAAAAATAAACTACCCTATTATGAGTGCTAAAACATATATTGTTCCTCACGATTTTTCAAATGTAGCAGACTCTGCTGCATTTCATGCCTTAAAAATGGCTAGACAAACTGGAGCATCAATCATTTTGCTTCATATTGTTAAGAATAAAAATGCCATTCCTTCGGCTTCTGAAAATTTCAAAGCGGCGATTCAAAGACTAAACTTAAAAGTTGGTGATCCTAAAGTGAAAGCTACCGTTAAAATTGGTAATATTTTTGAAGACATTGCAAAGACAGCTATAGAAAACAATTCTCGCCTAATAATCATGGGAACCCATGGTGCAAAAGGAATGCAAAAAGTGTTTGGAAGTTTTGCTTTGAAAGTTATTACGAGTTGTACTGTTCCATTTATGATCGTTCAAGAAAATGTTAAACCAAGTAATATAACTAAAATTGTAGCTCCGATAAATTTATCAAAAGAGAGTTTACAAATAATTGGAGCAGTTTCTAATTTAGCCATGGCATTCAATGCTGAAATACATGTTCTAGGAACTAAATTCACAGATGAGATTCAAAAGAGTAAAATGAAAAATAGAATTCAAGTTGTTCGTAATGAATTTACAATGAAAAAAGTTCGATCTACGTTCAAATTAATGGATAGTTCAAAATCATTTACGAATCATGTATTAGATTATTCTAATGAAATTGATGCTGATATGATTGCAATTGCTCATTATTCTGAAAAAATAATAGCACAATTAGACAATTTTACGCAAAATATTATTACAAATAAAAAGCAAACACCTGTATTGATTATTAAAGGTATTGAAGCGTCTGTAGGTTCTTTCTAGAGTCTATTTCTGATTTTTCTATTGGCACAAATTAAAACTTCTTACACTATTTTAAATTGAGGTGTAAATGTATTCTTGTACTTAACATGGAAAGTGATTTCTATTTTACGAATAAAAGGATTAAATAGGTTTCTAACGCTGCGACTGTTGTATTATTAATATAAACAATATTTTTGATACCTTAGTAAGATGAAATTTATTTCTATTATCTCACTATTATTTTACATTAACTTAAATGCTCAATCACCGCCTACACAACCTTTAATTGGGCCTGGAGGGTCTGATTACACACATGGAGGTATTATTCAAACCAATTCCACAAGCCTGTTTACAGGAGACGGTTACTGGTTATTTGAACCAGACCAACCTAAACCGGATTCAGCTGATGTTGTTATATTTAATCATGGTTGGGGGGTGTATAACCCTGGGCCTTATGGACAGTGGATTGAACACCTTGTTAGAAAAGGAAATATTGTGATTTTTCCAAAATATCAGCAAAATGATGGTGCCTTCTTTGCATCCTACACTCCTAATGCTGCCACAGGAATTATAGATGCTTTTAATGAACTACAAACAAACGTCAACAGGGTCAAACCACGAATGAATCATATAGCTATGATTGGACATTCCTTTGGCGGCGTGATAACAGCAAATTTAGCCATTGAATACAGCTCTTATGGAGTTCCAAAACCTGACTGTTTCATGTTATGCGAATCGGGACCCGGGACTACAATAGGTCATTTATCTACTTACTCAAATATGGATATCGATTATAAATCACTCATCGTGGTTGGTGATGATGACATTATAGTAGGAAATACTTTTGGTAAAATGATTTTTGATTCAACGAACATCCCCACATCTCAAAAGAATTATATTATTCAATATGCGGACAGCCCTCCCACTATTGAAGCAACACATAATGAACCTTTGGCAGCAAACAATACCTACGACGGAGGAACAATTGCCACTGTAATTACTGCTGCTTATGTTGCGAGCAAAGAGGATGCTGTTGATTTTTATTGCTACTGGAAATTAGCAGATGCGCTATTATCATGTACGTTTTATGGTACTAATTGTGAATACGCTTTTGGCGACACTCCTGAACAACGTTTTATGGGAATTTGGAGTGATGGAAGTCCTGTTAATGAACTAGAAGTATTTCCAAAAGTAAACGGAATTGAGGAATCTGTTTCGCCAATCATTTCTTTTTACCCAAATCCAGCAAACTCCATTATTGATTTCGAAAAAGAAGTAGCTGATGTATGTTTATTTGATTTGGAAGGAAAAGTTGTTTTGGATATTGAAAATGTTCAACAAATAAATATTAGCAATCTAGCTACTGGTGTTTACATATTGAAAATTGAAAATACCTTTCAGAAACTAATTATTCAATAAAGCTTTGAATTGCCAAATCGTAAGAGCATAGGCCTAATCCTGCGATTACTCCTTTACAATTTTTTGCCATTAACGATATATGCCGATATTCCTCACGCGCATAAACGTTACTTATATGAACTTCAATAACGGGTGTTTGAATAGCTTCTATTGCATCTGCTATTGCTACTGAAGTGTGAGTATATCCTCCAGCATTAAAGATAACACCATCGTAAGTAAACCCTACTTCATGTAATTTATCAATCAATTCTCCTTCAACATTACTTTGATAAAACTCAAAATCTATTTCCGGAAATTTTGCTTTTACTTTGACATAATAAGAACCAAAAGTCACTGCACCATAAACAGAAATATCTCTTGTTCCTAGCAAGTTTAAATTAGGGCCGTTTAAAATTAACAACTTCATTTTTCTATTTTACATATTCCTTTTTACGAACCAAAGCATATTGCTCGTTATCTAATTCTAAATACCCATGCTCATACACAAAGAAGTACGTCTTACCCTGGTTTGTTTTATAAATATTTGTGTAATAATAGAAATTAAATCCATCCAACAACAATTCTTCTTTAGTTGTCTTGGATTTCTCTTTTGGGTTTAACTTTTCCAAAATTCTTCTATTCTTTCTAAGAATTGTATTTACTTTTCGTACATACTCATTAGAGTCTCTATTTTCTCTATTATTATATATGTTACGGCATTGATCGTTGCAAAACTTTTTATCGATTCGCCCCATCAATTCTGATTCACATTCCAAACATTTAGTCACTACCATTCCGTAAGAATTTAAATCAAATATAAGTAAGATAAAGGGAAATAAAAAGAATCAAATTTACTCAGTAACCACGAAAATATTCTTCGCGTCGCTTAATCGTAAACTTAATGTATAGTCAGATACTCTAATTGCTATGGGATCACCAAAAGGAGATATTGCATCAACACGTATTCTTTCTCCTGGGATACATCCCATTTCCATCAATTTTAGAGATAAGCTACTATCTTTAATCTTATTAATGATAGCGCTATCACCTTTTATAAGATTTGACAATTGCTGTAATTTCATAAACACAAAGATAAGGAAGCATATAAAATACTACAATACCATAAATGTGGTATATTATTAGTAAAGTTTAGTCCGGTTCGTTTTGGGGACTGAACATGAATTTATTTGGACTAACCAAATTTGACTTGACGGCAAACATTACAATACCAGCAGTATTGTTTACTCCTAGCTTTTTCATAATGTTTTTACGATGGGTATTTACCGTATGATTACTAATGTATAGTACAACCGAGATTTGGGCATTTGTATATCCTTCTGCTATCAATTTAATTATCTCTAACTCTCTTTCAGAAAGGGAAACAGGTTCACAAGACAAAACATCAAATTCAACATCTTTAACATTAATTTTCTCCCCTCTCATCAATTCTACCAATTCACCGCAAAAGAATTTCTCTCCTTTCGCTGTAGCTAGCACAGAGTCGGTAATTTCTTTGGTAGAACAATCTTTTTTAATATGACTATCCACTCCTATTTTCAAAGCAGATATTATCGTTTTTCCAGAACTGTAGGGTGTAATACCAATAAACTTAGCATTTAAACTTTTTAAGCCAATTTTTGGAATAACATCAATCGAAAAATCTTTCGACCCATAATCAATTAGAATAACATCAGGGTTTAGTTCTTCTACTTTTATCATTAGCTCTTTAGAAGATTCAGCCTCTCCCAAAACTTCAACTACTTTTGAGTTTTCAAACATCGCTTTTAACCCTAAACGAGCCAAATCACTTCCATCTGCTATAAGTATTTTAACTTTCAATTTTGTAACTTAATCTACACAAAGATACACTTCCTTTTCTAATAGTGGGTTCTAAAACTAAATTCGCATCAAAACTCTCACAACTTTTTTTAGGTCTATGCTAAAATTTGAAGATGTATTTGGAATGCAAGATAACTCTTTAGTAACAAGCCTAAGAAACAATCAGACAACCAGATTTTCATTGTAAAATGACTATTACAATACAATACTTCTTGAATCTTATTCATTGTTCTTTTTTTTTATAGAAATTAATTTTCAGATTCCACCTTAATAAATGGGTTAATTATCTTCAAAACAAATGTAAATTGCAGCGATGTACGGAAAAGAGGAAGCATACGAATTACGAAAATTATTCTGGACTAGCTTTGGAAAATTCATGAAACGCCATAAGTCAGCAGACTTTAGCAAAGTAAATTGGATGAATTATAAAACTGGAGCTAAAGACTTGTATTTCAGGCTGGAAGCGGATAAACGAACTGCTAAAATTTGCATTGATCTCCAAATGGAAGATTCCGGAATTCGTGAAATATATTACGCTCAATTTTTAGAGGTAAAAGGGGTATTCCATGATTTAACCGGAATTGAATGGGACTGGAATGAAAACTACACCAATGAATATAATATTGCATTAAGTCGACTTTCAATTAGCATAGACAACGTGAACATGTACAACAAAAATAACTGGCAAACTATTTTCGAATTTTACGAAAAGAACCTCATTGGATTGGATGAGTTTTGGGTGGAATTCAAAGACTTATTTAAACAACTAGAGTAAAAACCCGCTTCTCGTTCGCAATCTATTGTTCTCATTAGAAAAGAGAATAAGAAAACAGAGAAGCTATAACCAAATAACTATGGCAAAACTAAAAAAAGGAGATAAAATACCAAGCTTCACTTTAACAGATCAACATGGAAAGTTGTTTAATATTGATGCTATTTTAGGTAGAAAAAATTTGGTTATTTATTTCTATCCAAGAAATGAAACGAAAGTATGCACCGCACAAGCCTGTTCCTTTAGAGATGCCTATCAAGACTTTAAAGACTTAGGTTGTGAAGTAATTGGAATTAGTTCAGATGATGTTAAAAGTCATGTCAGTTTTGCTGAAAATCATAGTTTGCCTTTTATATTATTGAGTGACGGCAATAAAAAAATTAGAAGATTATTTGGCGTATCTAATGATTTACTAGTAATTCCTGGACGAACAACCTATGTTGTTAATAAAGAAGGTATCATTATTCATATTTTCAGTGACCAACTTTCTGCAGGTAAACACATCGAAGAATCTCTACTTGCCTTAGCACAGTAATTGCTATATTTGAATGTATGGACAGGAGAAACTTTATATTTAAGACTGGTTTAGCAGCAGCTAGTATTCCTCTTTTGAGTAGTTTTATTACAACAAATGAATCACCTCCTCCTTTATTTCAAAATCTTACTTTACCCAAAGCTTTAAAAAAAGGAGACACCATTGGAGTAATTGCACCAGGAGGAGCAATCTTCAATAAAAGCTCAATTGAAAAATGCAAAATAAAACTTGATACCGTTGGGTTAAATATAGTCGCAGGTAAAACACTCACCACACAACACGGCTACCTTTCTGACACAGATGAAAATCGGGCAAAAGAAATCATGGACATGTTTACTAACCCAAACATAAAAGGGATTTTAGCAATGCGCGGGGGCTCAGGATGTGCCAGAGTGTTACAGTTTTTAGATTATGATATAATTAAGCAAAATTGCAAGCCTTTCATAGGGATGAGTGATGTCACAGCTTTATTAACCGCATTTTACTCTAAAGCAGAAATGACTTCTTTCCACGGTCCTGTCGGATACTCCACTTGGACTGATTTCACCAGAAAATATTTTACAGAAACGCTCTTTGATAAAAAAGGGACTGAAATGCTAGCGCCTGCTCATAGTGATTTTTACGCAATAAATAAAGGTGTTGCCCAAGGGGAGTTAATTGGTGGCAACCTAACCGTATTTAGTCAATTAGTTGGGACTCCTTACCTACCCGACATGCACGGAAAGCTTCTATTCATGGAAGACATCAACGAAGAACCTTATAGAATTGATAGAATGCTGATGCAGTTAAAGTTAGCTGGCATTCTTTCTGAAGTGAATGGAATTATAATAGGAGAATGCAGGAAATGTGATCCAGAAGAACCAGAGAAATCATTGTCTTTAAAACAAGTTTTACAAGATCATCTTTCAAACTTAAATATTCCTGTTTTCTATGGAGCAAAATTTGGCCATATTAAAGATAAATGGACCTTACCTATAGGAATTAAAGCAGAAATGAATGCGAATATTGGTTCTTTAAAACTGCTTGAACCTGCTGTTATTTAGTTGTTTATATCTAACAAGCGACACAGTGAGTTGTGCCGCTTGTTAAATCTCATTATTTTGACATTGCTACTCCACCATCTTTTACAACTTCAACCCAAAATCCAGGAGTCCTTGCATTTACCGTATTATCATACATCGCTTCACTCTCTATAGTTGGAAGATAAAATTTACCTAAATAAGTTGCGTTTAACTGTACTTTAAAGACTTTCGAAGTCCCTTTAGAAACTCCAAAATAAGTATACACTCTATCATCTCTTATATCTTGGTAATCAAAATTACTACTTGTAACTGCACTTGTGAATTCGTCCATTCGCGTGTTGTGAATTTCCCATCCTGAAGGGAATATTTCATTCAATGTCATTTCTTTCAATGACCCCCTCGTTCCTGGGTTAGATATTTTTACTTCTGCAATAAAATCTGTTCCCTGCACAATTCTTCTAGGATCAATGGTCCTTCCATTCATATCAAAATAACTAACCTTGATTGATAGATTACTTGACGAACTGCTTTGATCACCAATTACAGGAGTTCCTTCTACCACAAGTTTAGCATAAAGCATTCCTTTACCAGTATTTTTGATATTCAGTCCACTTTCAGCTCCTTTGATATTTAATGTTGACTTGTACATTGCAACTTGAGTTGACTTAGAAATAGATGAACCCCCATTCACGTTATACGTAAAGCGCATCGTTTTATCAGAACTAGAAGAGCCTAAGTACTTACTCATTGACAACAAACAGTAAGCGGTTGTTTGCGTACTCATCCATTGATTTGAGTTCATTTCTTCTGCTAATTTCTTTGCAAGTGCACCCGATTTAGAGCGGCTCTTCATTAAAATCATCGTTTCTAAAATCATCGCTTCATCTCTTAAGTCAGAGCCATATGTATAAGACAGCTCCTTATAATCAGGAACATCTGAAGTCAGATTGTATACTAGTTTTTCAGCAGCTTCAGTTTGCCCAATTAATTGATAAGCGGCGGCAAGCCTCCATTTAGCAGTTAAGCTTAGTTTATTTGATTCTCTAAGCCTATTCATAGCTCCTATTTCTGGTGACTTAGCTAAAGCTAAGGTGTATAATCGATAAGCTTGAGTCAAATCATTGTAATGTGCAGCTCCATGAAAATTAGAAACACCATCTGAAGATCGGTAGTTTCTAGCCATTTTACTTTGGTATTTTACCCATCTTTTCTTCATGTTATGTGGCAACGTAAACCCTTTTACTTCGGCTTCAAGAATAAAGTGTCCCCCATAATTAGAGCCCCATTCATTATCATTCGTTTGACCTGGCCAATATGCGAAACCACCTCCAGATGTTTGGAATAATTTCAACCTCTCAATACCAGCTTTAATATTCTGGTTAATTTGAATCTTATAATCATTATTCAAATCCATTACTTTATCCAAAGCTAATTGAGGGAACACAGATGATGTAGTTTGCTCAATACACCCATGAGGGTATCGAATTAAATACTTCAATCGCTGATCCAAATTTAATGGAGGAAACGAACTAACTTCAATTGTAGCTGAATTAGTCCCTTTTATTCCTTTAAAAGCAAACTGTGGACTCCATGATTCTCCAGGATCAACAACCCCTTCATAAATGTCAGATACAGCAGGATTGGGTGTTCGGACATCCAGTTCGATTTCATGTTTCGCAGTTTCCTTTCCACTTTTAGCAATTATCTTGACTTTTGCAATCCCTATAGACTTAGATACTTCCATTTCAAAATTTACGACTTCATCACCAGGCTTAGCAAATGAAATTGATTTCGTACTTGAACCTAAAATTTTCACTTTATCATTTGTCTCAATAGTAAGAGTAACATTCTTAACATGTTTTTCCATTGCAAACACATTTACTGGAAGAAACACTCTTTCAGTTGGTCCTAAGACTCTTGGCAACGTCCCTAAAACCATTAATGGGCTTCTGACAGGAACTGTCTTTTCGGAATTTCCATATTTCCCATCTTGACCAGCAACCACCATTACTCGTACCGAACCAACATAATTAGGAACATCTATTTTATGCGTTATTTGTCCACCTGCTTTTACGTGAAATGGTCCAACAAATCTAACCATTGGCTTAAATCTATTTGCTTTTGTAGGTTTCTTTGTTTCTGCTGAACCATCTCCACCAATTGCTAATAGTTTATCCATTTCTGTTCCAAATGCTCCCATTACCTCATCGTACATATCCCATGATTTTACACCTAATGCTTCTCTTGCATAAAAATGATCCCATGGACGAGGGGTTTTAAACCCTGTTAGATCTAATAAACCATCATCTACAATAGCCAAAGTGTAAGTCATATCCTTTCCATCTTTTTCACTGACAGTAATATTTGCAATAGTTTCAGGGCGTAATACATCTTTCATTTTAATTATCGGATTAAAATGTGAATTCGGGTCTTCAACAATTATTGGCGCTACTCCGTATAGACGAATTGGCATATCATTTTCTGTTGCATTATGCGGCTGCAACAAAGTTACGTGGACATATACATTTGGAGCCATTTCAGTAGTTGTTTTAAACTCATAGTTAGTCTCTCCTTTTTCTGTATCAATTAAGAACTTCTCAATTACTTTTGTCCCTGACTCTAATGCTACAATTGCTTTTCCTTTTTCTGCAGAAGGGAATGATAGCTTAACTGTTTCTCCAGCTGAATAAGTTTCCTTATCAGTTGAGAATGCTAACATTGTTGCATTTTCAGAATTTGTTCTTTCAGTTCTAGCCCAGTAAGGCCAATCTATATAGAATACTTTCCCTGTTGTATGACCGCTTACAGGGTCCGTAATTTGAACTACATACCTTCCCCATTCTGGTCGGTTGACTCTGAATTTAAATTGTCCTTTTCCTTTAGCAGTGCTAATTTTGTTCGTGTAAACTGGAATAGTACTAGATTTAGCCAGGTAACTTGCCAAATTATTATCATAACTATCCCACCACCAACGCCATTGAATTTTGTAAACTTTTACATCTAAGTTGCTTCTAGAAATAGGTTTTCCATTTGCATCTACAGTTGCAATATCAATCATATGGTCTTCATCTGTAACCAGAGTTCCTCTATAAAGGTTTCCTTCTGGAACATCTACTCCAACATAACTTTTATATGGAGAATAAGGGATTGAATAACGATCAATACTGAACCCACCACCTTCTTCAAATACTTTTGTAACGAAGTTAGCAGTCAACATACCAGGAGCAGAATTTCCAATATAAATATCTGGATCAACAGATGCTTCTCCATTTTCATCAACATAAGCTTCAAAGACAGTTTGTTCTTCGGTATTGTAACTTTTTAAAGGATCATCAAAAACAAACCTCTCATACTTTTTAAATGTTGTTCGTTTTGAATTAACGGTTAAATCAATTTTTGCTTTTAGATTTCTTGCAATTGCTCCATGTAACCATTTCACGCTAATTGTCCCTTGGTTTGATTCATCTAATTGAGACAACTTATCTTTTCCAAAATCAAGGTAGATTTTTAAACGATTTGGTTTTACTGTTTCAACTTTTAAGTTTTTACTGAAAATTCTATTTCCAACCTTAACACGCGCTAAATAATTACCAGTAACATCTTCCATTGCTGTTGATGTTCTGAAGTCAAATAATCCATTTACATTTTTAGAAGTCACTTTCTTTTCCACTACCTGACCTTGCGGATTATATAATTCAAATGTTACTGGGTGTTTTACTGGGAGAATCTTATTTTTATCCTCTAGCATAAAGGAAACGTATATAGAGTCACCCGGTCTCCATACTCCTCTCTCTGCATATATAAAACCTTTAATTCCTTTCTGAACAGTTGCTCCTGCTACATCAAACTTACTCATGGAAAGTGCTTCTCCATCTCTTAGTTTCAAATACCCTCTTTGGTTACCGTACTTGGCAACTACAACAAAAGGTTTTTTATTCAATTTAATGGAAGCCATTCCTTTTTCATCAGAAACAGTACTCCCCAATAATTGCTGTTGATAATCGTAAAATTCAATTGTAGAACCAGGAATAGGGTCGGTAGAAAGTATATTATTCAAAAATATATGCATTGTTTTGTCTCCTCCTGCTTTTGCTACAATACCAACATCTGAAGCCAAGACATTTGCTTTAATAGATCTATTTCTATAGTAAGATGCGTTACAAGGGTTCTCTCTTTCTTTATAATCATAATCGTCATCATAATCCCAATAGTCGTAATCGTACCAGTAATCATAAGAGTTCCATCCGTTTTCATTCCAATCTTTCTCCTGCGCAACATCTAATTCTTCAAGGTTTCCATCCATTTTCTGTCCATCGCAACCATAAACACTATAAGCTTGTTTAAATCGTAATTCAATTTGATAAATTGCTCCGGGATCAACAGAGCACATTTCACTTAAATCTAATTGAAACCTATTCCATTCATGTAGGTTAACTTTTGACATTTGATTCAAATCAATTCTTTTACGCATAACTTCATTGGAAACCCGTTTTAACTGATAGCTTCCATCCAAATTATTTACTTGCAAAAATTGTAATACATTCTTTTGGTAAATCTTAGTTATATATACATCCACTGCTCTAAGGTTTACAGCTTCAAAGGGAAATAGCAGACCTTCGTTAGTATTTGGAATAATTACACCATCTCCAACCAATCGAACATCAGGTTTAATTCCCTCAAAAACCAATTCAATAGCATCACCATTGATCATTTTATAACCATTACTATTTTTCACTCCTGGGTCAACTGTGACTGTTTTATTTCCAGCTACCCTATTCGGTAAATAAACATTTACATTATGTCCCTCAACTGAAAAACGAAGATTACTTACATCTTCTATCGTTATTATTCCTTTTAAGACTTGATCCGTTTTTAATGGATCCGAAAAATGAATCCGCACATACTGTTCAGGTTCATGAATGATATCCATTTTTGTTACTTTAAAATCTCCCAATGCTGGAATTTCAAAAACTTCTTCAAAACTTTCATCGACATCCAAAGCGCCTCCATTATAAACAAGTTTTACAGATGACTGTTTCTTCTTACGTAATATTCCATTTACAACAAACCGATGCACTAAACCATCAATATGAATCCAAGAAACCGTTAATTCTTTACCATTCTGATATGCTTTTAAAGTCTTTTCAACATTTAAAGAATCGGCTAAATCGGCTGTTACTAATCTCCCTTCTAGTTTTTGTTTTTTAAAATCACTAAAATCTGTGGTTGACAGGCCATCAGAATAAACCATAAAGTTTTGATTTACTGTTGAGAAATTAAATGCGAACACTTCTAGTTCGTCCGAAATATCCATAAGAGCAGAAAGTCTAAAATTAACTTCATATTGTTGACCAGACGATAATAATTCGTCCGGTCTAAATTCAATTGTATTAGAATTAACCCACCATGCTTCTCCAGAAATTGAAGGAGAAAAATCAAATAAATCGGCTTCAATTGGAGCATCGTAGTTTATCTCTCCATCATAATCTTCTGTTAGCTGAATTTGAATTGTGGATTCTTTAGAGATCATACCTGAAGTATAAGCTCCTATATAAGAAGCAAATTCAGAATTTACTCTCATTTTTTTCTGAACTTGTTCTGAACAGCCTTGAATAAGGAGTAATAGGAAAAAGAAAAATGCTGCTTTAAATAATAAATTATATCTTTTCATGACGTTTGATTTTAATATATGTAACAAATAATACAATGCAATTCTAAAGTTAATTATATTTATTACAATGACAAAATGATTAAGTGTCATGTAAATTTGATTATTCGTTTTACCATTTTAGAATTTATACTTTTGTATTTGTGACTCAACTTATATCCATCATAATGCCAGTTAAAAATGCGGCTCTATTTCTAGATGAGTGTATCGAGTCGATTATTTCCCAAAGTTACTCAAACTGGGAATTACTTGCTGTTAATGATCATTCAAATGACGATACACTTCAGATACTACAACATTTTTCTGCATTAGATTCTAGGATTACAGTATTAAACAATCAAAAAAATGGGATTATTGAAGCTTTGAAAACTGGATACAATATTTCAAAGGGAGCGTTTATAACTCGTATGGATGCAGATGACATTATGCCGAAGGTTAAATTAGACAAATTACAAAAGCTTTTAATTAAGTCAGGAAAAGGATTTGTTGCTAGTGGTCTTGTTAAATACTTCTCGGAAAAACCTTTAGGCAATGGCTATATTAAATATGAGCAATGGTTAAATGAGCTATCCTCTAGGGAATTAAATTACTCTGAAATCTATAAGGAGTGTACAATTCCCTCACCTTGTTGGATGATGTGGAAAGAGGACTTTGAATTATGTGGAGGGTTTAATTCAGATACTTATCCTGAAGATTATGATCTAGCTTTTAGGATGTATCAAAATAAAATGGACCCTACATGTTCTAAAGAAATCTTGCACCTTTGGAGAGATTCAGAAAACAGAGCCTCCCGAACAGACAGCAACTACAAAGACAATCATTTTATCCCACTCAAAGTCAAACATTTCAAGGATATTGACTACAACCCAAACCATCAACTCTATCTCTGGGGGGCAAGTAAAAAAGGGAAAGAAATTGCGCAAGAATTATTAAAAACTAACATCCATTTTAGATGGCTATGTAATTATCAATCCAAAATAGGTCACAATATCTATGAGATAATAATGGAGGATTGTGATACTGTCAACCTCGACAATTCACAAATAATAATTGCCGTTGCAAATGAGTCAGATCAAAAAGAAATACTTAAATCCATTTTAAAGTTTAACAATACAGATTATTTTTACTTTTGTTAAATTGATTAAACAATACTGGAATGACGGTAAAACAATTGTACGAAGCATTTAATTTTTTTGACAAAAATTTAGATCTAGAACTTAACGAAAAAGGGGCTGGAGATATTGAATATAGACTTACAGTCGCGCGAAAGCACTTGAGCTCTCCCGGAGTTGGTCATGGAGGTGTAATTGCTGCTATGATGGATGCTGTTATCGGAACCACCGCCCTATCTAAAGTTTTCCACGAAAAAAAGTTAGTCTCAACGATTGAATTTAAAATAAACTACTTCAAACCTATATTAGAAGATGACATTTTAATTGGTACTGGCGAAATTGAATTTCAAGGAAAAAGTATTATTGCATGTAGTGGGAAAATCATCAAATTAGATTCTGGAGAATTAGTTTCCAAATCATTAGGTACATTTAATATTTACCCATTGCAAAAAAGAGGTCTAAAGCTTGATTTAGAATAGTCTTCTTGATTTACGGCAATGCTAACAAACTATTTGTTATAGCTATTTATGAATAATCTTTTATTTGACAAATAATATAATATATTTGTAAGACCTTGATTTAATGAGATTCTGTTAATGCTAACAAAACGATTACTTTTATTAACTATTTCTATTGTCTTTCTTTCGGCTATATTTTCTAGCTGCAAAGAAGGTGAAAAAGTAGTTCCCCCTAAGATTAGCGAAGGTGTCATTCACTTTGAATTAAGCTATCCTTATTACGAAGATGCTTTTATGGCAAGTATTATGCCTGATGAAATGGAAATGACATTTAAAAACAATGTCTATAGAAACCATGTTTCTAAAGGTGGTTTATTCTCCTCAACAGTTATTGCAGATTGTAACAATGAAACGTTAATTCTAATTCTTGACTTAGGTCCAAAAAGAATCTATTGCGCATTGGACAAGTCACTAGCTAGTGCAATGTTAAAAAATTATCCTACTCCAGATATTTTAAAAGTAAGTGAATTTGATTCTATTGCTGGTACCTTTTGCGAAAAGAAAAATGCAATATTTGATTATTTAGCAGACGGATATGACGTAGAATTATATGAAACGTTTGACATTGACATTAAAAATAGTAACTGGTGTAATCAATATAGTGAAATTGATGGGGTTCTTTTAGGATATGAAATCAAACAATTTGGAATTCAAGCTAGAATGATTGCAACAAAAATGGACACTGTCGCAGTCAATGACTCTATTTTTAATGTTCCTCAGGGGTATAAAGAAGTTACATTAGAAAGGATGTTGTTTGAAATGGATGAAATTTCAAAATCATTTTCATATTAATTATTTACCAAAATCCCTTCTTAATATCCGTACAGACTAATTAACAGTTATTAACACTCAATTTAAAAGGTAATTATTACTTTTGAAATTGAAAATTTAATATTTGATTGGTACGAAAATTGACACTACGAAAACAAAAACTATAACAATGAAAACAAAATTAATATCACTTTTATGCTTAACCCTACTTATTGGTAGCATTAGCGCACAAACTTTTGAAGGAAAAATAACATTCGGAATAGACTATGAATTGCCCGAAGCCATGGAAGCTCAGCGATCCATGTTGCCTTCAGAAATGATAATTTACATTGCTAAGGGGCATGTTCGTATTGAACAAAAAACAATGATGGGGGATCAAAATGTAATAACAGATACGAAAGCTAAAACAACTGTTTTACTTATGAATATGATGGGGAAAAAAATGGCAATAACAATGACTGATGATGGTAAAGAAAAACCAACACCAAAAATAGTGTACTCGAAAGACACGAAAACAGTTGCTGGGTATGAATGTAAAAAGGCTACTTACATCACCCTGGACGAAGCTGGAGAAGAACAAGAATTGGAAGTATACTATACGGAAGAAATTCCTTCTGAAGCAAACGATAAACTTCCTGGATTAAAAGGCTATCCTTTAGAATATGCTATTAATGCTCAAGGAATGTTAATGACTTTAGCTGCAAAAACTGTTTCAAAAGAAAAGGTTTCTAAAAAGTTGTTTGAAATTCCTGAAGGATACGAAGAAATGTCAATGGAAGATTTCATGAAGTCAATGGGTCAATAAACCTATTCTAACTTTATTTTAAAAAGCTGCTTTATAATAAGGCAGTTTTTTTTTGGTCCGTTGCTAACATTAATTCGTTTATAAGAGCATTCAACAACCACTAGAAACTTATACTTTTCTCTTACTTTTGATCTATGCTAGATATTATCTTCTATGGCCAAAATTAAAAATGCATATAAAAAGAATGAATCTTCAACAAAGAAGAACAAGAAAAAAAAGGGAATATCAAAGTTTAAAAGTGTTATCTCTTTTTTAAAAGATGAACGATTACACAAATCAATTGGACTTTTATTTATTCTCTTTTCTTTTTATTTACTGATAGCATTTACATCTTATTTATTTACATGGAAAGTTGATTACAATATCATTGATGGCAAGTCATTTTCTTTTGTTTTTTCAGATGACTCAATTCAAATTACTAACTGGCTAGGGAAATTAGGCGCATACTCCGCTCATAAATTTTTAAAAGTTTGGTTTGGAATTTCTTCTTATATTTTTCCTTTTGTGTTTTTTATTATTGGAGTGAGAATATTATTCAAGGTTAGCTTATTATCAATTGTTAAAACTCTTAAAATTTCTGCAGTTGTATTAGTATGGTTATCTATTTGCATGGGCTACTTTTTTGAAAGTCCTTATGACTTTATGGGTGGACTATATGGAGCTAAAATTATTTCATGGATAATAAATATAGCAGGTAGTGTTGGAGCAGCAGCTTTTGTATTCTTTACAGGTTTTTTATCTGTCATTGTGCTGTTTAACCCATCATTTAATTGGGTAGGAAATTTAATAGATTCAATTAAAAATGATAACCCTGATTTTATTCCTGAAGATGAAAATATAGCTCAAAATTCAATGACAGAAGAAGACATTATAGAGGAAGACGTGCAAGCGCCAATTGAATTTCCGATAAAAGATGAAATAGCAACTCCTACTTTAGACTTAGACAATGAACTAGCACCAGAACCAATAATAGAACCTGTCGTTACTGAAACATCTGACACAGATTCTAAAGAATTGGAAGTTGAGGCTCCAAAAGAAGAAGAAGCTTTAAGTGAAACAGAATTAAGTGATAAAGTAAAAGAATTTGGATTGTATGACCCAAAACTGGATTTATCTCAATATCAATTACCTGGAGTTGAATTGTTAGCAGACCATGGAAGTGGAAACATTCAAGTTAACAAAGAAGAGCTTGAACTTAATAAAAATAGAATTATTGAGACCTTAGGGCACTATAAAATTGAAATCTCTAAAATAAAAGCAACAATAGGTCCAAGTGTTACATTGTACGAAATAGTTCCTTCGGCAGGTGTAAGAATTTCTAAAATTAAAAACTTAGAAGACGATATTGCACTGAGTTTATCTGCACTAGGTATTCGTATTATTGCTCCAATGCCTGGGAAAGGAACTGTTGGTATTGAAGTGCCTAATTCTAATCCTGATATTGTTTCTATGAAAGCCTTGATTGCTTCTGACAAGTTTCAAAATTCCCACATGGAATTACCTGTAGCACTGGGAAAAACTATTTCGAATGAAACTTTTGTAACAGATCTAACCAAAATGCCACACCTACTAATGGCGGGAGCTACTGGACAAGGTAAATCTGTTGGGTTAAATGCTATTTTAGTTTCATTACTTTATAAAAAACACCCTTCTCAAATAAAATTTGTTTTGGTCGACCCTAAAAAAGTTGAACTTGCTATCTACAATAAAATTGAAAGACATTTTTTAGCTAAACTACCTGATGACGGAGATGCTATAATTACCGATACAAGTAAAGTTGTAGCAACTTTGAATAGTCTTTGCGTTGAAATGGATCAACGTTATGAACTATTGAAAGAAGCTTTGGTAAGAAACATAAAAGAATATAACCAGAAATTCATTAACCGTAAATTAAATCCAGAAAAAGGGCACCGGTATTTACCATATATTGTTTTGGTTATAGATGAATTTGCTGATTTAATAATGACTGCAGGTAAAGAAATAGAAACACCCATTGCACGATTAGCTCAATTGGCACGTGCAATTGGAATTCACTTAATCGTTGCAACTCAAAGACCTTCTGTAAATGTTATCACTGGAATTATTAAAGCTAATTTCCCTGCTCGTATTGCTTTTAGAGTTACTTCTAGTATTGATTCCAAAACAATTTTAGATACCGGAGGTGCAAATCAATTAATTGGACGTGGTGATATGTTATTTTCAAATGGAAATGATGTTATTCGGATACAATGTGGATTTGTTGATACTCCTGAAGTGGGTGAGATAGTAGACTACATTGGTACTCAACGTGGTTATCCTGAGGCATTTCTATTACCAGAATATATTGAAGAAACAGCAGAAACTAGAGAAATTGACGACGAGTTGGACTCTCTATTTGAAGATGCAGCTGAAATAATCGTCAATAGCCAACAAGGTTCTGCATCATTATTACAACGAAAATTAAAACTAGGTTACAACCGGGCCGGTAGAATTATAGACCAATTAGAGGCTACTGGATTAATTGGTGGACATAGAGGTAGTAAAGCTAGGGAAGTTTTAATTCCAGATGTTCTTGCTTTGGAACAGTTTTTGAAAGACCTTAGAGACAAAGGAAAATTGAATTAATTAAACCATTATGAAACGTATATTATTATTACTATCACTAGGATTGTTTTTGTTTACCGTTAATGCGCAAGAAGACAAAGATATATTAGCTAAAAAAATATTAACGGAACTTAGTGAGAAAACAAAAACATATAAGTCGATGAGTATCGATTTTAAATTAACGATTAAGAGTAAAGAAATTAATGAATCACAAGCTGGAAAAGCACAAACCAAAGGAACTAAATTTCATTATACTACTCCGGATAGAGAAGTTTTTTGCGACGGGGAAACTGTTTGGTCTTACATTGAAGAAGATAACGAATGTTATATTGATGTTGCAGAAGAAGTAAGTGATTTTAATCCAAGTGAAATCATGACAATTTGGGATAAAAACTTTAACCACCAATATGTTAAAGAAGTTTCTGCTGGATCTAACGTTCATGAAATAAAACTATTTCCAACTAACCCTAAGGAAAGTAAGTATCATACTATTGTGTTAACGGCAGACAGAAATAAAAAACAAGTTAAAAAAGTGATTATTAAACAAAAGGATGGATTAACGCTTATATTTTCAATTAATAAATTTATAGCAAATTCAGAAATAAATGATACTGTTTTTAAATGGCAAAAAGCTAAACATCCAGGTGTTACCGAGGAAGACAATAGATAAGCTACAAGGAACTGAAAAAACCCAGACTAATTTAAACTAGTCTGGGTTTTTTATTTGTACTTAATTTTCTTACCCCAATTTATGGAGGGTTTTTCAAATAGTAAATAAAAAATCTTAGCTCCTATTAAACTAAATACAAATCCCATTGGAATTGTTAAATATGGAGTCCAATTAATGTACTCATCTCTGGACAGAAAAAACAATAACCACCCTCCAAACAAGCCATGAGTAAGGTATAATGAATAAGAAATCTTCCCTATTTCATTTGACACTCGAAAGGATGGCTTAATTACCAAGAACAATAACAGAGTCATAACGCTAACAATAACGTCTTCTAACATATAATACCTTAATAAAACAACTAACAGAAGGCCTAAAAAGATATATGATGAATTCAATAATGTTTTGGCATAAATGTCATGCATCACAATACCTAATGCAAAATAAGGCATATTAACCAAAACTGTCTGGTGCCCCATCGTATTTATCCCCGCTACAATTAATAAAGATAGAATAACATACTTGGACCATGCTTTGTACTGAATAAGTGGTAATAGAAGCCCTATTAGCAAGTAAAATTGAAATTCAACTCCTAATGTAGAGAAAATAGGATTAATCCATGTAGCGCCTTCCCAAAGATCAACTGTAAAAGTTAAATTGGCTAATATATTTGAATAATCTAATTGCATTTCATACCCCCAAAATATTTTGGCCATGAAAAACTCAAAGCTATAAATTGCAAAAATTGTCATGAAGAAAACAGGTATAATACGAATTACTCGTTTCAATACATATTTACCATAATGAATAATTTTATATCCCGATCTAGTTAAAGCAAAGGTTATTACGAAACCAGATATTATATAGAACAATTCTACACCTTGCGCACCATATGTTGCAATACCTTTTACTGTTTCGTTCCAATATATGTCCCCTATTCCATTATTCCAAGTGATAAAATGGAATCCCATAACAGAACATGCAGCAAAAGCTCGTAACGTTTCTATAAAAGCAATATGTTTCGTCTTCGACATTGTTTTTAATCTACTTGAGACTATTTAACTTTCCAGCCAAAAACAAGCATATCATCCAACTGCTCTGATGCTCCTTGCCAACTATTTATTTTAGAACTCAAATAATTCTCTTGCTCAGAAACTGGGATATTCGCCATTTGAATAAGAATTTCTTCAAACCCTTTCAAATATAGTTTCTTCCCATTATTACCGCCTTTCTGATCATAAATACCATCAGAAAACATAAAAATTTGATCGTCCGTCTTTAGCGCTAATTTATGTTCAATAAATTTAAACCCCTTTTTAAAATGGCTACCTATAAAATGTCTACAACCACTGAAGATAGTAGCTTTACCATTCCTTACAAGAACCATTTTATGCAATGCTGAAGAAAATTCAATACTATTAGTGTCTAATGATATACGACAAATAATAATATCCATTCCTTCTTGTACTTGCTCGTCAATATCACTATTCAATTTTAATCTTATTTCACTGTTTAATTGCTCCAGAATTTGCGACGGTCTATAATTGGGCTTAGTGGAAACAATTTTATCCAAACTTGAAATCCCGACAATACTCATGAAAGCTCCAGGCACACCATGTCCTGTGCAATCAGAAATAGCTAGAATTACATCATTTGATTTCTCAATATATTTGTACCAGTAAAAATCACCGCTTACAACACTTTGCGGATTATAATAAATTACTGAATTAGGAAGTTTCTCTTGGATCGCTTTTTTTGATGGCAACAAAGCTCTTTGTATTCTTTTAGAATAATGTATGGAGTCTTTGATTAAATCGTGTTGTTCTGAAATTTTATCATTCTGAATCTCTGCATCAATTTTTAAACTTTCCACATCTGAAAATGCTTTACCAAAACGCGATGCAAAAATTAATGACATAGTAAAAACAAAAGCCAAAAAAGCACTACTTACTAATATTGGACTAGGAATAAACAAGTTTGCGTATTCAGCCAATTCTAATCCAACGGCAACCAGCAAAACAGCCAAACTAAGAATTGCCCAACCGGCACCAAACACTTTTCGTCTAAAAGCTTTTAAATAAACCATAAGCGAATATGTTATCAACCCAAGTAACAAGGTATTGTTAGGAATAACAAAATAAGTGAATATAGAAGCTGGAAGCAGAATTGTTCCAGTAATTATTAATAAATATATAAACGATATTAGCTGGACCAAAAGTCTGGATGTTTGCTCTTTAAAGGAAAAATAAATAAAATACAAAAAGAAAATAACCGATAAAAACAAGGTTAGGTATTCAATTCTTATTGCTATTTGCCACGGGAGCCAAGGCATAATTATTAGCAAACTTCTGGAGCCTACAATCAAGACTCTAACGGCGAATAAAAAACAAAATAAACCAAAGTAAATTGTGCTTTTATCTTTTTTATAAAAAAAATACATTCCAAAAAAGAAGAGGCCAATAACCATGCAGGATCCACCTAGAAGTAAATCAGCAAGGGAAATACTCTCTTTTACAGATAACAAATAATCTACATTACCCAATACAATAGCGTGTTGAACTCCTCCATTTCGATGATGGAAATTTGAGACTTGGAGTGTTATTTCCAATATTTCACTTGTATCATCTAATACGACAAATTGTGGAACCCATTTAGGAACGGAGCCTTCAATTGACTTAGTCACAATACCAACGCGTCTAACAAGTTTCTCATTTACAAATAAATTGTAGGAATTGTGGATATCTCCTAATTGAAGTGCTAAAATTGGCCTATCTCGACTTAATTTAACTCGCGTTTTAAAAGTTGCATAGCCAGTAGCTGAATATTCATTAACTCCATAATTTTTCCAAAATTCTGGCAAGTATTCCAAAGAATAATTTAGAGAACCATCGTCTGGTTCCAAAAGGGTATCCCAATAAAACTCCCATTCTCCAGTTAAGGTAACAGATGTATCATTTGCGAAATCAATTTCGGAAAAATCAAATTCACTTCTTAAATTAGTTTCCTGTGAATAAATTAAGTGACTTCCAAAAAGAAAGAGTATCGAAAAACTGTATTGGAAAAATTGATTAAACTTCAACTGAAATCAAGTTTATTTTAATATCCGCCAATTCAGCGTATTCTTCACCTAATTCTTTCATATCAATATCTGGTTCATCATAAAACCAATCGATGGAAAAATTAATATCCTTTGATTCAAGGTTCTTAAGACAGCTTATTAATTTAAAGATAAATTTACTAGAAGATGAATTCAAATAGTCAAAAGCAAACTTAAATTTTAAATCCCCCTGAACTGAAGGACTATCCAGTTTGCTTAACCAATCAATTAATACTTGATAAAAAGTATGTGTATCCTCAGGTCTTGAATCCCCTGAGATTTCAAACACCTTATTTTTTAAATCAAATACTACTTTAGGAGTATAGCTTGTTCCTTCTAACTCTAATACTTCCATACTATACTTATATATTTATTTTAACCTGAAATGAAAAAAAATCTTGGTCGTCATTAACCGATTTTATTTGATAATCTATTTTGTTATTAGCCTTCAATGCAATATCTATCAATCCTAGCCCTACATCATTACTATCATTACCCAGTTGTTCAGATATTGTCTCTTTATAAATTAATTTAAGACCACCCCTATCCAATCCATTTATTTTATTCAAACTGCTTTCAAGACTATTTGTTACATTCTTATTAATAATATTTCCTGTTCCTATTAAAAATACCCCATCTAATTTTCCGATAAGAAAAATTGAGTCTCTATCACCCCCAGGTAGACCATGATCTCTGACATTCTCTAAACATTCTACCGCAATATTATATATCCTTTTTTGTAACGAGTAATCTATTTTAAATTCGCTAAATTTCTTTTTTACAATATCTAATAATATGTTAACCACATCAGTAGTAATGACCCCTTTATAAAGAAAATCCATATGTTCTTCAATTATCGATCTGTGTAAATTGAATAAACTTTGATTATCAAACTCTTCCATACCTTCCAATAATTTTAAAATCTAAATCTCATAAAACCAGTACTCAAAGACAATGTAGGACCATCATTCACAAAGAATGTAAATGCATCCCTAGACGCTATACCTGCTTCGAAAGACCCTTTCCCTAAAACAAATGTTAACCCGATAGGCAAAGACATGTCATAATTTCCTCCAGTCATTACACCAGCTGACAATCGTAACCAAGGTATAGGTTGAACATCTCCACCAAAACCAATAACAGCACTTTGGTAACTACCTGGTCCAGGCACTTCATTTGTTGGCAATAGCATATCAAAACCTAACTCTATTTTCTTACCAAGTTCAATACTTGCTCCAAAACGCACAACTGTTGGCAGGTTCACAGTTTTTGAAGCTAATCCATTGTATTCAAACACTCCATCCTCTCCTAGAATATCTCCTAATTGAGAAGCCACGTTAAAGTTATTAAGCCCTGCAGACTGTGTATCAAAAACCAAAGTATCTTTAACCGTATATACGTTTCCATCCCAAGTCATTGAACCTATATTATTAACTGCTAATCCAATTTTTAGTTTGTTAAATAATAAAACATTAACCCCAAAATCCATTCCGAATCCATGTCCAACTGACCTTGGTAAAAATGAACTTGCAATAGAATCAGCACTTGGGTTTGATAAGGCTGCTTCACCATAATTAATTCCGAAGGCTGATGACATGGAAGAGAATGCTTCCATTTGTCCATTGCCATTCGATGTAATGTCTACGTATGCCATTCCTTGAAAATACTTAATGCCAACTCCAGCATATAAAGCAAACACACTGTCCTTTTCTATAATTTTTCTACCATACGATAAATTGTATTCTCTAGTCCAAGACAAAGAAATTTGACTTCCATCAAATAACTTTGAAATGTTACTTGGCAAAGTTGCTATACCATTAATGATAGAATCCTGATTCAATCCACTAACCATACTTGTATCGTTTAAAATCATTGAAGTATCTCCACTTGGCAATAGCACCATTAACGAATCAAAATAAGGAGCAGTTTTACCTAAAAACAGAATTTCTGAAATGTCTTCATTAAATTTCGAGTACCAACTTACGTTATCATTTACCCTAAAAGCTATCCCCCCAAATTTGTCTGTGTGATAAGCAAATCCAAATGAACCATAATTGAAATTTAACGCCAATCCAGCTTCAGAAAAATCCTTTGCAGCTTGAACTTTTTCATCATAAGTGAAAGATGCTCCTTCCCCTCCTCTAATAGCAGATTTAAATTCATCTCTAAGTGTTTGTTTGGATAATGCTCCAGAGTGAATCGAATAAGTAAGTTCGTTAAACCCCATTGCAAACTTCTTATCTTCAAATTCCGAATGCCATCCTAAATTCGCTGGGTTAATTCCTAAAGCTTGGTAATCTGTCACAAAAGTTGTTGCTCCGCCCCTCCCAGTAGCTGTAAATGAGCTGTACTCAATTTGACCAAATAAGTTGAAACTACTTATTAGTAATAAAATTAAAATAACATTCTTCATAATCTAATTTTAGTTAATGCTATAAATATAAATCATAGATATATTATTTGCAAATATCTATTTATTAGTACAGAGCTACATCAATTCTTTTACTATTCTCCCTATGGTATAGCCTTCTGCTTCTGCCATATAATTTCTAACCAAACGATGGCGTAAAATTGGTTCTGCAACTGCTTGCACGTCTTCAATGTCTGGAGAATACTTCCCGTTAATTGCTGCATGACATTTTGCTCCTATAACTAGATATTGAGAAGCTCTTGGACCCGCTCCCCATGATACATACTTATTAATCATTTCTGGAGAATCTGGTGTATTTGGTCTAGTTTTCGTACTTAACTTTACCGCATATTCCAACACATTTTCTGGTACGGGAATCCTACGAATTAATTTTTGAAAATAAATTATATCTTCTGCATTTAATATGTGATTTAGCGCAACTTTAGAATCTGATGTTGTTGTTTTCACAATTGCCAATTCTTCTTCAAAAGAGGGGTAATCCACCCAAACATTAAACATAAATCGATCTAATTGAGCTTCTGGAAGCGGATAAGTTCCTTCTTGCTCAATTGGATTTTGCGTTGCTAAAACGAAAAATGGCTTATCCAATACAAATCTTTGACCAGCAGTGGTAACAGCCTTTTCTTGCATGGCTTCTAATAATGCCGCCTGCGTCTTAGGTGGAGTACGATTTATCTCATCTGCTAATATTATATTTGAAAATAAGGGTCCTTTTATAAATTTAAACCTTTTGTTTTCATCTAATATTTCAGCCCCTATAATATCTGATGGCATTAAATCTGGCGTAAATTGAATTCTATTAAATTTTAATCCTAATACATCTGATATAGTATTTACTAATAATGTTTTTGCCAATCCGGGAACGCCTACTAATAGGCAATGACCTCCACTAAAAATAGAAATCAAGACTTGTTCTACAACATCATCTTGACCAACAATAACTTTACTTATTTCCTTTTTTAATGCTTGGTATTTTTCAACTAAAGCGTCAACAGCTTCCACGTCCGTATTGTACATATTCTGAATAATTTTGTCTAAATATAATTGTTTTTTCTCTTCTGTATTAAAAATCATTTCGACTTTCTAAGATACTAACTATCTTAGCCAACTAATATTGCAGAAAACACATCAATGAATGAACCATTTCATGTTATAAGTCCAAAAGGACAAAGAGTACCAATTCTAATAAGTGTACCACATTGTGGTGTCAAATTTCCAAGTGAATTAAACAATTCTTACCACAAAGAATTGATGCAGCAACCGGATGATACGGATTGGTTTGTTCATCAATTATATGAATTTGCATCGGAATTAGGCATTACAATTATACATGCTATATATAGCAGATGGGTAATTGATTTAAATCGAGACCCTAAAAGTGCTCCATTATATAATGATGGAAGAATTATTACAGGACTAACTACGTTAACTGATTTTTTTGGAAAAGACATTTACATTAATAAAGATCAGGTACCTAACAAACAAGAGGTAGATCGGAGGCTAAAAGAATATTACTGGCCTTACTATAATAAAATTGAAGGTTTATTGTCTGGTTTAAAAACAGAATTTGACGATGTTCTACTTTGGGATGCACATTCTATTCGCCAATCAGTAAAAACCATTCGTAAAGATGATTTTCCTGATTTAATTTTAGGAAATAATGATGAGAAAACTGCACATCAAAATTTGATTAAAATCGCTTTGAGTGGTCTAAAAGAAGCTGGTCATGAAGTTACGCACAACACCCCTTTTAAAGGCGGACACATTACACGGTATTTTGGAAAACCTGAAAATGGAATTCATGCACTGCAATTAGAAATGGTTAAGAAACTGTACATGGAAGATGATGAATTAACTTTCTCCGAGGACAGAGCAAACAACATTAGAAAGGTACTTATTCCAATTTTCAAGAACCTCATTAGCTCATTAAATCAACTATAGCTTTAAGAAATGAAACATTACGCGTTTAAAGGAATATTACAAAACGAAGGCTGGCTAGAAAACATGGCCGTAACTATTGATAGAGATGGTATCATTGTCGACATTGACCAAGTTAATACGAATGAAGTAGATGCTGGATACGCTTTACCTGGATTTCAAAATGCTCACTCACATGCTTTTCAATATGCAATGGCTGGTTTAGCTGAGAAACATGACGCTAATGCTACAAATGGTGATTTTTGGAGTTGGAGAGAAGCAATGTACAGACTGGCTTTAAATATTTCTCCAGACCAGCTAGAAGATATTGCTACAATGCTCTATGCTGAAATGGTTCGTCACGGATACACTAGCGTTGCTGAATTTCATTATGTTCATCACGATAAAAATGGGAAACCTTATAATAACCTAGCTGAGATGGGTAGTCGATTGGTTGCTGCGGCAGAAACCGCAGGAATAAACATTACTCTAGTTCCAATTTTTTATCAAAAAGGAGGTTTTGGCGTTGCGCCAAATGCACGGCAAAAAAGGTTCATTTCTTCATCAGTTGATGATTACATGAAACTTTTAGATGCAAGTCAGGCAGTCTGTAAACAATATAATGGAGCAAACATAGCTATTGGTATACACTCAATGAGAGGTGTTGAACCACAACACATTTCTGAAATTGCACAATTTGGACCTCAGAACCTTCCGTTTCATATTCATATTTCAGAACAGTTAAAAGAAATTGAAGACTCTGTTGAATACTTGGGGAAAAGACCTGTAGAATGGTTAGCTGAAAATGTTGCATTATCGGAACGTTTTCACTTGGTACATGCTACACATCTTACGGAAAATGAAACTGCATCTATTGCACAGTCTGGTGCTAACGTAGTTCTTTGCCCAACTACCGAAGGAAACTTAGGAGATGGAATTTTCCCATTACGTAAATACCAAGAACTTGGAGGTAAATGGAGTATTGGAACAGATAGTCATATTGGTCTAAATCCTTTAGAAGAGCTTCGCTTACTTGATTATGGGCAACGTTTAGTCTCACATAAAAGAAATACTTTCAACTCTCCTGAACAAGGAGACAGCGGTTTGTTTGCTTTTGAAATGGCATCGACAGCTGGTAGAAAAGCCATGAATAATTTTGAAGAAAAATTCTTTGAAGTTGGAAAACCCTTAAATGCCATTACCTATGGCGATAAATCTCCGTTAATTGGATCCACTTCCATCGACAACATGGCCTCCACAATTCTTTATTCTTCTGACGCTTCAATGCAAGAGACTACAATTATTAACGGAAAAGAAGTTGCTACAGCGGGTCAACATATAAATAATGAAGCCATTTCAAATAAGTTTTTCAAAACTATCAAGGAGTTAGAAAATAGGTAATCCTATTTAAAGCAAAACTTGCAACTAAAAATAGTTTAGAAACAATTTGAATTTACTACTATAGCAATGTTTTACATAATTATGAAAAACCTTCGGATGTTAGTGAGGACTTATCCACAAAGGTGACTCTGTCATTTTGGTTCACTATTCCTTCACGCAAGAGTTTGCAAGTCACACCACCTCTCCAATTTGGAGTCAAAGCTTTTGTCAAACCAGCCACTTGCTCATCCATTCTGTGACAAGGGTTTAATTCCCCCGTAATTTCAACTAAAAAGCTGCCAACTTTTAAAACCTCTCCAGTAGTGTTTTCTAAGTCTATTCCTTTAATCAAGATATTTGCTCTTCTCGTCGTCCAATGTACGTCTTTGCCAAGATCAAATAATGCAGCTTCCCAACCTTCTGTAGACATTATTGTTATTTGTCTGCCATTTCTCTTCAATCCTCTGAAATCATTTCCCACACCGTGTTTAAATGACACCTTTGCTGAAGTAAATAATTCCATTGGCGCTCTAGATTTAATTCTAGTCGATATACCAAGTACATTTCCCATAAAGCAAATGTAACCAATGCTTCTAAAATATGTATTTCAAAAGGGAACAATTATTCTGACACCAGTCATTTAGTAATACACGTATTTTCAGCTATTCTACACTTACGTTTTAATGTAGCTTTGGTTAAAAAGCCTAATTTCCATTCAGAAATGACAATGCGTTTAATTGCTTTACTACAATTAGAAGAGATAACACTTCTTTTTCTCTTTCATTTTTATTGACTTTTTTATTATTTATGTCAACTTTTTTCAGGAGAATACAAAGCATAAAAAAGCCCCAAATAAATTTGAGGTTTTTTTTAAAAATAAATAGCTTAAAATACTAATTCAATTCTAATGTATTACAATTTGCATCTAAAGTATAAGAACCTGAATAATAAGTATGGTCTGTCTGGTCTTTTATCACATAATTTATAACCTTTGATTTATTCAAGCCTAAATCGAAAGTTGATTCTATCAAACCTGCTCCACAATCAAAATTCCCACCAGTCATAAATACATTAGTAGCTGAACTGCCTTGCAAAGCACCGTCAACATGTAAATACAAGGTTGTTGCGTTATCATTAACTAAAAAAGTAGATATTGATTCACCCCACCATACTGAAAGTGTTGATTCATAAGTACAAGTCGCATCGTCCTTTTTAGCTTCTGTGGAATAGTTCACTGCTAATGGGTCAGTACAGCCTTTCTTTTTACAAGATGTGCCCAATACGACAACAGATACGGTCATTAATAAGAGTAATTTTTTCATGTTTTTTTTTGTAATTTACATAATTTTTTCACATAATGTGACTTAATCGTAATTTTTTCAATGTTGATATTTAATGATGTACCATTAAAACAATATAAGTCTGAAATTTAATATTCAAATCTTCATATATTTCGGCAATCAAAACCTAAAACTGATTGAATTAGACTTTAAATTAAATGGAATTCAAATATAATTCTTCAACCTGTTTTCTGGCCCATTCTGTTTTTCGCAGAAACTTTAAACTAGAATTGATTGATGGATTAGAATAAAAACAGTTTATCCTTATTTCTTCATTAAGTCCTTCCCAGCCATATTTTTCTACTAAAAAATTCAACATCGCTTTAAGGGTAATTCCATGAAGTGGATTATTGGGTTGTAACTCTGCCATTACTTCATCCCTTTTCGTTTACCAAAATTCTTATCACCCCTAGTTTTAGGCTTTTTGTACTTTTTTGCTATTATTCTTCTATAAGAACCACCTTGATTGGTCTTTGAATTCTTTTCGCTTTTCTGATGATAACTTACCTCTTCGTCCGTTTTCTTTTTATGACTTTTATGTATTTCAATATTACGCGGTTGCTCTTCTGGAATCAACTCTCTTGAAACCTCAACTTCTTTAGGTATTTTATTTGTACGGATTTTCATTTTCATCAAATCCTCGATCGCTTCTTTGTTCTCGGTCTCTTTCTCCGTATAAAACAAAATAGTGTTACCCTCCTCTTCTGCTCTACCCGTTCTACCAATTCGGTGCATGTAGTTTTCTGGATATGTTGGCGTATCAAAATTGATCACATGTGTTATCTTTTCTAAATCCAAACCACGTGCCATCACATCAGTAGATAACAAAATTCGATTTACTCCTGAGTCAAATTGTTCGACAGAGCGAATTCTATAGTTTTGAGACTTATTAGAATGTATCACCCCTAATTCAGATCCAAACCTTCCTTCTAAAGCATCAAACAACCTATCTGCTATTTTTTTACTTGAAACAAAAATCAATACTTTTCTAAAATCCGTTTTATTCTTTATTAGATGAGTTAATAAATTGACTTTAGTATAAAAGTTAGGAACAGAATAGCATTGTTGTACAATATTCTCTAAAGGCGTTCCACTAACCGCTATCGCAATTTTTGTAGGAACTATAAAGAAATCATCAATCAATGCATCAACCTCTTCAGTCATTGTAGCAGAAAACATTATATTTTGTCTTTTCTCGGGCAGTAATTCAAAAATATTGGTCAGTTGCGGCAAGAAACCTAAGTCCATCATTACATCAACCTCATCAATTACTAATTTCTTAATCGCCTTTAATTTTAAAGCACCACTTAATGATAAATCATAAAACCTTCCGGGAGTACCAACAACAATGTCAGCTCCTTGTGCAACGGATTGCATCTGCGTATTAATATTGGTTCCGCCATATACTCCTACCACCCTAAGGCTTATATATTTAGCAAAACTTTCGATATTTTCAACCACTTGCAGAACCAATTCTCTTGTAGGAACCATAATAGCAACTCTTGGAGCAACTTGTTTGGAAAATTTCAACTCCTGCAAAATTGGCAACATATACGCTAGCGTCTTACCTGTACCTGTTTGAGCTACTCCTACAATGTCTTTACCAGAGAGTACAACTGAAAACGCTTCTTTCTGAATAGGAGTTGGCTTATCAAAGCCTAAGTCATCAATTGCATAGTTCAATTGTTTTACAAGCTTAAAATCACTAAAAGATTCCATTGAATTGTTTTTTGCAAATGTAACTGTTTATATCATTTCTATTTGCATGATAATCAAATCAAGTTTGTTGGTAGTTTTACAACTTCATACTACTCAACAAACAAATGACACAAGAAAAGGCACTAGCATTGTTAAAATCTGGAAGGAATGTTTTCCTCACGGGTTCTGCTGGAACAGGGAAAACCTATGTCTTAAATCAATTTACACAACACCTAAAAGATGCTAATATTAACGTTGCTATTACAGCTTCAACAGGTATTGCAGCTACCCATATAAAAGGCAGTACAATTCATTCTTGGTCTGGTATTGGCATTAAGCAATTACTGACAGGAAAAGATCTTAGAAATTTAAAAAAGAAAAAATATTTAAGAGAACAGTTTGATAAGGTTAAGGTCCTTATTATTGACGAAATCTCGATGTTACACAAAGACCAATTAAATTCTATTAACCAAGTTTTGACTTATTGCAAGGACAATAATGACGCTTTTGGAGGTTTACAAATAGTTGTGTGTGGTGATTTTTTCCAACTCCCTCCTATTGGCAAATATGGTGAACGTAGCAGCGATAAATTTTCGTTTATGTCTACAGCTTGGCAAAATGCAAACTTTAATATCTGCTACCTAACGCAGCAGTTTAGACAAAATGATAATGTATTAGGTAATGTTTTGGAAGATATTCGTTGCGGTAGCGTTACACAGAAATCTATCGACGCATTAAAAAATTCTGCAAACACTACTTTCGAATCTGGAATAGAACCCACAAAACTCTATACGCATAACGAAGATGTCGATTTCATTAACAACACCCATTTAGCGGATTTACCAGGTAAAAGCAGGTTTTTTAAAGCGAAAACATCTGGAGACAAAGCTTTAATTACTGTTTTAAAAAATACAGTGCTTACTCAAAATGACATGCCTTTACGAATTGGGGCTAAAGTAATGTTTGTCAAAAACAACGTTGAAAAAGGGTACATTAACGGAACGTTAGGAGAAATTATAAAATTTTCTTCTGTTGGGATACCAGTAGTGAAGACATTAGACAATGAAAAAATTACAGCTAGTCCTGAAGTATGGTCTATAGATGATGAAAAGGGTAATACCTTGGCCTCTTATAAACAAATACCTCTGCGGCTTGCTTGGGCAATAACCGTTCATAAAAGTCAAGGAATGACTTTAGATGCTGCAGAACTAGATTTAGGAAGGACTTTTGAAAGAGGCCAAGGGTATGTAGCTTTATCTCGATTACGAGATATTGATAGACTACGATTGCTTAATTTCAATTCCGTTTCATTGATGGTGGATGGACTTGCGATGAAAGCAGATAAGCGCTTTCAAGTATTAGCTAATGAACTAGATGAATCTACCTCTCTGAAAGCGCTAAATGATGAATCCAAGGTTTTTATTAGAGCAAGCGGAGGAAGGGTTTTGACTAGAATTATTCATAAATTTAGAAAAACATAAATATTTCTCTAATCAGATAATCTTAATTATAATTATTTAACGCAAAAAAAAAATCATAGAATTATCTGAGCAATTACCTGAAATATTTTAAAACTACATTGTAAATCGTTGTAGTTTATCCTATCCCCAATTCAGCTTTTGCAGCTTTAAGAATAGCCTTTGCCCCATCAAGCGTTTTTGCCTCAGCATAAGCTCTTAATACCGGTTCTGTACCTGAAGGGCGAATCATCAACCATTCATCTTCGCTAAGAATATATTTATACCCATCAATTGTTTGAACTTCTTGAACTTGGAATTCACCAAAAGATTGGTACTTGTCAGCCTTGCAATTAGCAATAATTTCTTGTTTCAATTCTTCAGAAAGGTGTAAATCATCTCTCCAATATTTGAACTCTCCAACCAAGGCATAAATTTCATCAACCAGTTCTTCTAATGATTTTCCAGATTTAACCATAAATTCAAAAAGAACTAATCCCATCCAGATACCATCTCTTTCTGGAATATGCCCTTTAATAGCGATACCTCCGCTCTCTTCTCCGCCAACCAAAACATCTTCTGTCAACATTTGAGCAGCGATATATTTAAATCCGATTTGAACCATATCGAAATCTAACCCCCACTTTTCAGCTAAACGTGCAACACGAGGAGTTGTAGAAGCTGCAACAACAACTTTCCCATTCAACCCTTTTGTTTTGTGTAAGTAATGCATTAGCAATAGCATAATGTGGTGAGAGTCAACAAATTCTCCCTTTGAATTGTATAGCCCAATTCTATCCGCATCACCATCAGTAGCTAAGCCAGCAGCTATGTTTCCTTTTGATTTTATCAATTGAGAAAATTCTTGTAAATTTTTATCGATCGGCTCAGGTGCTTGCCCCATAAATGATGGATTCTCATCGCAATGTAAAAATGTCATTTCTGGCAATAGTTTCTTTAGTACATTTTGACCAGCACCATACATTGCATCGTAAGCGAAATTCATATTTGAATTTGCAATAGCTTCTAAGTCAAAATTCTCTCGAACAGCATCCAAGTATAATTTTTCTAAATCAACATATTCAATCAATCCTTGTTTTTGGAATTCTTCAATCGATAAAGAAGCAACATTAATATTTACAGTATCAGAAATAATATCTTCAACTTCCTGAACATGCTCAGGACTTAAAGGACCTCCAAAGCCACCTTTTAATTTATATCCATTATATGAAGGTGGATTATGGCTTGCTGTAAGTACAACGCCTAAAGAAGTATTGTAATGAACAGCTCCTAGTGAAACCATTGGAGTTGAGACAAAATCCTTAGCTAATAGAACCTTAATACCTTGTGAGGCAAATACTTTAGCTGCGGTTTCAGCAAACATTTCACCAGCAAATCTGCAGTCATGTCCCAACACTATTGATGGGGTGCTATTGTTCTTCTTTGTCCAATTTCCAGTTGCTTCGGAAATTCTTACAACATTATCTACAGTAAATTCTTTAGCAATAATTGCTCTCCATCCATCTGTTCCAAACTTAATCTTCGTCATACTTTTCTTTTTTCAGGCTTCGAATGTAAGGATAATAGAGATAATTAAAAAACTACTTATACTGTGTTGGTTTTTCTTTAATCTTTTCCGGTGGTTTTTTATATTTATTTTTCTTAAAGAGTTCATAAATCTCAATCCTTTTATCCCTGTAATTGACTTTACAACTATCTTCTTGTAGACCAAGTATTTTATTGTACCATTTGCTGTATTCCATTATTCAATTTTTTATAATTCATTTTACCTTAAAAAATCAATACTCTAATACTTTAAATAAAGCCTGGAAACGAGCAAGGTAGGTACTTGCCGCTCCTTTATTCTGTTGGCCACGTTTTTTTCGATTCATAAAAGCACTTTTCTTGTTTCTGTTTATTACTTCCTTCTTTCTTCCGAAAAGAAGCAGCACTAGTTTTAAGAGAAATTCACCAATTCTATTAAATAATGGAATAGCTATTTCTTGGTCTTCACTAATGGGCTTCTTATTTTGTTGCTCAATACCACAATCAAAAGCTTCACATGCTCTGCAATATAGATATTCGTAAAAGGAATTTAACAATGGCTTTATTTTACTGCTGTTAAACACCACCAAATTCTTGCATATTAAGGAAATAAGTCTGAAAAATAATTTCAAAATACATCTGATGGTAAAACGAACTACAAGCAATAGTCCGTATAATAATTGCACCATTATAGGTAATCCTTTCAATCTATATATTTCCTTTCTTAACTTCACTTACGCTTAATTACTAACTTAATAAAATTACTTTACCGTATTAATTAAAACAATAGTACGCAGTAACTTTTCAATGTTTACTGTAGTTAAGCAATATTAATGGACTTAACTTTTTAATCAAGTAGTACTTAATAATTACTTGAAACATTACTCAATTTATTAAGTATAATCTCAATAAATTACTTAACTTCGTACTTAAGCATGCTACGTTACACGTTCATAGAACACCCCTTAAGTTATCTCTCTGATAACCTTAAAAACTACATTCCTGGCGTCACAGAGGCTTATGCCGCTTACTGTAATCCAGACAAGGAAGTGGTGTTAAAATGTTTTGCTGAGAACGGAACTAGTAAACTCTCCATAAAAAACAAAGTCCATTTATTACAAAAAGCTAGAAAAGACAAAGCTACACACGCATGGTTTAGAAAAGATATGCTTCTATTTCTGAATGAAGTTTCGGGTACTGTAGTAAAAAGCAAGAAAAAGATTCAGCAACTTACACTGGAAGATGAAGACGATAACAATTACTTGTGCCTTAAATTCATCTCTCCTTTTGACCGAATGTTTGACATGCTAATTATAAAAGTACCTCACGCGGGAATATTCGGGATGTCTAAAGGAACAAAAATCACTACACAACAAAAAGCAACAATAGGTAATTTACTGTACAATGTTATTGCTGCTCGAATAAAAGAGGAATACAATAATCTAGAAACGCACAACCTAGTGCTTCATAATTTACAAAATCAGAAAACAACTTTAGAAAATACAAAAGAGGAAAATCTATTATTAAAGGAGAACTACAAAAAGAGTCTACAGCATTTTATGAATTCTTTAGTGACACAAATCAATAAAGAAATGGCTATATCAATTGCCCTGTCCGAAGATGCAAAAGATTTTATTATTTCTAAAATCACAGATCTAGAAACAATTGAAAAAGCAATAAGAGGTGCTGTTCATATGGCCCTTAATTTAACCATCAACTACTCTTCTACCCTATTAATTGAACCTGAACATATTTCGATAGAAGAAAGAAAACATATCGATGTTGCAGTTTACAAAAATGATAAATATTCGAACATTATTGAACTGTTAGACAAATATGAACTTGCAGCAAGCAAAGCTCATCAACGAGAGTGGAAAATTAACGGAAATACAGTTTCTGAACTATGTGAACCTAAGATAACACCTTCTGCTATTACTTTCAATCTTAAGAAGTACAAAAAACCTATAAACACCCTCCTTGAAAGATATGATGACAAATGGCCCCTACTAAGAACCTACTTCAAGCCTTTAAAAAATATAATCGAAAAAGGTGGAGATAGTTTTCTTAATGCTCAATCTGCTTAAAAGGGAAATTACAGCAACAAAACAGGGCCGTTAATTGAATCCCACGCTATATCAGGTAAATATTTCATCATTTCCTCTTTCAAAACTTCGATTATCTCCAAATCAATATTTACATTTGCGGTGTAATGTTATTCATTATCGAATTATGAAGATTATTATTACTGGAGCAGGTGCCGTTGGGTATCATTTAGCTAAAATGCTTTCAAGTGAATCTCAGGACATCTATTTGATTGACGAGAACGCAGACAGACTGCACTACGTTGCATCCCATATTGACGTATACACCATTGTTGGAGATGCAAAATCTATTAAAATACTTGAAAGCGCAAAAGTAGATTCTTGCGATTTACTAATAGCGGTTACTTCTTCAGAAGAAACTAATTTATTGGTTTCTATTCTTGCAAAGAAATTTGGCGCTAAAAGAACCATTGCGCGTATTGCAGATTTAGATATCCTAAAAAAAGGAAGAGAAGAAGTTTACCAAGACCTTGGAATAGACACATTAATATCTCCTGTTCTGCTTGCAACAGAGGAAATTAACAGGCTTGTAAAAAGATCGGTATTTACTGATGATTTTGAATTTGAAGATGGGAAGTTAACCGTATTCGGAATCTCTATCGGAGAGAATTCCCCACTAAAAAACAAAACAGTAAAAGATAGCTCATATTTAAACCCCGAATTAAACTATAAATCAATTGCTCTTCATAGAAATGAAGAAACTATTTTAACGAATTCAGAAACGATTATAAAAGAGAACGACATTGTTTACTTTATTTCGGCCCCTGAATCTATTGATGATGTGACTAGTATTTGCGGAAAAGAATGTTTCCCCATTAAGGATATCATGATACTTGGAGGGAGTGAGATCGGAGTTTTAACTGCGGAACACTTAGAACAAGACTACAATGTTACCTTAGTAGAAAAAGACAAGATTAAGTCCGAAAGAATTGCTGGAAGACTTAAGAAAGCTCTGGTAATTAATGTTGATGCTAGAGATGTCGAAGCTTTAGAAGAAGAAGGGCTAGCTGATATGGATGCATTTATTGCTGTAACCGGTGATTCCGAAACAAACATAATGTCATCATTAGTAGCAAAAAACCATGGTGTTCGTAAAACAATTGCTCGTGTTGAGAATATAGATTATATACATTTATCACAAGCTATTGGAATTGACACTTTAATCAACAAAAAAATAATTGCCGCTAGTAACATTTTTAAATATGTTAGAAAAGGTAATGTATCTGCAATCGCAAGTTTACCTGGTGTTGATGCAGAAATAATTGAATTTATTGTAAAACCTGATTCTAAAGTCACACTTTCCAAAATTAAAGATTTAAAGTTTCCAAAGTCGGCAAATATTTCTGGTGTAATCAGAGATGACAAAGGATTTATTCCTTTCGGTGACTTTGAACTACAAGCTGGAGATAAAGCTGTAGTGTTTTCACTAACGGAGTCTATTAACAAAATAGAAAAATTCTTTCTTTAGACTATGCCTAAAGCCAAAAGACTACTTAACTTTAAAGTAATCGCTCATGTAGTAGGGACCTTATTGATGATCAATGGTTTTCTGATGGCAATGGCTATTCCCTTCTCTATCCATTATAACGATGGAGCAACGTGGTCATTTATCACTTCTGCCTTACTTACATTCTGCTGTGGTCTAGGACTTAGGTTTTCCAATAAAAAAAGTAAAGATGCAGAAATAAAGAAACGAGACGGCTATTTAATAGTAGTACTGGGGTGGGTTTCGATGGTTATTTTCGGATCGCTTCCTTATATAATTTCTGGTGAAATAAGCAACATAAGTAACGCCTTTTTTGAAACTATGTCTGGCTTTACAACCACTGGAGCTACAATACTAGGAGATGAAGGACATAAGATCTCTAACCTTCCTGAAAGTTTATTGTTTTGGAGAAGCACGACTCAATGGATTGGAGGAATGGGAATAATTGTTCTTACAATAGCAATACTACCGCTTCTAGGGATTGGAGGCATGGAGCTATTTGTTGCCGAAGCCCCTGGCCCCACAAAAGATAAAATTCATCCACGAATAAAAGAAACTGCAAAACGATTATGGGTTATATATTTTGGACTGACATTCTTTGAAATGATACTACTAATGTTCAGTGGTATGACTTTTTTCGATGCAATAAACCATGCTTTTACAACAACCTCAACTGGAGGCTTCTCCACCAAAGACGGCAGTATCGCTGATTTTAATTCCCCCTTAATCGAGTATATCATTATCTTTTTTATGTTTTTAGCTGGAACAAATTTTACTTTAATCTACTTTGGACTAAAAGGAAAACTAAAACATTTTTGGAAAAATGATGAGTTTAAATGGTACCTAATGAGTATAATTGGACTAACGATAGTACTTACTCCGTTCGTACTTAACAACTCTGAAGGAGGTATTGGACAAGCTTTTAGAGACACGTTGTTTCAAGTTATAAGTATGATAACTACTACTGGTTACTCAAGTGCTGATTATATGCTTTGGGGTGGATTAGTAATATTTATTTTCTTTTTACTCCTTTTTTCCGGTGCATCTGCAGGCTCAACAAGTGGTGGTATGAAAATAGTAAGAATCGTTCTTTTAATGAAAAATGGATTAATGGAGTTCAAAAGAAGACTCCACCCTAATGCTATTATTCCTGTTCACTTAAACAAAGAACCCGTTTCTAATAAAATAATATATAACTTACTAGCATTCATATTTTTATACTTATTTATCTTTACTTTAGGTTCAATTATAATAACAGCTATTGGAGGCGTTACATTTAAAGAAGCAATTAGTGCAGTAGCTACATCTGTTGGTAATGTAGGTCCAGGTCTTGGGAGTATAGGTCCAACAGGAAATTTCTCCGCACTTCCAGATGCAAGTAAATGGGTTTTATCCTTACTTATGTTGATGGGGAGATTAGAGTTATTTACAGTTGCCTTGATTTTTACCCCTTATTTTTGGAAAAGAAATTAATACTATGGAAATAAAATTAAAGTACGACACTCCTGTAGAATGGGCAGATCAAGTAGTCGGAAATATAGATGCTTTTTTACAAGATCATGCTGATGCAGAAAGAAAAGTGGCTAACATGTGCCTTTCATTAATAGCAAAATACCCAGACAAAAGAGATATAATAGCTGACTTGAACCAAATTGCAGTTGAAGAACTATTGCATTTTAAACAAGTCTATGACATTATGTACAGGCGTGGACTTACTATTGATTCTGAGTTCAAGAAAGATCCTTACATGAAAGGCATCTCTTCCATTATCCGTGAAGATTCCCAAGAAAGGTTATTGGATCGTCTAATACTAGCTTCAGTTGCTGAAATGCGAGGTGTAGAACGTTTTAAATTGGTAAGCGAAGCAATTCATGATCCAGAGTTAAAGAAATTCTATAGCAACCTTCATCTTCAAGAAAAAGAACATGTTGATATATTTCTTCAATTAGCTGAAAGGTACTTCCCTACTGAAGAAATAGAGTCTAGATTGGAAGAGATTCTTATCAAAGAAGGTGAAGTGACAGAATACTTACCTTGGCGACCGGCTATACATTAGGAATTATATTTATTTAACAATAAACTTCTTATTAAAAAGTCTTTTCGTATGTTTGATAAACAATGAAAGATGGATTCTTAGACATATCTAAAATCAACAAGTTATCTCCAGAAAAAGGAAGAGTATTAATCTCTGAGCCTTTTATGACTGACGAACGCTTTAAGCGCTCTGTTGTTTATCTTTGTGAACATAATGAAGATGGGGCATTTGGGTTCGTTATGAATAACTTTTTAGACATTTCTCTTTCTGAATTAGTAGAAGATATAGTTAATGAAGAGTTTAAAGTAAGTTTTGGTGGACCAGTAAGCCCCGACAACCTTTTTTATGTACACACATTAAAGGATGAATTAAATGGATCTTACGAAGTTATACCGGGACTTTACACCGGTGGAAAATTTGAAGATTTAATTCCATTAATTAATACTGGAGTTATTACTTCGAATGAAATTCGTTTCTTCTTAGGCTATTCTGGGTGGGAAGCAGGTCAATTAGAAACGGAACTTTCTTTAAATTCCTGGATTGTTGGCAAAACTACTGTTAATCGGGTATTGAACACCCATGACAAAGACCTGTGGAAAAAAATTCTGGATGAAATGGGTGGAAAATTTAAAATGATTTCCAATTTTCCTGAAGACCCAAGTTTAAACTAAAACGTCCTTAGTCTCTCTTTGATTTATCAATTCTAAAATCTTTTTGGATATCTTATTGAAGTATCTTTTGCTTTTATAACCACCAACCCATTGAATCCCTTGTATGGCATTCGTTAAAAAGATTTCATCTGCTGCTAGTAAATTTTGAGGTGACAAGGTATTTTCATAAACGGTAATACCATTTTCAATTGCGGTATTAATTACATTCATTCTCATAATCCCTCCAACACAACCATCTTCTAATGGCGGCGTATATAAAACACCATTACTTACAATAAAAACATTCGACGAAATTGATTCGATTATTTTGCCTTTCGCGTTCAATATAAAGCACTCTTGTAGCTTATCTTTTTTAGCAAAGTTCGCTGCCATTATTGGCAATAACGAATTAATTGATTTGTATTTTGATAATATATTTACACTTTTATTCATTTCAGAATAAATATCTACCATCAATCCATTTTCATTTAAGGTGAAATAGTTATTAGGTAAATGACTTGCCTCAATAAAAAACATAGCCTTATTTGATTCTGAGAAATATGCACCTTCTCCATCTCTATACAAACTAATTCTAGCTTTCCCTCCAGCCTGAATACTATTTTTTTCAATTAAGCTTTTAATCTGACTATTAAAATAATCTGTAGAAAAATGATTCGGAATTTCAAAATTTAATATATCGCCCCCCTCAAGCATTCTTTCAATATGAAATTTTAAATTGTAAGGACAGCCATTGACAATTCGAATAGACTCAAACACACCATCACCAAACCTAAATGCTCTGTTGTCTTTCATGAAAGGTTGGTTTGCACCAAGCACTTCACCATTTAGTATTATATAGTCTCCTTTTGCCATTTATTAAGTTAAAAATAAAGATTGCTTTCGTAACAAAATAAATAATAAGACAATATGCTTAAAAAATCGTACTAAACCAATCATTTATCATATCAATGAAATTTGTCAAAAACTGAAAATCTAATAATACCGTAAAAATAACACCAAAAAATGCACCTCCAATATGAGCATCATGCGCAATTCTAGTACCTCCTTTTTTACTCATATAATGTTCTGCAAGTAAATACAATACACCGAAAATAAAACTTGGAATACTAATTGGGATAAACAAAAGGCCCATCCCTCCAGTTGGGTATAAAATAATTGAGCTAAACACAATTGCTGAAACTGCTCCAGAAGCACCAACTGCTAAATAACCAGGGTTGTCACCATGTTTCTTTAAAGAAGGCAGTGTTGCAAATAACAAACCTCCCACATATAGGGTGAAGTAATACAAATAACCCACATTTCCAAAACCTCCAATAAAAACTTCATTACTCGGGTTATAATACCCTTCAACTAAAACACCCTCTACAAAATTTCCAAAACTATAAAGAACATACATATTAAGACCTAGGTGCATGTAATCAGCATGAATAAAGCCATGTGTAAATACCTGCCACCAGCGTTTATGATGTTTTACAGAATACGGACTTAAGGTTAACTTATAACTTAAATCTTTATCGTTAAATGCTAGAAAAGAAACAACAACAGTAATAGCAACTATTATTGTGGTAATACTAAATGAAATCACAAATTATTACTTCTTTTTGAGTTTTATGTCTTTTGTAATAAAAGATTTGAAAGATGATTTGTCTAATATTTCAATTTCATCGTAAATTTCTTCATATCCAGCTTCACCACCAACATAAACATCATACCTACCTTTAGGCAATATCATAATATACCGCAGTGATTTCTCATTTGGAAGATAATCTCCATAAACTTCTTCAGTTTCTAAATCCGTTACTTGTATAAACAAATCAAGAAACTTTTCAGCATTATCATCAGATGAAATTGTTCCAGAGATTACCGTATAACGCGGTTCAACTTCTAAAAAATCTACTCTGTAAATATCTAAGTCACCATAACCTCCTTTTCTAACTGCCGAAATATACCCGTGTTTTCCTGTCTCCGAAACTCTAAAATTCATATTGTCTTCTGGCGTATTCAGTGGATAACCTAAATTTTGCACACTTGAATACTTGTTTTTTATTGGATCCCATGTTGTTTTAAAAATATCAAACCCTCCCATACTTGTATGGCCTTTTGATGAAAAGTATAAGGACTTACCATCCGGTGATAAATTAGGGAAATCTTCATCAAATTTAGTATTAATCGTTGGCCCTAAATTAGTTGGCAAGCTCCATTTTCCATTAGGTAACAATTGACAGGAATATAAATCAATACCCCCATATCCTCCTGGTCTGTCACTAGCGAAATACAATTTGCTTCCATTATTATTAATGCATGCTGCTATTTCAACATATTTGGAATTAACGTTCTTTTCTAGCTTTTTAGGTTTCCCTAGGGTAGCTCCATCAATTGCACACTCGTATAGATCTCCATACTGTTTAAAATCTTCATAATAAAAGATTGCCCTTGTTCCATTCGCATTTAAACCAACAACCTCTTCTTTTCCATCTGATGTATTAATGCTTTCCGGTAATGGTTGTGCTTTTTGATATTCTCCAGATTTTACATGCGACATAAATATATTTGGCAAGTATGATCCATCTAATTGCTCTGTACTACTTAAATCCCTTTTCGAATTAAATATTAAAAATGATTCATTAGTTGGGACAAAAGGAAAGTAGTCTGCATAAGGTGAATTTACATTCTTTCCAAGGTTTTCAAATTTAACTTTAACCCCAAATTTCATTAACTCTTTAGCATTTTCGCAATATTCAATCTGTTTAACCGCGTCTATTTTATTTGCTTCAGAGCCATTATTTGTTTCTCTAAATTTTTCGTAAGCAGCAATAGCAGCATCAAACTGATAACCAAAATGATACGCTCTACCAAGTAAATACCAAGCATTGGCATCTATTTTCGGATTCTTAGTTAATGTTTCTAAATGAGGTATTGCTAGAGATTTATCGATATTCGTATTCAAATAACTTACTGCTAAATTGTAATTGAATTCTAGATTTTCTTTATCTGCTTCATACAGAGGTAAATATTCATCAATTGCTTCTTCGAAATTACCAGCTTCAAAAAACTTCATTGCTGTTTTCTTATCTTGCGATGAGATGTTAACAAAAACAATTAATAGCAGAGGTAAACTTAATAATCTTTTCATTTTTAATTTATTAGAGCACAAATATAAAGGTAATAGAAATATTATTTACAAGGATTGTGCAAAACTTTAGGTTTTAGTATTGTACAATTAATCTTAGTCATATATATTTGGCACCTTAAAATGGTAAATTGTGGCGAAGCAAAGTAATTTTTTAGGCGAATTTATTAAGGAACGAAAAATCGTAGGTGCTATAGCACCTAGTTCTAAGTTTTTAATGAAGAAAATGATTGCTCCAATCGATTTTCAAAAGGCAGATGTCATTGTAGAGCTTGGACCAGGAAATGGTGTTTTTACAAAAAGCATTTTAGAAAGAATGAAACAAACATCAAAATTATTTTCTTTTGAATTAAACACTCCTTTTTACGAACACATCTCTACTATTATAGACGATAAACGTTTAATATTAATTAATGATACTGCAGAGAAAATTGACATGCACCTTGAAAAACATGGAATTGGAAAAGTAGACTACATAGTTTCATCCCTACCTTTTACAGTTATTCCAAAAGAGGTTAAACTGACAATCATTGATAAATGTGTAAAGAAATTAAAAGATGATGGAATGTTTATTCAATTTCAATATTCCTTAAATGCGAAGAAGTTATTGAGTTCAAAATTTTCTCAAATAAAAATAGATTTTTCTGCATTAAATTTCCCACCAGCATTTGTATACAAATGTAAATTATAACTTTATACCCCTCAGCATTTCTCGTTTTCCAGGTGGCCCTTCTAGACGTTCCATTACAAACCCTACACTCTTCAAGTCTCTTCTTACTTGCCCTTTTGCACAGTAAGTTACAAATACTCCAGAAGAACTCATTGCTTTATAAAGCTTTTCGAAAATCGAAATATCCCACATTTCAGCCTGGGAATTAGGTCCAAAAGCATCATAATAAACTAAATCAATCCGTTGCGCAATCTCAAATTTCTGAATTTCTTTTTCGACCTTTTTAATAGAAAATAAACTTGTTATTGGATATTGTACTTCCCAAGGTGCGTTATGAATGCTTTTAAATATTTCTTGCGAATTATCTTCAATTACGGTTGTATCATAATTCAAACCACCCAGTACTTTATTCTGTAAAGGAAGAGCTTCCAAGCCAATATAATTGATTTTACTTTTAGAATATAAACATGTAAGCAGCGCATTTAAGCCCGTACCAAACCCTACTTCTAAAATGTTAATTTCCTTTTTTGATTTTTCAACCTCTTTTAATCCCATATCGATAAAGACGTGTTGAGCCTCTTGAATTGCTCCATGCCTAGAATGATATGTTTCGTCAATATCCTTTCTATATAATGTGTGAGACCCGTCTTTAGAAATAATTAGCTTTACATCCATAATTATCTTAAGAGAACTGCTATTTCCTTAGTTATTAATTTATTCATGGGTTAACTGACGAGCTTCATTAATGTCAATTTTTTCTCCATTTTGAAAGGATACAATCCTTGCAAGACCAACACCTTGATCTGTAAACTTTTTAAGTATCACTTCTGCTCCAGAATACAAATCTTCTTTTCCACAATAGTAAGTTACGCTTTCACCTTCGGGTGTTGACTCTATACCTAAATAATCTAATTGTAAAAATATCATACTTCTAGCTTGCGGAACACCATCAACATAGGACCCTAGGAACACCCTATACTGTAGTCCTTCAACTGGAGTCGGAGGTAAATCAATAGGAATAGCCTCTGATTCTTCCTCACCAATTTTATTACCGTCTTGATATTCTAGAATTTTTGCATTTTCGATACCAGCCAATTCATATTGTCCTTTTGCTAATTCTGCCTCCTCCTTCTTTGTAAACACTCCTGCAAGATATTGGCTTGAACCTCCCTCTTTAATTGTATCTACTTTATACTCGGACAATAATATCACTACACTATCTATCTTAGAAGGAACAATTCCTTCATAAGTTCCAAGGTCTAAATAGTATTCAGCACCAATATTTGTTGGAGTTACAGTAATCAACTTACTGCTTTGAGACGGAATAGCATCTATAACATTTTCTGTTTGAGAAACACTATTTTTATTAAGAATACCGTCAACTGAAATTGCGAAAACCCCATCACCTTTCTCAATTATAAGTTGATTCGCTTCCGTTATTGAAACTTTTTCGCCGTTGTAATAAGCAGTTGTAAATGCCCCAACCAAGCCTTTAGCAATCATTTCATTTTTTCGCGGAAGCGTTTCCGAAACCGAACGAAAAATACCAGTAGAATATTTATACAGTCCATTTACATTTTTAATAACAAGTGGAGAAACATTAAATACGTTATCCGCTTCTATCGATTTAGAGAAAGCTCCAACTTGAACCGTAAAGAACAACCCTTCTATAATTTCTACAGCCTCAACAGTTGCAGCATCATTTCCTAAATCATTAACATATTCAGTAACATCATCCGGAGATGTCGCAGATTCAGCACTCTCTGTGGCGGTGGCGGTTGTTGTACTTGCATTATTTTCTATTTGAACAAACTCCGTTGAAACCGCTACTCCTTCTAACTCTAATTTGCGTGCTTCAGATAAGGACATATAATCACCGTTGTATATTGCAACAACAAAAGCATCCGAATACCCAATGCTTCTAATTTCATTTTTTGCATTATTCGCTATTTTCCAGGCAGTAAAATAACCTACTCTATAGCGGGTTATACCATCTCTAATCGCTTCAGCGGAAATAGGCGCAAACCCCTTGAATAAATCTTGAGGAATAGGTTTTCTAAAAGCACCTACCTGTACTTTATAAATTAAACCATCAGGGTTTACGGGGTTTACAGGAATTGGATTTTCTTCTGAATAAGTCATTTCCGTATTGACAGCAAAAATATTATCTACTAGTTCAGCAGGAGGAACAAAGGTAGAAGCCATAACATCATCAACGCCTATTTCAGTAATAGGGTCCTTATCATAATTAGATAATGCTAAAGCCTTATAATCATTAGCAGTTTCTTCATCCAAGTTTGCTATTGTGCTATTCCTTTCCTCCTTAGCATAAGTCAAGGAATTATATAAATCCTCCACTGTTGCTTCAGCAGCCTGTTTCTTCTGTCGATTACCACTGGCATTAGCTCTTAATTCATCTGCTTTTGTTAAATAACCAGCTTTCTCAGATTCGTCATTCGTTGACTTTGCTTTTGACTCAAAATCATTCGCCTTATTCTCCTGTTGTAAAGCAAGGTTTCCATAAGAATTGGAATTTGACTTTTCTTGTTCCAACTCATTTTCTAGGTCAACTACATTTTGTTGCTTTGCATAAAAATCAATATACGTATCAGACTTTCTAATTGGATCTACCTCTTCTGCATTTAGGTTCGTTAATAATGCTTCTTCTTCTATAATAGCATCTTCGTGTAGTTTTGTTTTATTTCCTTGAGATCTAAGATTATTTGCTTCTTCTTCTCTTATCATAGAAAGATTATCATATTTATCAGCTTCATTGATCGCTTCAATCTTTTCTTCTTTTTTTAGAGTTAAAGCATTTTCTCTTAATTCAGATGATTTATTAGTGTATTCAATCGCTTTTGCATCAGCTTCATCAGCTTTGGACAATAACTGAGTAGACAGTCTATTGCCTTCTTCTTCTTCAACAGATGTAATGTTTTCATGTTCTGCTATATAAAACTCAACAACAGCTTCCGCATAAAGTTTCTTTGCTTTTTTGTAATAATTGATTGCTGTAGCCTCTTTTCTAGCAGCTTCATTCAAATTACTTGCTATTACACTTTTATCTTTCTCATTCAAATTTTGTACTCTAAGCACTTCTGCATCTGCTAACAATTTATTACCTGCACTTTCAAACTCCTCCGCTTGTCGCTTTGAGAATGTCTCATCGGTTAGATTTCCTGCAGTAGACTTTGACTCATTCAATCCTGACAATGCTAAATCCGCTTCGTTCTTATTTGCTACTTCAACTACTTCAGCTAGGCGCATCTCCTTTATCTCCTTTTCTTCTTTTAGTTTTCCAATTTGCTGATTAATTTTCTTCGCATCTTTATCTGACGCTACATCTAATTTTGCCTCTTGCGTTTTAATCTCTTTATTTATTATTGCTAATTCATCAATTTCAACTTGATTTTTTTCAATCATTTCAACAGAAGAGCTGTTTGTATATTCTAAATCTTCTACACTTTTTTCATCTGCCACAATAGAAACTTCAAAAGTCTCTATATCTGTTTCATTTGGATTAAACGCTACACCGGCAACTTCCTCATGTGGCAACTCCATCACTTCCATTACATCTGCTTTCTCTGTTTCAACCACATCTGTTGTCTCTGTCTCAACCACATCTGTTGTCTCTGTTTCAACCACATCTGTTGTCTCTGTCTCAACCACATCTGTTGTCTCTGTTTCAACCACATCTATTGTCTCTGTTTCAACCACATCTGTTGTCTCTGTTTCAACCACATCTGTTGTCTCTGTTTCAATCACATCTGCTGTCTCTGTTTCAATCACATCTGCTGTCTCTGTAATAATGTAATCAGCTACATAATCCTCGTCGGTCAGCTCTTCAAGAGCTTCAATAGAATTTTCTTGATTTTCCCTGCCTGCTAATTCATTTGAATTTGCTTGTTTCAATAAGTCCGATTTCTCTTCAGGATCAGAAGAGTTTTCTGCGAGTATTCTTAATTCTTTTGCTTTTTTGTAATTTTCGTTTGCTTTTTCCTCAAAGTAAGTAGCTTCAATAAACTTCTTATCCACTTCTACAGAATCTTTATTTACTTTAGCTTCAGACCTTAGTTCATTAATCTTACTGCCATTATCATTTTTCTCAATATCATTTGCAACCGCTAATTCCACTGAAACATCTTCCTCTAAAATGTATATTTCCTTCTTTTTCTCTTCGATTTTTGATTCAATTTTTGATTTTTTCTTATCAGACAATGAACCTAATAAGTCATTTTCAAGTGAAGCAATTTCCTGTTCTTTAATTGTTATTTCATCTATCTTCTCTTCAACATTATTCACCTTCTCTTGAGCTTCACTATTATTAAATATTTTCTCCGTTGAATAAGACTTTTCAAAATCATTCTCCTCCACAACCTCATTATCCAACTCATTTACAAGCGTTTTGTAACTATCCGTATTTTCTAAATTCGTTTCGCTTGCCAAAACATCAGTATTACCTATAATTTCATCATTCTTATTAATAGCTGCTTCAACTGCACTCATCTCTTTAAAAACATTATTCATACCCGTGAGTAACTCAAGTTCTTTTGCTGGATCTTCTTCGCTATCCATCCTGTCTTTAATATCCTGAGCATCTGCTTTCAAATCAGCCAACCATAAATTATTAATTTCATTTTCCGTTTCAGCTCTTTCAAGTGGGTCTGAAATATCAGAGGATTCATCTATTTTATCTTGGTAAGCATCATATTTGATTTTGGTTGGATTCACATCCGTTGTTTCCGTTTCTGCCACAATATCGCCCTCATCAATTATTAACTCATTATCTGCTATTTTCTCTACAGCTTGACTTCGGTAATCCGTTAATTTCTCAATATCACCCTCCAGTTGTGCTCTCTTGTCAGCATCCTCTTCTAATACTAATTGATCTTTAGCATCTTGAATGTCTTCGTCAACAGATATAATTATATCATTATTAATCTCATTTTCTTTTTGAGCCTTTACAATTGGATCTGAAAGATTATTTGTTTCAAACAATTCGTCTTCATAATCAGAATAATCATCTAAAACGTTCTCTGTAATTGTTTCTGTATCAATAACCTTATTGTTCTGCTCAATCAAATATTCTTTTTCATCCTTTAAATGCAATAAAGCTGCAACTGTATCTTCTAGTTTTTTCTTTTTTTCATCGTCATTTTCAGCAAGAACAGCACTCTTAGCTCTTTGAATATCTTCATCCAAAATAGCTATCCAGTTTTGATTAATTTCATTTTCTTTTTGCGCCTTTTCAATAACATCATCAATGGAAGATGCATCTGAAATCTCATTCTCATAATCTTGGTAAACAGAAGTTTCATCAACAGCCTCATTCGATTTAATATCTTCTAAATCAGAAACATCCGAATCAGTTTCTGTGGACTCAGAAAAATGTGCAAGAGAATTTTCATTGGTATTAATATCACCACCTACAGAATTAATAAATCCTTGGATTTCATCTCTTTCCTGTTCCGTAAAAGTGAACTCAGAGTCCTTTATGTCATGAGAGAGACTATTCATTAATTCTGCTTGATAGCTTAAAGCAGTTGCTTCCTTCTGAAATTCTCCATTTTCAGCAAATGCTTCGGCAGAAAATTGAGATGCCATTTTTAATTCTTCTTCTAAAGCTTCTATTTGAGCTTGAACTGCATCTTTATCTTTTTGTTTTTTTGTTTTGGACTTTTGGTCTTTCAAATTTTGAATTTTATTCTTGATAAGATCTGCTTCTTCACTATAACTTCGAGCATCATCCAATTTATTATCTGCTTCAGCTTGCTTTGCTCTCGCTAATTCTAACATATGCTCATAAGCATTTCTCTCATGAACTTCATCATGATTTCTTGTAACAATATCGGTAATATGCTGTTGAACCTTACTCAACTCCTCGACGGCAACTTCATGCGACTCCTCATTTAAGGCAGCCTCTATTTCCGAAGCAATGACAGCTTCTTCTTCTAATTCTTCATTTAACATATCTAACTCTACTTTAAGGTTATTCGCCAATCTTAAAGTTGCCGTCGCTTTTTCATTTTGTTCCTTTGACAGTTCCAATAACTTTTCTATTTCTTTAATTACTTTTTCTTTTTCACTAGCATCAGAAATTGAACTACCCTTCCCTAATAAACGTTCTGCCTCCTCAACAGATAATTTTGCAGCAGCATTATTCCTTTTAGCAATAGCATAAGCTGCATTCATTTTGTTTTCAATTTCAGCAATTTCTTTTTTGTCTTCTTCAACCATTTCAGAAATCAAACCCATCAAATCATCTGTGGTTACATGCACATCTATCACATCACTTAATACATCGTTTTGATTGACAAATAGTGAATCTGGAAATTCATCTGAATTTATATCAGGATCAGCCAGACCATTAATAACTTGAGCAAGAATACCCGGAGCATCTTCTACCTCTTCATCAAATAAATTCCTAATAACTAATTGTTCTGAACCATTTCTAGTTACCAGTAAAATTTCTTGTTTCAAAGGCTTTAATGTTTTTTGAGCAGGAATATCTACAATACCCGAATGGATCTTTTCACTTTCAGGTGTCTCAACTATTAACTTATACTTTCCTGACTTACGCAATACAATAACATATTTACCTTCTGAATTTGGAAAGAACTCTCCTTCCATAAATCCTGTAGCAGAATTCTCTACTTTAATAGAAGCTTTATTATCGGCTGCATTTATTTGATTAATAAACTCTCCTGCAAGAATTACATTTAACATCGGAAAAGTTTGTACTCGCACCTTATACACATCCAAATAACCTCCTTTAGCAGACCTTGCAGAAGCAAAATATGCATTATCATTAAGTGAATCTACAACATACATTATATCATCATCTGGAGTATTAATCTTGTAATCTAAGTTGATAGGAGGCCCAAATGTATTGGATTCCATATCGTAGCTACTTTTAAAGACATCATATCCTCCCATACTAGAGTGTCCTTTTGAACAGAAATAAAACGTAACCCCATCAGAATGTAAAAAGCCGTATGAATCATCATAAGCAGTATTTATATGGGGTGGTAATATCTGAGCCTCTGCCCATTCTCCATTTGGTAACCTTCTAACCTTATAAAGGTCTAGTCCGTTTTCACCGTCTTTACCATAACTTGAATAAAAAATCACATTTTGATTTTTTGCGGGAAAATAGACAAGTGATCGATAATCTTTCTTTTTATCTAATTTAGATTGAAATTCATCTGTAACTAATATTTTACCGCCTATTTGACTTAAATCATAAGAATATTGAAATCTTGAGTAGCTTGACACTTTTTTTTCATCTACAACCAGTTCAGTTAGATTCCTTAGAAGCTTTTTCCCATTATTAGCCATACTTATATGCAGATCGACCTGCAAATCATTTTTATCATCACTTTCACCATGTTGCTTAAACCTTTCATACTCTATTAAAGCTTCGTTGAATCGATAGGTTAAGTGGTAGGCTTTACCTAAAAAGAAAGTAGCACGGGATTCCTTACCTCCTTGTTTAGCCGAGTACCTTAAATACTTGACACTTTCAGCTTTATCTTCATCTGTAAAAAGAAGACAAACTCCAAATTTCAAATTGAATTCCGCGCTTTTAGGATCTTTTCCTAGAAAGTGAGACATATGAGGTTTGGCTTCCCCATAATTTCCATTATCAAATTGCTCATTTGCATAGTCTAGTCGTTCTTTATCATTCTCAAAGACTTGCTGAGAAAACCCAACAGATGTTAGTAAAACGAATAGCGTTATAAACCAATATGTAATACTTACTCTCAAATTGCACTTATTAAGTACCCTTATTGCACCAATACGTTCATACCTAGTTTTTACCTTTAATTGGCATTTTATTCTCTTCTCTTTTCAATAATCTCTCTATATTTTTTCTATGCGTTAATATAACCATAATCGAAATAATAATTGAAAAATAGATTAACGAAGGAGTTTGCGCTTTAAATACAAAAATAGTGATAAATGGGAAAAAGAAAGCGGCCATTATAGCTCCTAAGGATACGTACTGGCTAATTAAATACGTAAACAAAAAGATAACAAAACTAACTGCAGCCGCCGGAAAATTAATTGCTAGTATAATCCCTAATAGAGTAGCAACACCTTTACCTCCTTTAAATCTAGCATAAATTGGGAAAACATGTCCAAAAACTGCGGCCATACCAATTGCTAACTGTAGATTTACAAATTGACTTGAACCTAATTCATAAGTCGTAAATAGATACGAGAACCCTTTTACAGCTCCCCAGCCTTTTAATATATCGAAAAATAGGACAGGAAATCCCGCCCTATTACCAATTACTCTAAACGTATTGGTTGCGCCTGCATTTTTACTTCCATGGTCCCTTACATCAACACCGAAAAACCACTTACTCACCCATACCGCTGAAGGTACAGACCCTATTAAATAGGCTAACACAATTGCTAATACGTTATTATATGAAATAATTTCTTCCATTATATTGCTAGAATATTAATCAAAGCTACGTCTAAATCCAACCGCTTTGGTTTTCGTAGATAATTGAAACGTGTAATCCTCTACCCCTTTAGCTCCTTTAAACTTAGTTTTCTCCTTTTTTGTTTCCAAAATAACCGTATTAAAATCTTCATTTGTAGAATAAGTACTCATAAGACCACGTGTATAGCTAAAGTAATAAAAATTATTTTCATCCATCTGAAGGAATATACTGATCTTATCTCCTGTCCTTCCTTTATAAATTACCACTTTTCCTCTAACATATTTGTAAACTTGTTTTTTATTAAGGTTAGCTATTCCAATATCACCATAGCTGACATAAGCTTTTCTATTTGCCTCCCATTTAAATCGTATATCTGCTAGGTTGATTTGAGTTTCCAATGCTTCAGGAAATTTCTTTACTTTTCCATGAATAGTTAGATCAGACACAACTTTATCTGCTACTTCAAGATCTACTTGCTCTCTTAACGATTTCTCATAAGTAGAGTTATCTAGATCAAATGCTGACAAACCGGGATACTCCGAAATATGTTTTGCCATTTTATCCAATGCAATATTATTAAATGGAAATTTTACCGAGACACTCGATTTGATTTTTAATTCAGCTTTAATAGGATTATAATCAATCTCACCTATCGAAAGCAGTTCCACCTGATCTAGATTTGCTCCAAAGTTAAATTCACCATCTCCTTGAAGTTCACAGCTCTCAACATTTAAACTTACATATTTACCCGGCAAAGACTTTTCTTTTAATTTATCCATATTAGATATCTGATACTCTTTAGTGTTTTTATCGTAGTGTAAAAACCCATCAGCTGTCATAACATCGATATGGGTTTTTTTAGCTTTTTCAGACAGGAAAGTTGAATACAATGCTATAGAATCATTATTCATGACAAGACCAGCTCCTATTGGATTCCCTTTAATGTCAGTCAATTCTTTTGCTACTGGAATAAAAATATTTGCGGGATCTAAAGCAGCTTCAAAACTCATCCAACTTCTTTCCAAACCATTACAATCATGCGCAATTCTTGTCTCTCCTTTAAAAGAAAGTTCTTTGAAAGCAGCGAACATCTCTACTTCGCCATTATATTCAAATTGAGGACTTAACTTAAATCCAGCTTTATCACTAATCGTTCCTTTTGCATAAGTTTGATGCGTTGTATCTGGGTGAATATTAGAGAAGTAAATTTTCTGCTCATTTTTTACTTCATCTATATAATTATAATAACCCGAAGCTGTATAATCATTTTTTGCTTTTATTTCCACCGTACCATCATATATTTCATGATATTTCGTGATATTATTAGCTATTATTTCTGCATTTTCCAGCGTTTCCATCTTAGCCTTCTTCCGGATAACAACCCTTCCTGAATCTGGATATATTCTAGCATCAGCAATATTTACATAAATGATTTTTTCACATATCAATTTTTTCTGCTTTATATCAAAAGTAGCCTTCGGCGATTTGAATTCAAGTGAATCCTGATCGGGATGCGTAGAGAAAAAATTGGAGCCTGTTAATTCTAAATCTGAATCAATTGTTGTTAAATTCTGATCGCTAGATTCCATATCTATATCGCCTGTTTCCATTTTCCATTTAAAGACATCCATATAACATACATATTGATTCTCTGGAAACTCAACCACAGAAGATCCGTTGTTTGATTTAAATTCTCCTAGTCTTGACACGAAATCCACATGTGAGTTCACGTCTGTTGTTTTAAATGCTGTAGATGATAAATCATTGGTCAAAACTTTAAACTCTGAAGTATCTGCATCAATTACATTCAAGCCGTACCTATATCCATAAGAAAGCATTGTTGCTTTTCCAAAAAACATAGTACCTTCTCCTGTCATTCCCTCGGGACGCAATGCTAACTTACCTTCCAACTCCGCATCTGCATTATCAAAGAAATTTAAGTGATTTTCTTTACTTTCAGCATAAAGAACTTTCTCTTTTGGTATATAAACAACACTTACATCAACCCCTTTAACTAATGGAATCTCAGGCAAGTCACCATCAGCTTCTTGTCTATCATTAGTATACTCTTGAGCCAAAGCTTTAACCGATTCAGGAAGAAAGGTTATTTCATCTGATACAGCGTGAGAAGTTAAAAAGTTTATTTCTCCTGTACCCTGAAGTCCCTTATTACTTAATCTAATCTCATTGTCATAGGTTGCTTTATCACCATATATTTTAAATCCTTCGCTAGGTGTTTCTCTTATAAAACCTAATGAATAATCTTCTTGTAGCCTCAATTTCTCTTCAAATTCAGGAAATATACCTGAAGATACAAATGTCCCATCAAATGCCAACCCCTGATTCGAAAAATTATCCAAACTATCCATTACAAAAGGCTCTATAATAAATTTAAATACATCACGTTTATAAGCGCCTTTTTGAATATTGTCTTTATCATAAAACACATACGTTTTTTTTGTACAATTTAAAATAGGGTATTCATGTTTTGAAGTATCGATTCCTGATTTATTATTACCATCATCAATTTCAATTTCACCTCTTACTCCTTCGATAGTTGAGAACAATCTTTGAGGTCGACCATAAGGATCTTCTAAATTTTCTACCCGAATCCTCATCGAGTCGCATTCAATCAAGTACAATTTAAATTCATCATAATTAAACGTGAAGTTTTTACCAAAATACTCGGTTCTACCAGCATTAATAATCCCTTCGAATTGAATATTTCTATTCTTTTTAACTATCAACTCCCTGTTTTTTGGAAATATTTTAACATACTGCGCATCACTTAAGGTTGCTTTTCTGACTCCTCGAATTAATAAATCATGAGTTGTCAAATTCAGTGATGCATTTTTTTGAGAAGCTGATTTAATATCCAAAACATCATAATCCCGTTTCTTTTTTCTAGCATCAATGTATTGATATAGTTTTTCTTTTACATATACCAGTTGCTTTTCTTGATCATATGAAATAAAACCTAATATTGTTAATTCATATAGCATTGGTTCCAAACCTGATATTGTTTTTCTCATTGAAGTAGCCAAGTCAGCTACTTCTAAAATATTGGATTTCATTTTTTTTGCATGAAGCTTAAACATCACCAATGGATTATTACCTAGACCACTCAATCGATCATACACCTCTTTGTCGTAATAATTAAATGATTCGAAATTAGCCGATGTATCAGAACTTCCAAATAAAGCTCCAAATTCTAGGACAGGGTCACCGACTTTCCAGGTCAACGCCTCAAAATACATATCTAATTTATGATAAGTATTGTGATAAGGTGAAATTGAAATGCCCTGACTACCCTTTACAAGACCTAATTTTTTAGAATTGTTATTATATGTAAATGATATACCAGGATGTGTTATAGAATCTTCTTCAATAAAAAGTTTAATTTTAGCTCTTTTAGCTGTAATATTATCAGCATTGATAGTAAATATTATAGATTCTGACACTATAAATTCTTTACCTTTATAATGAAATATTACTTTGGCAAGTTCTTCATTTGTGCCGGCACCAAGTAAGTTTTGACCTCTAATAGTAAATCCCCCTTCGTAATCAACATCTTCGAAAATGTTTTTAATCAATAAACGTTTGTCATAAGACTCAAAACTTGGGTAAGTTACTTTCTCTGACCCCCTGTTTGATAAAACGTTTTCTGAGACTTTCCCAAGAATTGGTTCTTTAAAATACTTACTGAAAAACAAAGCAGAATCCGCAGTGAAACCAGCACTTTTCATACTAATCTTATAATCTTTAATCTCTGCATAAACTTCTTCCTTTGCTAAACCTGCTCGTTCCCATGTTAATCTTCCTTTGTTACCCATCCATGATGAAGTCATTGGATAATAGACTCCTGTCGTATTATATAATACTGCGCTATCGTTTTTAGAATAGCATTTCAAATTCATTTCTTCAAATACAATTATAGGTTCCTTATCGTAGGTGAATTTAAATCTATTATTATGAGACTTCCAGGTAGTTGAACTTGATTTAAATATCACATTTCCATCAAACAAATTATTACAGGTTTCTAAATATTTAGAGGTTCGCTTTTTATTATTACCATCCAATACAGCTATTACTGTTTCATGCCAAGCGTTAAAATCATCATTTGTTTTACCAGAACTAACGAAATTTATTATTGCAGATAAATAGTTCTTAAAATCAGGATACGGTTTTAATTTCTTTTCAGACATTAAATTTGAAGTTGTATATACCTGTGCCCTCTGCCCTGGTGTCAAATCGGTTCCAAACCAAACCAATTCAAACTCTTTCATAAACTCCTTAGCATCAGATTTGTTTACAAAAGCCAAATAAGCTTCTGCATCTTTAAAATATTCTTCAGGATCAGACGTGAAATTATGATATTGTGACAATATAGCATTGCTTAAAAATAAAGAGAAGAGTATTATAAGTAGCTTTTTCATACTTAAATTTTTTCGAGCATTAGCATTGCCCAGTTGTTCTTTTCCTCCATTTTAACAAACTTCAATCCATTATCAAAAGCTACGTTTCTAAGTTCATCAACATCAGTAGTGAAAAAACCACTCAGGAGCAATTTTCCACCTATCTTTAAACTGTTAGAATAGACCGATATATCCTGCAAAAGAATGTTTTTATTAATGTTAGCTAAAATAACTTGAAATAAGCTGTCTTCCAATAATTTAGAATCACCTTTTTCAACAATAACGTTTTTGGTGTTATTAAGTTTGCAATTATCAATCGTATTAATATAAGCGCCTTCTTCAATATCTATCGCTTTAATGTTTTTTGCGCCTAATTTCTCAGCCAAAATTGCAAGCACTCCAGTCCCACTTCCCATATCTAGTAAATCAACACTTTTTAAATCAAATGAAAACAGCTCTTTTGACATTAAGAAAGTTGTTTCGTGATGTCCAGTTCCAAAAGACATTTGTGGCGAAATTATTACATCATATTCTACTTTAGGCTCAGCATGGAAAGGTGCGCGAATAGTACAATTGGAATTAATAACAATGGGATCAAAATTACTCTCCCATAAAGCATTCCAGTTTTGGCTTGCTATTGTTGTTATAGAAACGTCAACCTTTTGACCTTTAATTCCACTAATAGTTAAATCCTTCAATAAGGATTCTGTAAATTGCTCTTCCTTTATGTATGCTTTGACCCCATCCACTTCATCTTCAAAAGCATAAAAGCCTTTATCTCCTAATTCTGCATATAAGATCTCTTTTGCAGGCAAAAGTGGCTCTAGTTTAAAGTAAACTTCAATGTACCCCATAAAAATGTGTAGTTATATTAAAAAGACTCGATAATAGCGGAAAATGAATCTACATCCAAAGCAGCGCCTCCAATCAAACCTCCATCTACATCTCTATTCATAAATAGCTCTTTAGCGTTAGAAGCCTTACAACTTCCTCCGTATAAGATGGAGATTTCCTCTGCAGTTTCCAAAGAGTACTTCTCAACCAATAAAGTTCTAATAAAAGCGTGAATTTCTTGGGCTTGATCAGAGGAAGCTGTTACACCTGTCCCAATGGCCCATATAGGCTCATAGGCAATTACAACCCCTTTGATTTCACTATCTGTTAAATGGAATAATGAATTTTCAATTTGAGTTTGAATTACTTGATAAAAATCACCAGACTCTCTTTTCTCTAAATTTTCTCCACAGCAAAAAATTGGTGTGACTTTATTCTCTAAAAGAACATTTACCTTTTGTTTTAATAATATATCTGATTCATTTTGATATTGCCTTCTTTCAGAATGACCAACTAAACAATAATCAACTCCAATAGAACACAACATGGAAGCAGAAATTTCACCGGTATAAGCACCATTCTCATTGTCAGAGCAATTTTGAGCTGCCAGACAAATATTTTTATTCTTGATACTTGCAAAATCACTTAAATAAACGGAAGGTGGTGCAATAATAATTTCTGCAAAACTTACTATTTCAGCATTATTTAATGACTCAAATAGCGCGTGTGCATCGCTATTATTCATGTTCATCTTCCAGTTTCCAGCTACAATTCTTTTTCTCATCTAACTAATCTATGACACCCTTACTCTTGGGTCTAAAAACCCATAACTAATATCTACCAAAATATTGATAATAACAAAAAATGCAGATATTACGATAACTGCACCCATAACAATTGGTAGATCATCCTTTTGCAACGCATTAATCAGTTCATTACCTATTCCGTCCCAACCAAAAATACGCTCTACAAATACCGCACCTGCAAGCAATGAGGCAAACCAACCAGAAACTGCTGTAATAACTGGATTGAGTGCGTTTTTTAAAGCATGTTTAAAAATAATCGAGTAAAATGATAACCCTTTTGCTTTTGCTGTTCTAATGTAATCTTGAGACAACACATCTAACAATGAACTTCTTGTAAGCTGCGTTATAATGGCTAAAGGTCTTATACCTAAAGTCAATGCTGGTAAGATTAAGTTCCCCCAATAGTACCTATCTTCTCCTGTAAAATCATCTATCCCAATTAAAGAACCAACAGGGTCCAATCCAGTTCCGGGGAAAGGAATTGTTGTACCAATAAGAGGAATATCTCCATAATTGAATATACTATAGCCAATTATATAAAGCGCCCATACTCCTCCTCCAATAAAAAAGCCTTTAATTCCCCAGCTAAAAAAACTTCTAAAGCTAAACTTTAAAGTTTTGGAAAGTTTATTGTTTTCCCTAAAATAAGTAATAATTCCAATTAACAATCCTAAAAGAAGTGTCATAAAGGGAAATGCAGGCAAGTCCATTTGCTCCGCCCATTTTAACCCACCAACCGTTGAAATTATTGTTGCCATAAAAAAGGAAGGCGCAGACATCCCCGTAACAGCAATAATAAAACTAGAATTATCATAAAATGAGCCTTTATTAACTGCTGACAGAACCCCCAATACAATTCCAATAAGCGTTGCAAAAAACATGGCAGCAAATGCCAAAACAACTGTATTTGGCAATTTCTCAAAAACCACGTCAGAAACTGCTCTTTTTGTCTCATAGGATCGCCGGAGATAAGGAGCCTTATAAACAAGAACACGGTTTTCTGAAAAAGACATTAATATAGAAGCGTCGTATTTGACTGTGTCTAAGTACACATGACTACCCTTAACATTTTTATTATGAAGTGAAATAGGTGATAAATCATTAAGGTACAAGGCATATCTTTCGAAAATAGGTAAATCAAGTCCTAAATCTTTTCTGATATTTTGAATCACTTCAGCAGTCGCATGGTTTCCTCCTGCCATTAATGCAGGATCTCCTGGTTTCGCGCTAAATAAAAAGAAAATAGCGGTAACTACCCCAAAAAGAACTAAAAAACCGTAGAGAACCTTTTTAACTATATACTTAACCACACTTTGTTTTTAATCTGCGCCAAAAGAAATAAATATTTAACACAGTATTTTCCAAATATACAATACTGGACTTATATAGACAATAATTTTCATATTGTTAATAGTATTTGAAAGAAGTTAACTATCAAAAAGCACAGCAACAAAGACATTAAAGAGTTATTTTTCCATTTTAATTTCTTCTAACAACTTATCTACATCAAAGATTTCCTCGGTATCAAACTTTTGCTCTATTGTACCACTAAAATAAGCCCGTTCCTCTCCATTGTACAGATACTTTATACCAGGAAAGTTGTGGTTCTCCCAAAACACTGGAATATATTCTTCAATGGAAAGAACTTTATAAGGGTATTCAGCTCCAATAACTTCAAAATAAGACTTAATATCTGTTGGCGATCCATCTCCAGCTTCATCCATGAATAAAATTCTAATTTCAGGAAATACTTCAGGGTATTTAGAGCTTAATTCCGTAAGAACCTTTCCTGTTTCTTGACAATGCTCACAGGTTGGAGAAAAGAAACACAACAATTTACCTCCCTCATTTATATTTTCGAAATATACAGAATAACCTGAATCTATTCCAACAGTGACCTCATCTAGTACTTCATCATTGGCAACATCATTTGAACTACCTGTTGGCAACAAAACAAACATTAAAACCCAAACCGTTAAATTTATAATAATTAAAGGAACAAAACTTTTCTTTTCTATTAATCCTTCTTTAAGCATGGTTAAGGGCAACAGCAGCAACGCAATCGTTATTAAATTCTTAATTAATGCTTGTAACGGAGTCATAGGAATCAACTCACCAAAGCAACCACAATTACTGGCTTCACCTCCAATAGTTTGAATTAGCAGGTGAACCGAAAATATTCCTAATAGTGCAATAGTCGCTGGGAAAACAACTTTTCTAAGGTAATATGGTATTAAAATTAATATCGCTAGAGAAAATTCTAACCCAATTAGCAATCGTGAAAATATATTAGCACTGTCGTAACTCAACCCAATTCCATTAACTAAAAAGTTCCTTTCAAAATTTTGTAAAGCAAATAAAGGTTTATCCAACAAGCTATCTATTGACAATTTCCCAACTGCTGATAAAACAAAAACTGCTGCGACAATAATTCGAATAGCCCAAACTAAATTCTTTTTTGTATTTGTATCCATAACCTCTGTAAATCTTAAGCTCTTTTTATATTGTTGAATCAATATATTCAAATCTGATAAACCATGCTAAATAACGCATAAATAAACCTTCTGAATTGGTTTTTAACAAAACCTTAACTATTCTCGACTTCTGAAATTTTGATTAAAGCAAAAAGTGCATAATTAATCATGTCGTAATAATTTGCATCTATTCCCTCTGATATCAAGGTTTTGCCTTTATTGTCTTCAATCTGCTTAACGCGTAAAATCTTCATTAGAATTAAGTCAGTCAATGAAGAAATCCGCATATCTCTCCATGCTTCACCATAATCATGGTTTTTATCCTCCATCAATGATTTAGACGCTTGCGAGAATTTCTCGTAGTAATTAACCGTTTCTTCGGTATCCAACTCCATTCTATCATCATTACCTAATTCTAGTTGAATTATAGCCATAATGCAATAGTTGATAATCCCAATAAACTCAGGCTCGATTCCTTCGTCAACTTTAGATAAACCATTTTCTTGAATTGTACGAATTCTATTCGCTTTGATAAATATCTGATCTGTTAAAGAACTTGTTCTCAGAATTCTCCAAGCAGTTCCATAATCAGTGGTTTTTTTACTGAAAATATCTTTACACTTAGCTAATGCTTTGTCGTATTGTTGAGACGTATTCATCATTGTTATCATCAATCAATTAATTAAAGGCTGAAAGATACGAATTTCAATCCGAAAAGATTGTAGTTTATAAACGGAAACTTATTGACAATTAACAATCTTTTTACTTTAGCTGAAACGATTCAACAACTTCTCGCGTAATCTTTTCGCTGTAATCATTAATTTTCCAATGTGATGGGCTCCATCCTTTTAAAAACCTATGAAAATCTGCCCAAGCAAACGGAAATAGCTCCCTCCATTCGTTTTCAATTTCTTTAAAGGAATATTTATCATTGTCTAATTTCTGTGCCAATGTTTTAAAATAATAATCTAAATAAAAGGGCACCCTCTTCGCACATTCCTCCTCTGTCAAACAACTTCCTAAAAAATAAACTACATCCTTCATTCCACAACCACCACCAACGTACTGAAAGTCTACTGCTGCAGTACTATAACCATCTTTAGTAAAACAAAAATTGGCCAATTTAGCATCACCATGTATAATTGTTTTAAAAGAACTTTGATATAATTTTTTATCAATTAGAATTGCGTTTTCTTTCAGAGGTGAATCCAGCATTTTGGCTAATTCATCCGGGCGCGTATTTAAATGCCAGTAGGTCCCTTGTTCCCACAAATCTACGGGCTCCTCTTTCATAAATCGCGCATGAAAGCCAGCTAACCAAGTCAAACAAGCTTGAATTTCTATTGGATTTACCTCCACTCTAGCTTCACAGAATTGTGTTTCGTTTAAATCTTCAAGCACAATTAAAACTTCATTCTCAAATGATTCTATAGCAAAGCACTTTGGAACCCTGCAGGTCTCATTGCATCGAGAACTCCAATTCAAATACCATTCAGACTCCACCTCATAAGACTTAACCTTTCTTTGGTGAGAAAAAGCAGTATCCCAACCTCTAGGGTGGCTACTTACTTCGCCAGATTGAATATACTTTACAACGACTGACTTATAAGTCGAGTCAACTAAACCAATTCTCAGTATTTTTCCATAACCACTCCAAAGATTTTGTATTTCTTCCATTTCATATACCGAAGAAGCTCCTGTAGCTTGACAGATTATATTTTTAAAATACTCTTTCATATTATACCTTACCTATTTTTTTTACAGCAACAAAGATACCTTTTCAATATAAATGTTTTTACTTTTGAGATGTGCTTCAAAAAAATAATAAAACAACGATAAATTGCAAAGGGAAACTTATTGACATCTCTTCACCTATTGTAATGGGAATTATTAACGTAACACCTGATTCTTTTTATGATGGGGGGAAAAACAACTCTATTGAGACTGCCATAACTCAGGTAAGAAAACATCTGGAAGAAGGAGCTACAGTTATCGACATAGGAGGATATTCATCGCGTCCAGGAGCTGACGAAGTTACAGAACAAGAAGAACTGAATAGAACGATACCCGTAATTGAAGCTGTTTTAAAAGCTTTTCCTGATACTATTATTTCAATTGACACCTTCCGAAGCAATGTTGCTAATAAAGCAATTGAGGCAGGCGCAGCAATAATAAACGATATATCTGCTGGAGATTTGGATGACAATATGTTTTCTGTGGTTGCGGAACAACAAGTTCCTTACATTTTAATGCACATGCAAGGAACCCCTGAAACAATGCAAGATAATCCAACCTATAAAAACATTATTCAGGAGATCACGTATTACTTCTCTGAAAAGATAAATACTCTTAGAAAAAAAGGAGTAAATGATATTCTTATTGACCCTGGATTTGGCTTTGGAAAAACACTTGAGCATAACTATGAAATATTGGGCAAGTTAAATAACTTCCAACTACTTAATGTTCCGGTTTTAGCAGGAATATCAAGAAAATCAATGATATATAAGCTACTGAAAGTTAGCGCTCAAGAATCACTTAATGGAACTATTGCTGCAAACATGATTGCTTTACGAAACGGAGCAAATGTTTTACGAGTACATGATGTAAAAGAGGCTATAGAATGTGTCAGACTAAACAACAAAACTTCAATGCCAAAACACTGAAGCAATGGACTTTCAATTATCCTAACAGCCATATTGTTAAGAACTCTCTTCAACTTACTGTTATCTGATTAAACGCATAAATATATTTGCAAAGATGAAAAGAAGAGGGATAATAAAAAGTGGGTTGGTAGTAATAGCTTTCACATTTACACTATTACAATTTAACTGTGAGGTTGTAGAAGAAAAAGTGGTAGTGGACACGGTTGAGCCTGAAATTGTTATACCTGATAGCACAGCTTACTTTGATAGCCTCTATGCTCCACTTGCCTTTGAGTTAGATACCTTTTTTGAAAAAAAATTCAAAGCAACAACATTTAACGGAACGGTTCTATTTGCTGAACGCGGAAGAATCATCTTTGAAAAGAGTTATGGATTTGCAGATTGGAAAAAGAAAGATTCGTTAACTATCGAGAGCACGTTTAATCTAGCTTCTGTTTCAAAGCCTTTTACTGCTGTTGCTATAATGCAATTAGTTGAGCAAGGAAAAATCAACTTAACGGACCTTGTAGAAAAATATATTCCTAGCTTTCCATACACCGGAATAGATATCCATCAATTGCTTTCTCATCGTTCTGGACTGAGCAAGTACGATCACTTTTGTGACCAACCAGACAGCATTTGGCCAGATAAACATAAATCCATACATAATTCAGATGTAGTTGCTATTATGGCCGCAATCGTACCACAAGTAGCCTATTCACCAAACACGCACCATTATTACAGTAATACAAATTACATGTTATTAGCTCAGATAATTGAAAATGTTTCTGGAGTGACATTTAAAGAATATTTACAGCAGAACATATTTACTCCGTGTGAAATGACAAACACTGTTTTGTACACACGTGATAATGGTGATGAACTGATTTACCCAGCAAAAGGATATACCGGGAATTACACGGAGTGTATTGACATCTATTTGAACGGATCTGTTGGAGATAAAGGAATTTACTCTAATGTAAACGACATGTTGAAATTTGACCAAGCTTTGTATGATGGCACGTTATTGTTAGACGGATCCTTAGAATTAGCTTTTAATGAGCACAACGACCAAAAAAATAATGGACAGAATTATGGGTATGGTTTTCGGCTAACTTACGATGATGCAAAAGGAAAAGTTCCTTTTCATACTGGATGGTGGAAAGGGTTTAGGACTTATTTTGTTAGAGTTCCTTCAAAACAACAAACCATAGTTGTTTTATCCAATATTAAACGAGGCCCCTTCTTTAACGTGAATGACTTGGTGGACTTGCTGCCTTGATTCATTAATCCTACATTTGTAAAACAATTAAAGAAGCTTATGAAAGTTGTTTTTATGGGGACTCCTGAATTTGCAGTCGCAAGTTTAGATGCCATTAATAAAGTACATGAAGTAGTTGGAGTAGTTACCGTAGCAGACAAACCGGCGGGAAGAGGAAAGAAAATTAGATATTCTGCAGTAAAGGAGTACGCTTTAGGAAATAAATTGCTACTACTCCAACCAGATAAATTAAAAGACGAAGAATTTGTTCAATCGTTACAATCTTTAGAAGCAGACCTATTTGTAGTAGTTGCTTTTAGAATGTTACCAGAAGTCATTTGGAGCATGCCTTCAAAAGGGACGATTAATTTACACGGCTCTCTGTTGCCAGATTATAGAGGTGCGGCACCGTTGAATTGGGCAATCATAAACGGAGACACTAAAACGGGTGCAACTACATTCTTTATTGAAAAGGAAATTGATACGGGTAATATAATAGACAAGGTAGAAATTGAGATTACCGAAAATATGAATGTCGGAGAATTACACGACAGTCTAATGTTTAAAGGAGCTGACCTATTAGTTCATACTATTAATAACATAGATCAAGGTAAAGCTATTGGAACTCCACAGGCTGAACTAATAACCGACAGAATTAAAGAAGCTCCCAAAATTTTTAAAGACACTTGTCAAATTGATTGGAACAAATCAAATCAAGAAGTTCACAACCACATTAGAGGACTATCTCCCTACCCAGCAGCATGGACTTCATTATTAGACAGTGAAGGAAAAGAATTAGGCCTTAAGCTCTTTAAAACAATTAAAACAGAAAACAACTTACCCCTGGGGTCAATTCAAACTGATGGTAAAGGTATATTAGAGATAGGATGTAGTTCTGGAAGCCTACAAGTAATAGAACTTCAATTAGCAGGTAAGAAACGTATGGATATTAAATCTTTTTTGAACGGAGTTAAATTAGACGAAACATATAAATGTATATAGTATGAAAGCATCAATAACCTTATCATTTTTGTTCCTTATTAATATAGTAAGTTCGCAAACGATTAAATCAATTTATGATTTAGAGCCGACAGAAGCATATGACAACATATATGTACAGAATATAGATACGGATAGTTTATCTACCACATTTGCTATATGGGTTAAACTAAAGGTTAAGATGCATAAGCACCTACATCACATAGAGAACGTATATATAATAGAAGGTAATGGAGAGTTTACAGTTTCTGACTCCATTTACAAGGTAAAAAAAGGTGACTTAATTGTAGTTCCAAAAAACACTTGGCATGGCGTAAATGTTTCTTCAAAAAAACCGATGAAAGTAATTTCTGTTCAATCTCCCGAGTTTAAAGGGCTAGATAGAGTCTTTAAAGAAGATTGATATTTCCCACTATTCGACGAAACCCCCCGAAAAGCCCTTAAATAGGGCGTTTCAGCCCATGGTTATTAACAAAGGGTTCTACTTATCAACAAAAGAGACATTTTTATTAGCGAAACCCTTGCCTCGCTTAGGTTTACGCATATATTTGTTTCAACAAGAATTTAATTATTAATCATTTAAAAAAATTAAAAAATGAACAAACAAGAATTAGTAGACGCGATTGCAGGAGATTCAGGATTATCTAAAGCTGACGCAAAAAGAGCTGTTGACGGATTTGTAACTGTTGTTGGAGCTGCACTTAAAAAAGAAGACAGAGTTGCATTAGTAGGATTTGGATCTTTTTCTATCTCTAAAAGAGCTGCTAGAACTGGAAGAAACCCACAAACTGGTGCTGCTATCCAAATTAAAGCAAAAAATGTAGTTAAATTTAAAGCTGGAGCTGACCTTGCTGGGAAAGTAAACTAGTTAGAATTTATTCTAAAGAAAAAAGCCTCTTCCTTACGGATGAGGCTTTTTTTTGCTTTAATATTTTACATTTGTAATTATGGACAAAGAATTTCAAGACAGAATAGAACCATTGGTTTCTGATCACAAAAAGGAACTATTCAAAAAGGTATTGAATGATAGGACTCGGCATTTAACTGTAGTTATTGAAGATGTTTTTCAATCTCAAAACGCAAGCGCTGTGCTAAGAAGCTGTGATTGCTTTGGTGTTCAGGATATTCACATTATTGAAAACAGAAATGAATATGACATAAACCCGCTGGTAGCACTTGGCTCTACCAAATGGTTAACTATGAAGAAGTACAATGAGAAAACATACAATACAGTGGATTGTATCAAATCTTTAAAAGAAAAAGGATATACAATTGTCACTACCTCTCCGCATGAAGAAGACATCTTATTGGATGAGCTACCCTTAGACAAGCCAATTGCATTGCTATTTGGGACAGAAGCAGAAGGCCTAACGGACAAAGCTCTGGAAATGGCGGATATTCATATGAAAATTCCCATGTATGGTTTTACAGAAAGTTTTAATATATCCGTATCGGCAGCCATGTGTATTCACACCTTAACCGAAAAACTGCGAAAAACAAATATTGAATGGCAACTTACACAAAAAGAAAAAGATGATCTTTATTTTGAATGGTTAAAAAAGGTTGTCAAAAAAGTTGAATACCATGAAAATGAATTAAAGAAGAATCACCCTAAGAGAAGTTAGAAACTTTTAAACTATTCTTCGATTTTTTCAATCATTAAATCCATAATTATATAGAGGAATTTTCATGATGGTCTGTCCATCGATATAACGAAATCGGGAAAACTAGCTTTTCTTTAACCCTATTCTATGCCCCCACATTGCGAAATAAAAGATAACAAAATAACATGGAATAAGTATCCAATATTGTGATGTAGACGCTTGCGCACTTGCCTGAGCCTTATCCAGACCTTCTATTATTAAAGCGTGTTTTTTACCATCTACTAACAACCCATATAAAGGAGGAATAATCGCCCCACCAGCAATAGCCATAATTAAAAGTGCTGATGCTGTTTTTGTGAACTTACCCAACCCGTCCAAAGCTAATGGCCATATTGCTGGCCAAACTAATGCATTTGCAATTCCTAGAGCCGCTACAAACAAAACAGATGTATAGCCATCGGTAAATAATATACCTAGCGATAAAACAACCCCTAATAGAGCACTAATTTTCAATGCTGTCCCTTGACTCATTACTTTAGGAATTAACAACACCCCTAATAAATATGTTCCTACCATGGCACCAAGCGTAAATGACGTAAAAAATGATGCCTCTTCAGCTGGTATTCCCAAAGACAAACCGTAGTTAATAATTGTGTCCCCTGCAATAACTTCAGCTCCTACATATACAAAAAGAGCAATTACCCCTAACCATAAATGTGGAAATTGAAAAATACTTGTTTTTGTTGTCCCTTGATCATTCTCCAATTCAAGATCTTCTGCCTCAATTTCTGGCAAGGGTGCTTTTAGTATCAACACCCCCAGTACAAATAAAATAACAGCCATTACTACATACGGTATTACAACACTGTCTGCCATTGTATCTAACAAAGCTCCTTTTTCACTTTCCGTTGCCAATTCTATTTTCTCTTTCGTTTCAGTTATCCCTGACAAAAGCAAGGCTCCGAATATAGCAGAACCTAACATCCCAGCAACCTTATTACAAATACCCATTATCGAAATTCGTTTTGCTGCACTTTCCTTTGGTCCGATAAGCGTTATATAAGGATTTGAAGCTGTTTGCAGAATCGTCATACCTGCCCCCATGATAAATATTCCAGAAAGAAAATAGGTATATGTTCTAGAGGCTGCTGCTGGAATAAAAACTAAAGCTCCAACACACATTAGTAACAATCCAATTGACATCCCTTTCTTATACCCTATTTTTTTCAAAAGATAAGAAGCCGGAAGAGCCATTACAACAAAAGAGATATAAGAAGCTGAAGCTACCAAATATGCTTGTGTTTCTGTCAATTCACAAATGGATTTCATGAACGGAATTAATGACCCATTTATCCATGTTACAAAACCAAAAATGAAAAATAAGCCTGCAATTATTGATATTGGAACTATGTAACCTTTCTGATTGTTTGAAATTGATTTCTTCATAAAAAATTAATCATTACGTTTAACCGAATCAAATGTAAATTTTCTTAACCCACTAATTGATTTTTTTAAAAACTTCTATCAACATCTGATTTTTAATCAAGTTAGATGACCAAATTTATGTTTAGAGAATGTCAAATATTCTTAAATTCGCTATCTGTAGGCGTTTGATTTAGCTAAACATCCATACACTATTTAAATAAAAATGAAAAAGAAACCAGACATTCAACTTCAATATGAAGGTTTCTTAAACACACCTCTTCTATGGAAATTAAACCCGTTTGAAGAATTAAATCAATTTAAAATTCCACCAACTGACATTTCCTCATTTGATGAATTAACACCAGTCAAAATTAGATTAGGAAAATTAGTTGAACGGTTCGTATCCTGCGAGCTTCGTTCACATGAATCTGTTTCGGTCATCATAGAAAACCTTCAAATTGCTGATAATAAAGTTACTATAGGTGAAATTGATTGCTTGCTAAAGTACATGAATCAATTAATTCACCTTGAGGTATCCTATAAGTTTTACTTGTATGATGAAAATATAGGGAAACTAGAATCAGACAAATGGATAGGACCAAATAAAAGAGATTGCCTAGCACAAAAAATAGCAAAGCTAAAAAGCAAGCAACTTCCTATCCTTTTTCACAAAGAAACGATTAAGATACTTGAAAATATAAATATAGATGTCGCCGAGATAGAACAATTGGTATACTTTAAAGCTCAACTATTTGTTCCCTATCTCAGAAAACCAAGTTTGCTACCTGAAATAAATAACGATTGCATAAAAGGGTTTTACATAAAAAAAAGACAATTGAATCAGTTTAATGACCATACTTTCTATATCCCATCGAAAAAACAATGGATAATTGACGTACACAACAATGTCAATTGGATCGAAATTAATGACTTCTTATCTGAATTAACAGAACTTTTAAATAATGAAAAATCTCCTTTGTGCTGGTTTAAAGATTCAAAAGGTAATATCGAAAAGGTGTTTGTTGTTTGGTGGTAAATGCAAGCCATCAACTAATTCAATAATTCCCTTGCATTATCAATTGCAGCTTGAGAAGGGTTTTCTCCACTTAAGATCTGTGCAATTTCCACAAGACGCTCATCCTTATTTAATTGTGTGATTTTTGTAATTGTAGTATCTTCTTTAGTCTCCTTAAAAACTTTATAATGCTGCTTTCCTTTACTCGCGATTTGCGGTAAATGAGTAATGCTAATCACTTGTAAATGATTGGCCATTTTTTTCATGATACTCCCCATATTATTAGCCACTTCACCACTTACTCCCGTATCTATCTCATCAAATATTATTGCTGGTAAATTTCCATTAACGCTTAAAATAGACTTAATAGCCAACATAATTCGCGATAACTCTCCACCAGAGGCTACTTTTTTCAATGGTTCAAAACTGGAGCCTTTATTCGTCCTAACCAAAAATTCAATGCTTTCAAGTCCGTATTCAGAAGGGTATTCATTTGGGGTTAACTCAACTTTTAACTCTGCATGAGGCATTGCCATTTCGCTCAAATAGTTTTTCACCTCACTTTGCAACGAAGAAACTCCTTTCTGTCTCTTATCAGATAAAAGCTCCCCTTTTTCTTTAACAGCTAAAAGCTTCCTATTCAATTCGTTATTGAGTAACTCAATCTCTTCTGAGAGGTTCGTTACAGCAGATACTCTAAAAGTAAAATCCTCTTTCACCTTAATTAGCTCTTCTACCGTTGTAACGTTATGTTTTCTTTGGAGTCTGTTGACAACATCAAATAATTCCGTAAGCTCAGCTAACCTATTTTCGTTGACATCAATAGAAGCTAATTTTCTAGAAACCTCTTCATCAATATCAGTAATTTCTATAATAGCACTTTTTACTCTATCCAATAAATCTGTATAACCCTTATTATATGCTGAAAGCTTTAGCAATACTTGTTCAGCATTCATCAAATTTCCAACAACTGAGTTATTACCGTTTAATTCATCAGCTACCTGACTGGAAAGGTTAATTACTTCCTCCGCATTTGAAAGCAATGAAAGTTCTTCTTCGATGTCACTTTCATTCAAGCTCACTAGATCTACTCCTTCAAAATCTTTTAATAGAAATAATAAGTAATCTTTATCAGCAATTGCTTGTCGCTCAGATTCTATAAGGTGCTGCAATTTTTTGTCCAACGATTTATAAGCATGAAATGCTTGAACATAATCTCCCTTAATATTAGAAGCCTCACTAGAAGCATCTAACACATCAAATTGAAAGCTGCTTTTATTTAATAGTAGGGTTTGGTGCTGACTATGAATATCGATTAATGATGTTCCTAATTCTTTTAAAACCGGAAGAACCACCGGAGTGTCATTTACAAAGGCCCTTGATTTTCCGCTAGGCGTTATTTCTCTCCTGATAATTGATTGTCTATCAAAGTCGATGTCGTGTTCCACAAAAAAAGGCAAGAATAAGTCTTTAGACAATTCAAAAGTTCCCTCAATAACACATTTAACGTTAGGATCTCTTAAAGCTTTTAAATCTGCTCTTTCGCCAAGAATAAGACCAAGAGCACCAAGCATTATTGATTTACCAGACCCTGTTTCACCAGTAACAACGCTAAATCCTTTTAAAAAATCAATTTCTAATTCTTCAATTAACGCATAGTTTTTTACAGATAAATGACTTAGCACTATTTGTTTACAATAAATTCTACCCTTCTGTTTTTCTGACGTCCAGAAGGATTATCAGAACCATCTGAATTTTGATTATCAGCAATTGGTTTAGACTCACCATAACCATGGGTTTCCATTCGGCTATAATTAATACCTGCTTTTCTTAGGTAGTTTCTAATTTTATTAGCTCTAGCACTTGATAACCAATAGTTATAAGCATCTTCACCTCTTGAATCTGTATGTCCATTTATTACTAATTTAGCATCTTTATACTCATTCATGTAACTAACTATTTTATTTAATTCCGGCTGTGATTCTTCAATTAGTTTAACCTGATCATAAACAAACATTACCGAATTAATCGCCAATACATCTCCAGTATTTAGCGTATTATTTACCTCTGTTTGCGTAAGCACAGATGCATCCGTATTTGTTACATCGGTATTTGTTACATCGGTATTTGTTACATCGGTATTTGTTGCATCGGTATTTGTTGCATCGGTATTTGTTGCATCAGTATTTGTTGCATCAGTATTTGTTGCATCAGTATTTGTTGCATCGGTATTTGTTACATCCGTATTTGTTGCATCGGTATTTGTTACATCCGTATTTGTTACATCTGTATTTGTTACATCCGTATTTGTTGCATCCGTATTTGTTGCATCCGTATTTGTTACATCGGTATTTGTTACATCGGTATTTGTTGCATCGGTATTTGTTGCATCAGTATTTGTTGCATCAGTATTTGTT